>Ga0155348_103_pt1 | contig 222093 bp, 197 predicted proteins | sample RifCSPhighO2_02_FD_106316 | JGI IMG/M metagenome (GOLD analysis project Ga0155348, IMG submission 106316) | Deltaproteobacteria bacterium RIFCSPHIGHO2_02_FULL_38_15
CTTTGGCGACGTTTTTGCCCCATAGAGGGAGTTCAAAGTTCAAACCTGCTTCCATCGGAAGAGAAAATGTGCCTGCTTTAAACCAAGGAAGACTTGAAAATCCAAGACCCGTATCGATAGAATATTTATATTGATTGGTGGATTTTTCTAATCCGCTGGCATTGTATCCTAAAGCACTCGTAAATTGATCCTTTTGCTTAGCAAAGAAACTATAGGTGGCATTGACGTTAAAGGCTTGTAAGAAGGGATATTCTACGTATAGAGCCGTATCAATGCGATCCCCCAGATTTCGTTTTAAATTTTCTTTTTTAGAAGTAAAGAGATCTCCTTCATCGGGAACTCGTAAAATTTCTCTATCGGGAAGTTGAACCGTATACTTGACCATGCCATTGACGAGTACATTGGGGATTTCTTTAAAATCAATAAGCAGTGTTGTGCCAAGATCTGTTTGCCCATCTCCAAAAGCAACATCGGTGAGATGATCTATATTGTCTACTCTTCCGGTAGGAAGTCTCACGCCGGATTTTGTAGCAATGGTCCAAAGTTCTGTATTTAAGAGGCGATATTTTACGCCCAGTTCAATATCTCCCAATCCAATGGCATCCCAATTTTCAAACGGAGCATAGCCTTTACTGGAGGCATAGTCTTGAACAGATTGAAGCATGTTTTTGGCTGCTCCTCTGATTTCGGGACGTGAAGATGCCAAAGCATTGGGATCAGGGTTAAATTTTAAGTCAAATTTGCTTTGAGCAGAAATAACGGGAACAATGGCTCCCACCGTTAAATCATTTGTAATTCCATATTCAATGGCGCCTCCTAACACTAAAGAAGAAATATTGAGGGAAGGAAGAAATTCTCCCAAAGAAGCAACACCGACAGGAGATTCCATTAAATTAGCCAAGTCATTACTTATTTTTCTAACTAAGGCAGAATCGGCTTTTTTCTCAAATTTATTGACCAAGCTTTTTTCTAATCCACTTTGGTCGAATTGAGTATTAAAACTAAAAGCATAAATGGGTTTTACTCGGGCTCTAAATCTTCCTGCGGGTAATGTTTGGCTCGTTTCAGCAAATACCGATGCTATAAATCCAAAAAAGATAAAGATGGTAAATAATTTTTTCATCATGTTTCTCCTTTTTAAGCCTAACCTAGGCTTTAGCGTTTCTGGCCCCTCAGCCAGCTTTAAACTCAGGTACATTATCACCCTGTTTAAGAATGTCAAAGGTGGGTTTTTGGGTTAATGAGGCAATTTTTTGTGATAATTCCAAAAATTCATTTTTTAAAAATCCTACTCCGATAAATTGAATTTTTTTATCGGGGGTAATCAAAAAAATCGTGGGGACATTGGTCAAGTGATATTGCTTGGAAACGGCATAATCAGCCGTGTCGCTGATCATGGGAAAAGTAATGCCGTACTGTTTAGAAAATTCTTTGGTTTCTGGATCTTGTCCAATGCCAATGACTTGAAAGTTTTTTGAAGTATAGTGCTTATGAAGCTTTTCTAAAAAAGGATACGTAAATTGGCACGTAGGGCATGTTTTTTTATAAAAGGTTAAAAGAACAGGGCCCTTTTTTAATTCTTGAGAAAGTTCAAAATTTCCTAGCTTAAAATCAGGAGCACTCATACCAGGATTAAAATCAGTCATGGAGAAAAACATACTCAGATATTTTTTTAAAGACAAGATTTTTTTCTTTTGTTATGGTTTTTCATCATGAAAGCAGTGGTATTTCATCAGCACGGCGGGGCTGAAAACTTAAAATACGAAGATGTTCAAGAACCCAAGCTTTTGGCGAATGATGTGTTGGTCAAAGTTAAAGCCTGTGCCATGAATCACTTGGACATTTGGGTAAGGGAAGGGTTGAGGCCCGTGTCTTTACCACATATTTTGGGCTCAGATATTTCTGGAGTGGTTGAAGCCGTTGGCAGCGATATTAAAGATGTAAAAACTGGAGGATCGGTTTTAGTTTCACCAGGGTTGAGTTGCGGTACCTGTGAAAAATGCCTTAGCGGGCAAGATAATTTGTGCCCAAGGTATACGATTATTGGAAAAGGAATATGGGGCGGGTATGCGCAGTATGTGAAAGTTCCCAGACAAAATCTTTTACCCTTTCCAAGAAAATTAAGTTTTGAAGAAGCGGCTTCGATGCCATTAACGTTTTTAACGGCTTGGCAAATGCTGGTGGTGAAGGCCAAAGTAAAGCCAGGTGACTGGGTGTTGGTCTTAGCCGCAGGCAGTGGAATTGGTGTGGCCTCTATTCAAATTGCCAAACTTTTTGGAGCCATAGTGATTGCAACGGCATCGCATGATTCTAAATTAAAAAAGGCCCAAGATCTGGGGGCTGATTTTACAATTAACTACACAGAGAAAGATTTTTTTGAAGAAGTAAAAAAAATTACCCACGATCGTGGGGTAGACATTGTGGTGGAGCACACGGGGGCCGAAACGTGGGAAAAATCTGTTCGTTCTGCCAAATGGGGAGGAACCATTGTAACGTGCGGGGCGACGAGTGGAAATGAGGGAAAAACAGATTTAGCGCATGTGTATTTTCGCCAACTTCAGATTTTAGGATCTACCATGGGAACTAAAGGTTCTCTTTTTGAAATTATTCGTTTTATTGAACAGGGGAAACTGAAACCTGTAATTGATGAAGTGATCCCGCTCAAAGATGCCTGCAAGGGGCATGAAAAAATGTCTTCCCGCTCTCAGTTTGGCAAAATCGTCCTTGTTCCTTGATGAAGAAAAATTTAATTTATTTTTTTGTATTTATCGCGGCATCTATTTTTTATTTTTGGCATTATAGGCCCATTCACATTCATCCAGAAAGGGATGGCTATACCATGGGTGATTTTCAAATTCATTGGTATGGTGCTGAAAAAATAACTCAACTTCAAAATCCATATGCATTTCAAAACTATCAGGAATTTCGTGATACTTATTCTAATGCCCCTGTCTTTGCTTATGCCATTTCTCTACTGATGAATCCAAAGAAAGGTTTTGAATTTGCCATTAAAAGATGGGAGCACATGCATTATGTCTTTGTTATTTTGATTTTTGTTTTACTCTATTTCATTCTTAAAAAAAATTATCCTATGTTTTGTTCACGTAAGATTTTTTATCTCATTCCTTTGCTTTTTACTTTAAAATTTTTTAATCGCACTCTTCATAATGGACAAATTGATATTTTTATTTTACTTCTTTTTTTAGGGGTTCTTTTTTTATTTTTACATAGGCAAAAATTTCTTTCCGGCGTTGTTCTTGGAATTGCACTTCTGATTAAAACACATATGATTCTTTATTTTTGTATTTATTTTTTATACAAAAGAGAATTTAAATTTATTTTAGGGATTATTCTTAGCTTTGTGGCCTTAAGCTTTCTTCCAGGGCTCACCTATGGGTTTGATCAAGCGCTCATTTGGATTCAACAATGGATATCTTTCTTAGTGATTCGAAGTCGGCATGATACGCTTTTTCTCAATGAAGAACAATCCATTGTGGGCCTATTTGAATACGTCCAAAACCTTATTTATCCCTATATCCCTGTACTCCATTATATTTCAATGGCTTTGGGTTTAGTATATTTATTTATTTTTGATAAAAAACTAAGTGTTAAACTTTCCAATACAGAATCTTTTTTTATAGGTTTTAGTCTGTGTACGCTGGCTTCTTTAATTTTTCAAATGCATGTATTGAAAGGATATTTTTTATTTCAATTTATTCCTATTTTTGTTTGGCTTATGTATTTTTATCAGGGGGATATTCATTTTTTTAAATCTCCTAAAATAAGATATGGCTTTATCGCTCTTTGCCTCTTTACTCTCATTAACATTCCTCATGGTTTATTTTTATCTTCTGTAGCACTCAGTTTTCTTTATTTGCAATTGAGGTTCTCTCGTGTTGTTTAAAGATAGAAAAGATGCAGGGCAAAAAATAGCTCAAAAGCTTTTAGAGTATCAAGGGCAGCCAAATACATGGGTGTTGGGATTACCACGAGGAGGAGTAGTTGTGGCATCCGAAGTGGCTAAAGTTCTTCACCTTCCTTTAGATATTCTTGTGGTGCGAAAAATGGGGGCACCGCAGTGTCCAGAGTTTGCCATTGGAGCGGTCGATGAAAAAGGGCATGCGCTCTTTAATGAAGAAGCACTGGTAGATTTAGAGATTAGTGAAGCGTATAAAAAAGAAGTCTTAGAAAAAGAGAAAAAAGAAGCCCAGCATCGCTTAGAGCTCTATCGAAAAAATCGTCCTTCTTTAGATTTAAAAAATAAAATTGTCATTCTGGTTGATGATGGGTTGGCTACGGGAGCAACCATGCGAGCAGCGGTTTATTCTGCCAAGGCGAAAAAAGCTAAAAAAATAATTGTAGCTATTCCTGTTGCTGCGCAAAGTTCTTTAGAAAAATTAAAAGGGGAGGTCGATGAAATCATTTATTGCGAGGCTCCAGATTCCTTTGGAGCTGTGGGGAGCTTTTATGAGCACTTTGAGCAGACGACAGATGAAGAGGTGATGCAGTTATTGAAATAATAGATTCATTCTGCCCTTTTAAGTTTAAAAAGGTCATCTGGATTTGAGAAGGTATCTTCTCCTTCAATTTCAATATTGAAAGTAGGTGGAACACCAATAAACTCTATCACGGATTTCGACTCAAAAATAAGTTTTCATGTTAGTGTTTCTTTCCTTGAAAGAGATCGTTGGAATCTTGAATGACATGACGTCCCGTGCCATCTAGATGAATCCCTAATTTTATGGGTGTCTCAGGTTCAAAATGAAATTTGTTATGAAAAGAAAGAATAATAGCACGGCCATCTTTAAAATTTTTATACAATTGAGGCAATCCGAGTAATATTAAACTTAATGTGTCTAAGGACGTCCAATCGTTAGAAGAAACATCTAGAGATACATTTTTTAAAGAGGCTCCTTCTTGGAATTCCAGTGAAACAAACCCCAAAGCTCCAAAGCTATCAGTTGTATGCTGACTTTCTTTGTCGATTTCATTTATATAGACATCTGCAATAAAAGTTCTATCTTTAACAGAAACTTCTACAAAATCTTTAAAGCTTACATTCTCCATATGAACTTGACTGCCTATGTAAGTTTTTGGAGGAAAAAGCCCTTTGTTGCGATGGAAAATTGCTAAAACAGAAGAAAAATGCGTGTTAGATATATAGGAATTCTCCCCCACTTTATTGATTCCATCAAGTTCTGAGTTAAGTATTATACTTTCTTTACCAATCGATGTTGCTCTCACAAAAGAATTTAGAATAATAGCTCCTTGACCAATAGGGGAATGAATAATGTAACTTCCAATTCCTATAAATGCATCAGAAGCAACAGAAAGTGGGGGCTTGTACCTAAAAATATTCCCACCTCCATTGGGAAAAATCTCTCTGCTATACGCATCTGCTTTAGGGCTAATTTTAAATCCGAGTTCTTCAGCTCTTTGTCTTAATCGATAAATAGCATCGATCTCATCTTGTGAAAGAGTGCGATATTGTCCCTGAAATTGTTCATTTTGAAGTGTTAACATCATTTGAAGAATGGAAATAAAGTCACTCAAGACATCATGTGATTCAGGAGAAAATGAATGTAATCTTTCATGGATGACCGCTAATGCTTGTTGTTTTAAATTAAGTTTTTTAAATAAAGATTCTTTAAACCAGGTAATATTTCCTTGAGTGCATCCATAGGTAGCCACTTCTCCTGGAATGTCATCCTGTATAGTCATAGAATCATTGCAGGGGAGCTCTTCCGTATAGCGATATTCCACCTTATCTGAAAATATTTTTTTGTCCCAAAAAAATGTATTTTCATTAGCTAGAACTCCGTATCGCTCCAAAAGAGTTTGTATATGATGCAAATATACATTTAGTTCATTAGAAAAGGTCCACCTTTCTCCCACCTCAGGAGTATTAAATTTTTTTACAAAAGGATCTGCCAAAATTACTTCATTATCTCTTACAATCACCGATCCTCCACTTCCCACTTCTGTCCCCCCGGCGAGTGCAGCGCCTACATATAAAGTGAAAGCGAAAGTTAAAATAAATGTTTTCATGCGTTTCCTCCTTTGGTTAATCTAAAACAGGTGAGTGCCACGTGATAAAGATGGTTTTTAGGACCTGTTCCTGTGGGACATGTCCCTAAGCTTTCGTTTAGAGATTTTCTAAATTCGATAATTTTTTCTTTTACCATTTTAAATTCTTCTTCAGTCATGGCAATCGTTAAGCCCGAAGTCTCTCGGTGGTTCATGTCTTCATCGAGGGCTTCTTTGGCTTTATCCAACATTTGATAGTGAAAATGACGAATGGCTTTGGATCTCAACTCATCGCCAGAACTAATTTTAGGGGTGGTTTGATGTAATTGATTATTTTTTCTTTCTAAAAATCCAAGTTTAATTAAAATTTCCAGTGCTTTTTTAATTTCAGTGGGTGTTAAATTGGCTTTGAGGCGACTATTAATCCACTTAGGATCTTCTTTAAAATCAGAAAGTTCGACAAGTTCTCGAAGGGCTACTATGTACCATTTTGAAAAAAGATCAAATTTTTCAAACTCAATCTGTTTGGCAGAACTGGTTTTAGAAAGGTCTTTAAGCCTATTTCTATATTTGAGTTGCTCTTCACACGTATGCGCTTGGGTAAAGTAAACAAGGTTTTCAAAAAAATCTGCTTCTTTGGATTTTAATCCCAGCATGGTTGAAAAGGTGGGAATAGTTTTAGCAGATAAGTTTCTCTTTCCATCACACACGAGTTTAATATGGGCTTTAGATTTAATTTTTCCCTTTTGTGCGAGTTGAGCCAGACTCATTTTTTTAGAGTTTGAGTTTTTATGGGAAATAAAATCTTTGATGTATTTTCTGTAATCTGTATATTCGTAAAGTGAATTCATAATGTGGGCTGTATGTAGCAGCGGGGAGGCGCTAAGTCAATAGGGCATCTAAAGATTTCATTTACTTTTGTAAACGATTTTATGTGAAAGGAATTAGAGATATGCAAACCATTGTTCATGAAGAAAAAAAATTAAGTTTTTTTGAAAAATATTTAACGCTTTGGGTTGTGGGATCGATTATTTTGGGAATTATATTGGGGAAAATTTACCCCCAAGCTGCTATTACTTTAGATAAAGTTTCTCTTTATCAAGTATCTTTGCCCATCTCACTGTGTCTTTTTTTTATGATGTATCCCATTATGGTCAAGATTGACTTTGCCCAAGTTATTCATGCCGGAAAGTCACTAAAACCTGTCCTTCTTACCTTGTTTATAAACTGGGGGATTAAACCCTTTACCATGTTTGCTATTGCCAGTTTATTTTTGGGAGGACTCTTTAAAGGAATGCTTCCAGGAGTGGAAATTATTAAAGGAGGTAGTGAGGTAGAATTATATAGATCTTATATTTCAGGGTGTATTTTACTGGGGATTGCTCCGTGTACGGCCATGGTGCTTATTTGGGGGCATCTGTCTAAAGGCAATGACGGGCACACGCTTATTATGGTCGCCATAAATTCCTTAATCATGTTATTTTTGTATGCACCTTTAGGAGGATGGCTTTTGGGAATCAATAAAATGCCTATTCCTTGGCAAACCATTGTTTTATCTGTGCTGATTTACGTTGGATTGCCTTTGTTTTTTGGATATCACTCACGAAAATGGATCGTCAAAACGAGAGGTTTAAAATGGTTTGAAGAGAAATTTTTACATTTATTAACACCCATATCCATTGTGGCACTGCTTATTACGCTCGTACTTTTATTTTCATTCAAAGGAGAGCTCATTATCAATCAACCACAAATCATATTTTTAATTGCCATTCCACTCATTATACAAACGTGTTTTATATTTGCCCTCACCTATGTAATGGCAAAATGGTTAAAGTTTTCTTATAGGGATGCTGCGCCTTCTGCTCTTATTGGAGCCAGCAATCATTTTGAAGTGGCCATTGCCACTTCAACCATTCTTTTCGGGTTATCTTCTGGGGCGTCTTTGGCAACAGTCGTTGGGGTGCTTATTGAAGTTCCTCTGATGCTTTTTTTAGTGAAAGTATGCTTAAAGACAAAGCATCATTTTGATAAAAAAGTTATCTCGTAAAGCGTATTGAGTATCTGTATGGCATTGTTATTGCTTTGATTACGTTGTATGAAGGGCAGTGTGAATTTTTTAGCTCATCATAAAGATATTGAGATACGAATGTGCCAATTTGTGGCACTTTTGTATACGATTTTAACACTGTTTTCATCTGTGGGTTTTGCCAAAGAACCCGAAAAAACCTACGCACTTTTGGTAAGAGGCAGTAATGAAGAGCGATTTAGGAATGATGAAAAATTGGCTTCCCAAGTGTTGATCGAAAAAGGAGTGCCCGAGTCTCAGATAACGGTTATAGGAACGGGATCCTCTTTAGAAGCTATTGAAACGGCAATTTCAGATATTGGGCAGAAAATTTCTCCAGATGGGCAGCTCTTCATTTATTTAAATTCCCATGGAAGCAGAGATGGTTTTTTAGGGTTAAGCGGAGATGATTCTTATATGGTGTTTGACCAAAGTGACACGACCTTATCTTTTCCTACGCCCATTTCAGGGAGACTTCTGGATCGGTGGGTGAGTCACTCTATTTCTTCAACCGTAGAAATTATTCTTGTAGTTCAGGCGTGTAAAAGTGGAAATTTTACATCCACTTTTTTAAAGCCTAATAGAATGGTCATGACATCGGCAGCCAATAATAACAGTTCCTATGGATGCTATATTGAAGGAAAGCAGTGGTCCAGGTTTTCATATCAGTTTTTTTCAGCCTTAAAAGGGCAAAACCCTCAGGGAGAAAATATTCAGGCAGATATTGATCAAAATGGAATTGTGAGTTATAAGGAAGCCTATCTTTGGGCCAAAGATAATGGGCCTTTAATTCCCCCAACAACGTTTGAAGAACTCATATTTGGGTATACCGATACCCCGCAATTTTCGGCCAGTGATACTTCTATTGAAGAAGCGCTATTAGGCCATGAATGAAGGAGGATAGTATGAAAAAAGTAATATTAACCATTGCCATGGTCGTAGGGTTTTTAACCCCAGTTTGGGCAGGCAATGAATTCTTTGATTTACCCCTTAATGTCCATGGGAAAAAAGCCAAAATAATTTATGACAAACTCTCTTTAAGAGACGATGTGGAACGCGTAGAATTATCTGCAGAGCAAATGGGAGAGCCTTTTCATACTTCTCGCTTAAGACTCAAAGAAAAAGAGATCATGTGTTTTCAAATACGTGATACAAAATCGAGAGTCCCGGATTATGATTGTATTGTTCACATCGATATCGATGTTTTACTTCAAATCTTAGGGTTGGAAGAGTAAGTTTATTCATGTCTCTTTATTTTGTTACGGGGAATAAGAATAAATTTAAAGAGTTTCGGCTTGAATTACCTAAATTAAAACACCTGTATAAAGACCTACCTGAAATTCAAGATTTAAATGAAAAAAAAGTCTTAAAAGCAAAGCTTTTAGAAGCATTTAAATACCATCAAGGTCAATTTATTGTGGAAGATACATCTGTCTATTTAGACTGTCTTTATGGCCTGCCCGGTCCTTTTGCCAAATGGTTTATGACGGCGATTGATCATGAAAAACTATTTCATATTGTAAAAACCTTAGGTAATAATAAGGCTCAGGTAAAAACGCTGATTGGCTATGCTAAAAACAAGCATGAATTTCATTTCTTTGAGGGATCAATGACGGGACAAATTGTATTTCCCAAAGGGAAAAAAGGGTTTGGATGGGATCCCATTTTTAAACCAGATGGGTTTTTAAAAACTTATGCCCAAATGACAAGGGCTGAAAAAATGTCCATGAGTATGCGTCGAAAAGCTTTGAATAAGCTAAAAACTTTTTTAGAAAAGCATGGATCATAAATTCATTCATTTTCTTTCTTTATTTTCTTTAATTTATTTTGCTCCCATTCCGATTGTCATTATTTTTATTCATAAAACGCTCCCTTTTTGGCAAAAATGGGGGACAAAATCCTATTACTTTTTTATTCTGTTATTTGCTTTGGCATTTATGGCTTTATTTGGCTTGGTTACTCATTTTAAAGAACCTATTTTGTCGTGGAGAGTTTACGATCATCCGTTTTCGCTTTTGGGGATTTTTCCCTTGGTAGGTGGATTTATTTTGGGGATGATCAGCATTCGAACGCTTTCACTTCGGGTTCTTTTGGGGCTTCCAGAATTGACTCACACCCAAACGGAACTCGTGGTGCGGGGAATTTATCGATATTTGAGACATCCCCGATATTTAGAATTTATTTTGGAAGCCATGGGAGTAGCCATTTTATCTGGTCTTTGGATTAATTTTTTATTTTTACTATACTTTATTCTTGCTGTTTGGTTCATGGCTCATATCGAAGAACAAGAACTCCTGGAACGCTTTGGAAAATCCTATCTTGAATATAAGAAAAAGACCGGTGGTTTCATTCCTTTTTGTTCCTCTTGACACAGTGAAAAATCAAGCTATACTGTACTTCCATAAAGCACTCTTCCCTAAAAAATAAACAGGAGCTAAGTACTTGAAAACAAAGTTCATTTTTATTACCGGAGGCGTTATTTCATCACTCGGGAAAGGGCTTGCTGCATCTTCTATCGGGGCACTTTTAGAAAGCCGGGGGCTTAAAGTAAACCTTATTAAGTTAGATCCTTATATTAATGTCGATCCTGGGACCATGAATCCCCTTCAACATGGGGAAGTGTTTGTCACAGATGATGGGGCAGAAACGGATTTAGATTTAGGGCATTACGAGCGGTTTACCTCCTTGCGAGTGGGTAAGAAAAATAATTTTACAACCGGCCAAATTTACGATGCTGTTATTACCAAAGAACGACAGGGAAAATATTTAGGGGGAACGGTTCAGGTGATTCCTCATATTACCAATGAAATTAAACAAAATATTTTAGAAGTCTCTCAAGGATTTGATGTGGCCATTGTTGAAGTAGGCGGAACGGTTGGGGATATTGAAAGTCTTCCTTTCTTAGAAGCCATTCGTCAGATGAATGTAGATTGTGGAAGAGAAAATGTGGCCTATATTCATGTGACCCTGGTTCCTTTTATTGGAACTTCGGGGGAACTTAAAACCAAACCTACTCAACACAGTGTGAAAACGTTACGGGAAATTGGGATACAACCTGATTTTTTACTCTGTCGAACAGATCGGGAGATTCCCAAAGATATTAAAGAAAAAATTGGATTATTTTGTAATGTTAGAGCCGAAGCGGTAATTACGGCTAAAGATCAATCGCATATTTATGAAGTGCCTTTGGCTTTTCACGAAGAAGGGTTGGATGACAAGATTGTGGAACGTCTTAATATTTGGACGGGAGCGCCCAAACTAGAAACCTGGAAAAAAGTGGTTTCAAAACTTAAAAATCCAAAACATGAAGTGACGATTGCTATTGTGGGTAAATATGTACATTTAACAGATTCTTATAAAAGTTTAAATGAAGCATTGACCCATGGAGGCATTGCCAATTCTTCCAAAGTAAAACTGGTATTTGTTGATGCAGAGGATATTGAAAAAGATGGAGCAGGGATTCATTTAAATTTAGCCGATGGAATTTTAGTTCCCGGGGGATTTGGAAACAGAGGAACCTTAGGAAAGATTCAAGCCGTAGAATATGCCAGAACCCATAAAATTCCTTATTTTGGAATTTGCTTTGGAATGCAGCTCGCAGCTCTTGAATTTGCAAGAAACGTGTGTGGTCTTAAAGATGCCGAAAGCCGAGAGTTTGATCGTGGAAGTAAAAATTATGTCATTGATCTTATGGAAGAGCAAAAGGGAGTTTCCCAAAAAGGGGGAACCATGCGGCTGGGATCTTATCCCTGTGCGATTAAACCTAAAACTTTGGCCAAACAAATTTATAAAGTAAATCAGATTTCTGAAAGGCACCGCCACAGATACGAATTTAATAATGCCTATCGAAAACTTTTTGAAGAACAAGGCATGGTGTTTAGTGGTGTTTTTGAAGGGAAAAATTTGGTAGAAATCATGGAGCTGTCAGGACATCCCTGGTTTTTGGGATGTCAGTTTCATCCGGAATTTAAATCTCGTCCATTTGATCCTCATCCTCTTTTTGCTGATTTCATTCGGGCTTCGTTAGAGAAAAAGTTGAAAATGATGACAAAAAAAGATAATAAGGAGCCCACGATGAAAAAAAAATTAGTAAAGAGAGAACATGCACAAGCTATCTAACATACCGTCTTTTCACATTAATAATGATGTTTCTATCGGAGGAAATCAGCCTTTTGTCCTCATTTCTGGCCCCAATGTTATTGAATCTGAGAAATTAACTTTCCACATTGCCGAGGAGCTTTTAGATATTACCTCAAGTCTAGATATTCCGTTTGTATTTAAAGCGTCGTATGACAAAGCCAATCGCTCTTCTTTAAATTCGTATCGAGGACCGGGATTAAAAGAAGGGCTTGAGATTTTAAAGCAAGTCAAATCTCGATATAAAATCCCCCTGATTACGGATGTTCATGCTGTGGAAGATGTGGCTTTGGTCTCAGAAGTAGTAGACATTATTCAAATTCCTGCATTTTTATGTCGGCAAACAGATCTGGTGGTGGCAGCTGCCAAAACAGGGAAAGTGGTGAACATTAAAAAGGGGCAATTTTTAGCACCCTGGGATGTTAAAAATATTGTGGGTAAAATTACAGCCAACGGGAATCAAAAGATTTTACTTTCTGAACGAGGCGTTTCATTTGGGTATAATAATTTAATTGTCGATATGATCTCTTTCCCTATTATGAGGGCTTTGGGATATCCGGTTGTTTTTGATGTCACACACAGTGTTCAACTTCCCACGGGGCAAGGACAGTCAACGGGAGGAAGAAAAGATTTTATTCCAACACTTTCTAGGGCGGCCATAGCAGCAGGTATTGATGCTTTGTTCTTGGAAGTTCACCCAAATCCAGCCGAGGCCAAATGTGATGGTCCCAGCTGCACGCCCTTAGATCAGGTAGCAGGGCTTTTAAAATCTTTAAAACCCATTGATCATCAGGTAAAAGGACTTGCTTTATGAAGTCACTTTCTTCTTTAGAGGAAGCCAGACGTGTTCTTCGCGTAGAGGCCCAAGCTATTTTAAATCTTATTGAAACTATTGGGAGTAATTTTGAAAAAGCGGTGGATATTTTACTTCAATGTAAGGGAAAAGTGGTGGTCAGCGGCATGGGAAAATCAGGCCAAATTTGTCGAAAAATTGCAGCAACCCTGGCTAGCACTGGGACCCCCGCATTTTTTCTTCATCCCGCTGAAGGGATTCATGGGGATTTAGGAATGTTGGCCAAAGAGGATGCCATTATTGCGATTTCTTACAGTGGAGAAACCGCAGAACTTTTACAAATTATTCCTTTAATGAAACGCCTGGGACTTCCTATTGTCGCATTGACGGGAAATCCAATATCTACCTTAGCCAAAGTGTCTGATGTGGTATTGGATTTAAGTGTTAGAGAGGAAGCATGTCCCATGGGTCTAGCTCCCACGGCGAGTACTACAGCAACCTTGGCGCTGGGAGATGCACTGGCTGTGGCTCTTCTTCAAAAACGAGGGTTTAAGGAAGAAGATTTTGCCCTTCTTCATCCCGGTGGTAGTTTAGGAAGAAAATTGCTATTTAAAGTCAAAGACTTAATGAAAACCAAAAGTGCTGTTCCTTTGATTCGTTCTAGCAGTGATATGAGACAAGCCTTGGTTGAAATTACCTCTAAACATCTAGGCGTAACCGGAGTGATGAATGAAGAAGGAAAATTGATTGGAATTATTACAGATGGGGACTTGAGGCGACATCTTAAAAAGGAAAATGATTTTTTTAACCAAAAACCAACCGAGATGATGACTAAAAATCCAAAAACCATACACGAAGAGGAGCTGGCTTCTAAAGCCATGCACCTTATGGAAAAGCATTCTATTACCTCTTTGTTTATTACGGATGAAAGCGCCTATCCTATTGGAATTATTCATCTTCATGACCTAATTAAAGCCGGACTCGCGTAATTTTTTAAAGTTGGCATATTTTTTGCTTACATTCTTTGACTTCGCTCACCATTGGTGTTAGCATAAGACTATAATGTTGAAGGCGAAGAAGGTATCAACTCTGGGATTGATCATCACGGCCATTATTGTAGCAGAAGCACTCATATTTATGCCTTCTTCCTCCATCAAGGAGTCCAATCCTTCGCAAACGGTACTTCCTGCATCGGATGCGAACTTAAGTATTGAGGGGTTTCACGCGGTGAATCTCAATCAGGAAGGTAGAAAAGAAACGATTGATGCAGAGGAAGCGGAACTATACCGGGAAAAAGGGTTTGCGCTCTTAAAAAAGGTGGAAGCACGTATATTTGGTCAGGGGGACGACGTTATTCACATTAAAGGACAAGAAGGGAAATACTATTTAGATAAGAAAGATATTGAATTTTTTGGAGATATTATCGCAACGTCTGAAAATCAGGGGTATCAATTGAAAACCAATACATTAAAATATTTAGATATGGAAAAACTCTTATCTACAGATGACCCTGTTTGGATTGCAGGTCCCAATCCCCATAATCCTTCCCTGGAAGTGACGGGTGTTGGATTAAGGGCAAATACCAAAACAGAACAATTTTCTATTTTAAAGGAGGTTCGAAGCCGAAAGCATGATGTGGGAGCTCCCAGCATTGATATTGATTCAGATACCGTAGATGTTTATTCAAAAAAAAATGAAGCGCTATTTAAAGATAATGTGGTGGTGATTCAAAAAGAGATGAATTTATTTACGGATAATTTTTTAATTAATTATAACAGCCGCAATAAAGCCATTGATAAGGCAAAAGCCTATAATCAGGTTAAAATTGTTCAAGGAACCCGGATTGCGACCTGTCAAAAGGCGTTTCTGCTGAATCGAGAGCAAAAAATGGTATTAACGGGAAATCCAAAAGTGATTCAGGGGAATGATACGGTAACTGGGAAAATTGTGATCTTTTTTATGGGGGAAAATAAAATTTTATTTGATGAAGCCGTGGGAGAAATAAAAGGGATTGGGGAAGAAAATATGAAGGATTTTAAATAAATTTATGCACATACTTAAAATTCAAAATATTTATAAAAGTTTTAAAGATCGCAAAGTGGTCGATAATGTGAGCTTTGAAGTACATTCTGGACAAGTCGTAGGGCTTTTAGGTCCTAACGGAGCCGGGAAAACCACCTGTTTTTATATGGTAGTGGGAATTTTACAAGCTGATCATGGAGCGGTGATGTTTGATGAAACCCCTATTACGCAAATGCCCATGTATCGAAGGGCCAGAATGGGACTTAGTTATTTAGCACAAGAGCCTTCTATTTTTAGAAAACTCACTGTTCGAGATAATATTATGGCGGTTTTAGAGAATATGGATTTAAGTCGAGAAGATCGAGAATCTCGCCTGGAAGAGCTTTTAGAGGAACTCAATATTTCCCATCTTGTGGATAGTTTTGCTTATCAGCTTTCAGGGGGAGAGCGAAGACGGGTAGAAGTGGCCAGATCTTTGGCGACCAGCCCTGCTTTTATGCTTTTAGATGAACCGTTTGCAGGGATTGATCCTATTGCGGTGATTGAACTTCAAAAAATTATTAAACAACTTAAATCCCAAGGGATTGGCGTGTTAATTACCGACCACAATGTGAGAGAGACCTTGGGAATTTGTGACTGGAGTTACCTTTTAAAAGACGGGCAGGTTCAGGAAAAAGGAACGGCCGAACAGCTCGTGAATAGTAAACTCGCTCGAGAAAGTTATCTCGGGGAAAATTTTAGACTTTAAACTTTAGAAAGGAGGATGATCATGGCTATTGGAATGAAACAATCGTTAAAGATGACTCAGTCTTTGGTCATGACACCCCAGCTTCAGCAGGCGATTAAACTCCTTCAACTGTCACGACTGGAATTAGAAAACCTGGTTACCCAAGAGATGACGGAAAATCCTATTTTGGAAGAAGCCCAGGAACATGAAGACAGTGAAATTCGGAAACAAAAAATGGAAGAAGATGCCAATGCTTCTAAAGATGCACCTGAAAAAATTGTAGAAGGAGAAGATAGTTTTGACTGGCAATCCTATGTAGAAAGCTATGCGCCCGTGGCTCCTACCCCTATGTTGAAGGGAGAGGAAATCACGACCTTTGAAAATATTTTTACAAAAACCACAAACCTCCATGATCATCTCATGTGGCAACTCCAAATGACGAAAGTAGAGAAAGATCAAGAAAGAATTGCCTCGCTCATTATTGGTAATATTAATGATGATGGCTATTTGAATACCCCTTTAGAAGAACTGGCCGCCAAAGAGGGATTTACATTGGAAGAGGCCCAAAAAGTTTTAACAATTATTCAAAGCTTTGATCCGGTGGGAGTGGGTTCCAGGGATTTAAAAGAATGTTTATTGGCTCAAGCCCGACAGCTTAATTTAAAGGGCAATGAAGTAGAACTTATTATTAAAGATTATTTGCATCACTTAGAAAAGAAAAATTATGCAGCGATTGCCAAAGCCCTATCTTTACCCATGGATCAAGTCATTGAACTTTCAAAAATTATTTTTGAAATGGAACCTAAGCCTGGAAGATCTTTTTCAAGTGTCGATACGCATTATATTACGCCCGATGTGTATGTGTACAAGATGAATGGTCTGTATGTGATTTCTTTAAATGAAGATGGTCTCCCCAGACTTAAAATTAGTAACTTTTATAAAAATGCATTGCAGGGGAAAGAAGCTTCATCGCTTACCAAAGAGTATATTCAAGATAAGCTGAGATCTGCTGTGTGGCTTATCCGATCGATTCATCAACGACAAAGAACCATTTATAAAGTGACAGAAAGTATTGTGAAACATCAAACCGCATTTTTGGATAAAGGGTTAGACCATTTAAGACCCATGGTGTTAAAAGATGTAGCATCAGATATTGGCATGCATGAATCAACGGTGAGCCGTGTAACAACCAATAAATATGTACATACTCCTCAAGGCATTTTTGAACTCAAATTCTTTTTTAATAGCAGCATTGGAAGAGGGGGCGACTCAGATGTAGCCAGTGAAACGGTGAAAGATAAAATTAAAAAGATGGTTGAAGCAGAGGATGTAAAACATCCTCTTTCAGATCAGCAAATCGTAGAGATGTTACAAGCGCAAAACATTACTATTGCTAGAAGAACTGTCGCAAAATATCGAGAAATGTTAAATATTCTTCCGTCGTCTAAACGGAAGAAATATTTTTAATCATAAGGAGGCATGTATGGAAATTCATCTTACCTTTAGACATTTGGAAGCAACCGATGGTTTAAAAACGTATACGGAGGAAAAAGCAGAAAAACTTAAAAAATATTTAATTGATCCAGTGAAGTTAAATATTGTTTTTTCAGTGGATCGGTTTGTGCATAAGGTGGATACCGTACTTTTTGAAAAAAATAAAATTTTTAAGGCTCAGGGAACAACCAATGATATGTATTCATCCATTGATCAGGCCATGCACAATTTGGAGCAGCAGCTTAAGCGGCATAAAGAAAAAATGAAAAATCATAAAAATTATTTTAAAACGCCAGAAGCACTGCTGGAAGAGGCCAATTCTATCCAAGATGAACAACATCTATCGATTGAAAGAACCCGAAACCGCAGTCGGAGGAAAAAAGTCGCGTAAATGCGAATTGTCATTATTACCGGCATATCCGGATCTGGAAAAAGTACAGCACTGAAAGCGCTAGAAGATATTGGTTTTTTTTGCATGGACAATCTTCCCTTTGCGCTACTTCCAAAATTCTTAGAACTTTCTAAAAGTTCTCAAGAAGGAATTTCTAAAGTGGCCATGATGATGGATGTGCGATCGGGAGATGTGAGGGACACGCATTTTTCTGACGTCAAAAAGCTAAAAGACCAAGGGCATCAAATAGAAATCGTCTTTATGGAGGCGACAGAAGAGGTCGTATTGAAGCGATTTCAAGCCACACGCCGAAAGCATCCCTGGCCTGGGAAACTTTCTATTACGGAAGCTATTCAAGAAGAAAAGAAACTTTTTTTACCTATTAAAAAGATAGCCGATATTGTTATTGATACGTCGGACCTTAATATTCATCAATTAAGATCCTTTATTCATAAAACATTTAAGAAGGTAGATACAGATCAACCCATGCAGATTTTGCTCTACTCCTTTGGATATAATTATGGGATTCCGTCAGATGCCGATATTGTGATGGATGTTCGCTGTCTCCCTAATCCTTTTTTTGTGGATCGGCTAAAAGAATTAACGGGGGAAGATCCTCTGGTAGTGGAGTATATTTTATCTCATCAAGAAGCCCAGGAATTTTTACAAAAATTTTATAATTTATTAGATTATGTGATCCCGCTCTATAAGAAAGAAGATAAGTCTTACTTAACCGTTGCTATTGGATGTACCGGTGGGCGTCATCGATCTGTGGTGATTACCAATAAAATTCAAGAGTATCTCTCCAAAAAGAATTTTTCCCTAGAAGTTAAACACCGCGATATAGGGAAGTAAGATTTTTTCTTGACATCAATATCTCCTAAAGTTAGCTTTCTTAGATTATTGTAAAAAAGAGAGGAGAAATTATGTCAAAACGACGCGTATTATTTACTTCAGAATCCGTAACCGAAGGCCATCCGGATAAACTATGCGATCAAATTTCAGATGCCGTATTAGATGCCTATTTGGCCCAAGATAAATCTTCACGAGTGGCTTGTGAAACCTTAGCTGCTACCGGAGTGGTCATGGTAGCCGGGGAAATTACCTCTAAAGCTTTTATTAATATTCCAGATGTGGTGAGACAAACTATTAAAGAAGTGGGCTATGCGGGTAGTGACATGGGATTTGATTGGGAAACGTGTTCAGTGGTGACATCTGTAGGGAAACAATCTCCCGATATTTCTCAAGGAGTGACGGAAGGTGAAGGGCTTTATAAAGAACAAGGCGCCGGGGATCAAGGGCTCATGTTTGGTTATGCGTGCGATGAAACCGATGTTCAAATGCCGATGTCGATTCTCTATGCCCATCGCTTGGTAAAAGCGTTAAGTGATAAGCGTCGAAATGGAAAACTTCCTTTTTTAAGACCCGATGGAAAATCTCAAGTGACTGTGGAATATCAAGATGGCAAACCTTGTCGCATTGATACGGTCGTGGTTTCTTCTCAACATTCCCCAGATGTAAAATATGAGGTTTTAAAAGAAGGGATTCTTGAAGAAGTGGTGAAAAAAACCATCCCTTCTGAATATTTAGATTCTAAAACAAAGTTTTTTGTAAATCCCACCGGCCGATTCGTCGTGGGAGGACCGAAAGGGGATACAGGGCTTACCGGGAGAAAAATTATTGTAGATACCTATGGTGGACATGGTGGACATGGCGGAGGTGCTTTTTCTGGAAAAGATCCCTCTAAAGTAGACCGTTCGGCATGTTATATGGCACGTTATATTGCTAAAAATATTGTGGCTAGTGGTTTGGCAAATAGATGTTTGATTCAATTGGCCTATGCCATTGGGGTAGCCGATCCTGTATCCATTCATATCGACGATTATGGTACTGCAAAAGTTTCTTTAGCAAAATTAGAAGATGCCGTTAGAGAAATTTTTGATTTAAAACCCAAGGGGATTATTCGAACACTAGATTTACTGCGGCCAATCTATAAGAAAACAGCTTCTTTTGGCCATTTTGGGAGATTGGAGCCTGAATTTACATGGGAAAAAACAGACAAAGTAAAAGACCTGCAAAGGCTAGTGGGTTAAAGCCGATGAAATCTGATGTTAAAGATCTAGCACTGGCCGATCGTGGGAAACAAAAAATTGATTGGGCTGAAAAAGATATGCCGGTACTTCGATCTATTCGAAAAACTTTTTCAACCAAAAGACCTCTTTCCGGAATCAGAATAGCTGCGTGTCTTCATGTCACGGCAGAAACGGCTAATCTCATGCGAACCTTGAAAACAGGGGGAGCCGAAGTATATCTATGTGCTTCTAATCCCTTGAGCACGCAAGATGATGTGGCTGCGTCTTTAGCCAAGCATGATGAGATTTCTGTTTTTGCTATTAAAGGGGAAGACAAAGATACTTACTACAACCACATTCATTCAACCTTGGAAGTAAAGCCATCCGTTACAATGGATGATGGGGCAGATTTAGTATCGGTACTCCATACTCAAAAAATAAACTTCATTAAGGATATTATTGGAGGGACAGAAGAAACCACAACCGGAGTTATTCGCTTAAAAAGTATGGCAGATAAAAATGTACTGCAATATCCTATTATTGCCGTGAACGATGCCTATACGAAACATTTTTTTGATAACCGTTATGGGACAGGCCAAAGTACCCTAGATGGGATTATCCGAGCGACGAATAAACTCATGGCAGGATCTGTATTTGTGGTGTGTGGATATGGATGGTGTGGAAAAGGTTTGGCTATGAGGGCTCGGGGTATGGGAGCCAGAGTGGTTGTGACAGAAATAAGCCCCTTAGCAGCATTAGAAGCCGTAATGGATGGATTTCAAGTACTCCCCATGAGTGAAGCCGCAGTGATTGGCGATGTTTTTTGTACGGTTACAGGGGATGTCAGTGTGATCCGAAAAGAGCATTTTGAACAGATGAAAGATGGAGCCATTGTCTCTAACTCTGGGCACTTTAATGTGGAATTAGATTTAGAAGTACTTGCAAAAATGTCTAAGAACAAAAGGCAGCTTCGAGATTTTATTGAAGAATTTACGCTCTCGAATGGCAAAAAAATCTATGTATTGGCTGAAGGACGTTTGGTGAACCTGAGTGCGGCGGAAGGGCATCCGGCCAGTGTGATGGATATGAGTTTTGCCAATCAATCGTTATCAGTAGAATATTTAATTTCCAATCGTCAAAAGTTAGAAAAGAAAGTGTATCGTGTTCCGGAAGCCATTGATCAAAATATTGCAAAACTTAAGTTAGAATCCATGGGCGTTCACATTGATACCTTAACGGCTGCTCAAGAAAAATATCTAAATTCCTGGGAAATGGGAACATAATTCATTCGCTGTTCTATTCTCGTATGCGTCTATTCATTATTTTTTGTATTTTATTTTTTAATTCTTCTTTAAATCTTTGCTGGGGCTATTCTTTTAAGCAAAAAGATTGTAGGGAATTATCTCTCTTGATCGAAAAGTCTCTTGCAACGCGATATAAAGAGGATGTTGAAAAAATAAATCAGGCTTTTTCTCACATCCAAAGAAACATTCCTGCTCTCGAAGATTTGATTGAACTTAAATATCAACTGCAACAGTGGCGAAAAGGGTTGGGATTGATAAAGCTTCAAGAACCCATGCGTAAACTTAAAATGATTCCTATTAAACCTTCCAAATGGCCGTTTAAAAAATGGGCTCAAATTTCAGAGTTTTCAGAGTATGATTTTAAGGATGAGGGCGTGATGTTTCGAGGAGTTTTTTTAAAACCAGGAGACATGCTTCTTGCCAATTTACATACCCCAGGAGATTCCGTATATACCGTGGCGAGTGATCCCAGAGGATATTATTCTCATTATGCCTTATTTGCCATTCTGGAAGAAAATGGAAAACGTTTTCCTTCTGCGATTGAAATTCATGAACATGGAGTGAGAGCTGTCCCTTTAAGTATTTTTTTATCTCGCCAATTTACCACTTATACCGAAGTTTTTCGGTTTCACTCTGTTCCAAAAGGATGGGAACCTAAGATAAATGAAGAGTCCTATAAGCTGATTCATGAAACGAATGCCTATGATTTTTATAATTTAGAAGAGAGTGATCGTTATCTTTCCTGTGCAGGGGTGGGATCGTGTGTCTATAAGCGTATAGGTGTAGAGCCCATCTCTACGAAAAGTGGTTATTCTCAACATGTCTTTCTCAATTTAAATGTACTTGGGTTATCCATGAAATCTCTTTTAACTCCCACGGATTATATGGTGGATTCTCGGGTAAAATATGTGGGAGTTTTTGATAATGATTATTTTTTAGAAAATGTAACAAGCGAGATTATTACCCGAAAGGTCAGACGTTTATTTTATACGATGGTTATTGAGCCCAATCAATTCCCTTGGCTTTTTAAATTTAATCGATGGGGAATTACTCAAATTAAAAATGGGACGTGGTTAGGATCTTTATTTTTATGGTTTGAAGGATTTAGTAGGGGAAATTTCCCTCATGGCCCTACGGATGCTATGGCACTTGTAGAAATTGTAGAATCTGAAACCCAAAAAGCCGTGGATAAAAGTAAACCTGAAATTGCTTTAGAAATTCCCAAAGGTCTTTTTTCTATTCACGATTTAGAAGAAAATCCAAAAGTCCAAGCCATCGCCGATAAAAACATCACCCCCATACAGGCGTGGTTTAGAAATTAATACACTATTCACAAGGGTTTTGGAAGGTGCCGTAAGAATGAAAGAGCCAATCTAGGCGATCTACCCAGCCTCTTTTATACGTACCGCCTCGGCTTTCAATGCAAGAAGCAATTTTTTGTCGATCGGGATCTGAATAATGATCCCACTCCCAATTAATGGCATCTAGAGGGAAGCGTTGTAAATATTCGTGAGGTTCATTCACATCGGCTCCTGTTTGAATCAGTTTTAGAATAATTTTAGCGGGCAAGTGGTCATCAATGGCCTTACAAAGGAGGGCACAGCCTTTAAAATTACCACTGGCTCCATGTTGAAATAATAAATCCAGAATGGTTTCTTCCTTGCTGGAAAAAGAATTTGAATAGGTTACCAAATAAGCTAAGGGTCTCTCATAGCAAGGATTATCTTTCTTTTCGCCTATAATTATCTCTGGAAGATTAGGATTGGCTCCATTTTCGAGTAGGAATTTTATCAGTTCAATATTCCTATGTTGGATAGCCTTTGATAAAGGAGGAGAAGAATCCCAGTTTTTAAGGATGCCATTTAAAAAATTTTCACGAATGGTAGGTCTTAATTTTAAAAAAAGTGTTGTAAATTTTGTCTTATGTTCTTCATTCAGAGGATTACTTAAATAGTTATAAAAAGCCAAAGAGAAATCTGTATATGCACCTTGGGATTGGGCTATTACTCCTACCTCATCCTCTGTAAAATATTCATAGGAATCCAGGGGACCTCCCAATACTTCGATGGAAGTAGATTCAATCGCCTCGATACAACCTTTTTGGTCTACGGGTTGGGTTTTGCAGGCTGCAATCAATGCGGATTTTGGATCAAGAATTTTATCGTTATCGATAGAAGAAAGAAGAATATCTTTTACTTCTCCTGTTAGTAACTGAGGAGCAATCATCAAAACTTTGGCAGCCACATTGGCCGCCCAGGGTGAACTAAAAGAAGTCCCCGAAACTCCCCATTTTTCAAACGCTTCTTCTCCCTCATGTTTTCCTGCTTTAGCACCAATGAGTCCACTGCCATAGGCTTGAAGATCAATTAAATGTTTATCTTCAGGGGAAAAAGAACTGGTTGTATCACTATCCACATCAATAGAGCCTACCGAAACGGTATTGGGGATAGCAATTCCAGAAGGATAATGAGGATGGTCTTTGGAGTCATTTCGGCCTATCCATAATAAACCAAAAGCTGAATAGCCATTACCGGCCGCTTCAAAGAAGAGCGTATTAGGATTTCTTAAAATATTATCAATAATGGCTTTGGACTCACTCAAAATCATGCCATTGGCTCCCCAGCTAAAATTAGCAATTCTACATCCGCTGGCTTGAATAAATTCTCCCCATCGACTATGGACAGCGATCAGTTTTTCATTGTTGTAGGCAATATCGAGAGGAATCTTAACGGCTTTGATAAAAAGATGTTGAGTGCCTGAAAATAAAATACTGGATACTAAAGTTCCATGTCCTTCAATATCTCCTTTTTTATCCATGTCGTAGGGAAGGCGTCCTCCAAAAGCAAGATCAAGCCCCCATTCTTCTTTTTTGGTTTCTTTGGGTGAGAAGGGTTGAGAGGAATTAAAGGTAAACAGTCCTTTTTCAAGAAGGGCTTGCCTAAATTGTTCTAAAGTAAAAGTGAAAGCTTTGGGGGCTAGAGACTCTGGCGTGGTGACGGGTAATGGGTCGGAAGAATCCAAGGTATAGGGCAAATGACTTCGAATTAACGGATGATTATAATCAATCCCGCTATCCACGACGACAGCGCACTGAGAAGTTAAGGTGCCTGCCCAATGTTCTTTCATGATTTCATCAAAAGCAGTGGTGACCCATTTGGGGCCATCCGGTTCAAAAGCAGGTTTTTGGGCATGTGTGGAAAGAGGATCTTCTTTTTTGGGGGCAATAACAGCTTTTTTTCCAAAACACTGGCGACTATTCAGACACATTTGCAAGATTTGTTTGGTATTAGATTGAACGACAAAATAGAGATTTCCTTCAAAGTCATTTTCTTTATCTTTAAAAAGAAGTGTCATGTGATATTCGCTGATGGGAGTTCTTAAAAAATAGTCTCGGGTTAAGAGAACGCCTTGAAGAGCGCCTTTAGGATTAGAAAAGGCGATGACTACTTTTTGAGTAAAATTTTTGGGTTTAATGCTCCCTGGTGTTTGTGCATTTTCTAAAACGACCTGAGTTTGAGGATGTCCTGCTTCCCAGGATTCAAAAGATTCACTGCGTGAACCATATAAAACTTTTAAAGTTCGTTCAAATAAGATAAAGGGGAGCTCTAAGGAGCCTTCTTCTGAAGTGGGCATCTTAAGATATGAAAATAAAAGATTTATTTTTGACTCTGTGTGTTCCTCATTTTTTTCATTAAGTTTTGGATTTTCTTTTAATAATTTTTCTTCTAGAAAACGATGGATTTCATCTTCTGATTTTGGGAGTCGTAAGCTATCATAGGTGATGACAATTGTATTTTTATGAAAAGAAAAGCTAGAGCCTCGAAACAGAGGGATCATATCTACCCAAAAACCTCGGAGTTCTTCAAATTGAATCGTAGGCCATTTTTCTTGAATTATGTGCCTGGAGGATTCGGGAAATTGATAATAGGCTTTGGCAAAAAGTTTTAAGATGGGGTCTTCATAAAGGCGATAATGGATGGATCCAGCATAATGTAAGGGTTGATGCCATTGGATTTTAAATTCTTGTTGGATGGTTTCAAACATTTCTTCTTCTGTGAGTTCCTCTTCTTCTGATTTAAATGGATTTTCGTATTGCTCAAGTTTTTCAATTTCATCTAGAAAAATATTTACCTGATTTTTAGGTTTTGATTGAGCGTTTAGGAAAAGAGGGAAAAGGGTGAAAAGGAATAAAAGCAATAAACTACGTTTGTGCATTTTAGGATCCTTTATTTATAGTGGAATGCCCCTAAAGTCAATAGGGTGTTATCAGTCGATAACAATATTTTCAAAAATAAGAACTAAAATTGTAAAAAATACCTTGACGCGGTGGATTAATTTGATATGGTTGGCCTATCGTGGTTAGAAGTTTTCTAAAATTTAACAATCCAAACAATTTAAATAAGAAGGAGGTAGCCCCGCTCGAGATAAGCAAAGGCATTTATTTAACCTTTTAACAATATAATAAGGATTTTTTAGGAGGTATCGTTATGAAGTCGGCTATGAAATTGAATGTGTTGTTCGGGGCAATATTCAGTGTTCTTTTAATAAACGTAGTTATTGTAAACCATGGCTTTAGTGCATCTAGCGGCAATCTCTATTTTAAGAATTCTATTATCGAAACTGAGAAAATTTCTGCACTGGCCCAAGATTGGGCATCTCATGAAACGCTTGAGGCGACGATTCGTCCGGCTAAATCTTCCTCTTATTATATTGTTCAGTTTGAAGGAATTTCAGGTTCAGCTTTTAGAAAACAACTCCAAAAAATTTCAGATGTAAAACGATATGTTCCAGATAATGGATTTATTATTAAATTAAAAGGAACAGCCTTAGATTTAGAGCGTTTAAATCATCTGCAATGGTATTCTCATTATGGCTCTTATCTTAAAGTTGAAAAAACGCTGTTAAATTTATCCAAAGATTCTCAGGTTACTTTAAATATTCACCTTTTTTCTGATGAGGACAGTGAACGGGTTCAAAAAGAAGTGTTGGCTCTTCCCATTCAAGTTCTTGAAACTTCTCGAACACTCATGAAGGCTCAAGCCCCTGGATCTGTGCTTTCTAAAATTGCGGCAGTGGAAGGAGTGGAGTGGATTCAAAAAGCCAAAGAACCCAAATTAGGAATTATAAAGGTAGAAAATGTAGGGCAAGTGGAAGTTCAACGCAGAAATGATTTTGATCAATTCGATGGGTATGCAACTGGCAGTAAGGTGCTTAATGCCGATGCTTTGTATTCAGCAGGAATTCGAGGACAATCTGAAAAAATTGCGATTACCGATACCGGACTAGATCGCGGAAGGCTTGATTCTTTACCTAGGGATTTAGCTGGGCGAGTAGATAAAACCTATTCTTTGGGACGTCCTTCTGTTGGACAATGGGATGATCCCGTAGGGCATGGGACCCATGTAGCAGGACTGGCTTTGGGAAATGGGGCTTTATCGCAAGGGGCGGTTCGGGGAGTTGCTTATGAGGCTAGACTCATTTTTCAATCTGTCTTCCGATGGATTTCTCAGCGTGGAAAAGTGGAAAAGGGAATGGTATTACCCACAGCCGTCGATAAATTATTTGAAATTTCGTATAACGATGGTGCTCGGGTGCATTCCAACAGTTGGCAATATGATACGGGAGCGGGGCAGTATGATGTGCAATCTTCTTTAGTGGATGAATTTGTATGGAATCATCCAGATTTTGTCCCCGTATTTGCGGCCGGGAATAGTGGTATGGATTTAGATGGTGATGGCCTTATTGATCCCGCATCTATTGCGGTTCCTTCTACGGCTAAAAACTGTATTTCTGTGGGAGCTTCTGAAAATTTTATGCTTCGCGGAGGAATTCAAGCGCCGTGGAGTATTTTAGGAACCACAGGATCTGATTCTCCTGCCAGTATTTGGGGAGGGGAGCCCATTGCCAGTGATCTTCCCTCAGATAGTTTAAATGGGATTGCAGCCTTTAGTAGCCGTGGGCCAACGGAAGATGGCAGAATTAAACCCGATATTGTTGCACCTGGGACCAATAATCTTTCTTTAAAATCAAAGGCAGATGAAGTGGATGAAAATGAATCTTGGGGAACGTTTAACGACAACTATATATTTATGGGGGGAACCAGCATGTCGACCCCTCTCGTAGCTGGAGCAGTAGCCTTGGTGAGACAGTATTATGAACAAGTTGAAAAGAGAAATTTCATAAGTTCTGCCTTAGTAAAGGCAACGCTCATTAATGGAGCCCAAGATCTTTTTCCAGGACAATTTCAAAATTTTAAAGAAATTGAAACCACAAGACCTAATATGCAAGAGGGATTTGGCCGTGTAGATTTGGGAGCTTCGCTGCTTCCTTCTCTCCCACGGGTGAGAAGATCGATTGATGATACCCAAGGAGTAGGAGAAGGAGAAGAGAGAACCTATTCTTTAAAAGTGACGCATCCTCAAGAAGCCTTGAGAGTGACACTGGTCTATAGTGATTATCCTTCCAGTCCTTCTGTGGTACGAGCCTTGGTCAATGATTTAGATGTGACTATTCAAGACGCATCTGGAAAAGTATTTTTCCCTAATGGGTTATCCGAAGCGGATAGATTAAATAACGTTGAAAATATAGATTTAGATACGGTAAGGGCAGGTACCTATACGGTACGTGTTCGAGGGGTTTCCGTCCCAGTTGGGCAAGAAAACTCTGGAAAACAGCCCTTTGCCTTGGTTATTTCAGGAGGTATTGAGCTTTAAAATTACGAATTAAAAAATTAATGTAGTTTGCTTTTTCAACTTTGCCAAAGGAGTAAGCTATGGTTAAGAAACTCTTAGCAGTAAAGATCCTTGTTGTGGCAGTTGTAGTAATAGCAGTACAGATCGTAGTTTTAGCAAATAATGAAGGTCTCCTCCTCTTTAAAGGTAAGGTCATCGATACCTCTAAAGAATCTCCAAAATCTCGAGCTTCTTTTTCTCCTCTATCTACAAAAAAAGTATATGTAGTTATTCAATTCAAAGGCTCTACGATAGAAGAGCAATCTAAAAAAGATATTCAAAAAATAGGGGGAGAGTTATTAAGTTATGTTCCCAATAATGCCTTCATCGCGCGTGCTCAAGAAAAACAAATTCCTCTTTTTTATACCGTGAAATCTGTTAAGTGGATTGGAGAATATGAGCCTACGTTAAAGATTGATCCAAAACTTTTGAAAAATGAAGCGGCCAGTGAGAATCAAAAAATAGATCTTCATATCCGACTCTTTTCAGGAGAAACGTCGGATGCTGTTCGTTCTATTGTTGAAGAAGTGGGTGGAACCATTCTTTATGAAAGAAAAGAAGTTATTAAAGCATCTGTCATTCGAAAAGCGATTGAAAAACTTTCTTTGGTGGAGGGAGTGGAATGGATTGAAGAAGCGAAAAAACCAAAGCTATTAAATATGGATGATTCAGAAGAACCTGGAGAAGTAGATCCTTATGAAAAACTGACTGGGTTTGAAAGTGGCAGTCGCGCCATTCAGGCTGACGTTGCTTATGAAGCCGGAATTTCTGGAAATGGACAAATTGTGGGAATGGCAGATACGGGGCTTGATTTAGGAAATGTGAATGGTCAGATGAGCTTAGATTTCCAAAATAAAGTAATTAAAGGATATTCTCTTGGCCTTTGGGCTGATAGTTGGGCAGATGAAATGGGGCATGGAACCCATGTGATGGGATCTATTTTAGGCAGTGGAGCCTATTCCAGAGGGATTGTCCGAGGAGTTGCCTATGATGCCAAGGCGGTTGTTCAAGGACTCTTAGGGCCTTTTGGAGATTTAAATATTCCATCAGATTTGAATGATTTGTTTGAACCTGTGTATGATGATGGGGTTCGTGTTCATTCCAATAGCTGGGGGCATCCCGTAGCGAGCTATGATCAACTGGCCAGAAGTTTGGATCAATTCGTATGGAATCACCCAGATATGGTCATAACGGTTGCAGGAGGAAATGATGGGATTGATAACGATAAAGATGGAGTGATTGATCTTTCTTCTTTGCTTTCTCCGGCGGTAGCGAAAAACTGTATTACCGTGGGTGCTTCTGAAAACTATGTTTTAGAAGGGGGCATTCAAAAAGCATGGGGGAAATTAAAAGGCGGAGAAGAAATTTGGGGTGCTGAACCCATTGCCAGTGATTTACCATCAGATAATCCCAATGGCATTGCTGCCTTTAGTTCCAGAGGTCCTACCTCTGATGGTCGTATCAAACCCGATGTGGTGGCTCCCGGAACCAATGTATTATCCGCTAGATCTCATCATCCCAAGGCAGAAACTCTCTGGGGAGAATTTAGCCCAGATTATGTATGGTCTGGAGGGACCAGTATGGCCACTCCTCTTACAGCAGGAGCAGCAACATTGGTTCGTCAGTTTTATACAGATCAAGTGGGGCTTACATCTCCTTCGGCAGCGTTGATTAAAGCAACACTCATTAACAGTGCGGATGATATTTATCCCGGTCAATTTGGGTTTTCTTCTGTCCTTGAAATTCCAACCCCAAGACCTAATGCTCATGAAGGGTGGGGAAGAGTCAATATTGGAGAAGCCGTATCGCAAGGAACCAGATCTATCCAATATTGGGATGATGCCATGGGTGTTAAAAAGGGGATTACCAAAGAATATCGTGTAGCCGTAACTGATCTTACCAAACCCTTGAGGGCAACATTGGTTTATACAGACTATCCGGCAACGACTTCTGCGGCTAAATCATTGGTAAATGATTTGGATCTCCAGGTCATTAGCAGCAGTGGTAGAAAATATTTTGCCAATGGAGAAACAACTCCAGATCGAACGAACAATGTGGAAGGAATTGACATTTTAAAACCAACCAAAGGTGAATATATTGTTCGAGTGGTGGGGTATAATATTCCCAAAGGGAAAAATGGTGCTCAACCATATGCACTTGTGATTTCTGGAGGATTCTAGTACTTCTTCTGGAACGTGAGAACTGAGTTTTTAAAAGTGACCCAAGAAGAGGCTGGACAACGTTTGGATGCGTATCTCTTATCCAAGGGATATCTTCCGAGTCGCGCACAAATTCAACGACTCATACAGGGAGAAAAAGTGCGCGTTAACGGTTTTCCCTCTAAATCCAGCTATCTGATCAAAGAAAAGGATACCATTACCGTTGAAATTCCTGCGCCCACGGAAAGTGTGATGGTGGCACAGGATCTTCCTCTTCATGTTTATTATGAAGATGAAGATTTGATTGTCATTAATAAAGCAGCGGGAATGGTGGTGCATCCGGGAGCAGGGAATAAAGAGGGAACATTGGTGAATGCCCTTCTTCATCATTGTAAACATCTTTCGAGTATTGGGGCTGGAATTGGGGGGGTATTGCGGCCGGGGATTGTGCATCGACTGGATCGAGATACTTCTGGACTCATGGTGGTGGCCAAAACCGATCAAGCGCATCTATCGTTAAGCGATCAATTTAAAGAAAGAACTATCAGGCGGCATTATGAAACATTGGTGTATGGACGGATGGAAACGCCGCATGGAAGTTTTGATAGCCCGATTGGGAGGCATCCAACGCAACGAAAAAAAATGTCTTCACAATCAAAACGAGGAAAATCTGCGCTAACAGTATGGGAAGTGTTAAAAGCGTATGACCAGGTGAGTCTTATGAAAGCAACTTTGGCGACGGGTCGAACACATCAAATTCGAGTACATTTTTCTGAGGGAGGACATCCCGTTCTTGGAGATGAAACCTATGGAGGAAAAAATCGGGTGAAGCATATTGTGGATCAGAAGTTAAAACACGCCATTGAACAACTTCCTTATTTACTCCTTCATGCCAAAACGATTGCATTCACACATCCCAAGACGCACGAAATTTTATCTTTCGAAGCCCCTATCCCAGATTATTTTAAACATATTTTAGAGATATTAGATGATTCACAGTGAAATTTTAAAAACAATTTTGGGTATTGATCATGGCTTTTTAACCAAATTAACGAGTCATGAACTTTCCCAACATCATATTTTTAAACTGTGTAGAGTAAAGCAAGTGCATGGAAGCAATGTAGTGAGCATTGAAGATATAAAGAAGTTGGACCAGCATCAAACAGAAGAAGCAGATATTATTATTACTTCTCTGCCTCGTGTGGCTTTAACCATTGCCACAGCCGACTGTGTGCCCCTGCTTTTTTGTGATCCTATAAAAAAAGTGGTTGCTGCCAGTCATGCGGGTTGGCGAGGGACTGCCCAAAATGTGGCTCATGCGACTGTTCAAGCCTTAGTACACAAAAGAGGATGTGATACAAAAGAAGTGAGGGTGGCCATTGGGCCTTCTATTCAGAAATGCTGCTATGAAGTAGATCAAAAAGTGTACGACGGTTTTTTAGTAAAAATTTTTTTTACGCCTATTCCAGGGAAAAAAGACCATTGGTTCTTTAGTCTTTCGGAGATGAATCAATATCAATTAATAGAAGCGGGTGTTTTGGAAAAAAATATTTGGCGGTCTTCGTTGTGTACGGCCTGTCGCCCAGACTTATTTTATTCTTACAGAAAAGAACCCGAAACGACCCACCGCCAATTTAGTTTTATCGCGTTAAAGTAATTATTTCTTTGCGTCTTCGTCTTTGAGGTAGCTCATTACAGCGTTAACTTCAGCATCTTTTAAACCCAGATTGGTCATGGGGATATTATTATATTTTTTAAGAAGTTCTTTGGCTGTGGCATCTGATTTGAGCATGGTATCGGGGCTTTTAATCATTTTTTTTATCCAGTCTGCTTTTCTGCGTTGAGTGATTCCTTTTAAATCTGGACCAATTCGATCTCCTTGCCCATAGCTATGGCAGGCAGCGCATTTGGTATTAAATACGTCTTTTCCCTCTACTTTTTGAGCAAAAGAATGAAACGGTATAAAAGATAAAGACATCATCAAAAACATTATTTTTTTCATACACATTCCTCCTTTGGGAGGACTACCACACAATAAAATTTCGATGCAAGCAGATTTAATATCTTTAAGAGATGTGCCGATAAGAGAGAATGATGGAAAAAATTTATTATTTTTTTGAAAATTCTATTTGGGAAGAAAAGCATCCTCTGTGGCAAGAACCCCTCATTTGGATCGCCAGACTTATTTATTTGTTTATTCATGGGATGACCAAAAATAAACTTACTATTCGGGCCACAGCCTTGGCCTATACGACGCTTCTTTCCATTGTCCCGGTTATTGCTGTGATGCTTTCTTTCTTTAAAGCCTTTGGGGGAATGTCCAAAATTGAAGCACAAATTCGCCCCTTTATTTTAAATAATTTATCTACGGGATCCGGGGAGATTGTTCAAAAATATTTATTAACGTTTACAGAAAAACTTCATGCGGGCACTTTAGGACTGGTTAGCTTTGCGTTACTACTGCTTACCGTTTTTGGATTATTGTCTACTATTGAAGGAGCTTTTAATGATATTTGGGGAGTTGAAAAACCTAGAGCCTTGATTCACCGCTTTAATGCTTACTGGACGTTGATGACGATTGGGCCACTTTTTATGGCTTTTTCAGTAGGGGTGACCAGTTCTCTGCATGCCTATTCGTATCCGATTCAAATGTTTTTAAAAGTATTGCCCACTCTTTTAACCTGGATACTCTTTACGATGCTCTATGCCTTTATTCCCAATACCCATGTGCGATTTCGATCGGCTTTTTTGGGAGGGGTTTTGGCAGGGTCCGGCTGGCAATTTGCAAAATACGCATACACAATTTATGTTGCTAAGGCAGATACCTATAGTACCATTTATGGATCATTGGCCGCGCTGCCCATTTTTTTAGTGTGGCTCTATGTAACGTGGCTCATCGTTTTAATGGGAGCAGAAATTTCCTTTGCAGACCAAAATATTAAAACCTATCGTGAAAAAAGAAGCTCTGCTTCTTAAAGTTAAAAAATCTCCTCTGAAACCAGGCGTTTATCTCATGAAAGAATCCAGTGGAAAAATTATTTACGTTGGAAAAGCCAAGAACTTAAGAAATCGTTTAAAATCTTATTTTTACACCAAAGATCACACTCCCAAAGTGGCTGTGATGGTGTCTCGGGTATCAGATCTTTCTTGGATTATAACTGATACCGAACTTGAAGCCTTAATGCTCGAAGGGACCCTCATTAAAAAATATCACCCTCGATATAATATTCATTTAAGAGATGATAAAACCTATCCCTATTTACGAATTACCGTTCATGAACAGTGGCCCAAGTTAGAAGTCGTTCGGCGACCCAAACGAGATAAAGCGCTCTATTTTGGCCCTTATACTTCTGCCTATTCTATTCGAGAGACACTAAAGCTTTTAACAAAAATATTTCCTATTCGTGATTGCAGCGAATCAAAATTTTCAAATCGAACACGGCCTTGTTTAAGTTATGATATTGGGATTTGTACTGCTCCCTGTGTGAACATCATCTCAGAAGGTGCCTATCGAAAAATAGTGGATGATCTTATTTCTTTTTTAAAAGGGAAAAAGAAAGATCTTTTAAAAGCCTTAAGAAATCAGATGAAAGAGCTTTCTTCTCAAACGAAATATGAAGAAGCGGCTCAATTAAGAGATCGTATTCAAGGGATAGAGCATTTGCTAGAGCAGCAAAAGGTGGTGAGTTTAAAATTAACCGATCAAGATGTGATTGGGTGGTGCAGGAAAGAAGAGGATATAGAAATAGCTCTTCTTTTTATTCGAGCTGGAAGACTTCTAGGCAAAAAAATATTTTCTTTTTCTCGTGTTACTCAACCTGAAGAAGATTTTTTAAGTTCCTTTATCTTGCAATATTATGAAATGGAATTTATTCCAGATGAAATCATTGTTCCTGTAACTTTGTCAGATCAAAAAATACTTCAGCATTTTCTTTTTCAACAACGTTCTAAAGCGGTAAAACTCATTTTTCCAAAATCAGGGGAGAAAAAAGCACTTTTAGCCATGGCTAATGAAAATGCCAAAGATCATTTGAGACACGGGGGTGTGCAAAAAGAAGTTTCTATTTTAGAAGAACTCAAAACAAAGCTTCATTTGAAAAATGAACCTGATCGCATTGAGTGTTTTGATATTTCCAATATTCAAGGAACCAATGCCGTAGGATCTCGAGTAACATTTATTCAGGGAAAGGCAGATAAAAATTTCTATCGGCGATATAAGATTAAAACGGTGGAAGGGCCCAATGACTATGCCATGATGAATGAAGTACTTTCGAGACGTTTCAAAAATAAAGACGAAGATACGTTTCCAGATCTTCTCATGGTGGATGGGGGGAGGGGGCAGCTTTCGATTGCCCTTCAAGTGTTAAAAGAATTAGAAATTGAGAATATAGATGTTATTGGATTGGCCAAAGAAAAAACAATTTCTTCGTTCCAGGGAAAACTCATTGAGAAACTCCAGGAAAGGGTTTATGTGCCTGGCCAGAAAAATCCTGTTATTTTTAAAGAAAACTCACCGGCATTGCATTTGTTGCAACGTCTTCGTGATGAAGCTCATCGTTTTGCCATCACTTACCACAAAAAACTCCGCTCCAAAACTGCCTTTGAGTAGGATTGAATTATAAGGGGGAGTGTAGTAGGGTGTCTAATATATGTTTGGAATTGGGATGGGAGAATTTATATTGATTTTAATTGTGGGGCTTTTGTTATTTGGAAGTCGGCTTCCAGAAGTAGCCTATAGTCTTGGGAAATTTGTTCGAAAAATCCAGCTCAGTTTACAAGACATTAAAAGTGATATAGAAGACGAGATTCGAAAATAAGTTTTTTACCCCCTAAAGTCATCCTGAGCAAAGCGAAGGATCTTATATTTAAGAAAGAGATTCTTCGGGACTTTGTTCCTCAGAATGACAAGTGGTAGAAAGGAAAACGATGGAACATGCAACGCTTGCATTTATCGGTGGATTGGGATTACCAGAGCTTTTGGTAATTGGAACCATTGCTGTACTTCTTTTTGGAACCAAAAAACTTCCTGAACTAGGAAGGGGATTGGCTCGCGGAGTGAAAGAATTTAAGGATGGTTTAAAAGATAGCTCAGAGTCCAGCGATAAAAAAGAAGATCCTAAAAAAGAATAGAGATTCCCGTTTTCACGGGAATGACAAAAAATAATGAAACAGATGACCCTACTTGAGCATCTGGAAGAATTAAGACTTCGTCTCATCTGGAGTCTTGCGTTCTTTGGGTGTGGAATTGTTTTAGCGTTTAGCCAACGAACATTTTTTATGGAAGTGGTGGGATATCCTCATCGCTATGCCATGAAAAAACTGGGGCTAGCTTCTTCTCTCTATGTTTTTCGATATCAAGATAGTTTTATCTCCCAGTTTAAAGTGTGTTTAATGGCGGGATTTATCATCTCGTTTCCTTTTATTATCTATCATGCTTTAAAGTTTATATCGGCAGGCCTTTTCCCCGAAGAGCGTAAAAAATTAGTATTTCTTTACCTTCCTTTTTTCTTGTTGTTATTTGTGAGTGGATCGTTATTTTCTTATTTTTTATTAATTCCTTATGGGCTTCATTTTTTGGCTTTTTTTGGAAAAGAAGTGGGGCTTACTCCCATGATTAGTTTTTCAGAATATGTATCTTTTTTTGTTATTTTGACGTTCATTACGGGACTTGTATTTGAATTGCCCTTAGTGATGGCCGTTTTAGTACGTATAGGGCTTTTAAGTTCTTTAGATTGGCGCCATAAAAGACGAGTGGCTATTTTAGTAATTTTTATCGTATCAGCCATGATTACTCCGACGCCAGATCCATTAACACAAACACTGTTAGCAGTTCCGCTTATTTTTCTTTATGAAATCGGATGTTGGTTATCGGTATTTATTGAGAAAGGTAATCTAAAACCAATTCTTCCTCATCCATGATCTTGACGCATCATATAAACCCCACTCTTTTACAGGTGGGCCTATTTCAAATCCGCTGGTATGGGCTCATGTATGTGATTGGATTTTTTGCTTCGTATATACTCATGCGTCGATTTTCACGAGAAGGCACCTTAAAACTTTCTTATCTTGAAATCGATTCTTTGCTTTTTTATGTATTTGTGGGGTTATTTTTAGGGGCCAGGATTTTTTATGTTTTTGTCTATAATTTTAGTTTATATCGCCATCATCTTTTAGAAATTGTTGAAATTTGGAAAGGAGGACTTTCTTTTCATGGAGGTCTTTTGGGCATTGTTATCGCAGGCCTTGTCTTTAGTTATCGCTATAAAATTCCTTTTTGGAAGCTGGGAGATATCTTTGTAACCTGTGCTCCTATTGGATTGGGATTTGGAAGAATTGGGAATTTTATGAATGGGGAACTATTTGGGCGGGCCACCGATGGCCATTGGGGAGTTATCTTTCCAGAAGGAGGACCTTTTCCCAGACATCCTTCACAGCTCTATGAGTCTTTATTTGAAGGTTTTTTTCTTTTTTGTTTGATGTGGTTTTTTAGAAAACGGGTAAAAACAGGACAGCTTTCAGCCTTATTTTTAATTTTTTACGGGATTTTTCGTTTTTTTATAGAGTATTTTAGAGAGCCCGATGTTCAATTGGGTTTTGTTTTTCTGCATTTTTCAATGGGGCAGCTTCTGTGCATGTTGATGATGATAGCAGGGGGTGTCCTATATTGGCAAAGAGCGCGCGTTTAAAACTTTCTTTAATGACGAATAATTTTGTCTCAATTTCTTTTTTGGTTTGATGTTTATGAGTTTTCTTTAACTGTTTTCGTAGTTTTTTGGCTTTCATTAGGGCTGCTTTTCCAGAAGGATCTATTCGATAGAATTTGGATTTTTTCCCATGATTTAAAAAATCAATCATGGCTGTTACCGCTAAAGAGTGAAACTCTTTAATGTCCTGAGGAGGTAATTTCCAAGTCGATTTTTTGGATACAGAAGAGACGAGCTTTCTCCAGGATTCGGAATGTTCAAGATGCATTAAGCTATTAAAAATAAATTTATTAGTTCGAAAAGAAAATAAGGTTCTCTTTAAAAGTCCTTTTAACAGTTCATCATGGGTAGATTTATGATAGGTTTTAGCCAAATGTTTGGCCATCTTCCAAAATTTTTTGTCTCTGGTGGCATCAAACCGTAATTCCCAATACACATGTTTTAAGGTTTTTGTCGGAAAAGAAGCTGTAATATGATAAGGCACAAAATAGTTATGAGAAATCGTGTCGGCTGCTAAGTGACTTAAATATCCATATGCAAATGCTTTTTGTTTTCGAGTTTTGGCTTTTTCTAAAATATGTAGGCCCACATCCCAGTTGTGGCAGTTATAAAGGTAATCCACGGCATCTTTTTTTAACGTAATATCTGCCGCGATGCAGCCATAGAGGAAATCATTTGGGAAGGTTCTTAAAAGTTCTTGCAAAGGGTGAATGAGCATGGGTAGATTGTTGAGGATTTCAACTCCATAAGAAAGATGTGTAATAGGTCCCCAGGCCAGTGCCAGTGAGGGGGTTAGAAGAATCCAAGAAAATGTTAGCAAAAAAACAACCATCATTAATAAGGAATGTACCGCGATGAAAGATGTCCTGCAAGCACTTCATCATCGATTAAATTATTATAAAGAGTTGGGGATTAAACATATTCCTAAAGTAAAAAAAGATATCATGAAAAAAAATAGTGCTCATGAAACATTAGAAGATATTCGTACTGATATCGGCGATTGTACTCGATGTAAACTCCATGCGGAACGAACCCATATTGTTTTTGGAGAAGGAAATCCAAAGGCAAAGCTCATGTTTATAGGAGAAGGACCAGGACATGATGAAGATATTACGGGTCGCCCTTTTGTGGGAAGAGCAGGGCAGCTTTTAACTAAAATTATTGAAGCCATGAAATTAAAAAGATCGGATGTCTATATTGCTAATATCGTTAAATGCCGTCCCCAGAATAACCGTGCGCCGGAAGCCGATGAAGTTGCTATCTGCGAAGGATTCTTGCATCGACAAATTGCTGTTATTAAACCCAAAGTTATTGTGTGTCTGGGGAGTGTGGCAGCACAAAATCTTTTAAAAACAGAAAAGAAAATTTCTGCATTAAGAGGGAACTGGATCTCGTTAAAGGAAACTCCTGTCATGCCAACGTATCATCCCGCATTTTTGCTTCGAAATCCAAACATGAAGAAAGCCGTGTGGGAAGACATGAAAAAAGTAATGGAATTTTTTAAAAAAGAGGATAATAAGAAGTAGCTATGTGTAGAAAAATATTTTTTGGAATGATGTTTTTTTTGTTTTTGTGCTCACATAGCTTTGCCAGTCAAGTGGTTCATCTTAAAATTAAAAGCAGTATTAATCCCGCAACCCAAAGTTATATTATTCGGGGAATCGAAAAGGCTACCGCCATTCATGCCCAAGTCCTGCTCGTAGAATTAGATACACCGGGTGGGTTATTGACAGCTACTAGAACCATTGTGCAACGAATTTTAGATTCTGAAATTCCGGTGATTGTCTATGTTTCTCCGAGTGGAGCGCAAGCAGGATCTGCGGGGGTGATGATTACCTTATCCTCTCATATCGCAGCCATGGCTCCGGGAACTAATATTGGAGCCGCACATCCGGTGGGAGGCCAGGGACAAGATATTGAAGGCCACATGGCAGAAAAGATAACCAATGATACTTCTGCGTGGGTGGAATCCATTGCCAAAGCGAGGAATCGCAATACAAAATGGGCCATTCAGGCTGTTCGAAAATCTGTGTCGATCGATAATGAAGGGGCCTTAAAACTTAAAGTGATTGAATATGTAGCTTCCTCTGTGCAAGATCTTTTAAAAAAGATTCATAAAACCCAGGTAAAACTGAAAGAGACTTCAAAAACTCTAGATACCGAAAGTGCAGAGTTGATTCTTCTTGAATTTAATACCCAAGAAAAAATTATTGATACGCTCAGTAACCCCAATATTGCTTATATTTTGATGATGGTTGGAATGGTGGGGCTTTATATTGAACTTTCTCATCCGGGAGTGATTTTCCCAGGGGTCATTGGAGCAATTTCTTTGATTTTAAGTTTTATTTGTCTCCAGGCGCTACCCATTAATTATGGAGGATTAGCGCTTATTCTCTTAGGGATTGCTCTTTTAATTGTTGAAATTTTTGTTCCGAGCTTTGGAGTATTAGGGATTGGGGGAATTGTGTCTCTTCTCTTAGGATCTATTTTTCTTATTGATCCTAGCGGAACGGATATTACGATTTCTTTAGGAGTTATTATCCCAACCGTTTTGTCTCTGGGGGGGATCATGCTTTTTATTGCGGTTTATGTGGTAAAAGCCTTAAGACGAAAGACAATCGTGGGGAGTGAATCATTTTCAGAAAAAGAAGGGATTGTGATACAGGATATTGAAGTAGGAAAAGAAGGGAAAGTGATGGTGGATGGGGATTATTGGAATGCGGTGAGTTTAGAGAATTTAAAAAAAGATGACAAAATTATTGTAAAGAGTGTAAATGGGATGGTTTTAACTGTAAAAAAGAAATCTTAAACAGGAGGTAGAAAACATGTTTGGATTAGGATCAGCCGGTATTATTGTTTTTGTTGTCGGGGCATTTATTTTATCAGGACTTAGGATTCTGAATGAATATGAAAGAGGAGTGGTCTTTAGACTGGGTCGGTTGATTGCCACCAAGGGACCAGGGCTTATTTATTTAATTCCCATGGTTGATAAAATGATGAGAATTTCCCTCCGAGTGGTAACCATGGATGTGCCTCCACAAGATGTTATTACTAGAGATAACGTTTCTGTTAAAGTCAATGCCGTGGTTTATTTTAAAGTGTTTGAACCCGGAAAAGCCATTGTGGGAGTGGAAGATTATTTTTATGCAACCTCTCAATTGGCTCAAACAACACTTCGCTCGATTTTAGGGGAAATGGATTTAGATGATTTGTTATCGAGAAGAGAAAAAATTAATCTTCAACTTCAAGAAATTTTAGATAAACGTACGGATGCATGGGGAATTAAGATTTCAAGCGTTGAAGTAAAACATATTGATTTGCCCAAAGAAATGCAACGCGCCATGGCCAAACAAGCAGAAGCCGAGCGGGAAAAACGCGCCAAAATCATTTCGGCTGATGCAGAATTTCAAGCGTCTACAAAGCTTTCTGAAGCGGCTGAAGTCATTGCAAGGCATCCTATTGCGCTTCAGCTCAGATATCTTCAAACGCTTGCAGAAATGTCAACGGAGAAGAGCTCTACGATTGCTTTCCCAATTCCCATTGACATTATTTCTCATTTTTTACCGAAGAAGTCTTGAAGTTAATAGAATTTGATTTTACCTACCCGCCTAATCTGGTAGCTCAGTACCCGTCTGTCCAGCGAGGGAAATCACGGCTTCTTGTGGCTCATCGAAAAACCAAAGAACTTCATCATACGACCTTTGATCACATTGCCGATTTTTTAGAACCAAACGACTGTTTGGTTCTAAACGATACGAAGGTTTTCCCTGCCAGACTTTTGGGAAAAAAAGAAACAGGAGGAAAAATAGAAATATTTTTGCTGCATCAACTGTCACCCCCCGTAAAAAAGTCATTCCCCGGCTTGACCGGGGAATCCAATTTCTGGTTTTGTCTCCACAATAGTGTCTTAAAAAAAGGCCAAAAAATTCTTTTTCAAGATTCTCAAAACAAGAGCGTGGCAACAATTCAAGAGATTTTAGGAAAAGAGCAAATGATTGTAAGATTTGAATGCGAAACTTCTTTTAGTGATTTTTTAAAGTACTATGGGCATATTCCTCTGCCTCCTTATATTGAGCGGCCGGATGAAGTTTTAGATAGTGATCGGTATCAAACTCTTTTTGCCAAAAATTCTGGTGCCGTAGCGGCTCCCACTGCTGGATTGCACTGGACCGAAGAGCTTTTAAATGGGGTCAAGAAAAAAGGAATTGAAATCGCTCCCCTTACGCTTCACGTAGGAGCGGGGACTTTTCTTCCTATTCGAGTAGATGAAATTCAAGATCATAAAATGCATTCTGAATATGTTGAAATTTCAAAAACATCATCAGAAAAAATAAACGAAGCAAAAAGAGTGGTAGCTATTGGTACGACCACCGTTCGGGCTCTTGAATCTTTAGTCCAAGAGGGAAAAATAATTTCTGGATCTAGATGGACGGATTTATTTATTTATCCTGGGTATGAATTTCAAGGTGTGGACGTTCTTCAAACCAATTTTCACCAACCCAAATCGTCGCTTTTAGTGATGATCTCTGCTTTTGCGGGTCGAGACTTTATTTTTCGATGCTATGAAGAAGCCATTCAGAAAAACTACCAACTCTTTAGCTATGGCGATACTATGTTGATTCTATGATGAAAAATGATTTAATAGAATCTGGGAAAAAGTTAATATTTATTCGTAAAAGATTTATGATCCTTGCTCAAAAATAAGCTGGGTGATATACGCGTGATCTATGCCAAAAGCTATACCCAGTACTATAAAGGATGCGATTTCAGTTTTATCGACTATAGGTTCTAAAAAAGAAGCTCAAAGCTTAGCTAAGATTTTAGTAAAAGAAAAATTGGCAGCTTGTGTTCAGATTGTGTCAGATCTGGAATCTCATTATTTTTGGCAGGGAAAATTAAAACAAGATAAAGAGTTTTTACTCATTATTAAAACCCGAAAAATTTTATTTTCTAAACTTGTAAAAACCATTCAAAAAAATCACCCTTATGAAGTTCCCCAAATTGTGGCTTTTCCCATTGTGGGATCAACAACCTCTTACTTCCAATGGATGAGCGAATGCATGCGTTCCAAATAAATTCAACAGATGGTAAGGCACGATGTGGAGTTTTAAAAACGCCTCATGGTGAGATTGAAACTCCAGTCTTTATGCCTGTAGGAACACAAGCTACCGTTAAAACCATGGCTCCTCGTGATTTAGAAGAAATAGGGGCTTCTATTATTTTAAGCAATACGTATCATCTCATGCTTCGACCTGGAACAGAGGTAATCCAAAAAATGGGAGGGCTTCACTCCTTTATGGGATGGAAGCGCCCCATTTTAACCGATAGTGGGGGATACCAAGTATTTAGTTTATCTCAATTTACAACAGTGAAAGAAGAGGGGGTTCTTTTTCAATCTCCTGTCGATGGTCAAAAAATTTTATTGACGCCTGAAACATCTATCCAAGCACAAGAAGCCCTAGGAGCAGACATCATCATGTGTTTTGATGAATGTCCCCCATTCCCAGCGACAGAAAAACAAATTCAAACTTCTTTGGAATTGTCTCTAAGATGGGCCAAAAGATCTCAAAAAGCCCAAATCCGAACGAATCAAACACTCTTTGGAATTATTCAAGGAGGTGTTTTTATTTCTTTACGAAAACAATCTTTGGAAAGAATGGAAGCAATGGATTTTAAAGGGTATGCACTGGGAGGCTTAAGCGTAGGGGAAGATAAAAAGTATATGATGGAGGTGGTTTCTGAAATAGCTGGGATGATGCCCAACCAAAAACCCAGGTATTTAATGGGAGTGGGGACACCGGAAGATCTTTTAGAATGTGTGTATCAAGGAATCGATATGTTTGATTGTGTGATGCCCACCAAAAATGGGCGAAATGGGGGACTTTTTACTTCATTTGGAACTATTAATATTGTTAACAGTCGATACAAAGATGACCCACTGCCTATTGATCCCCAATGTACCTGCTATACCTGTCAGAATTTTTCTAGGAGTTATTTGCGTCATTTACAGATGACAGGAGAGCTCTTGGGGGGGCGATTAAATACTTTACACAATCTTTCTTTTTATGTTAACTTCATGCGACAAATTCGGCAAAGTATTCGAGAAAAACAATTAGAAACTTTCCGAAAAGAATTTTACAGTAAAAGGAGTGAAATAGAATGAAGACACAACCCGGAGGTGGGCTTTTAGAAATGGCTCTGCCATTAGTGCTCATGGTATTGGTATTTTATTTTTTACTGATTCGTCCTCAGAGCAAACGTACCAAAGAACATCAATCATTGTTAAAAAGTTTAAAACGTGGGGATGAGGTTGTTACCGCTGCAGGAATTTATGGAACCATTCATGGACTCACCGATACGGTTGTAACGTTAGAAGTGGATAACGATGTTAAAATTAAAATCGATCGTATTCAAATTGCACGTGTAAGTAAAGGGCCTACGTCTTCATGAGTCGAAAGTGGTGGACTAAATTTGCCTTTGTGTGTGTTTTAGTGCTCCTTTCTATAGCAGGAATTGTGGGTTCTGTTTATGATATCCAAAAATTGCCTTCCTGGATTCGAGTTATTCTTCCAGATCAAAAATTAAAATTAGGATTAGATCTTCAGGGTGGGCTTCACATTGTGATGGGGATTGATCCTCAAAAAGTGTTAAATGAAGGAGCTGATCTTTTAGCCCAAGATCTTAAAGAAGATTTATTGAAAGTAAGCCCTGGTATTCAAGTAACCCGAGAAAAGGGAAATGCCGATATTCGAGTTCAATTTTCAAATACAGAAGATGTAAAAGAAATTCGGAAAAAAATTAGAAGTCGCTATGGAATATTTGAATTTGTTAAACAAGGTCCCAATGAACTGATTTTGGGTTTTTCAACTCAAGAAAAAAATTATCGAATTAAAAGAGCCATTGATCAATCTATTGAAGCCATTCGAAATCGTATTGATGAGTTAGGGGTTTCTGAACCGTCGATTCAATCAGAAGGGACAGATCGCATTGTGGTGCAGCTCCCCGGTGTACAAGATACAGAACGTGCGAAAGATATTATTGGCCGAACCGCAAAATTAGAATTTAAATTAGTCGATACAACTAAAAGTCCGGCAGAACTTTTAGCTTTAGTAGCTCAAATTGAAAAAGAAAAAAATATTCAATATGTGGCAGGTGCTGGAGCAAAGTTTTCAACGTATTTAGCGCAAATCAATGAAGCCATATCGGGAAAAATTCCAGCGGATGATGAAATTGCATTCCAAAGACAAATAGATCCTCAAACTCAAAAAGTAACGTGGATTCCTTATTTACTAAAGAAAAAGGCGGATGTGACGGGGGATTATATTAGAGATGCTAGAGTAGGGCGGGATCAGCAGACCAATGAACCTCTTGTGTTATTTCAACTCAATGCCAATGGAACAAAACCGTTTGCTGAACTGACGGAAAAAAATGTTGGTGGATTTTTAGCGATTGTTTTGGATGGTATTGTTCATTCCGCGCCGCAGATAAAAAGTAAAATTCCAAATGGCGAGGGCCAAATTACTTTAGGTGCTGGTGATGATGTAAATAAAATGTTTAAAGAGGCTCAAGATACGGCATTGGTGTTAAGAGCGGGAGCTCTACCGACGACCATTGAACTTTTAGAAGAAAGAACCGTTGGGCCATCTCTCGGGGCAGATTCCATTGAGTCAGGGAAAAAAGCGATTCTCATTGGAACGCTGGCCATTATTCTTTTTATGATTTTTTATTATAAATTATCGGGAATTATAGCAGCCGTTGCACTTTTATTAAACTTTCCTTTTATTTTATCTATTATGGCGGCTTTTGGGGCTACCCTTACGTTACCGGGATTAGCAGGATTGATCTTAACGGTTGGGATGGCGGTGGATGCAAACGTTTTAATTTTTGAGCGAATTCGAGAAGAAATTAGACTTAATAAAACACCTCGTACTTCGATTGAGATGGGATTTGAAAAAGCATGGGGAACGATTTTTGATGCCAACGTGACAACCCTTGTTACTGCTTTGGCCTTATTTGCGGAAGGAACAGGGCCTATTAAAGGATTTGCCGTGACACTTTCTATTGGAATTTGTTGTAGTGTCTTTACGGCTGTCTATATATCAAGGCTTTGTTTTGAATTTTTACTGGATAAAATAAATATTTCGAAAGTGAGTATTTAAATGGAAATTTTTAATCCACATGCCAATTTTGATTTTATTGGGAAGAAAAATGTGTTTATTGCATTTTCTATTTTTTTAGTCATAGGATCTTTAATTTCTATTTTTAAACCGGGCTTAAAATTTGGGATCGATTTTTCGGGAGGGACAGAAGTTCAAATTCAATTTAATAAATCCATTGATTCCGCTGAGGTGAGAAAAATTTTAAATGACAGTGGATTTAAAGATAGTTCCGTTCAGCATTTGGGGGTGGCAGGTTCTCAAGAATTTTTAATTCGGCTGGAACAGACTTCTGGGAATTTAAAATCATTACAGGATGATGTGGCTAAAACTTTTACAAAATCTCAAGGAGAAGGAAGTTTTAATATTAAAAAAATTGAAATGGTGGGACCTCGCGTGGGTGCAGATCTCAAACGACGAGGAGCCTGGGCCCTATTTTATTCTTTAATTGGAATTTTAATTTATGTGGCGCTTCGATTTGATTATCGATTTGCTCCAGGAGGAGTAGTGGCACTGCTTCATGATGCCATTATCCCCTTGGGGGTGTTTGCGGTTTTAGGAAAGAAATTTGATTTAACCATTTTAGCGGCTATTTTAACCATTATTGGGTATTCGATTAATGACACGATTGTGATCTTTGATCGTATCCGAGAACTCATGAAAACGTATCCTGGGATGGATATTGTAGCTATTGTAAATAAAAGTGTTAATGAGACGATGAGTCGAACAATTTTAACATCGTTAACGGTATTTATTTCACTTCTGGCTATTTTCTTTTTCGGGGGAGAAGTGATTCACGATTTTGCATTTGCCATGCTTATTGGAGTGATTGTGGGCACCTATTCTACCATTTTTATTGCGAGCCCTATTTTCTTATTCTTGTATCACCGCGCCGAAAAGAAAAAAGCATAACTAAATTCTATGAAAAAAGAGTGGGTCATTTATAAACCTAATCCAGAGCTTATTTCATTTTTTTGCCGAGGACTTAAAATTTCAAAGATATTAGCAACGCTGCTGGTGAACCGAGGCATTCAAGAACTCTCAGATGCCTCTCAATTTTTATCTGGAGACCTTTCAGATCTTCCATCCCCATTTTTGATGAAAGATATGAAAAAAGCTGTGGATCGTCTTATTCATGCTATCCACCATCATGAATCTATTTTTATTTATGGGGATTATGATGTGGATGGTGTGACGGCAACTTCTAATTTAATAAATTTTTTCCGAGAATTAGGTGTGAGAGCTAATTATCACATTCCTCATCGAATTAAAGAAGGCTATGGGTTGCATGTCGAAGCCCTAAAACATATTAAAGCTCAGGGTGGCCAAGTTGTGATTACAGCAGACTGTGGAATTTCTAATGTTAAAGAAGCACTGGCTGCTTCTGAATTAGGTATCGATCTTATCATTTCTGATCATCACATTATTCCTCCCAAACTTCCAGATGCTCATGCCGTCTTAAATCCTTTAAGGGAAGATTCTGATTTTCCAGATCTCACTCTTTCGGGTGTTGGGGTGGCTTTTAACTTGATGATGGCCTTAAGATCTACACTTCGTGATCAAGGATATTTTGAAAATAAAAAAGAGCCTAATCTTAGAAATTATTTAGATTTGGTTGCTTTAGGAACCATCGCCGATATGGTGCCGCTCAGAGCTTCGAACCATCTCTTGGTGAAAGAAGGATTAAAAGTATTATCTCAAAAGAAAAGAGCCGGGATTAAAGCCCTTTTAGAAGTATCAGCAATTTCTAAAGAAACAGTAGGTACTTATGAGGTGGCATTTCAATTAGCTCCCCGCCTCAATGCAGGGGGACGGCTTTCTTCTGCAGAACTGGGGGTAAAGCTTTTAACGACTTCTGATTATATAGAGGCATTGGAATATGCACAAAAGTTAGATTCGGAAAATAAGGAGCGACGTTTTTTACAAGAAGAAACTTTAAATCAAGCCATCTCCATTATTGAAAAAAATCACTTTCAAGAAAGAAAATCGATTGTTCTTTCTTCTCCTACTTGGCATGCGGGGGTGATTGGGATTGTCGCTTCAAAATTGATAGAAAAATATTATCGTCCCACCTGTTTAATTGCCGAAAAAGACGGGCTGGGAAAAGGCTCTTGTCGCAGTATTGAAAAACTTCATTTGGTAGAAGCGTTGAAAGCCTGTGGAGATGTGTTTGAAACGGTGGGAGGGCATAAAGCGGCTGCAGGATTTTCTATCCAAACCAAAAAAATTTCTGAGTTAAGAGATCAATTTGAAGCTGTCGTTTCGCGCACTTTAAAAAAAGAAGATTTTATCCCCAAAGTGTTTATAGATATGGAACTTAATTTTAACGATATTGGGCAACCCCTTTTGGATGATATTGAAAAGCTTTCTCCTTTTGGCATGGGGAACCCAGAACCTTTATTTATGGCTCAGTCTTTTAAAGTTCAACGATCCAATATTGTGGGGCAAAAACATTTAAAACTGTATCTTGAGGGGGAGCAGCAGGTGTATGAGGCTATTGGATTTGGAATGTCTCAATACCAGGCAGATGCCTTTAAGATGAAATCCATTCTCTTTGGGGTGACGCTGAATGAATGGCAGGGGAATAGGTCGCTCCAGCTAAAGCTTAAAGAACTTCAATTTTAACGCGGTGCATAAAAAGGCCTTGACTTTATGATGCGGCGTGTTAAATTATACCCATATCGATCAGCATAAAGCTGATTGTCAAAAAAAGGAGTAAAATATGTCTCGATTAGAAGTAGATGTAAAATCTATTCAAAAATTAATTCGTTCGAGGGTAACTAAAGCTCAAAAAACACTGACTGACTTTGAAGGTCAGGCTGAAAAAGTAGTGAAAGAGTGGGTAAATAAAGGGCTTAAGTCTCAAACTGAAGGCAGAAAACAAGTTGAAAAATTGGTTCAAGATGTTCGTGAAACAGTAGAATCTTCAGATTTGATTAAGAACTTTAGAAAAACCAATGTCTATCATCTTGCACTTCAGGCTAAAGATGAACTCGAAAAACGAGTGGCTGATACGCAAGAAAAGGTGTTTGAGTTTTTGAATGTTCCCACCAAGGAAGATTTAGATCGACTGAGTAAAAAAGTAGATGAAATCGGCCGAAAACTGAAGTCTAACGGTAGAGCTAGAAAATAAAAAGTCTCATACTTGAAAAGCACATAGGCTGATGATATACATTGTCAGCCTATGTACGATGTTATTATTAAAGATCATTTCTCTGCAGCCCATCAATTAAGAGATTGTGGAGGTATTTGTGAGAACCTTCACGGTCATAATTGGGGGGTAGAAATTATCGTTTCCTCTCAAAAACTAGATAGCATTGGAACGGTTGTTGATTTTAAGATTGTTCAGGATAAAACCAAAGAAATTTTAGATGTTTTTGATCACCAGCTTTTAAATACCATTCCTCCATTTACGGATATTAATCCCTCTGCTGAAAATATTGCGCGCGTCTGTTTTGACCAGCTCAAAGAAAAGCTTTCCTCCTATCCCATTCTGGTTAAAAAAGTAATCATTTGGGAAACAGATCACTGCGGTGCGAGTTTTTATGAAAGCAGTCATCCCCGCGGAAGCGGGGATCCATTATGATAGATGTTCAAAATAGTCCAGATACCCGAGGGATTCCTCTTCAGCATGTGGGTGTGAGAGACATTCGATATCCCATTAAGGTATTAGATAAAGTAAACGAATTTCAGCATACCATTGGTTCTTTTAATCTCTATGTGCATTTGACAGCGGATTTTAAGGGAACCCATATGAGTCGTTTTATCGAAATTTTAAATCACTATCGACATGAAATTGATATTAATAATTTAGATCAAATTTTAGAGGAGATGAAAAAGAAATTAAATTCTGAAGCAGCTCATATTGACGTGACTTTTCCTTATTTTATTAAAAAAAGTGCTCCTGTGTCTAAAGCAGAAAGTTTGATGGAATACCGATGTAAATTTTGTGGAACGCACAAAAATGACTCCAAAGACTTTACCGTAACCGTAGAAGTTCCTGTGACAACACTGTGTCCCTGCTCAAAAGAAATTAGTGACAGGGGAGCACATAATCAACGTTCTTTGGTTAAAGTGAATGTCCGATACAAAAAATTTGTGTGGCTAGAAGATGTGATTCGATTGGTAGAAGATTCTGCCAGTTGTGAACTGTATCCCCTCTTAAAACGAGTTGATGAAAAAGCGGTGACAGAAAAAGCTTATGATAATCCTCGGTTTGCCGAAGATGTGGCCAGAGAGGTGGCCTTAAAACTCGACGATTGGTCTGAAATTAGTTGGTACACGGTCGAGTGTGAAAATTTTGAATCGATCCATGGGCATAATGCCTACGCCTATCTAAAAAAACAAAAGTCATGATGAAAAGTATTATTTTATTATCGGGAGGCTTAGACTCCACGGTTAATTTTTGTAAAGCTCTTCGTGAAAGCCAAGTGATCTGTGCATTAACTTTTGATTATGGGCAACGAGCGTCTTCCAATGAGGTGATGGCTTCGCAAAAAATATGTGCTCACTATAAAGTGCCTCATCAGGTTATTCGTTTGGATTGGCTTAAACACATTACTCATACAGCCTTAGTGAATGAGGAGAAAGAATTACCCAAACTAAACTCTTCACAATTGGATGATTTTGAAAAAACGACCAAAAGTGCTGAGAGCGTGTGGGTGCCCAATCGTAATGGGGTTTTTATTTCCATTGCAGCCAGTTTTGCTGAGAGTTTAAAGGCCGATCAGGTAGTGGTTGGATTTAACGCCGAAGAAGCAGTGACTTTTCCCGACAATAGTGCTGATTTTATAAAAAGGATAAATAGCGCTTTAGAATTATCAACTTTGTCACATCCAAAGATCGTATGCTATACACAGAATTTAAATAAACGGGAGATTGTTCAATTGGGACAAGAATTGAAAGCCCCTTTTGATCTTATGTGGAGTTGTTACAGGGCAGGTAAAGCCATGTGTGGTACCTGTGAGTCCTGTATGAGATTTTATAGGGCCATCTCTTTGTCATCCCCCGACTTGATCGGGGGATCCATTCTTCTAGATTCCCCGGTCAAGCCGGGGAATGACTAAATGGAGTATTATGAAATCATTAGAAATAAAATTTATAGACTCTGTCATTAAATATGACGGCACACAGCTTCAACCTCTGTGGATCTATAAGAATTATGATCTTTGTGGAGATGCACTGGTGAGTTTTATCGGTCCTGCAGAAGTGACGCTCCAGCATATGGTTGATCAAGAAGATGTGAAGGAAAATCGTCCTATTTATTCTGAATCCATGGTTCACTTTATTGCAGAATTTTTTGATTTGGATTTAGAAAAAACTGTATATCGTCAACGATTGCTGGTGGCTATCATGAAAGAAATTTTAGAACAAAAACTGGGGAAAGTACTTATACGTCGGGGAGATGATATTTATGATGAAGATGCAAAACTCTCTGTCTCTATTGCAACCTTATCGGGCATTTCTACACTGATTCACACGGGGATAAATATTTCTAGCCACAATACACCTGTTAAAACAAAAGGATTAATAAGTGATTATAATCTTGATCCAACTGCATTTTCCAAAGAAGTTTTAGGGGCGTTTAAAAATGAATTAGAAAGTAGCTGGCTCGCTCGTTGTAAAGTGAGATCTGTTTAGGCTTGAGAGTCAGTCATTCCCCGACTTGATCGGGGAATCCATGTATTTTTGGACGAGGGTGGTAATAAGCGTTACAATATTGGTACGGGCATCTGCTTTTTGAGGGGGAGCATCTTTTTCTTCTGAGGCTACTTCCAGAAATTTTTCAATATAAAAATCATTAAATCCACCTTCTTCAAATGTCCATTCATGAGTGTCTTCTTTTTCTTTCCATTTTCCTTCGATGTTATAAAAATGATCAAAATGGATAAAGAAATGAGCATAAATCGTATCAATGCTATTTTCTAAAGCGGCCATGTTTTTTTCTTTAAGTGCCGTTTTAAGAGCTTCTTGTTGTTCTTGAGTGAGAAGTGTTTCAGAAGTAAAAAAGTCTAAAATTTCTTTTAAAAAATGGGGTGTTTCTAGAATTTCGATTAAAGCGTTGTGGATTTCATCGGCTCTGTATTTTAAAGCAAGAGTATAGAGAATTTTTCCTACGATATCTTCTTTCCCGCCTTTTAAATAGGGTTTTAAGTGTTTCCAGTCGTAATGAAGTTTAAGCACTTTAGAAAAGGCACCTAAAAAGAAGGTATTTTCGTAGGCTGTTTCGGAATCTTTGAGATATTGAATGGCACGAGATAATCCTGTGTGATCGAAAAGTTCTAGTTCCATAAACCGTTCCAACGTGTCATCACCGTGTTCTTGGGGAGAACTTGGAGTGGGTTTTTGATTGCTACATCCCATAAGTGTGATCAAGGTTAACAGGAATAAAATAAAATATTTTTTCATCTCTTTAATCCTCTATATTTAAAACTCTACTTTTATAGAGTAATTGCAAAAGTCTAATTTTTTCTTTGAGGCCACCCATCATTTTTTTAGTCATATTGAGGTTTTGGATAGCTGCGCCTTTGGTTTCCAATTCTTTATTTCTCAGATTTGCAATATTTTCTTGTCTTTTTTCCAAGCCAGCCAAAATATCACTGGTTGTTAAATGTGCGAAAGGATCTGGAATAAATGCCTGAAGGGCATCTTTGCTTTCAACATCTAAGGCTGAAAGATCTTCAATCGGGAGGGCTTTGACTTTTTCTTCAATTTTTAAAATCTTAGTCAGTGCTTCTAATTGCTGAAGCAGGAGTAGGGAAATTGACTTTTTGGTCAGAATTTCTAAAGCCCGTTTTTTAGGAAAAAGCGTGATGGGTTCTACAAATTGAGCTTTAATACTTTTTAGGGTTTCTGGATCTAACGTAGAAAGATCTTCTCCTGAAAACTCTTCGAGTTTTTCCATAATTACGCTAATTTTTAGAGATTCTTCCTGAAGAGTGTTATAAACGCCCAAATCTGTATTCATCAGTTGCATATAGTCTGCATGGGTTTTAATGAGTTCATGAATAAGTAAAGCCCCAGGAGTGCCATCTAAAATTAAATGAGCATTTTTCTTAGCAGAAATGATGACGGCTCTTTCTTCATCAACAAAGTATTCAAGAGTATTGGTTTGGGCTTTAATCCTACTTAAATTTTCTTTTGTGAGCGGGATTTCATCTATTTTAAAAAAGTCAATAATGTCATGAGAAGAAAATGTTCCTGACCGTAGATTATCTTCTCCGGGAACATTATTTAAGAGTTGATAGAGTGCATAAAAACTAATGAAGGATTCTGAAGTGATACTGGCCTGTGCAAAAAGATTAAGCATGGGGATTTGAAATTCAAAAAGATCAAAGTAATTGGCTCTTTGAACATTCCATAGAGGAATTCCCACATGACGGGTGGTGAGAGATAAGGTAGCCAAGACTTTATCTAAGAGAGTTCCCCGAATCAAAATTTCGTGGTTGCCCATGTAGGGATGGAGCATGTCTTTATAAGGACGAGATTTGTCTAGTAATACTTTTCTAAAAAATTTAAAGGAAATGAGGGTGGCTTGATGAAGGTCTTTAATTGTGTTTCCTTGTTCTTTGAGAGATAAAGGTTCGCCTTTGATATCCATACCCGTATTTCGGATATGCATTTCATAATCTAAAAATTCACGAAGGGGCAAAAAGTACCGTTGGAGTAAGTACTGGAGATATCGGTCATTGGAACCGTCAGTATTTTTAAAATGGAGCCTTTTTCCTCGATTATTTCTTTTCTCATAGTCTTTCCAATAGTGAGTAGATAAATAGGTAGCAATTTCTAAAGCAGTCGTACCTTGGTCCCAATGATTACACAAAGGATCTGTGTGAGTATCTTCATCTGTGCAATAGAGGTAATTTTCTACAATATCAAATTCCCCGGTGAAAGCGAAAGTCAGTGCGGCTTTATCATAGGGGCCAGGTTTTTCTTCTTCCGTGTCTTCTGGGGAAAGATAATCCATGGCAGAAGAGGTTTTGGATTTTTCAGATATAAAATGAGCTTTATCAACGGATCCTTTAAAATTATGTCTCAATCCTAAATTATGTCCCAATTCATGAACCAAACTATCGGCAATCAATCTTTGAAAAATATCTTGGGATGTTAGGCCGTCTTTATACCATTCTTGAGGAGCTTTTTCTTCTGCGGGGTAATAGCATCGCCCAGTCAGATGGGTAAAACGATACAGCGCTCCTTTAAAAGAATGAGTATCGGTAGCTTGTGATAGAAAGTTTTTGTAAGAATAAGGAGAACTAATGACATCTTTTTGAATATCAAATGAGTTTTCATGAGATTCAAGACCAGAAAATTCAGATGTCTTTTTGGGGGTATTTTCTTTATCCCTTTCTATGTTTTCTAGGATGTCTTGAACTTCTTGTTTAAAGTTTCCGGCATAAATAAAGGCCGTAGCATTAACAATTTCCCCGGTGAAAGGATCCCAATGGAAAGGTCCATATCCTAAAAGACGATTTTGAACGGGATCATCCAGCCAGGCAATAAAGTTATACCGAAGATCTCCTAATTCTTGCTCTCCCGTATTATCTCGAATTTCAAGAATGGGTTTTATGACATTCCAATGTTCAAAAACTCGTTTGACCAGAGGCTTATAAGCGTCTGGAAAATTCTTAGTGAAGTAATAAATAATCTTTCGGGTGGGATCCCAGTGAGTGGCATAGTCTTCTTCAATGGGATTATTCCATTGATCTAGTTTTTTGAGGGTGGTTTTATAAAGTCCTACTTTATTTTGTAAGCCTTTAGAATATTTAATGGGTTTAAAAGAAGGGTTTGTTTTTTTCTTTAAAAAGCTAAATTTAAGTTCAGTGGTAAAGGTATCTGCCCCTGATATGTCTCCACATTCTTCTCTTTCTCTGGCTGTGCGATAGGTTTTTAAAACATTCATGTTGAGAGAATCTGAATCTTGTTTTAGGTCGAGTAAATCAGAGCTGATTTCAGAAATGCAACCATAGGTTTCATAGAGTTGTAACATTAGAAAATCAGAAGGGATAATTTTAACTTTGGCAAAATTAATGTTGGCATATTTTCGTTCTTTCCAGGAGTGTTCGGTATCAATTTCAGCTTCGATATGGGTTACTTCATCATCACTATTTTTTTGGCGTTCAATATCTACATGCTTTTCAATAGGAAAAGAAAAGAGGGGCTCTTTTAAAGAATCATTTTCTTGATACCTGGGATCTACCAAGTATCCCGTTAAGGAATTTTGGGAGATAGACCATCGCATGAGGGATGTCCCAAAAGATTGATCTCCAATAAATGAAGCAGAGGCTTCAGGCGAAGCACCCACCACAGTGACATTGTAATAGTAGTCATCGGTAGTAAACGAAGCTTTTTCAACTCGCTGGATTTCCGGTAGCACGTGTTTAATGGGGCGTTCTTTGGCACATCCCATCATGATTAAAACCAGCAAGAATAAAAGAGATAATTTTTTAAAATACATAATTAACTCCTAAAAAAAGTTCACTTCCCTCGGCATCAAACAAAGCCAAATTTAATTCCTTTCCATTGTTTCTGTATTGCCTTCCTCCCGTTGAAAGTCCAAAAGAAGCCTCTACTTTGGGAAGAAGGATATAGTCTATTTCTTGAATAAAAGAATACGTAGCTTTGGGGGTAGTATTATAGGTGGCAAAATTTAAAAGACTTAAAGCGGTATTGAGATAGAGTATTTCTGAAAGTGCATAACCCAGGGTTAAGGTGTTGGTTATCCCATAGTTGAGGTTTGAAGCCTCATCTTTAGCCGTAATGAATCGATGAAGAAAATAACTTCCAGAGAGTTCATAGCCAAAATTCCATTTTAAATAATTTTTGGAAAGAGCAGTTCCTGTTTTAAAAGCCATGATTTCACTTTTGTCTTGGCTACTTTTTGATGTAGGAAGAAAAATTCTCATGAATCCATGTGCCGCGATCTCTGTTTGGGGATGAATGTAGAGATTAGAGCGATACGTTTCTAGAACCATATCTTTAAAAAGAAGTTTTGCTTCTCCAGTAAATTCTTTAACAATTCCTAAGGACAAAGAACTTTTTAAATCTTCTGCCCAATGATACCCCCCCTTGAACGCTAAATCTGTGTAAACATGAGCATGATTTTTATTAACACCTGAAGCCAATGTATTGGAGGCTAAAAACTCTTGAGCAAAACAAAAAGAGGTTAAAAAGAGGCTTAATGTCATGACTAGAGTTAAGAAAAACACCTTCATGTTTTTATAATATTGCAAGCCCTATGCCAGAGGATTTTTCTTGTTTTTATTGATGTTTTTTAGTTTGAAATACAAAAACTTCGTCGGTTGTTGCCGTAAATTGTCAGCTGATAGCTTAAAATGGGATCTTAAGAAATTTTGGGTTAGGTCCTTAACTTCTTGAAATGAAATCACAAAAAGTCAAAACACTTCTTCTGGCATAGGGCTTGCAATTACTACACAGTAGGAGACACATATGAAAATAAATGCGCTTATTTTTTCTTTTCTCGTTTTAGGTATCTTAACCAGTGGATGTGGCAAAAGTTCAGAAGGCTTAGATCAAATCATCAATGCAAATAATCCCAACATTTCTGGTCAGAATCAGCCTGCTTTGGCTTTAACCCATGTGGCTTCTTTCGAAGGAAAAGCAGAGATTTTAACTATTTCGGATATTGTGGAAAAAGAAAAATTTTATGTGGAAAAACAAAAAATGGCATCAGAACTTCATCAATTAGAAAGTGATATTCAAACTATTTCTCAAAAAATAGAAGCCATCAAATCTGCCAATCCAGGAATTTTTGGAACCATTGTGAAGAAAATTCAAGATGTTTTAGGAATTGAAAAGAGTGAAGAACTTACAACGTTGGAATCGGAAAAAGAAAAATTGGTTAAAAGCTATGAAGAAAAATCAAAAGCTTTTGCTGCTTTTAAAGAAAAACATGTGGCTTCTCTCATGTCTACTTTAAAGCTGTCTATTTATCAAAATGACGAGACCAAGGCATTTCATGGGACATTGACACTGGTGGATCATGAACAAGAACACATTATTTCTGTAGACGATATGATCTATGATTCTCAATCAGAAGCACTGTCTTTTTCATTTGTCTATAACAATAAGGATAATAAGCGGTATTCTTTTAAAAGCGATGAAGATCAAAAATCTCAAGATATTCTTAAAGATCAAAGTGTCATTGAGATTACGCTTCGAGGAGACGTTGAAGTATCTGATAAAAACTCTATGGAACTTTTAAATGTAGGTCAGTTTAGCTTATCTCGAAAAATTCCATTGGTGCCGTAAATGGTCACTCGCATAAAAAATGAGCACTTATTTAAGGATTCTTTTTAGGAGTAAATTTAATGCAACTTATTGAAAATACAGGTGAAATTAAAAAAGTTTTGAACTGGCATAAGGGTTGCAACCTATGCCATCTGACTCTGGACATGGTGTCCAGGGCGATAGAACGTTAGTTGCACGTACAAGGAGGTATGTTATGCGACGCTTAATTACAGTATTTGCTTTGATTGCCGCTTTATTTGTCCTGATGGGATGCGGTATGGGAAGCAAAGGAAATCAAGAACCAACCCCTAAAATTGGAACTCAGGTTGTTCCAGAGCCAGTATCTTATAAAGCCCCTGCCGATGGTTTATACAAGGATGGTAACGGTGAAATTTTAGTGGCTGGCAAAACATTGACCGACAAGGAAGGTCTTCTTGTTCAAATTTCTGAGTTTGAAAAGAAACTTGAAGGAATTTCTGCTGAAGATACAACGGCTAAAGAAGAAATTAATAAAGGAATGGATGCTAAGAAAGTTGAATTAGAAAGCTTAGTTGCTTTTCATTTAACCTCTATGAGCTTTTCCATTTCTCATGATGAAAATAATCAGTATCACATTGCTGACTTAGCCATTGAAACAAAAGAAGATAAAGATGTGCCTGTGTTGGGTGAAGATGGACAGCCTAAGAAAAAAGAAAACAGCGAAGAAATTATGACAAAGAAAGAACACTATTTTGGAGATCTTAACAAAATTACTTTAAGTGATGTAGTTAGCTTTGATCCCGAAGTGGGTCTTTCTTTTTCTTTCAAAACTGGCGAAGGAGAAAGTGAACTTCTTTATACCTTTAAAGGTATAACATCTGAAGAAATGGTAGAGAAAGAAGACAGAAACTTTAATCGAGTCATTTTGTCTGGAAATATTGAAATTTCTTCGAAAGATGAAATTAAACAGTATGGAAAATGGTCAGTTTCTCAAGAAATTGAAATTCCTGCTGAGAAACCAGCCGAAGAAGCTCCTGCTGTTCCTCAAGAAGATACAGAAGCTGGAAAATAAGTTACTCTGATATTCTTAAAAAAACAGGTCACCTTAAAAAAAGGTGACCTGTTTTTGTTTTTTTATGCTATAGTAAATATAACGTGAAAAAAGTATTTGTGTTGGATACAAACGTTTTACTCTATGATTCTCAAGCCATCTTTAAATTTCATGATAATCATGTTGTTATTTGCCTCACAGTTTTAGAAGAAATCGATAAATTTAAAAGAGATTCCGACGAAAATGGCCGTAATGCGCGCCAATTCTCGAGATACTTGGATGGATTTCGAAAAAAGGGAAAACTGTCTCAAGGAGTTCCTATCAGTAAGGCAGGGGGGCTGCTCATTGTTGATTTGGCTGAGGAAGAACGAAAGAAATTTTTAACCCGTGCCAATATTACCAATGTTAATGACGATATTATTTTAGAAACAGCATTAAGACTTACTAAGAAAAGTAAGCAAAAAGTTACTTTCTTAACCAAAGATACAAACTTAAGAGTCCGAGCAGATGTTTTGGGGATTCAGGCTAAAGATTATGAGCCGGATCGTGTAGATATTGAAGAGCTATATTCTGGGATTACAGAAATTTCTGTAACGGGAAGCCTTATTGATCAATTTTTTCAAGAACGAAAAGCAAAGCTCAATGGTGAAATTAAAAAAGGTAATCCTAACCAATTTGTTATTTTAAAAGATAAAAACAATGGTTCTCATACGGCCGTTGGACGGTATGATGTTAAGCAAGAAAGTCTGGTTCCTTTACTGAAACGCCAAGAGGGTGTGTGGGGAATTTTCCCCAAAAATCTAGAACAAAGTTTTGCGTTAGATTTGTTATTAAATGATAATATAAAACTGGTTTCTCTCGTCGGAAAAGCAGGCACAGGAAAAACGCTATTGGCTCTTGCAGCTGGGCTTTTAAAAACCATTGATGAGGGACAATATCAAAAACTATTGGTATCTCGACCCATTTTCCCGATGGGAAAAGATATTGGCTATTTACCCGGAGATATCGAAGAAAAATTAAATCCTTGGATGCAGCCTATTTTTGATAATGTAGAATTTTTATTGGGCAATACGGCCTATGCAACGACAAAAGATCAAGGCCGGCGATCAGCCAGTCGAGGATGTTTAGAGCTTATTAATCAAGGGATGCTCAATATTGAACCTTTGACCTATATTCGAGGAAGATCCATCCCCAATCAATACATGATTGTCGATGAAGCGCAAAATTTAACGCCTCATGAAATTAAAACCATTATTACTCGTGTTGGGCAAAACACAAAAGTTGTTTTAACGGGAGATTGTTATCAAATCGATCATCCGTATATTGATTCTTCCAGTAATGGTTTAACCTACGTGGTGGAACGCTTTAAACATGAGCCTATTGCAGGGCATGTGACATTGGTTAAAGGAGAGCGTTCTGCTCTAGCAGAATTAGCCGCCAATCTATTATAACCCTATAACTGAAACTTATAATTTTTTATTGTACAGATGGTAAATTGAAGGCAGCCACAGCTCCGCCTTTTTTGTGAGTGTCAGCAAGATCCTGAAGTTCTTTGGTTAAAGCTCTCATCGAAATAACATCCATGAGATCCTCTCCCCATAAGGCAATGGAAAGAGAAAAAGGGTCTTTTTTAACGGCTTCGTAATATTCAATGAGTTGTTCTAGTAATTCTGTTTTAGATAAAAGGAATAATTTTTGCTTGGGCATTTTCATGTATTTGTTTTTTTTATATTCGTTCATGGAAATAACGTTGTTTGACATAGTGAATAAGTCCTTTTTATGTTTAGGGGAGAACCAAGTCGAAAGAAGGTTGGAGCAACTTTTGTGCCAGACTAAAAAGAAGGCATATTATTTTATAAGTACTTGATTTTATTTAATAATTTAAAATTCCCCCTTTTTACTAGTGATGGTGAAATGTTGTTTAAAAAACAAGCACTGACAAACACTTAAACAAAAGGGTTGCATTCATAAAAGCCGATATGGTAAATTCCTTCCAAGCACTTTTTTATCGTGAAAAAGTGTAGTAGTTGCGGTAATCTTTAAGCAGTATTGGTAGAGGAGATAGGCGATGGTATCGCAAGTCAGTACCAATATCTTGAAGTACACGCAAGACCCGACGACAGAAGGCTCAAAAGGGGTCGTTGTGAATGCGGCGTTTAACGACTTTGATGAGTTCTTGATGTCTTACACCAGTGATATTCCGGGTGGCGGACTTTTTCTTCAAACCAATCAAGTATTACCTTTAGGTTCGAAAGTCAGACTTTATTTTACCTTAAAGTCGAGTCGAATTCCTATTTTGGAAGGGTATGGAGAAGTAGTCTCTCATCAACGAGAAGATCAAGAAAGTGTCGGGGGGATGGTAGTAAAGTTTTTTAATCTTCATGAGAAGAGCAAGCAATTACTCTCGAGACTTGTAGAAAACTTTTTATAAAACTACCATTTCATTGGTAAATCGGGTTTGTGAGAGGATTTTTTTAACATCCTTCAGATGAAAGGTGGAGGTGTATCTGCATTTTCCCTTGAAAAACCGTATTGATTTCGATACCCTACAACTCTTGTGAAACAAGAAGTCAGTTGCCGTGTTACCAATTCGATTGTTGCTTATGTTCGAAAAGAAAAAAAGAATCTGGTACGGTTATTAGAAGGTATCGAGCTTTCCGAAGAACATCTTCTAGACACAAATAGCTGGGTTTCTCATGAAGTGGTAGATACCCTATTTGATCGTTTAGAAGAAATCTTTTTTGATAATCAAATTGCGTATAAGGTAGGGCTATATTCTTCCCGCTTAGAATCCTGGGGAGTTTTAGATTCTGTTTTTCGGATGATTGGTGAAGCCAGGCTTATTTATCATCAAGCACGAAAATTTACGTCGTATTTTTATAAAACCATTGAAACTAGAACTGTTGAAAAAAGTGATTTTCATGTGCTTTTAAAATTTTCTGGGAAAAAAGCATCTCCTCATCATGTGCAATATTTATTGGGAGCTTTTGAATCCATCCCCCTCTATTGGAATCAACCTCAGGCGTATTCTCAAAAAATAGATGAGGTAACCTATGAGTTTCGGTGGGAAAATAAGCAACTCTTTTTTGGGAAAAAAGATCCTCATGTTTCTTTAAGTCCACAGCTGATTCAAGATACCGTGGTTCAATTAGAAAAAACCATTGCCCTTATTGAAAAGAAAAATCGTGAGCTTCAGGAAAAAAACGAAGAGTTAACAGAGGCGAATCAAAAACTTAAAGATACAATCAAAGAAAAAATTCAGGCTGAAAAAATGGCTTCCATTGGACAATTGGCCACCGGAGTTGCTCACGAAATTAATAATCCTTTAGGATTTATTATGAGCAATCTTGGGAGAATCCGAGAATATGTTGGAAAAATGACCCTTCTTCTCAGTGAATATGATCAATTGGTGCATCATATTTCAGATAAAGATAAAGAAGAAATGAAGAGAGTGTGTGATCGGGTGAATGAACTTCGAAAAACTCAAGAAATGGAATATATTTTAGAAGATTTTCCGCTCCTCATTGCAGAATCACAAGAAGGGCTTAATCGGGTTCGAAATATTATTCAGGATTTAAATAGTTTTGCCAGGGTTGCGCCAGAAGAAATGGTACTTCACGATGTTCATGAAGGGTTGGAATCGACTCTTAATTTATTGCGATATGAGCTTAAACGAAAAGCCATTATTCGAAAAGATTATGGGCAGCTCCCAAAAGTAAAGTGCAATCTTCCACGGCTCAATCAAGTTTTTTTAAATCTTATTTTAAATGCCTGTCAGGCGATAGAAGATAAAGGAGAGATTAAGATTGAAACTGCTCACAAAGAAGGAAAAGTGATGATTTCTATTTCTGATACCGGATCTGGGATTGAGCCAAAATATTTAAGTCAGATTTTTGAACCTTTTTTTACAACGAAAAAAAGTGGTCAGTCGATGGGATTAGGATTAAGTACGGCTTTAGGAATTATTAAAAATCATTCTGGAGATCTTGCGGTAGAAAGTGTGCCTAAAATGGGCTCTCGTTTTACCATTACATTACCATGTTAAAAATATCTAATGTTTGTGGACGAGAAGTAATGGATTCTAGAGGGAATCCTACGATTGAAGTGGATGTGGTGCTTGATTCTGGAAGTTGGGGAAGAGCCATCGTGCCTTCCGGGGCTTCCACAGGGGAAAGAGAGGCCCTTGAACTTCGAGATAAAGATCCCGCCCGATACGGTGGAAAGGGTGTTTTAAAAGCGGTTGAAAATGTGAATCGTATTATTGCTCGCTATCTTATTGGCCGAGAAGCTTCAGATCAAAAAAAATTAGATCAATTTTTAATAAATTTAGATGGAACTGAAAATAAACAAAAGCTTGGGGCCAATGCTATTTTAGGAATTTCTATGGCTACGGCCAAAGCCTGTGCCAATCATTATAAAGAACCCTTGTTTCGGTATTTGGGGGGCCCTAAGGCTACGTATCTTCCTATTCCCCTCATGAATATTTTAAATGGAGGAGTGCATGCGGATAATCATTTAGATATTCAAGAATTTATGATTGCGCCTTTAGGACAGCCTACTTTTTCTAAAGCATTACAAGCGGGAGTAGAAATATTTCACGCCCTTAAGAAAATTTTAAAAAATAGAAAACTGGCTACCTCTGTTGGAGATGAAGGAGGGTTTGCGCCTCTATTAGAGTCTAATGAACAGGCGTTAGATCTTATTTTAGAAGCCATTGATACCGCCGGATATGATCCTGGAAAAAATATTTGGATTGCGCTGGATTCGGCAGCCAGTCAGTTTTTAGAAGGAGAAAGTTATTATCTGGAATCTAAAACAAAAAAGAAAAGTTCGATGGAGATGATTGAATTTTATGAAAAATTAATTTCGAATTATCCCATTATATCTATTGAGGATGGGTTGGGAGAAAATGATTGGCAAGGATGGATAAAACTTACTCAAAAATTGGGCCAACGGGTACAGCTGGTGGGAGATGATATTTTTGTGACCAATCCCAAGATTTTAAAAAAGGGGATTGAGCAAAAAATTGCCAATGCGATTTTAATTAAGCTCAATCAAATTGGAACCCTTACTGAAACCCTAGAGACCATTGCCTTAGCGAAAAAATTTAAGTATGGAACGGTTATTTCTCACCGTTCTGGGGAAACAGAAGATACTTTTATTGCCGATTTAGCCGTGGCAACTGGAAGTGGACAAATAAAAACCGGTTCTGCTAGTCGTACGGATCGAATGGCAAAGTATAATCAACTTTTACGTATTGAAGAAGCCCTTGGATCAAGGGCTCAATTTTCAGGAATCAAGTATTTTCCTTTTTTTCAGAGATGATTATTTTTTAATCACACCTTGCTTATTTTCTATACATTGATTAAATCTCTTTTAATTTCAATAGGTTAGTTGTGTATGATCAATGTGCGGGCAAGAATTGTTTAATAAAGAATCAAATACGGTAAATCCACACTGTCATCCCCGCGAAAGCGGGGATCTAGAAAGTTCTTGAAGTTATTGACAAAAGCATTTTTTTAGCATAAAAGAGCCTACCTTTGAAAGATGGCATGGCTTTTGCGATGCCACACATAAACCACCCCTCAACACGTGTTTTAAAGGGAAAATAGGAGGAAAAAGTAATGAAAAAGTATGTGGTATTTAGTTTCTTAATGATTGTGGGCTTAGTAAGCTCCTCAGTGTATGCTTTGCATCCTGGATCTACAACGTCTAAGGAGCAACCAGTGGCTCCTCAAGCAAGTGCTCCAGTAGCTACTTCTCAAGCTGCTGTTCCCGAGGTTAAAAGTCCTTGGTCTGGCTCTGTTAAAATTGAAATGGAAAGATCTACGGATAAAAAACCTTTAGCAGCATTAAAAAATAGAACCAGCGTAACTTTAGGAAGAACATTGTTTGATGATGTAAGTGTAAACTTAGCTATTCTTTTAGATAATAAGTTTACAGCAGATACTGCTAAACAGGGAGTTAATCGATACTTTACGACAAAAGATCCATTGTTGTATGTCAGTAAAGGCAAGGTAGCAGAAGTTCTAGGGATAAATATCTCAGCAGCGCCTTTCCAAGTTTGGTTACCCATCACAGAAAATAGCAGACGTAATGGTGATGAAAGAAATCCCCATAATGGGATTTATCGTTCTGCAATTCTTTTAACAAAAGATATTGGAGCGTGGTCATTGGCTTCTTTAAATCGTGTTTCTTATTTTAATTATCGGAGACAATTTTCTGCAGATGGTTCAGAAAATGCTCGTTTTGGGATGCTCAATGAGTTAGCTGCTTCTTATAAATTATCGGAAGTTGTGGCTTTATCTTCTGTGGTTGATTTTGTAAGTGTTGAAAGTCGAGATCTTGGAAAGACAGCACTGGATTCTACCTTAGAATGGTCACCTTCTCTAGATTTAACGCCGGCACAGAATTTGGAAGTTTCTTTAGGAGTCACATTAACAGCTCCTAATAAAACTCCTCGTCGATATTGGGAAAGTGCTGAGTCTCGAATTGCTAATACGAGCAGTGGATTAGTAGTCAGTTATAAATTCCTTTAAAAAAAGGTGTCATCCTGCACTTGATGCGGGATCTAAGAAAAAGCCGTTTCTCAAGTGACAGAAACGGCTTTTTTGTTTATGATGTGTGTGATGAAGCATATGAAAAAAATAGATCATATTGGTATTGCGGTGTCTAATTTAAGTGCTGCGATAAAGACCTATGAACTTTTGGGTTTTAAAATAGAACATAGGGAAGAAGTCACAGATATGAACGTCCGAGTGGCCTTTTTACCCATTGGAGATACTCGATTTGAACTTTTAGAACCTTTCTCAAAAGATTCTGTAGTGGCAAAATTTATTGAAAAAAGAGGTGAGGGTATTCATCATATTTGTATTGAAGTGAAAGACATTCAAAAAGCATTACAAGACTTAAAAGATAAAAATATTAATTTAGTATATGACGTTCCCAAAAAAGGGGCCAATAATACCCTTATTTCTTTTATCCACCCTAAATCGAGCCATGGACTTTTAATTGAGTTATGTCAGAAATGTTAGCATCTGAACCTTTTTGAACAGCCTGACAAAAATAGCTAGTTTTGTTGAATATATTTAGTGATCAGCTTTTTGTCTTGAGTAGAGAGATTTACAAATTTTAACCCAGACCCGGCACGGGGTTGTGTAGTAGTGGTATTTGAAAAAATAATATCACTTTGTACACAAATCAGTCTTGAAGATTTTGGAAGTGTAAATTTTAAAATAGAACGATCTTTGCACGAAGGACTTTCTATTTTCTTTTCTAGAAAAATGCCCCCTTCACTAATGTCTGTAGCTTTATATAAGAAATAATAATCACCTTTTTCTTCTCTAACCCAAATATTGACAGGAACTCTTCGAAAAATACGCCGATCCGATTCTTTTTTGGCTGATTCTTTTTTAACTACGCCTTTTTTAGATGAACTTTTGCTTGCCATATGAACACCCTCTTAAAAAATGCATACAACACACAACGCCTAACTCTTTAGTACTGTAACAAAGTGGTCAAAGTTGTCAAGTTTGAAAAGAATTTTTGCCAATTCCTTGGCATTTTTACAGACTTTTGTTACCATAAGTACGAAAGTAGCGATTCCTTTGATTTTATAAACAGCAAGGAGTGTGCCATATTTAATGGAGGTTAAGAAAAGAGACTAAAATCTTAAAATACTTGAATTAAATAAAGAAGTTAAGAATATTTTTGAAAGCTATAAATATGAACTATTTTGAGAGGAAAATCTGTAAAAGGTCTAAACGTAGTGTAAATATTTCATCTTATTTTTAAATATATGTATCGTCAGTCATTACAAGGAACTTTTGTGGGGAGAATGACCCCCATGGTAAAAATTTTAATTATCATCAATTGCACTGTCTTTATTTTGCAACTGATTTCTGAAAAAATAATCGGTTTTGACCTGACTCTTATCTTTGGGTTAGTGCCTGTTTCTATCACAAAACGATTATTTTTGTGGCAGTTTTTTACCTATTTATTCTTTCATGGTGGCATTATGCATTTGGTATTCAATATGCTGGTGTTATGGATGCTGGGGGGAGAAATCGAAGAGAGTGTTTTTTGGTCAAAAGGATTTTTAAAATATTACTTTATTTGTGGAGTTGGAGCGGCGTTATTGAATGTGTTATTTTCGTTGCACTCAGAAGTTCCTATTATTGGAGCTTCAGGGGCGATTTATGGAATTTTAGTGGCCTATGCAGTTTTTTTTGGAAATCGTCAGTTGGTTTTATTTCCCTTTCCTGTGTTGGTTCGTGCAAAATATTTTATTTTAGTCATTGTGGCCATTGAACTCATTTCTTCTATTTTTTATACCACCGATGGAATTGCACATGTAGCCCACTTAGGAGGGATGGTGGCTGGATATATTTATATTATGTATAGAATTCAAGGCCCCAGACAGATGTGGAAAAAATTTATTCCTCGATTGCCTACGAAAAAACCAAAATTTCGGATTATTGAAGGTGGACAAAATTAAAACTTAGTGTTAAAAACAACTATCAGTTTAAAGTTTGTCATCCTGAGCGAAGCGAAGGATCCCATAAAAGAGATTCTTCGACTCTTTGAGTCTCAGAATGACTGTTTTAGGAAATAACTATTCTTTAAAAAGGGGGAATTACAAAACATGACAAAAGTAGATAAATTAACTGAAAATTCAGATGAAAAATTATTGGATAAAAGAATTATTCAAAGAAATATCACCAAAAAATTAATTTCAAAAGAGGACTATAAGGCCTATCTTTCAAAATTGAAAGATGAGTCTGATCAGTGTGAATCTGCGACGGTAGAAGAAGACGATCCTGCTCAGGTGTAATGAAAAAAATATTTTCCCCTCTGGTTGTTTTGGCTTTTTTGCTTCAAACAACATTTCTTTTTGCTCTTCCTAAATATTCACTTCAAGAAAAAAAACGATGCTATAGCTGCCATTTTAATAAAAATGGGGGTGGCCCTTTAAATAAAGAGGGGAAATACTATAGTGAACATCGAAGCTTTGAACCTCTATCTGAAAAAGTAGTTAAAAAAGTGATTGTAGCCAAAAAAGAGCAACCTCAAAAAGAGAAAACCAAAAAAGAAGCAGTAGAAAAAGTTATTCCAGAAGTTGAAATTATTGAAGAAAAGCCTTCGGTCGTTGCCGTAAGAGAGGTTACTCTTTTAGATAAAACCAATCTGAGTGCTGATATTTCAATGGCTTTTATGGTGAGTGAGTCTAAAACGGATCCCCAAAACTTTTATTTAATGAAAGCAGAGCCATTGGTAACAACTCAAGTGGCAAAAAATTTTTTAACGGTGTTTGGATATAATTTTGCAGCTCCTATCTTAACTGCTTATGGCCAATATAGTTTTGGAAAATCGTATGTTCAGTTAGGGTCTTTTCATATTCCCTTTGGGCTGGATGTATTGGATTATAATAATGTTATTTCTACGTATATTAAAGAAAACTATGATTTAGCTCTTGATACCCGAGATGTGGGAGTTGAAATTGGGAGTCGAGAAGATTTTTATGGCAGAGTGGTCATTGCAAATGGTGCAAGAGATCCTAGGGATCGCTCAGCTCTTATCAGGCCTTCTTTTGATCGAGACTTGGGATATTTAATAGATGGAGGCTATCAGGGAATATTTTATACCGTTCCCTTTTTATTGGGGGCTTCATACTTGGTGGAAAAAAGAATTCCTCCGGGGCTTCCTGTAAGAGGAATCCCCTCTAATCCTACCAGTGGTTTGCGAGCAGTAACTCAGCTTTTTGGGCTTTATGGGCAGCTCAATTATAAAAAATTTGGGATGTTGGGTGAATTTGCATTTGGCAGGCACACGCCAGTTCGAGGAGATCGTTCTTACGGATTTTATTTAAAACCTTTTTACAATATTCAAAATAATTGGAACGCCGCTTTAAGGGCAGAGCTTTTTGCCAGAGACCGTCAGTTTTTAGGGGATAGTCTTATGCGATATGTTTTATCAACGGAGTATCAGTTTTCAAAATATGTTTCCATTGAGCCCATGTATCGAATTAACCTGGAACTGGGCAATCTTGCTCACGTCAAAAATAATGATGCCATTGTTTTGCTAGCCATGAAATTCTAGCGTCATCCCGGGCTTGACCTGGGATCCATTTTCAAAAAATACGAATGCATTTTCCTCTTGCATTCTTTTTTTTGTTCTTATAACTTATATAAGTGTTTATATAAGTAATCTGAGATCTCCATTTTTATGGGAATGACAGAAGAAAGGAGAATGTGTGCATGACGAAACAAAGTGATGAATTTGAGGCTAGTAACTTAGCGATGGCTGAGGATTCAGGATTGGTGGAAACTTTATACAGTCGAAGACCAATAATGCTTTCCAAAAGGAGAAAAAGAAAAGGATTCAGAAATGGTCGAAGGAAAAGACCAAAACATTATAAATTAGTGTGTATTTCTCTTTATAATCACGACATTGAAAAGCTAGAAGGGCATGTGCAGGCGCTTAAAAAGAAAGGGCATACGAAGGCTAATAAATCTCAAGTCATTCGTTTTGCGATTGATAAGGTGCCAGTGGTTAAAATGCCCAAAGCCTACTAAATAAATTGAATGACGGAAGGAGTGCCTTCATAAACTTCGCCAATGATCTGAGCTTCCTTAAGATTGGCAGTGTGAAGTTTATTGAGTAGAGAGGGAGCTTCTTCTTTGGGGAGAGAGATGAGAAGTCCCCCTGAGGTTTGGGGATCAAAAAGAATGGCTTCAAATTCTTCTGCACATTTTTTTTGAAATTCAATCATCCCTTTTACATATTCACGATTGGTTTTATTGGCGCCAGTTAAATATCCTTTCTTGGCAAATGATAAAGCCTCTGAATATAGAGGTAAGCGATCGCTGTAAAATCGAAGGGAAACGTGACTGGCATCGGCCAATTGGTAACTATGGCCAGTTAATCCAAATCCGGTAATATCAGTACAGGCATGAATGGTAAAATTTGCCATGGCTTCAGCAGCACTTTTATTTAAAAGTGCCATCCAGGTGCACACTTTTTCAATAGTCTCTGAAGAGGCTTTTCGTTTTTTAATGGCGGTAGTGATAATGCCTGTCCCCAGAGGTTTTGTAAGAATGAGTTGATCTCCCACTTTGGCGCCTTTATTGGTATAAATTTTTTGAGGATGAATGATCCCTGTAATAGACATCCCATATTTTAATTGGTCGTCTTGAACAGAATGACCACCGAGAATGACAGTATTGGCTTCGTGAGCTTTGTCGTGTCCTCCTTGTAAAATTTTTTGTAGAGGTTCCAAAGGGAAGTCTGTCGGAAAAGCACAAATATTTAATGCGGTTAAAGGTGTTCCTCCCATAGCATAAATATCTGAAAGAGCATTGGCAGCGGCAATTTGGCCAAAGACATAGGGATCGTCCACAATGGGAGTAAAAAAATCAACGGTTTGAACCAGGGCGAGATCTTGAGAGATTTGATACACCCCCGCATCATCTGAGGTTTCGGTGCCAACGAGGACGTTGGCGTTTCTACTCAAGGTCAGAGAACGGGTTAATTGCCGCAACACCGTTGGGCTTAGTTTTGCAGCTCAACCCGCACATTTTACTTTTTGTGTGAGCTGCCAAATGTCTTTTTTGGTCATGATTTTATTTCTAACATTCTCTGAAGTGCTTTTTTGGCATTTTCTTTAATATGAGAGGGGACGGTAATGCGATGTACTTCAGAAGTTTCTAGATGATCCAGTGTCCACAAGAGATTTTGAAGATTAATTTTATACATATTGGGACAAAAAGAACGTGCCATGCCAATAATTTTTTTATCTTGATTCCAAATGTCTAAGTTCATGGCATGGTTAATTTCTGTTCCCACAATAATGGTTGAATCTAGGGGAGCATTTTCGACATATCGTTTAATAAAGCTTGTAGAGCCACATGCATCTGCCATTTCAACTATTTCTCGGGTGCATTCGGGATGAACAACGACCAAGGCATCTGGATATTTTTCTTTTAAAGTACGAATATGTTCTGGTTTAAAAAAAGTATGGACATGACAATAGCCTTTCCAAAGAATAAGACGGGCTTTTGAAATTTCTTCTCGGGTATTTCCGCCCAGTTCAAGAGTAGGATCCCATACAATCATGTCATTTTCTGTGAGCCCCATCTGAAGAGCAGTATTTCGGCCCAGATGTTCATCGGGGAAAAAGAAAATCTTTTTAGCAACATTTTGATAGTAAAATTGAAAAAGAGGGGCAGCATTAGAAGAGGTGCACACAGCACCATCGTATTTTCCACAAAATGCTTTAAGGCTTGCTGTTGAATTCATATAAGTAATGGGGATAATTTTTTCAGTGCAAATAGACGTGATTTCTTCCCAGGCTTGTTCAACATCAAAAGAATCCCCCATATCGGCCATGGGACAACCGGCAAACAAATTGGGAAGATATACTGTTTGATCTTCTCGAGATAAGATGTCTGCGGATTCTGCCATGAAATGAACTCCACAAAATATAATGTGTTTTGCGGTGGATTGAGCAGCTTTGGCAGATAAATCTAGGGAATCACCTTGAAAATCAGAGTGGCGAATAACGTCATAGCGTTGGTAGTAATGGCCCAAAATGACGAGATCTTTTCCATACTCTTTTCGTTTAGCATCAATAGCCGTATGAAGATCTGCGGTAGGCATTTTTAAATATTTTTCTGGTAAATAAGAGGCCATAGGTGTGCTCAGACTATATGATGGGCTTTTTTTGTTGTCAAGAAAGCGGCCAAAAGTGTAAACTTTAGAATAATGGTTGATCTTGCACCACGCATTCGACGGACCCAGTATTTAATTGCCAAGAGTTTTCAGCTTCGATTTGCCCTGCTTTTATCCGGAGTAGGGGTGATTGTCACCTCTATTATAGGATTTCTTTTATATGGAGTGTTGGCTAAAACTCAAAATCTCTTGGCAGATTCAGGAGTAGCACTTTCTCCTGCAGCGATTGAATTCTTGCAACAACAACGAAGCCTATATCTTTATTCACTTTTTGGAACCTTTATTGGGGTAACACTTATTTTAATGATGCTAGGGATTTTTATTTCGCATCGCTTGGCAGGGCCTATTTTTGCACTCACTCGAAGATTAAATGATCTTTCTCAGGGAAATTTTAACGCCCTTTTAAGCTTAAGAAAGGGGGATGAATTTCAAGATTTGAAAGATAAATTTAATACCTTGGTTCATGCTCTACAAAATCAGGTCAAAGGGGAACTTATTAAAGTGCATTCTGTTTTGGATGCTATTGAAATGGTGTTAAGTAAAGAAAAGCTTTCTTCAGAATCTACAGATAACTTGCGATCTGCGTTTCATGAATTACAGGCGTATTATAATTATAAAAAGAGTTTAATTGATCCGCAATCTTCCAAAAGCTTTAAACCTGCCGAATCTTCCCCCGAAGACGAAGTCTTAGTTTAAAAAAGAACTGCAATTGTATTCTTCTAGGGTCTTTTTGGATTTAGGATGAATAAACATGGGATTAATGAGCCATTTTCCATCAGAATTTTCATGGGAGTGGCACATGAGTTCAGGTTTATTCCGATCAATGACAAGTCTTAACACTGTGGCATCTTTTAGAAAGAAAAAGTCACCATCAGAATCCCCAGCTGCAAAAGTAATAGGGGTAGGTTCCATCATGCGTTTTGGATCCTTTATGTTAAAAACAATTTTATTAAGCCAACATCTTTTACCCATTCGATAACTCCAAATATCTTTATTTCCATCGGGGTAGGGGCCACAAGATTCAAAAGAATCCGTTAATTCCCCTTTTTTATCTAGAATTTGGCGAACGCCAATCACATGATCCTTTTTAATTCCTACTTTTTGAGCCGCGACTTCAACGGTAGGTTGAATCGAGGCAGAAATAATCCACACATCAAAGCCATGCTTTTGTAAATTAGAAACCAGAATTTTCATGGGAGTATAAATACGAATATAGGCAATATATTCTTTGGAACCTATTTTCTGTTTGGTGTCTATTTTATTTTTTAAATTCCATTCCAGGGCTTTTTGAGTAAACGAGCGTAATTCTTGAGGTGAATATCCTTGGAAAAGCTGAGCATAGAAGGCATAAGAAGGTAAAATTCTGTCTGGATCAGGTGAGGCCTTCCAAGGTGTTTTTCCATTGGATAAGTTTTCTTCATTGTAAATGGTGAGTAAGGTGTCTGCACAGGCAGCTTGAGTTTTTGTTGGAAGAAGTTCGGAGGTTCCAGCGCAATTTTTATGAAGTTCTTCAATGGCATCTTGGGTGAGCCAGGGGTTCATATCAGGCCAACTTTTTGGGCGCTTTATTTTTCCATTGGCTACCATCCAAAAAAGAGTGGCTTCGCCAATGTCATTTTTAATCATCGTATTATCCCAATCAAACGCTGCCACAGGTTTATGGTGGGGATCGTAAGAAGGGCTCAGGCTTCCATGTGTGTGTATGAAGCTGTTTAATTTTTCCAGGTTATCTCCAAACCAAACTTCGCTTGGGTCAAGAGCATAAGAATGGGGCATCAAGATCACACCAAAAATCAGAATTAAATTTATTTTTTTTGAGTTCATAGTGGCTATCGTCTCAGATTCAAGTTCATTCGAATAAGTGTAGAATAGTTTGAATTTGCTTTTTGAGTTCAGGAATATTTTTCTGAGTTATTTCCCATACAGTCGTTATGTCCGTTCCTAAATAGTTGTGAATTAAAACATCTCTTAAGCCAGCAATTCTTTTCCATGGAATATTAGGATATTTTGATCGAAAATCTTCAGGGAGTTGCTTAGTAGCTTCCCCTATAATTTCAAGTTGTCTAATGGTAGCATCTTGCCAATGAGAAGTGGAAAGAAAGACATCTTTTCCAACAGAAACATAAGACTCAATTTTTTGAATGGCATCTATAATATGCTGTAAATAAACCTGATGTTCTTTCATAGATTAACAGCAGATTTTAATATAGCATCGCGCATATATGGACTGATGGCATCTTTTGTAACAACGTCCACGGGACAGCCTAAAAGCTCTTCCAGATCTTGTTTAATGGCAACAATGTCTAAGAGTGTACGTCCTTGTTCAAGCTCAATGAGTAAATCAAGATCGCTTGAAGGTGTTCCTTGATCTCTAGAAATAGAACCGAAAACACGCACATGATGAGCTCCATATTTTGTGGCTATAGCAAGTATTTTCGATCTGTATATTTTTAGCTTATTTAAATCCATAGATAAATTATACTTTAACAGAAGCTATTAAGAACCGCAACTCGATAAAAGAATTTGATGCTTCTTTTGAAGATAAAAAGTTTGTAAAAACTTTCGATGATATTCTTAAATTGAAATAATAAGGTTATTTGTCCTCCTGTGGGGTTTGTCCTTGCGATAGCTCTAGTAAAGGTTTGAGATTTTCTTCCATGGCTGAACGAAGGTCATTTATAGATGCATGTATGTTAACTCTATAATGTTCATTCTTAGATGGATTTAAAAATAAAGCGACTAAGTTATCATCTACTTGATTAAACATATTTAGCATGTCAACGGACCTTTCTAACAAGTCGTTATCGCGTGTTTCAATCTTTCTAAATCGCCAAAAATCGTTGTAACGATTTTCTAAAGTATGGTTGTCCCATGTTCGTGGATTTTCTTTGGGTTTTGACGTGGTTTCAAAACGTCTAAACTCGTAATCTATGACATTTAAGTGCGCTAGTGTTTTATCGACCCATGTGCGATATCTTTCGATATGAAGAATGGTTCCAGATTTTAATGCAGTATATAAAAAATTTCTATATTTACCATACGCTCCAGGTGTTTCCCAAGTGGGATGGATTTGTATTTTTTCTGGATGAGCTTCTGTCAAGATCATGGCCAGAAATTGTCTAATAGATGTTGAATTAGAAATATTTTTCTCTATAGGAATGATCTGATGTCTGGGAATTGCATACTGAAGTTGAACTAAAGTAGAGCCCGATACTTGATCCCTTTTATTAGAAAATAAATTGGCCCATAAATACAATTCCTCGTGAAGATAAAGAATCGCTTTTTGTGTTTCATCTAATTTATTAAAAATGCGAGGGTCATAATATATAATATTGTTAGCAGAATCTCGAACCACAACCTGAACAAGACATGCATTTTTTGGCAAATAGTAAAACTCTGCTGAATCCTGTACGTCACGCACTCCATCAGGAGCCTTAATCCAAGTAAAAGAACTTTCCAAATATTCGGCAGTTTTTAGCCACTGGTAATAAAAAGTAAAAAGAGGTTGTATGCGATCTCGGATGTTTTTAGCAATGGCTTTGGCTGAATCTTCCGTTGGGATATTTAAAGCGATGTCAGCTGGATTACTTTCAGCCAATAATTTTACGTCATAAAAATCTAGAATTTCTACTTTATCTATAGATTGAAGTCCTTCTTCTGTAATCTTGCCATTGGCTATAGCCTGCTCAAGTGGGATTGAAAAATAAACAACGGCATCGCCCCCGTTTCCCACTTCCGGGCCGGTAGCGTAGGCGTTGGTGGCGAGAAGTCCTAATAATAGGATGATTATATTTTTCATGTGTTCTCCTTCGTTGTAAGTTTGAAAAACTGGATATTGAGTTGGTAGAGGTCGTCTCCGCCTTCAACATCGAGTTCGGCATTCATCTTTTGCCGAAATTCTTTAATGAGCTTTTTAGTTTTTGCCATTTGGGAGGGTTTAAAAGATACAGTAATGGAACTAATATCTCTGTCTTGTACGGCTTCATGCTCAATAGCCTCCAACGCTTTTCCCACCATTTGCTTGTGATAATTTTTAATAGCAATGGATGAAATATCATGGGTGGTGGTTACGTTGGCATGGTTGACAGCTACGTAGTTATTTTTTTCTTCTCTTAAAAGAGTTAGATTTTTGAGTCGTTCGATGGCAAGCTTTACTTCATGAATGCTAATGCCCAGACGTTTGGCGATCCATTGAGGATTGGATTTAAATCCCTTGGTTTTAGTCAGAGCTAAAAGAGCAAAGTGATACCAGTCTGAAATAATCCTAAAAGCATCCAGATCAACGGTTCGAGGGTGATCAATGGATCTTCTTTTTTCAATTCGTTCAATAATGGATTGTTTTACTTTATCGTTTTTAGATTCTTCTAGGAGAATCAAATCGGAAAAATAAGCTCTTTCAACTTCACTGTGCCCTAAAAGCATGGAAACATGGGCGGCCATTTTGGTGGTGAGATTTCTTTTGCCATTTAAAATTCGAGAAAGATTTGAAGGGCTCATATTGAGCTGCCCTGCAAAGGCGCGAAGGGAAAATTGAGGATTCTTAGCGCATTTTTCCGCCAAAAGTGTGTTTAAATAACTTCGATAATGGGTATGGTCTATCAGCATCGTGGAGAGGCTTATACAGCTAAAAAAGAAGGGCGTCAAGTCGAATGGCAACAAAATCGTTGCTATTTGGCAACAAGGATCAAATTTCGGGCGGCTTTGACAAAGTCTTAAGTTTTTTTGACATCTCTAAAGAAAGAGGTAAAATAAGTTTTGTGTAGAACGTTTATGGTTGATTGACTTTATTTTACATTAACGATTCATGAGAATGAAAAAAGAATTATTTATAGTTTTAGGATTGGCCATTCTTTCGGGTTGTAGTGGTGGTGGAGGAGGAGGTGGCGGAACGAATGCCATTGTGACCAGTCCTGCTCCCCAGGCTCAAAATGAAGTAAATCCCACTCAAATTTCAATTAATGGTGCACAAGATATTAAAGCGGGAGAATGTAGTGGCCCCTACACCCTTCAAACATTGGATGCAGAAGGAAAGCCATTAGCTGTTTTAAATGATACAACGGTTATATTTATAGAAGCGGAATCTTCTACTCTTTATGAAGATGCAGCGTGTGATGTATCTATTACTTCTTATGAAGTGATTTTTTCTAAAGGGGCATCCTCCTCTAAAGATATTTATTTAAAACATACGGTGGCAGAAGGATTCCAATTAGCCGTGGGGGCTGATGGCTTAACCTTGATAGCCCCTCTTTCTATTAACGTTAGTGCAAATGCTGCTCATACATTTTTTATTTCAGGAAATAATCAAATTAAAGCAGGAAATTGTGAGGGACCTTTTGGAGTTCAGCTCAGGGATCCATATGATAATCTTGTCAGTGTGTCAGAAGATATGAACATTAATCTTTTGGCGCCCAATGCCTCTTTTTATAATGATGCCTCTTGTAGTACAGCTTGGACTTCCTCTTCTCTTGAATTTTATGTGAAAGATCTTGTTGCAGAAACATTTTATATCCGTGTTTCAGCATCTTCTTCAGCATCTTCTAATGAAGCGATTGAACCTTTACAGTATTCTATTCAAAGTCTTCCCAAAGATGCATCGAAATTAGAATTTTCAGATCTTCCAGACAACATAAGGGCTGGGAGTTGCCAAAGATTAACCCTTGTTTCTCAAGATGAGAACCATAATCCATCTTCTGTTTCTCGAGATATCCAAATTCAACTTTCGGGAGGAATATTTTATTCAGGTCCTGGATGTGAGACTAAGATTTCAGAAGTCATATTATCGGAAGGTCAAAATACCATTCAAGTGTATTTAAAAGAATTGGTTGCTTATGGGATAAACATTCATGCAACAGCCTCTGGTTTTTCAGATGGCAATGCGACTATTGTGGTAGTGCCAGCAATGACTTCAAAACTATCATTTTTAGGGGAGCATTCTACCACAGCCGGTATTTGTAAGATGTATCAAATGATGTCATCGGATGAATATGGAAATGAAAATCCTATTGCCTCTGGGGTAGCAGTAGCTTCTTTTGATATGCAAAGGGCGGGCGAAGGAAAATTTTTTGGAAGTGAATCAGAATGTAATTTAGGAACAGAAGGAGGGGCAAAATTACTGACCAGCATTGATATTATAGAGGGAGAGTCTGTATCTAAAAATTTTTATTTTAGAGATACGAAAGCAGAAAGGGTGAGCTTGGAAGCAACTTCGGATGGATTTATCGTAGAATCTTTTGATGTCCTGATTGATCCAGCGGCTCCATCATGGTTTGAACTGAGTGGCCTTTCTAACATTCTAGCGGGTACTTGTTATCCTTATGCCATTAAAACACGAGATCGTTATTCTAATCTTTCTAAACTATCGGGAGATATAAGTGTTAATTTAACTGGGGATTCTAATACGCGATTTTATTCTAATGATAACTGCTCTTCAGATTCCACTTCTAGCATTCTGTTTCCAGCCCATCAAGATACTCAAAGTGTTTTTTTGAAAGATCCGAATGTGGGAACGCTTCATATAAGTGTGGAGGATAAAGACCATCGCTTAACGTCTGCTTCTTTAGATCTTTCTATTTCTCCTGCCAGGCCACAAAATATTTTACTCTCTTGCCCTTCTTCTCTAACGGCAGGGAGTTGTGGAGGTCCTTGTCAGATTCAAATTGTAGATGAGCATGGGAATCCTTCTCCTCTGACAGAAACCATTACGGTAACGGTAGGAGGAGGTCAGGCTCAATTTTTTGAAGATGATGGATGTCATACGCCACTTTCTACTGGGCAGATTGAAATTTCAGAAGGTATCTCTGAAAAAACATTTTATGTGACGGATCTACGTGCAGAAGCGCTGTTATTAAATATTTCTCATGGAAATTTGGGATCCGATGCAAGAAATGTAGTTGTGAATCCAGATGTTCCTTCAAAGCTCGTTTTTAATGGTTCTTCGGCTGTTCGTGCTAGTGATTGTAATCAATATGAACTTATTTTATATGATGCCAATAACAATGAGAGCTTATTTTCCACTGATCAGTCAATTACTCTTAGAACAACCCGAGGAGGATTTTCAGAAGCATGTACTGGTTTACAATCAAATTATGCAATTACTTTTTCAGCGAATGAACATCGAAAGTTACTTTATTTTAAAAGTAATCAAAGTGGAGAAGCTTTATTTTCAAGCTTAAGTAATGATATTGCCTTAGAACCGGCAAGTGTAACTGTGAATCCAGGAGCTCCCAGTCGACTAGAGCTGGTCGGCCCTTCTCCCAGTTCATTTCCTCTTAATACGTGTGTCAAATGGAGTGTTTCTTTAAAAGATGCTCAAGGAAATTTAATTTTGAATTCTTATCCCATTCAGTTTACAAGCACTGCTCAAGGGAGTTCCTTCCACTCTGATGAGGCTTGTACAGAAGCGGTGCCTATGGAGATTCAATCTTCTCTCACATTTTATTTTAAAGGAACACAAGAAAGTACCAATGCTCAAATACAAGCGGTGAGTAACGCCATTTCTTCAAACACAGTCTCTGTCAATATTATAATACCTGCCACTCAAGTGTCAGCAGGTGGGTTTCATACGTGCGCTCTTCTCCAAAATGGATCCGTAAAGTGTTGGGGTGATAATAATAGTGGCCAGTTGGGAAATAACATGACTACTGACAGTTCAACCCCATTTCAAGTATTGGGACTTGGGAGTGAAGTCTCAGCGATTTCTGCAGGGTATCAGCATGCCTGTGCGATTCAAAATGGCTCTGTCAAATGTTGGGGTTATAATTATTCTGGCCAGTTAGGGGATAATACGACCACGAATAGCTCAACCCCAGTTCAAGTATCTGGGTTAGATAGTGGTGTTTCAGCTATTTCTGCAGGAAGTCATCACACGTGTGCACTCCTTCAAAATGGCTCTGTCAAATGTTGGGGTATTAATAATAATGGCCAGTTAGGAGATAATACGACCACGAATAGCTCAACCCCAGTTCAAGTATCTGGGTTGGATAGTGGTGTTTCAGCTATTTCTGCAGGAAGTCATCACGCGTGTGCACTCCTTCAAAATGGCTCTGTCAAATGTTGGGGAAGAAATAACCAGGGACAACTGGGAGATAATACCACAAATATGAGTCAAACCCCTATTTCAGTTGTAGGATTTGATAGTGGTGTTTCAGCGATTTCAGAAGGTGGAAATCATACCTGTGCGATTCAAAATGGCTCTGTCAAATGTTGGGGTTCTAATAGCTACGGACAGTTGGGGAATAATACTATTGCCAATAGCTCAACACCTGTTCAGGTAGTCTCTAATAGCTCTTTTAGTCCTTTAATAAATGTCTCTGCAATATCAGTAGGTGAAAATCACACCTGTGCGATGCTTCAAAATGGTTTTGTCAAATGTTGGGGACAAGGTAATTTTGCTCAAATGGGAAATGGTTCATCTAATGAAATTAATAGACTTCCTGTTACTGTGATTGAAAGTACGGGAGGTATCTTAGCGAATATCTCCGCTATTGAAGCAGGAGGGACACATACCTGTGCGATTCAAAATGGCTCTGTCAAATGTTGGGGTTCTAATTATGATGGCCAGCTAGGACGTGGAGCAGGAATTGGTATCTTTAATACGGCTCAACGAGTTGTAGGATTTTGATACGTTAAAATTAAATTTCTAGCTGCTTTAACTTCATCCACACGACGGACAGGAGTGGTGTGGGGTGCTTCATGAACTTTTTGAGGGTTACTTTCGCATTCTTTGGCAATAGCGATCATGGCATCGCAAAAGCGATCGATTTCTTCTTTGGATTCTGTCTCGGTGGGCTCAATCATCAAGGCTCCAGAAACAATCAAGGGAAAATAAACAGTTGGAGGATGAAATCCAAAGTCCATTAAGCGTTTTGCAATATCGAGTGTTTTTATCGAATGTTTTAATTGTTTTTTATCGCTAAAAATAACTTCATGCATGCAGGGGCGATCATTATAGGGAAGATCATACGCGTCTTTCAGACGGTGTTTAATGTAGTTGGCATTTAAAACGGCCATTTGAGAAACTTTCTTTAACCCTTCCTGTCCCATGGCTCTCATGTAAGTATAGGCGCGAACCAAGACCCCAAAATTTCCATAAAAACCTTTTAAGCGGCCAATAGATTTTTGCGATTGCGTTTCTAGTTTATAGAAATCTTTTTCTTTAATGACTCGAGGTAGAGGTAAGTACGGTTTTAATTTTTCTGTAACTCCTACAGGGCCAGCGCCAGGGCCGCCGCCACCATGAGGAGTTGAAAACGTTTTATGAAGATTAAATTGTAAAACATCTACTCCCATTTCAGCTAGTTTCGCTTGGCCCATCAAAGCATTAAAGTTAGCTCCATCACAGTAGAGGAGAGCATTTTTTTGATGAAGAAGTTTTGCGATCGCCACAATATTTTCTTCAAAAAGTCCAAGAGTGTTGGGGTTAGTCATCATGAGAGCCGCCACATCGTCATCTAACACTTTAGATACCTGTTCGATATCTAAAAGGCCTATTGAATTGGAAGGGACCTTTTGAACATCATAGCCACATAGGGTGGAGCTTGCAGGATTGGTACCATGGGCAGAGTCTGGGATAAGAATTTTTGTTTTTTTAAGGCCCTTATCCAAATGATAGGCACGAATAAGCTTTAACCCAGTAAATTCTCCTTGGGCACCAGCGGCAGGTTGAAGAGTGACTGCACTCATACCAGTCAGTTCACACAGCCATTGTTCTACTTCGTACATCAGTTTTAAAGCCCCTTGGACGAGATCTTGGGGTGCATACGGATGAAGATTAGAAAATCCCGAAAGCCCTGCCATGTCTTCATTAATTCTGGGATTATATTTCATCGTGCAAGACCCCAGAGGGTATAGACCTTTTTCAATATTAAAATTTAAACTGGCCAAATGCACATAATGACGAATAATTTCTAGCTCGCTCAACTCTGGTAATCCTAAAGAAGTGTTTGACTCTTTGAGTAGGCTTTTTGGGATGGAATTTTTTTCTTTTACAAAAGGAAAATCACAGGCACTTCGATGCTCACTTGATTTTTCAAAAATAAGTTTTGTCATAAAGTCTCACAGAGCGTTTTTATATGGTCTTCGGTATTAAGTTCTGTGGTACAGATTAAAAGGCAATTCTTTAGTTCTGGATAATAGGTTTCTAAAGAAATACCTCCTAGAATTTTTTTATCTCTTAATCTTTTTTCAATATCGGGCAGCGGTGACTGTGTTTCAATGACGACTTCATTAAAGAAGGGGGATGTGAATTTTATTTTTGCTTTTCCTTTTAGATGTTCACACAGTGTATTGGTTAGAGAGTGGTTCCACTGGGCGAGTTTTTTAAGCCCTTGTTCTCCTAATGTAGAAAGATAAATGGTGGCACGAGTAGCAAGTAAGGCTTGATTTGTGCAAATATTGGATGTGGCTTTTTCCCGACGGATATGTTGCTCTCGGGTAGACAGGGTTAAGGTAAAAGCACGCTCTCCATTGACATCGACGGTTTCTCCTACAATTCGTCCCGGCATGGCTCGGACAAAAGACATTCGAGTAGCAAAAAAACCCACATGAGGTCCCCCAAACGAAAGAGGATTTCCAAAAGATTGTGTTTCTCCTACGACGATATCAGCTCCATAGGCTCCAGGACTTTTTAAAAGAGCCAAAGATAGAGGCTCTGTGACAGCAACAATCAACAAGGCTTCATGAGCTTTACAGATTTTTTGAATGGCTTCTAGATCTTCAAGTACTCCAAAAAAATTAGGGGATTGAACTAAAATAGCTAAGCACTTTTCACTGGCTTCTTTTTCAAGAGAAGAGAGGTTAATGGTTCCTGTTTTCGAATCGTAAGGAATTGGGATGAGGGTAACATCTTGAGCTTCAAGATAAGTTTGGCACACAGCTCGGTAATCTGGATGAATATTTTGAGGAATAAGAATATGGGTTTTATCGGGATGAATGCGCTTGGCCATGAGGCAACCTTCCGCCAGTGCAGAAGCTCCGTCATACATCGAGGCATTGGCCACTTCCATGCCTGTGAGACGGCTCATCATGGTTTGAAATTCAAAAATAGTTTGAAGTGTTCCTTGGGAAATTTCAGGTTGATAGGGTGTGTAGGCGGTTAAAAATCCTCCTTGAGAGGAAAGATAATTGACAATGGTGGGAATAAAATGTTGGTAGCATCCACCACCCAAAAAACTAGTATACTGCGTAGCTTCATTTTGGTGAGCCAGAGATTCAATTTCGGTTCTTAGCTCCATTTCTGAAAGAGAAGGGGGGAGATTTAAAGATTTTTTAAGACGAAATTCTTTAGGAATAGAAGAAAAAAGGTCATCAACCGAAGAAACACCAATGGTTTTTAGCATTTGTTCTACGTCTTTTGATGTGTGAGGGATATATCTCATGAATTTTAAGATGCTACAAGTTTTTGATATTGTTCCTGCGTAAGAAGATCTTTTAATTCCTGAGGATTGGAGACTTTGACTTCGATCATCCACCCTTTATCGTAGGGGTCTTTGTTGATGATGTCAGGAGAATTTTTAAGGGGGTCATTCATTTTAACCACTTCTCCACTGACGGGTGAATACAGATCTGAAACGGCTTTGACAGATTCTACAACGCCAAACGTTTTTCCCTTTTCAAGTGTGGTGCCCACTTTAGGAAGCTCAAGATAGACAATGTCTCCCAATTGATCTTGGGCAAAGGCTGTAATTCCAACGGTAACGGTGCCGTTTTTGTTTAAAGCCCATTCATGATCTTTTGTATAGAGCAAAGTTTCTGGGAAATTCATATATTTAACCTCCTTCAGCGCCACCCGCCTACTTACTTATGTCTGGTCACAAACGGTGTTTGTACGACTTTAGCTTTTACTTTTTTCCCTCTGATCTCTACATATAATTCTTGTCCAATGGTCGAAAAAGTAGGTTTTACAAAGCCAATCCCTATGGCTTTATTGAGCGTGGGTGAAAGTGTTCCGCTCGTGACTTCTCCTATGGGTTCATTTTGAAGTGAATAAAGAGGGTATCCTTGGCGTGCAATTCCTGGCTCTAAAAGTTCAAAGCCAACACTTTTTCGAGGGATTCCTTGAGTTTGTTGATCCATTAGTGCTTTTTTCCCTATAAAATTGGGTTTTGAAAATTTAACTGTCCAAGACAAATCAGCTTCCAAAGGAGTAATCGTTTGACTCAGTTCATGTCCATAGAGAGGATATTTCATTTCAACTCTCAGCGTGTCTCTGGCGCCCAGCCCGCAGGGTTTAATCTGAAACTTTTGTCCTTTTTCTAAGAGATCATCCCACAGTGTAGAGCCATATTGAGAGGGAACATACAGTTCAAAACCATCTTCACCTGTATATCCTGTACGAGAAATAATCATGGAGATATTAGAAACTTTTCCTTGGGTGAAGCGATAATATTTTATTTTCGAAAGATCTGTAGAGGTAAATAAAACCAAAAGTTCTTTGGCTTTGGGACCTTGAATAGCAATTTGTACATATTCGGAAGATGAATTTTTAAGAGTGATATTTTGGGTTGTTTTGTGAGATGTAATCCACTCAAAATCTTTATCGGTGTTGGAAGCATTGACACACAGGAAAATGTGTTCCGTCGATAGAGGATAAATTAAAATGTCATCAACAACGCCCCCTTCGGGGTAACACATGAGTGAATATTGGATTTGCTCACCTACTTTTGCTTTCGATACATCTTGGGTGACGAGTTGTTGAATGAAAGAAAAGGCATCTTTTCCTTTTATTTCGATTTCTCCCATGTGGCTAACATCAAAAAGACCAATATGGGTTCGGGTATTCACATGTTCTTCAATAATGCTGGTGTATTGAACAGGCATATGCCAGCCACCAAAGTCTACCATCCTGGCATTTAATCTTAAGTGATTTTCATGAAGAGGTGTTTTTTTAAGATCCGTCATAAGGTTTTTACATGATTTAAAATATCGACTATTTTTTCTTCATATTTAATCGCCATCAAATGTACCCCATGACACAGCCCTTGGAGTGACTTTATTTGTCTGGCTGCTATTTCAACTCCTGTTTGCATGGGATTAGAAGAGTCTTTTAATTCTTGTTTAAGCGCTTCTGGAATATTTAATCCCGGTACGTGGTGTCTTAAATAGTTGACATTTTTGTGAGAACGGATGAGCAAAATACCTGCAATAATTTTAGTATTAAATTTTTGAGCTTCTTTCATGAAAACTTCAAATGCTTTTAAATCAAACACAGCTTGAGTTTGGAAAAACTTTGCGCCTGCTTCTATTTTTTTCTCCATGCGTTTAAGATGAGTATTGATATTGGGAGCAGTGGGATTAACGACGGCTCCTGCAAAAAAGTTTGTTTTTCCATCGATAGGATTATCGTAAAAATCAAAACCATTATTCATTTTTTTAATGGTTTGAAGAAGTTTTACAGATTCAAATTCAAAAACACCTTTGGCTAATTGATGATCGCCTGCTCGAATGGGATCGCCGGTGAGAGGCAAAAGATTTTGAATGCCAAGCCGGGAAGCGCCTAAAAGATCTGATTCCAATGCCAGGGAATTTCTATCTCGGCAAGAAATTTGAAAAATAGGTTCCAGCCCTGCTTGTACCAAAAGATGTGAGGAAACCAGGGCGCTAAACCGCATGACTGAGCGTTGATTGTCCGTCACATTAAAGGCATGAACGTGATCTTTTAAAAGCAGTGCTTTTTCAAGGAATTCTTTTGTGTCAGGACCTTTGGGAGGGCACACTTCTGCTGTAATCACAAATTCATTTTTAGAAAGTCGTTCTTGAAAAGTACTCATAACGCAGTATTTAAAAAAGCTTTATATGTGTTTTTAAGAAGCATGGCAATCGTCATGGGACCTATGCCACCTGGAACAGGCGTGATGTAAGAAACTTTTTCTTGGACGGTATCAAAATCCACATCACCAACGATTTTATCTTTTAGGCGATTCATGCCCACATCTACTACCACAGCCCCTTTTTTAACGAAAGAATTTTTAATAAAGTGTGGTTGGCCTATGGCAGCAATTAAAATATCGGCTGTTTGACACTCTTCCTCTAGATTTTTGGTTTTAGAATGGCAAATGGTGACAGTTGCGTTTTGAGAGAGGAGAAGATGAGCCATGGGTTTTCCAACAATCAAAGAGCGTCCGACAACCACTGCTTTTTTCCCTGCTACGTCAATGTGGTATTCTTTTAAAAGTTCCATAATTCCTTGGGGAGTGCAGGGAATAAAAAGCGGATCCCCCATCATGAGGCGGCCTAAATTAAAGGGATGAAACCCATCTACATCTTTATGAGGAGAAACTGCATTTAAAATGAATTGCGTTTGAATATGGGGAGGCAGCGGCATTTGGACGAGGATGCCATGAATTTTAGGAGATTCATTGAGAAATTGAATTAAACTTAATATTTCTTTTTCTGAAGCGGCTCGAGGTAAACGATGCACTTCTGAATACATTCCTAGTTCTTTAGCGGTTTTTTCTTTTTTGCTGACATAAATTTTTGATGCGGGGTTATCTCCCACTAGAATAACGGCTAATCCCGGAGGTAATTTTTTTAGTTTTTGAATATCTTCTTTAAGCTGAGATATAATTTTTTGAGATAATTTTTTACCATCTAAAAGTGTTGCCATATGAAGCCTCTACTTTAGGGGAAATGATTTGTATTTTCAACAGGTTTATGCTAATGATGATTTCTTAATCATGAGTCAAAAAGACGATACAAAAAAGGGTAAACCCCCGCTCACCTTGATTAAAAATTTGGAAAAATCTTTTGAAGGTGAGAAACGCGCCCCCCAGATTGATCTTAAGAAAGTAAATCGCATTCGAAAAGCGATTCAGTCCGGCCAATATCAAATTGATTATGAAAAATTGGCTGAAAAATTGTTAGAGACTGAAGATTTAAAAAATAAATAAGTAACGTATGTCTACCATTCGAGAATCTTTAGAAGAAAAAGAAAAAAGTATTTTATCGCCAAAAGCTGCGTTGAGTGGTGAAGCCAAGCGTCCCCGCCCAGAAAAAGAATGTGATTTAAGAACCGCTTTTCAAAAAGATCGAGATAAAATTTTACACAGTAAGCCTTTTCGAAGATTAAAACATAAAACCCAGGTGTTTTTATCTCCCGTGGGAGATCACTATCGAACGCGTTTAACGCATACGTTGGAAGTGATGCAAATCGGAAGAACCATGGCCAGAAGCTTACATCTCAATGAAGATTTGGTGGAGGCTGCAACACTGGGGCATGATCTAGGCCACACACCTTTTGGTCATTCTGGAGAAGCCATTTTAAATAAAATTCATCCAGGCGGATTTCATCACGCCATCCAGAGTGTTAGGATTATTGATGTCATTGGCAATAATGGCCATCGGAAAGGATTAAATTTAACAACAGAGGTTCGCGAGGCCATTCAAAAACATTCTAAAGGGAAAGGTCCCATTTTATCGGATGATCCCGCCTTAAAAGCTAAAACGTTGGAAGGTCAAATTGTTCGGATTGCCGATGTAATGGCATATGTGAATCATGATTTAGATGATTCTATTCGAGCCGGAGTTTTAACTTTAAAAGAAGTCCCCAAGGAACTACTTCAAATTTTTGGTTCCACTCATTCTCAAAGAATTGAAACAATGGTAAAAGATGTGATTCAAGAAACGATAGCTTATGATTTGGATAAAATCCGAATCAGTTCTGAAAAACTCGATGCCTTAAATGCACTGCGCGCCTTTATGTTTAATGAAGTTTATGAAACGGATCTAGTTCAACGAGAACTAAGGAAAGCTCAAAAGGTGCTAGAGTCTCTCTATCAACATTACTTAAAAAATTCAGATCAGCTACTAGCTGAAATGAGTTTAGACGAGTTTACCGATCCCATCGATCAGCATGTGATTGATTATCTTTCTGGCATGACCGATCGCTACGCTATCCAAAAATATAATGAACTCTTCTTACCTAAATCTTGGAAGTGATGGACGGAAATCCGAAATAAAATCAAGGAAAGACTTTGGCATTAAACATGCACATGGATGAAATGGATGTTTTTGACAATACCTCATATATGAGGTATTATAGAGGAGTTATGTATGCCACTCAGTGGCAAAGAAATGTTAAAAATCTATCTTCATGCAGGATGGAGAATTATTCACCAAAAGGGTTCTCATATAAAAGTAGGAAAAAATGGAGACCGAGAAACAATTCCCATGCATAAAGAATTAAAAAAAGGATTAGAACAAAAACTATTAAAACGAATCGGTTATAAAAGATGAAATATTTTTTTAAATATTACAAAGATAAACGTGGGGGATATTGGGGAGAATTCCTAGATCTTCCAGGTTGTCAAACCCAGGCCAATTCTTTGGATAAGCTAAGAAAAATGGCAGAAGAAGTATTAGAGCTCTACTTTGAAGATAACTATGATTTTCAATGTAAGATCCCTCTCCCAATGAAAGAGGCGGAAGAACAAGGGTTTTATGTTCCTGTGAGCCCATCTATTGCTTTTCCTATTCTTCTTCGAAAGGCTCGTTTAAAGTTGGGGCTCACTCAACAAGAAATGGCTCATAAGTTAGGATTAAAATCAGTAGGTGCCTATCAGCGCTTAGAAACACTTTTTCAATCCAATCCTAGATTAGATACCATTTATAAAATATCAACTATATTGGGAGAACAATTTACAGCCATCCTTAAAAAAGTTGCTTAAAAGGGCACTCTCTAATCGGCTAATTCTTGACATTTTTTTGTAGTTCCATAATGATGATTGTTCCGGAGGTTATATGATGAAAAAGTGTTATTTTCCTATCTTCATGGGGCTTCTCATGATGGCCATAGGTTTTAGTTTTCAAGCCTGCTCTAAAAAACAAGTGAAAACAGAAGAAGGCGGAGCAGGAAAAATGAAAAAAGAAGGAATCGTTGAAATTGGCTACTCAGGGGCGATGCAAACTATTTATTTTGAATTTGATAAATATACATTATCTGATGAAGCCAGAGAAATTCTTAAAGAAAATGCACAATGGTTAAAAAGTAAAAAATCCATTAAAGTTCAAGTGGAAGGCCATTGTGATAATCGGGGATCTGAAGAATATAATCTGGCGTTAGGACAGAAAAGAGCTGAATCTGTTAGAAAATATTTATTGGATTTAGGAGTGGCGGCTTCTCGATTAACGACGCTTAGTTATGGAGAAGAAAAGCCTCTGGATAAAATAGACGCAGAAGAAGCTTGGTCAAAAAATAGAAGAGCTGAATTTATTATTACAGATACATGATGAGTATACTTAAAAGAGGGTGTTTCATTAGGTTTATTTTTTTGGGATTTATTTTTTTGGTGTCCAGTTGTGCTTACTATATCCCGGATCAAGAAATCATGTTAGCAGAAGTAGCTGTGGAAGCGGCTAGGGATGCCAAAGCGGATGTATATTCTCCCAGTCTTTTTAGTAAAGCAGAAGATTACCTAAAGGCAGCTAAAAAAGCTAGACGTGATCGGGAATTTGAAGATGCAGCAAAATTTTCACTTCTTGCAAAACAGTATGCAGAAAAAGCAGAAAATGAATCCGTCGTAAAATATGAACAAAACAAATAGCAGAGGAGATATGCCCATGAAATTAATGTGGTGTATAATATTTAGTTGTTTAGTATTGGCCTCTTGTGCTTCTAACCCTCGGACCAAAAGAGTAGAGGCGGTTCAAAAGCTTCAAGAGGAAGTAGAAAAATTAAAACAAACTAAAGCAGATAAAGCAGATTCTAATGTTCAGTTGGATGATTTTAAAACAGAAATTCAAGTTTTAAGTGGAAAGATTGAAGAAAGCCAACACACATTAAAAATCCTTCAAAAAAATATTGAAAAAAATAATGAGCGTTTAGATCGAATAATTTCAGATTATGATAAAAAAATAATGTCTTTAGAAGAAGCAAATAAAAAACAAGATGAGAAAGTGACTGCATTAGAAAAAAATCAGGATGAAAAGCTGGATGCTTTAGAAAAGAAAATAGAAGAAGAGCGGCTTAAAAAAGCTGAAAAGGCTGAAAAAGCTGAAAAAGCTCAAACATCTGATGTAAAAGCAGATTTTTCAAATGGGATGAAGCGATTTAAAAATAAAGAGTATGCGAGTAGCATTACACTTTTTTCTCGGTATATCCAAAATTTTCCTGCTGGAAAATCAATAAAAGATGCAAGGTATTATTTGGCGGATGCATATTATGCCAAGAAAGAATATCAGGATGCCATTTTAAAATTTGAAGAATTTAAAGAGAAATATCCAAAAGATTCCCATGTTCCTGAGGCGTTGTATAAGCAGGGGATGTCCTTTGTAGAGCTTGGGAAAAAGTCCGATGCCAAACCTTTCTTAACGGAAGTGATCTCTAACTTTCCAGACTCTTCCTTCGCCAAAAAAGCAAAAGGTGAATTAGAAAAGATAAAGTAGTAAGATAAGGAAATTATGAAGCCATATCTTTGGATACTGGGTGTGTTGTGCGTAGTGGGTGTGGTGCAAGGGTGTTCATCTAAAAAAGGGGGAGGAACAGTTAACATTGTTTATACCTCTAGTGTTTTAGGTGAAATTGAGCCCTGTGGCTGAAAACTCCATCAACTTGGCGGTCTGGCCAGGAAAAAAGCGTTGGTGGAAAAACTTCAGTCTGGAAAAACTCCTACTCTCATTTTAGATAGTGGAGATTTATTGTTTAAATCTTCGATGGCACCCGATTATTTACGAGCGCAGTGGAAAGACCAAGCTGAATTTTTGGTAGATCAATTTAATCTCATTGGGTGCGATGCCATTGGAATTGGAGATAATGATTTTGCGTTGGGAGTTGATTTTTTACAAGAACTTCAGAAAAAAGCAAAATTTCCTTTTTTAAGTGCCAATATCATTGATCATAAAAGTGGAAAAACACTTTTTACTCCGTATATTATTAAAACGGTTTTAGGAGTTAAGGTGGGTATTTTTTCTGTAATAGATGCTTCTTTAAAATTACCGGAATCTGTTCATAGTCAAGATGCCATCGTGATGGCTCAAGAAGTGATAAAAGAACTTTCGCCGAAGGTAGACTTCATGATTGCCTTAACGCATCAAGGAGTGGAGAAGGATATTCTTCTTGCTCAAAAAGTAAAAGGCATTGATTTTATTTTGGGAGGTCATGATGGAGCCTATTTAGCTCAGCCAAAACAGGTGGGAAATACCCTTATTTTTGAAGCCGGGGATCAAGGGAAATATGTAGGGGTTTTAAAAGCATCTCTTAAAAAAGGGGTTCATACGTATGCTAGCCCTGCCGATATTCAGGGGAGTGAAGGAAAAGTAATCCAAATTGACGACCAACTGAAACAGCTTCGAGAGATGAAAAAAGGAGATTTGTATCAATCAGATATTGGATTTAAGAGTAGTACGGATCGTCAGGAACAAGAACTCCTGAGACAAAAATGGGAATTAGAACAAGAAATAGAGCTTTCTAAAACGAAGGGAAATCAGTTTACGCATCAATTGATTGCCTTAGATGAACAAATGGGAAATGGAGATAATCGCATTTTTCAAAATGTTCAGCAGTTTAAGATTCATAAAATAGAGTTAGATCAAAAAATTCCGATGGACACAAAAATGGGAGCGCTTACTAAAAAGGGGAATACCTTAGAATATGCAACGTATCAAAAGTGTAAAGAGTGTCACAAAACACAACAAGAAGTATGGGAAAAATCAAAACATGCCACTGCCATGATTCCTCTTTATATTCGAAACCAACATAAAAACCCGGAATGTTTGATCTGTCATAGCGTTGGACTTCAAAAGCCAGGTGGGTTTTCGGGTTTAGATAAATCCATGGAAGTTTTTTTAGAGAAAGTGATCGATAAAAAATATAAAGGATCCATGATAGAGCTTCGAGAACATCCAGACGTTGATCAAAAGTTGAGAGCTCAATATCTTAAAGCCGTGAAAAAAGAAAATTGGAAAAAAGATTTTATGGGAGTTCAATGCGAAAATTGTCATGGAGCCAGAGGGTTAAAAAATGCCCAAGGGGCATTTATTCCCCATTTTACCGAGGATCAATTTCCTAAAAAAGTCGTTGCCCAAAATTGTCTTGAATGCCATACTCGCCAGCAATCCCCTCATTTTGATTTTGCAAAGGATAAGCGCATTAAAGGTGAAGCCGGCGGAGCGATGGCTCCCTTTCACTGTGCGGAAGGGAAATTTTGATGGAGTCATCCTGAACGAAGTGAAGGATCTCATGGGATTCTTCGCTGTGCTCAGAATGACAAAATAAATATGTACGTACTAGGAATAGAGACATCCTGTGATGAAACCAGTGCCGCTGTTATCAAAGATGGCACTCAACTTCTTTCCAATATCGTAGCCTCTCAAGATGAACTTCATGAACCTTATGGAGGAGTGGTTCCAGAGCTGGCTTCCAGGTGTCACATTGAAAAAATTGAATCTATTGTGGATTTGTCCTTAGAAAAAGCAAGCATTTCTTTGGAAGATATCAATGGCATTGCGGTAACTTCTGGCCCAGGACTGGTTGGATCTTTGGTGGTCGGCCTTTCCTATGCCAAGGCATTGTCTTATGCAAAAAAAATTCCTTTTTATGGAGTAAATCATTTAGAAGCGCATCTTCATGCCATTTTTTTAGAGAAAAAAATAGAATATCCTTTTATTGGACTTTTGGTTTCGGGAGGACATACTTCTTTATATGATATTCGAGGCGTTGGAAATTATACCTTATTAGGATCTACAGTGGATGATGCGTGTGGAGAAGCCTTTGATAAAGTAGCTAAAATTTTGGGTTTGGGATATCCCGGTGGACGGAAAATAGATGAAATAGCAAAAAAAGGAAACGCCAAAGCTATTTTATTTCCCAGACCCCGTTTAAAAGAAGACGATTTAAATTTTAGTTTTAGTGGATTAAAAACCGCAGTTCTTAATTATTGCCAGAAATTGGGGAAGTCTCTTTCAGAAGTCGAAAGAAATGATATTGCCGCTTCTTTTCAAGAAACAGTAGTTGAAACGCTTCTTCAGAAATCTTTAAAAGCCTTAGAAAAAATGCAGTATCCAAAACTTGTGATTGCAGGAGGTGTTGCTGCCAATTCAAGACTCAGAGCGGCGTTTCAACACATGTCCAAAGAAAAAAATATTGAACTTTTTATCCCTTCCTTAAAACTCTGTACCGATAATGCCGCCATGGTGGGAGCTTTGGGATATCATTATCTTGTGGCTGGTCAAAAAGCGCCTTTTTCTTTAAATGCTTATGCAACAACATCATCATCACAAGCATCATTCTAAACATCATGCATGGGGAAGATTTCGACGGCGTTTAAAATATTTTTATTATCATTTTATTCGAGATCCCTCTCCAGAACGTGTATTAAGGGGCATTTCTGTGGGTGTATTTTTTGGATGTACGCCGTTTTTAGGGATCCATATGCTTTTTGCTTTTGTAACGGCAGCCGTCATTAATGGGAATAAAATACTGGCGGTGATTTCTACCTGGATTATGAATCCTTTGACTCTGGTTCCTCTTTTTATCTTGGATTATAGGGTGGGGCGATTTTTATTTTATCCATCCTTGTCATTAACAGTAGAGTTTTCTGAAAAAAATTTAACATCTATTCGATCCATTATTGGACTGGGATGGGATGTGTTTGGGGCCTGTTCTTTGGGAGGAGTTATTGTTGGCTTGATATTGGCTTTAATATTTTATGTCATGATGAGACCTCTCTATCATTATTTTCGAAGACTTCATCTTTTAGAGCGATTTAAAAAACATGGACGTTAAAAAAGTTCTTACTCATTATCATCTGCGCGCCAGCCAATATCTAAGCCAAAACTTTTTACATTCAGAAGCACTGGCCGATCGAATTGTAGAGGCCTCTCACATTGAAAAAGAGGATATTGTTTTAGAAGTGGGGGCAGGGCTGGGGATTTTAACTAAGGCTTTGGCCAAAAAAGCTAAAACCGTTATGACGTTTGAAAAAGATAAAAAATTATGGGGACCTCTTCCAGAAATTTTAAAAGAATACAAGAATATTGAATTTATTTTCTCTGATTTTTTAGCGTATCCCTTGGGAGATCTTTCGAATAAAAAAGTAAAAGTTGTCGCTAATTTACCTTTTTCTATTTCTACAGAAATTATGTTTCATTTTTTTAAATATCGAAAATGCATAGAAACGATGACCCTCATGTTTCAAAAAGAAGTAGCCAAACGAATTGTTGCCGTTCCAAACACCAAAGATTATGGCGTACTATCGATTTTATCTCAGCTATATTCGACCCCCAAAATTTTATTTTCTGTACCCCCCTCATCCTTTTATCCTGTGCCAGAAGTAGCGGCAGCCGTTATCCACTTTAAAATGAATGAGGTGCTTCTTATCCCCCAGCAGCAAGAGCATTTCTTTATTCGGGTGGTTAAGACCGCTTTTATGAAGCGGCGAAAGATGCTTAGTAATTCTTTACATAAACTTATTCCTCAAGAAATCCTTCAAACGGTATCGGCGAAAACAGGTATTAGTTTAAAGCGTCGAATGGAAACATTGTCTTTGGAAGAATTAAAAAAATTTGTAGGACTTCTTTATTCCTGCTTAGGAGAAGCAGGAGCAAATCGCTTAATAATTTGATCAATGTCGTTTTGGTGGCTTTTAATATTTGCCTCAGTATCTAAAATTTCTGTTTCTAAAGAGGCTCTTTCTTCGGGATCTGTCATAACCAATAATTTTTCTGAAAGTTGAGTGCGAATATCGTTTAACCTTTGAATTTCTCGCTCATGTCCTTGGATGAGCATTTGAGCATAAATATCTCCTACTTCGGTAGAAGGTCGGGTAGGTGGAGCCTGCCCCCCATATTCTGGTTCGCCGGGTTGAGGGGGAAGATCGCCTAGATAAGGTTTGGGAACAAACGGCGGTTGAGATTGTGATTCAGGTTCATCTAAAAAGTACATAAGGACCATCATTCCTGGATTAATGATATTGATAAAAATCCAATGTTTAAAATGCCGTCCTCCCTTCATGAAAGGAATGGGATTATAACTACCTTCTATTTTTTGAAGTTCTGGGATGAGCCCTTCAAAGCCTTCTCTATCAAATATTTCTTCTAGTTTTAAAAGAAGTGCATCGTCCGTTGGAGAAGAGCCTACATTCCCTAATCCTTTCATGACATCAAATTGAGCAGATAAGACTTGGGCACGTTGTTCAATGGCTCTTTGAATATAGCGATTGGGAAGAGTTAAAAATGTTCGCGGTTGAGCATGAACAGATTGAGAAAGAAGGGTTGTAAAATCCAGAAAAAATTTTGAAAGTTCTTGAGGATCTTGTGGAACGCTGTTAGGAATTTTCACAATGGTTTGCCATCGTTTAAACAATCTAAACCAATTACTTTTTAAACGGGCTGAGTGGCTCCAATGATTTGTCCATAGATACCACCAGCGATGTTGAAGTTTAAGAGCAAATCGGGCTTCGGCATAACTATACAAATATTGATGTTGCTCGGAGAGATTTCTTAAAATTAAAACAATTCTATCCAGGGCAGCTTGATCCATGGCTTTTCCACCTTGATTTAACAAACGATAGAATTCTTGTTGAAGCTGTTCCTGGCGAAGGCTATTGAGTTCTCGAAGAGCAGATTTTGCGGAACGTGTTCCTGATGCAATCAAAGCCAATTCTTCTACTTCTGTTAACACACGAAGGCCTCTTAAAATAACCATTTCTTCTGGAAGTAAGATACCCTTTTCAATCCATTTTTGTTTTTCTATATAGCGAATCAAATCGTCCTGACTTTTAAAAGCATCGGACATTTCAGAATAAAATTTCTTAAGGCCTACCGCAGCAGCTTCTTCTCCATCTCGCACCACTTCTTGAGTCATGGATTTTGTAAAACGTCTTAAGAGATTGGCGCGCATCTCTTCTAAAATTTCGCCATACCATCTTTTTTCAACTTCCCGAATGGTTTGCTGAGCTTCGAGTGTTAGGGCTTCTGTAAAAACAGAGTTGACAGAGTCAAACCAAATAATTCCACTTTCTCCGGTTTCTCCTCGAGTAGAAGAAATAAATTTTTTAACCAGCTTTAGAGCTACTTCTTCTTTGACATTTTGGGCAAAAGAAGAGGGAGCTAAAAATGACATGAAAATGAGGCTTAAAAGAAGCTTTTTCATCAAGCTTCACACAAAATGCAATCACTGTGCCAGGGATGTATTTAAAAAATACTAATAATATCAAATAGTTGTTATTTTAACTTCAAGCTAAATATGTCTATAAAGTAAACACTGTAATTTTGCTACTCAGAACTTTCTTTAATGAGTTGTTGCTTGATTTTTAGGCATTTCTGCTGTACATTCCATACCCTCTTATGATGAGATCCATTCTTCGTATTGTTCTTATTTATCTAGGCATTTTCTTTTTAGTGGCTTCTAAACTTTTTGCTTCCAGCGCCGATATGTTTGGGCTAAGTTCTCGTCTTTCAGCTACGGCCGGTCTTCCTACTTTTTCAAATCCAGATCCAGCGTTGATTTACCAAAACCCAGCTTTTTTAACGCAGGCACAAAAATTATATACAACGGTGGGCATTTTAAATACGGCTGATTTTTTTAAGCCCATTGAAAATGTAGTAGTTCAAAATGAACTCTCCGGATTGTCAGTAGAAACGGGAAATCCAAAAACCGATGCTGAAAATATGATGGGGATGAATTTGGGACTTCTTCTTCCGGTAAGAACGGATTTTCCAAAGATAGGGGCGGGGGTCATTGGATTTATTCCCTTTGGAAGTTTGGCCAGTGTGAATACAGGAGAAAATTACGTGCCCAGCTATGCGCTTTATTACAATCGCCCAAAACATTTTTCGTTTATTGGGGGAGTTGGAATTAAACCGTGGGATGAACTTTCTATGGGTGTGGGAGCAAATCTTTACTTAACTTCCGGTGCTAACACCAAAATGAATATTAATGGAACCAATTCTTCGGTGGCTTTGGCCATGGATATTAAGCCAGCGGTATCTTTTATTGTAGGTAGTCAATATCGGTGGGATGAATGGAGCGTAGATGCTTCTTATCATCAAGATTTGAATTATGCGATGGTTTTAAAAAATGAAACAAAATTGTTTGATTTACCCATCGTTGAATTTTTGGCTAAAACAGCAATGTTTTATGATCCTCAAATGGTGGGAGTGGGAATTTCTCGCATATTTAAAAATGGAGTACAATTGGGAACACGGCTTGATTGGAAAAATTGGAAGAAGTATCAAATTGCTTTAAATCAAGTGACGTTTTCAAATCCTGCCGATACAGATTCATCTAACCCGGTTCCTTCTTTTCTTCCAGAGGTGCAGTTTAAAAACATTTTTTCTCCCAGTCTTGGGATAGAGTTTCCTCTAAAATCTACCTGGATTCGGGCCGGATATCGCTATGAACCAGAGCATATAAAATCTCAAGAAGAAAATAGTAATTTTTTAGATACGGATGTTCATATCTTGTCCTGTGGAATGGGGCGATCCTTTGGCATATTTACCGTAGATCTTCATCTTCAATATCATCAATTGGTTTCTCAAGTGGTCCAAAAAACAGATTCTGCCGCTGTGGGGTATAAAGAGGGGGGATATATTGTGGGAGGATCCCTCTTGAATTATGGGTTAACTCTTGGTACGACGTTTTAGCGATGATGAAACGACTTAGCATTCTTGATCTTCAAAGAAAGAAACAAGAAAAAGAAAAAATTGTGGCCCTTACGGCCTATGATGCCACATTTGCGGCATTGGTGGATGAGGCGTCAGATATTGTTCTGGTCGGTGATTCATTGGGTATGGTGATTCAAGGGAAAGAAAACACCCTGTCTGTTTCTTTGGAAGACATGATGTATCATACTCGTGCGGTAGACCAAAAATTAAAAAAAGCACATTTAGTAACCGACATGCCTTTTTTGAGCTATCAAGTATCGATGGAAAAAGCGATAGAGAGTGCGGGACGTTTGTTACAAGCCGGTGCGCAAAGTGTAAAGTTAGAAGGTGGAGAAGAGGTATGTGATCTTGTCCATCGATTGACTCGATTGGGAATGCCGGTAATGGGGCATCTGGGGCTTACTCCTCAATCCATTCATCAGTTGGGGGGATATCGAGTACAAGGAAAAGAAGAGAGAAAAAAAGATGAGCTTTTAAAAGATGCAAAACGGTTGGAAGAAGCCGGCGCTTATGCGGTTGTTTTAGAATCTATCCCAGAAGATTTGGCGAACGATATTACAAAAAACCTTCGTATTCCGACGATTGGGATTGGAGCAGGGCGTGATTGTGATGGTCAGATCTTAGTGATTTATGATCTTTTAGGAATGGATGTGAGTTTTCATCCCAAGTTTGTTAAACGCTATGCCCATCTTTCCCAAACCATCGAAGAGGCTCTCAAAAATTATGCCCAGGAAGTAAAATCGGGACTATTTCCAGACGATTCCCATGTTTTTCACTAAATATTTTTCTATTGCAGAGATGAAAGCGTGGTCTTTGGACCAACGACAAAAGGGAAAAACCATTGGCTTTGTTCCAACGATGGGCGCTTTACATGAAGGGCATTTGTCCCTTGTCAGAATAGCTCGTCAACACTCAGATACAGTTGTGGTGAGTATCTTTGTCAATCCCCTGCAGTTTGCCCCTCATGAAGATTTAGATCGTTATCCTAAAACGTTAGAAAAAGATGTTGAGCTTTTAAAAAAAGAAGGGGTGGCTGTGGTATTTATTCCCAAGGCGTCTGAAATGTATTCTCCTCATTTTCAAACCGTCGTAGAAGTGACAGAACTCTCTAAACATTTGTGTGGAAACAGTAGACCGGGGCATTTTAGAGGAGTGGCTACGGTTGTGTTAAAACTATTTCAAATTGTTAATCCACATATTGCTATTTTTGGGGATAAAGATTTTCAACAACGGCTGGTGATTGCGCGGTTAGTGAAAGATTTAGGATTAGAGATTAAAATTCTAGCGGGACCCATTGTGAGAGAAGCCGATGGATTGGCTATGAGCTCACGTAATCAATATCTATCGTTGGATGAACGCAAACGCGCATGTGTTTTGTATGAAGCATTAACGAAAGCTTTAACTATGTTTCAGAGTGGAGAGAGAAATAGCGCCAGAATCATCATGAAAGTTTCAGAAATGATTGACAAGGTAAGTCCAACCCACGTAGACTACATGAAAATCTGCGATGCTGAAACTCTGGAAGAGGTTTGGAGTATCCAGAAAAAAGCCATACTAGCAGTGGCGGTATATTTTAATAAAACACGGCTTATTGATAATGTTATTCTAAGTCATCCTGAACGAAGTGAAGGATCTGTATGATAAAATTTAAAGATTTTTTAAAAACAAATTTTCTAACTGGTTTTTTAATTCTGGTTCCCATCGGGGCAACCTATACGCTTATTAGTATTATTATTCGTAAATCAGATGAAGTGATTCGGTTGCTTCCTCATATGTTACGTCCAGAAACCTATTTGGGATTTCCGATCCCTGGTTTAGGTCTTTTGTTGACGTTTATTCTTATTATTTTTATTGGTGTTTTGGGACGTGTGTATTTTGGAAAATTTTTAATTCAGATGGGCGAAAATATTATTCATAAAATTCCTTTTATCAGTGGGTTTTACGCTGCCATGAAGCAACTCATGGACACAATGTTTGCATCGTCTAGTAAGGGAGGAGATAACCGTAAAGTAGTAATGGTGGAATTTCCTAGAAAAGGGCTTTATAGTATTGGATTTGTAACATCGGTTGCCAAAGGAGAAACTCAAGCTAAAACCGCAGCAACGGTTGTAAATGTTTTTGTCCCAACTACCCCCAATCCGACTTCGGGTTTCTTTTTTATGGTTCCTCAGGAAGATATTACTCCTCTCAATATGAGTATTGAAGAAGCGTTTAAACTCATTGTTTCTGGGGGAATTGTTTCACCCGAAGATTTGCATAAACACGTTCCAAAGTGACCGAAAATATTAAAATTGTTTGTACCAATAAAAAAGCCAGCCACAACTATTTTTTAGAAGAGAAATTTGAAGCAGGATTAGTGCTTTTGGGCACAGAGGTCAAATCTCTTAGGGAAGGCCAGGTCAATTTAAATGATAGCTATGCTCTTGTAAAAGCAGATGCAGTTTATCTCTTAAATTGTCATGTAAGTCCTTATAAAGCTGGCAATCAGTTTAACCATGAACCTACACGGACCCGGAAATTATTACTTCACAAAAGTGAGATTGATAAACTGTGGTCTAAAACCCAAACTAAGGGGTATTCTTTAATCCCTACAAAAATTTATTTTTTGCGGGGCAGGGCTAAAGTAGAATTAGCCCTTGCGAAGGGAAAAAAGAAAGGGGATAAAAGAGAGACGATTAAAAAACGTGAACAAGACCGTGAGACACAACGTGCCATTAAAGTGAGAAAGTGACAAACCGTCATCCTGAGCGAAGCGAAGGATCTCGTGTTATAATCATTTATGGGGGCGATCTGGTTTCGACGGGGATATGAAGCTTGTTCTGGCATGCCAAGGCCCTGTAGCTTGTAAAACACAGGAACTGTTTAATTGCCAACGAGCAATTAGCACTCGCCGCTTAATTTAAGCAGCGCGTTCTTTTAGACTTCGCCTGTAGGGTTTAAAAGGGCGACGATTATACAGGATAGTTTCTCCTGTTGCTTTCTGATGGAGAAGCGAAACTTTAAGAAAGATATCTTTCGTGTGAGCCTGCACCCCGGCGCACCGAAGGAGAAATTTAAGTTGAGGTGATAAGCATGTAGTCAGCCAAGGGGAGTATTTCCGGACGCGGGTTCAATTCCCGCCGCCTCCAAAAATAAAAATGCGGACTGAAAAGTTCGCTTTTTTATTTTTGGAGGCTTTCTAATAAGTAAATAGTCCAGTGGACTATTTACAATCAAAGAAGGGAATTGAATGGCGCAGTCGAGCGGTTACCTGCTTTAGCAGGTGCGAGCGAGCCCCGGCTGGAGGCAAATTTGCGAAGCGAATTTGATCGAAAGCCAATTCCCGCCGCCTCCACATTAGTAACGTATGTGTCCCGTCTCAATATCACAGTCGCGATCAAGACAGTTACGTTGCTTACTTGTGCGCAGGTTTGGATCACAAATCTTTGGAGCCACATATTTGTTACCTAAATTTTTCTTTTTTAATTTCTCGCGCTGGCATCTTACTTCTGCATCATTTGTATCATCTTCAATAAACCGACGTCCTCTCGTGCCTGCAAAGGCTTGGTCACTTAATTGAAAACCTAAAAGAAAAATTACAATGGCGTATAATGTATAATGCTTCATGTATTTCCTCCTTAAGTATTTTTCAGAATTAGAACGTCATTTATAGTAACATTATGTTACAAAGTAGTCAAAAATGAGTCTCCAAAATGGCACTCCGTTTGACTTCAGAGTAAAGGATCGTATAATTAAAGATAACATGTAAGATAGTGGAACGTTTATTGTTAAGAATTCATTAGATCTTTATATTTTTTATGAATAAGAGTCGTATTTTGCTTTTGATGAGCATATTAATAGGGGCTTTTGCCTTGACCTATTGCAGCGGAGGTGGAGGTGGCGGCGGTGATGGTGGAAGTAGTAGCGGAGGTGAAGAAAGCACTTCTTCGAGTGAATCTATTTCCAATTATTTCAGGGTGGAATCTTCAGTTTCTCACATTATCGCAGGAAAATGTAGCGGTCCTTATACAGTAAAAATCGTAGATCCTAAGGGGAAGACAATCACGGTATCTGAAGATACGTATATGGATTTCATGAGTGGATCGAGTGCTTTTTTTGCTGATGCTAATTGCACAAAAATTTTTGATCCAGATACAGACATTCAAGCCCTTTTTATTCCTACCGGGAAAGAGAGTGCAGAATTCTATCTTAAAAATCCTTTGGCAGGAACCATGGAATTAGAAGTCAGTGGCAGTGGTTTAGATACCAAAAATCCTCTTTTGCTAACCATAGAGCCCACGACGGCAGAAAAATTGTCATTAGATGGTTCTCCGTATGATGTAGAGGCGGATAGATGCCAAGGGCCTTATTCGGTGTATACGCGAGATCAATATGAAAATGATACCTCTGTTTCCCAAGACACAGTGGTAACTTTAGAAGGAGGATCTCAGGCTACATTTTATGAAGATGATGGATGTAATAAAAAAACTTCTTCCATAACAGTTCTGGCAGGAAATCGGTCCCAAAAATTTTATTTAAAAAGCTCTGCTACAGAAGCTCTTATCATTGAGGCATCTACCCCAGATTTTCAAGGGAAAACACTTTCTCTCTATGCATCTGGAGCTAGCGCAGCGGTTGGTCAAGAGCCGCCCCAGGTCTTTCTTTTGGGGAGTTCTGATCTTTTTTCAGGCTCGTGTGCTTCGTATGTCATGATGTTTGATGATAAAGAGGGGAATAGTTTTATTAAGGATAATTACACAGCTTCTTTTAATTTAGATAAAGCCAAAGGAGGAAAATTTTATTTGGATGAATGTGGTACAGGGATTTCAAACTTTCCCATTATTAAAGGCCAAAAATCTCAAAAATTCTATTTTAAAAGTACAAATCCGGGAGAGGCTTTAATTGAAATCAGCATTCCAGAATTAGAAGCATTTATCGCGTCTTTTCCCTTAACCATAAAGCCTCGAGATCCGTCAAAACTAAAACTCATTTGCCCAGAGGATATGACAGCCGGATTTTGTACCCCTTGCCATGTTCAAACGGTGGATCATTCTGAAAATATGGCTCCTGTAAGAGAGGATACTTCTATTAAGTTTATGGCAATAAATGGACAGACTTTATTTTATTCGGATATGGGATGTTCTTCTCAAGTTTCTCAAGCAACATTAGCAAAAAATCAAGATACACTCCCTATTTTTGTTAAGGAGACAGTAGCGGGAACCATAAAGTTATCGGCCTATGATGAGGATGATGTATTCGGGTCATCTGATCGGTCAATAAATGTTAAAGCGGCTGAGGTTCATAATATGATTCTTCAAGGTCCTCCGGATTTTTTGGTGGCAGGTACGTGTAGCTCTGAATATACGCTTAAAATAGTAGATGATTTTGGAAATCTGACCTCTGATACCCAAATTCGTCTTTCAAATAGGGAGGGCCAGATTTCTTTTTATGAAGATAGGGGTTGTCAAAATGCGCTTTCTTCTTTTGATCTTTCTAAAAATGAAAAATCTTTTTATGTGAAAGGTGAAAAAGCAGGGTCTTTCTTTATTTTTGGAGAATCTTCAAGAATTTCTTCCCGTGCCTTATCTTCGGTAACGATTGAACCTGGAGATATTTCCAATATTTTCATTTCCGGAGATTCTACAATTAAAGCAGGTGACTGCCACAAATACCAGGTTTTTGCCAAAGATAGTTACGGGAATGGGACAGGGCTTGAAGGAAATTCCGTTCTGGTACTGTCAGGCCAAGAGCAAGGAATGTTTTATGTAGAAAAAGAATGTGCAGGCCAAAGTATTTCTCAAATTTCTATGGGTGCTCCCAGAGGAAGTGTGTCTTTTTACTATAAAGGCAGAGGTATGGGGGATGTGAAATTAAAGGCAACCCTTGTAGGCCAACAAAGAGAGATACGTAAAGAAAAAGAATATCCTGTGACAGTCATTGTTGGAAAACCTTCTCGCTTGGTTCTTACATTTGATACACAAACCTTTGGAGCGGGGCAATGCGTGAAGGGATCTGCAGCACTTCAAGATCTCTATGAGAATTTAGCTAGTTTTGATGCTCCCCAAGATATTTTCTTTCAGAAATCTCGGCACCTAAAACTTTTTAGTGATTCCAGTTGTACTCAATCTTTGACGTCTCGAAGTGGATTTTTTGTGTCTCAACTATCGTCTAAACTAGACTTTTATATGAAAAATTCTGCTACGGAAACAGATATGCTTTATGCGGAAAGTCATATGCTCCGTTCTGCTGCGTATGTAATAACAACACAGGCACTTCCCATGGCCATGAGTTCAGCGGCTCATCACACCTGTGCCATTATTGGAAGCGGATTAAAATGTTGGGGTGAAAATAATTTTGGACAATTGGGAGATGGAACCAAGACGAACCGCCTGAAGCCTGTTTTTGTATCAGAGCTTACGATGGATGTTTCAGCGATATCGGTAGGAAGTGGCCATGCCTGTGCAATTCAACATGGGAAGTTAAAGTGCTGGGGTTATGGAGAAGAAGGACAATTGGGGGGAAATTCTAGTGGCAAGGGAGTTATTGCACCATTTCCTATACCTGTCAGTAATCTAGGGTCGGATGTCGTTTCTGTTTCAGCAGGATATAATCACACGTGTGCTATTGTTGGGAATACACGAGGACTTGAATGTTGGGGAAAAAATCAGGTTGGGCAATTGGGAGATGGGACATCTCAGGATCGAAGTTTCCCAAATCCTGTAAACGGTTTGGGTCGTGATGTATGGGCCGTTTCTGCGGGTGGTTCTGCAACCTGTGCCATTGTGGGAGAGGAAAAAGCCTTAAAGTGTTGGGGATTATCTCATTCGTCGACACCAGAGGAGGTGGTGCAAGGTCTTGAGAAAGATGTTGTGGCTGTCTCCACAGGAAGCGGTGATGGATGTGCCATTGTGGGAGAGGAAAAAGCCTTAAAATGTTGGAATACATCTCATCAACTAACGACAATATTTGAAAGCGGTGTCTCAAGTGTGGTGGTTGGAGGAAATGGACATACCTGTGCAATTCAAAACGGCGGTTTAAAGTGTTGGGGATTAAATGATCATGGACAGGTTGGGAATGGGGAAGTGAATGATAGCAATGAAGTTATTCCAATGGTGTCTGTACCAGGCTTAGAAAGCGGCGTTTCAGCAGTAGCGTTGGGTAGTAATCATACCTGTGTCATTCAGAATGATAAAATAAAATGCTGGGGAATGAACCATCGAGGCCAAGTTGGACAAGGTTTTATCGACGTTCATGTCCTTTCTCCCGGTATTGTAGGAACGCAAAACAAATAAGCCCAATTTCTAATGTTACATAGCTTAAGACATAGTTTAAGCCACCTGAACCAAAACCGTAGCTATGTAGTCCAACCCCCAGCACAAAATTTACTCCGTACCAGGCCATGAGTACTCCTTGGAAAGCTAAAATAGAAGCCGCCACAATACCAAAGTCTTTAAGCCACCCAGCATATTTTCCATGAATGACTGCCAGATACAAAAGAAGGGCAATCAAAGCCCAGACTTCTTTAGGATCCCATCCCCAAAAACGTCCCCAAGAATAATCTGCCCATACGCCACCTAAAATGGTTCCAGCCGCTAAAAGCAAAACTCCAATTTGAATACTTCGGTAAATAAATTGGACGAGCTGTTTTATCTCTTTTTCATGGTTTTTGTATTTCATAAATTTAAATATAGCCCAGTTTCCCAGTCCCATGGCCAGAGCAAAGGCAGCGTAGCTTAATGTAATGATAAGTACATGGGTTGTTAGCCAAAAATTACTTCGAAGGACAGGGGCCAAAGGACGAATGGTAGAATCTAAGACCATGGGAAGGTTATCTGCTAAAATAAGTCCAATGGCAGAAACGGTACTGGCTGCAGTAACAATGATGAGATTTTTATAAGAATAAAAAAGGATAAATGAAAAGAAAACAGCACCCAAACTTACCCACACAACCGATTCATACATGGTCCCCACAGGAGCGCGTCCTGTGATAACACATCTTAAATAAAATCCAAAAACATGAAGTAAAAAAGCCAAAACACTGGTAGCGATTCCAATGGTATCTATATATTTCTTTTTGAAAATAAAAAAAGTAATAAAAAAGATTAAAGACACTACATAGAGAATCCATGCTTTTCGAAAAGGATGAAAGTGGTTATAAAAAACTTCTGAAGAGAGAGTTCCAACATAGGGGTAACCACTCTCTTTTGGAAGTTCAGAAAGAAGCTGCCTAAATTTTAAAGAAGTCAGAGAAAATGTTTTTGGATCTTTTTGAAGATAGGACTCAGACATTCCTTGAAATGTCATTTTTAATTCTGAAATTTTAACCTGGGAAGCAGGATCTGCGTATATTTTATCAATATCAGAGGATGCAAGGGCAGAAAGGGGGATCCAGGGAGCGGTTTCGCCCTGCTCATAGGGAGGAATAAGCGTTACAAATTCTCCTGAAAGTGTCCGGTCTAAAATAAAAAGTTGAGACGAAAGGCGATCGATAGATTGTTCAAAAGGAGACAATTTTTCTTCAGCTTGATTTTTAAGATGTACGGCTTGGGAAAATTGAGAAAATTGAGGAAGGGCTTGAATTTGAAGAGCGGTAAAATGTCTTTGTTCTTTGGGTAAGCCAAAGGTTTGCTTAACCTCTAAAGAAGTAATTTCAATGAGAGGCGTTTGAACCCATTTTTCGGGAGAATAAATCCAAGACCATACCATTTCTACAGCGTTCATCCCTTGAAAGGTTTGTTTCCCGGTGATGAGCTGAACGACTTCACGAGAAAATGTATCAAAAGGTTTAATGCGGCCACCATGTTGAATGGGAATGGTTTCAAGAGGTTTAAAGTTTAGTGTTTCTGCACTACTACTAATACTGACAAAAAGGATGAGAAGGGGAAGGGCATATTTAGAAAGCATGGGTTTCCTCAGGTTTAAGTTTTAAAGTTTCTTTTTTTTTAAGATATTCTTGGGCAGCTTCCATATAGATTTTTTTAAAGAAAAACATCCACAAAATTCCTAATACAATAAGAAGTGAGCCTGCATATTTTAACGAACGACCCGGGTCATACATAACAGAAAGCACACTCCCAATAGGGCGTCCCTCTTCATCATTTTGATAACTGGATTGATAAAATGTAAATTTTTTGTGTGTTAATGGTTCATTCATCGTAACTAAGTGATCTTGAACAATTCCTCCAGCGGCGGAATCTTTTAAAGTCACATGGCTTTTATACGTGGCTGGATTATTGGTTCCTGGATCTGTGCCCATTTCAAATTGTTTTAAGTGGAGCGAAAAATATAAAGGTAGAATTTTTGGAAGATAAGAAATCGTATAATGTTCTCCCTCAAAAACCACATGCTTATTTTCATAAAATTCAAGCCACTCTTTGTGAGTAAGAGTACCATTTTTGAAAAAAGAGAGATGCAGTGCCGGCAAGGCTTTTGGATTATTGGGATCCTTTGGAATAAAAGGAGAAAAACTACTTTTTTTAGTGGCGTGAGGGAAAAATTGTTCAGCGGTGAACGTAAGGTCCATCCATCCCGTGTCATAGGATTTCCCAACCACTATTTCTCCAGACCGATTTTCCTTGGCAGAAGAAACCTTATAGTAGAGTTTTTGATTGGGAGTTACGGCTAAGTATAAAGTGTGTTGTTGCGAAGAATGAACATGAGAGTCATGGGCCATAAACTCGACCTTGGCATTATACACAGTTGTTTTTTGATGCATGGATGAAAAATTGGGAAAGTTAGTAAAGGAGATATATTTTTCTGAACCTTCAGGGCCTTCTAATACAAATTGAAGGGCAGGATTGGTGAGGGTTTCTGAGCGATTGACGAGTTTTCCATTTTGCACCTGGGCATCTGAAAAATATTGGAAATTTTTGAGTTTAAAAGCACTTCCATTTAGAGGGATTGTTTTTGATAGTTCTGAAGAAGAAATGGGGAGGGTCCAGTGTTGATTATGAATCGTAAGTTTTAATTCTCCTAAACTGTTTTTTTGAGAAGCTGTTTTTGTGTGCAAAAAAGAGTGAAGGGAAGAGGCATCTTTTAATTTTTTAAAAATAAGCGTAGCAGGACCTACTTGAAGTTCTTCATTTCCTGTTTCATTCATCAAGAGCCATTGATCAAAGGCTGCAAAGGGATTTTTAAGATGAAGTTTAATGCCTTCATAGTTCGATGTCTTATCTTCAACAATGCTTTCTTCTACTTTCGCATAGGGTAAAAAGGTGTCTACTCTAACCTCTGTTGTTGGATCTGGAGAAAACGTGGCTAAAGCACCTTTTTTAACATAAGGGCCTAGGTTTAAGATTTTGGTAAGAGAGATATTTTTTTGAGGGATTTCTAGAGTTAAGGTTTGTTCATCAGAAAGCATGTAATCTTTTTCTTCGTTGTTATAAAGGGGGAGATTACCTTCCACGCCAAACCAAAAAGAAATAAAAGAACCCACAATCATGACTAAAATACCTAAATGAGTAATGACAAATCCTACTTGATGTTTTTTCCAGGGGTATTTTTTAAGGGCTGCGAAAGTAACATTGATGGCAATGAGAATAAGTAAAAGGCCAAACCAAGCGGTTTTATAAATAGAGTATTGAACGGCTCGCGTGCCATAAGAAGACTCAAAAAAAGTAGCTACAATGAGAACAATGGCAAAAAGGCAAATCAGCACAATGCCCAGCTTTAAGGATCCTAAATATGAAGAAAGTTTTTTCATGGGATTAAAACATGACCTTAATCAACTTCATCTCAAAAATCAAATCTTAAAAATTTGTATCAGAAATTCTTAAGAGTCGCTTTGACAGATGCCAGATGGTAGTCATAGTCATCTATATGGGCGCGGCTAGAGATGCGATAAAGGCCGGTTTCATAAGAAGGGGTAATTTCTAAGTTTTTGCGAATTTTCCAACCAGCTTCCACATGAAGATTATCAAATTTATGATCTATGCCCACAGGAAGTCCTGTGCCCGAAAAGTCATCAAAATTATCATTGCTCCATGTTTTTTGATAATCGGCTTTTAAAGAAAGTTTATCTCCTACGTCATAGGTGAGTGAAGAGAGAAAAGTGTTAAATCCTCCTTTATTTTTAGGAAGGTTTACGGAACTGACATCTTGTGCAATGGTGTTTGTCTCTAGTTTTTGATATGCAAACGATTCTATCAGAGTTAAATAATCCCAGGGGATTAAGGTTAAAACTCCCATATGTTTTTGGGTTCGACTATGCGATTTAACGGAGGCTGGTGCAGCTTCTTTTAGCATTCTAAACTGTGTGTCGCTCCATTGAAATCGATAATCCGTATAAAGCCAGGACAAAGGCCGAATAGAAATAGTGGTTTTAGTACCATAGGATCGGTTTCTCATATCATCCACAAATGCAGATTTATCACTGGTAGGGGTACCGGCAATTTCCCTCGTATCTTTATAGCTATCGATGTTGTTATCTGTAAACCCTTGAGCAGATAATTTCATCCAACGATAAGGGTAAGAATAAAATCCTCCTGTTACTAAAAATTTATACACTTTTAGTTTCGTGGTTCTATAAAAATCATCTGCAGCAGCAGTGTTTACTTGATCCTCTGTAAGCTTTAATATATTTTGTTCAAGCTCGGCCTTAAGATAAGGAGTAAAAGCGGTCCTGCCTTTATAGGTGAGGATTAATTGTTCTCCAAATCCAAATCCTTTATCTGAGGTGTCAATATTATTGGTGTTATTAATAATGCCATCTGTGTCGGTATCCCTAGGATAGGTAGCATCCGAAGAACGAGATTTTAAATTCACCCTCCCTCGGGTGGTTAAGAAAAAGTTTTTCCCTAAGTCTGATAAAAGATTTATCCCCCAAATGTGTTGAGAGATTTTATTGTCTGCTTCAGCTCCATATCGATTGTGGCCGCTAACCTGAGCGCCGGTAGCTTCAGTAAAGACCCGTAGATCTTCGTTTTCTTCGGAGCTACCTTTTTCAAATCGATAGACCAAACTTCCAATAAAACGATCTTCTTTGAAATGTTTTAATGTTTTTAGGGTTGCTGCATAATTGAAGCCATCTAATTTTGTGATCTGACGAACCATACTAGGTGTGGCAGAGTTTCTATTGTGCTCTTCACGGACAGGAACTTCTCTTAAAATAGCTAAATCATTTTTAAATTCAATTTCATATCCTTTGATTTCTTTTGAAAGATTTAAACTAAATTCATGGAGATTTTCACGGCGAAGATTGGTAAAACCAGGGACAAATTTGCGTGTATTGCCTGTGTAAGGCGCCGTTCTTGCAGCACCCCAATTAAGATTAGCAGACTTTCCTTGTTTATGATGCCATAGATATTCTAAATCCATATGAGCAAAATTAAAAATGGGGGCAGCGATAGTGGCAAAAAGTTTTCCATCAAAAAGAATGAGATCTCTATCAATATTAAAAGAAGAGGGGGTAATAGCACCATGATGTCCCCCTGTATTATCATAATAACGATTAAATGCATTGATCCCCATTTTAAAATCAAAAAGGTCTCGATCATTTTTGTTAAAAATGTTTAAGATTCCTCGGTATTCATTATTTTCAATAAGGGCTTTTTCTACATCTAAGTCAAAATCTAGTGTAGATCCCAGGGGAGATTTTAAAAGAAGTTGGTCTAGCCCTCCAATAAAATTTCGTTTGGTATCGTTTAATTCTCGAAATTTTACTGTATCGTTATCCACAAAGTAGTATTTAAATACCGGCGAGATTAGGAATGTTTTTTCAGAGCCATATACGTGGATAATGGGAAGTAAAGAGATGAATAGAAATAAGGAGATAGTTTTTTTCATCAATACCTCAAATGAGGATCAAAATTTGATCCATGGGGTTTGGTATGACATCCGGCACTCCAACAGGTCCCTTGAACAGAATAGCCTGAGTGTGCAGATCTTTTTCCAATGGTTGGATAATCTACTTGAGCATGGCACTTTATACACAAATTTTTATCGTTTTGAAGAAGCATTTTAGGATGAATTGATCCGTGAGGATTATGACACACCGTGCATGAAGATGCCAGGGCCTCGTGTTCGTAGGATAAAGGGCCTTGTTTGCCTGCATGGCATTTAAAGCAGGTATCATTGGTTCCGCGTATGGAGACGGCGGACCAAGGTTGAACATCTGATCCATGCGGATCATGACAATCTGTACATTTTACTTTTCCTTCTAAAACCGGGTGGTGAGAGAGAAGTTTAAACTCTGCTTTCTTTTCCAAATGGCATTGAAAACACGATTCGTTGTCTTTTTTAAGATTTAAAATTTTGGTTTTATCTCCACCGCCTTCCACGTGCAGACTTCCTGGGCCATGGCACATTTCGCAGGATGTCCCATGGACGCCTTCAACTCCGGACACTTCAATTCTAAAGTGATCGGCGAGTTTAAAATCTCTGACTTTTTTTTCGTGGCAGGTGGCGCACGTCTCTTTTCCCACATATTCAGCTCCTCGGCTTGCATTTCTAAAGTAGGGAGGATTGACCACAATTTCTTTCTTAGGCGTGCAAGAGAAGAGAAGAATAACTACTATTAAAAAGCTTATTTTTTGAATCATCGGGTTTATTCCTAAGAAAAATATTAAGTGATGTCAATGGAATTAGCATTATTAAGTATCAAAAAGTTGATCTATGTCAAAATAGTTTCAGAAAAATGGGCGAATTCATTTGCAATTGTATTTTCACTTCAGGTAAAAATTAAGAACAGGGAGGAAAATTGTATGAAAATAGTTACTCTACTCTTCGTGAGTGTATTTTTTGTTTTTTCTGGAGTGGTCTATGGGGCGGGAGCGGATTTGTATAAAGGTAAATGTGCCTCTTGTCATGGAAAAGCAGGGGAAGGATCTGCTGCTTTAGCTAAAATGCTCAAAGTCGATAATGCAAAACTGGCTTTAAATTCAGCCACTACGCAAAAGCTTTCCAATGCAGAGCTTTTAAAGGTGACTTCTGATGGTCGAGGAAAAATGCCTGCATATAAAGGAAAACTGAAAGATGATGAATTAAAGCAATTGGTTGACTTTATCCGTACACTGAAAAAATAGCGTTATATAAATAAATAACGCGGTTATTAGTCCCAAGACGAGGGCTGTAAATCCAATCCAGCGAGCCAATCTTTCTTCAAAGGCAGTGGGTGGTTTTGTGAGAAGTTGTTCTAGCTTCCCACTGTTTTTGAGGTTTTCATATTCTTCCGGTCGTTCTTCTATAAATCGATCTAGGGGCATTTTCCCTGTGAAAATGACGGTATCAATGGGAAAGCTCTCGGGTTTAAGATGGGTGTGAAAAAAGTGAATCGTAAAAATGAAGCTTACTGCTAAGAGGGCCTCTTCGCTGTGAACGACCATGGCAATATTAATGAGATATCCTGGTAGAAAGTGTGTAAAAAATTCTGGAAACCACAAAATAAGTCCTGAGAGTCCAATAACAGGGACTCCCCAAAACACAGCAAAATAATCAAATTTTTCCCAATACGACCATCGGCCAATGTGGGGTCTTTCTCCTAGGTATAAAAACCAGCGGATATTATGATAAAAGTCGATAAGATCTTTTTTTCGAGGAATTAAAGAATCAGGGCTTAAAAGATCAAATTTTTTATAAAAAATGTACCCAATATGAAACATGAAATAGCCAAATGTAATGATGGCGCAAAATCTATGGATGAAACGAGTTACTTCGATGCCTCCTAAAAGGATGTTCATTACATGAGCCCAATGGGCTTCATGATATTTAAGAGGAATTCCTGTTAAGGCTAGTCCTAGAAAACTAATGATCACAAAAAGATGCGTGAGTCGGTGAGTGGAGGAAAATCGCTTGATGTATGTGTCTTTATTCCAGTACCGTGTAAATTCCTTTCGGATGGCGCCTACAATAGAGCGTTGCAGCCACAACAGTGTGTGAAGGCCAAAAAATCCAAATACGCCGATTAGAAGAAGGAGCATGAAACGGTGAAAATAATATACGATCGGGGATTGTGATTTATCGTTGGCATTGAGATGGGGATCGTAAGAAATAAATTTTTCATTTATACTAGAGTGGCATTTTCCGCAGGTTTTAGTGAGATTGCTCTTGTGTATAGTAGAAAGGGGATCATTTTTAGAAAGATTTAAATGAGGGGTGTGACAATCTGCACACCCTGCGGCAACGACATATCCAAAAGAAGTGGCTTTTCCATGGAAAGTATCTCCATAGGTAGGTGCTTTATCAACGTGGCAGGTCCCACATTTATGAGGAATATCTAGTTTAAAACTATCTGAACGAGGATCGGAAATTTGATGGGAAGTGTGGCAAGTGGTACAGACAGGGCCCTTTAAATTTTCTTCTTTCCACATTTTTCCATGAGCGCTTTTTTCAAAATCGGACAAAATCCCCACATGGCATTTCCCGCAAGTTAAAGGGACTTGGGTATGAAAAATGGAAGATTGTACGTTGGTTTTTGCTTTCACCTCATGAGCGGTATGGCAATCCGTACAAACGGCCGATACGATGAGTCCACTTTCAGTAATGCCTTTCCCATGGACACTTTGACGATAATTTTGAATAAATTCAGGAGTGGGAATAGGGTGCTTATGAGTGATTTTTTCATTGGTGTGACACTGAGAACACAGCTCGGGAACATTCATGTGATAAATGGGAGAAGTGGGGTCAGATTTGGGTAAAATTCCATGGGTGCCATGGCAATGAGTGCAGCGAGGGACATCAGAGATCTGACTGTGCTTTCCTTCCTGATGAGCACTTTGAGCCAGATGATCGGCAATTTCCGTATGGCATGAGCCACAATTGACCTTAGAAGTGCTTCCAGAATAGTGATCACTTTCAATGGTTTGATGGCAATCCGTACATTTTAAAGGTGCATGGACAGATTTTTTGAGGAGGCTAAGATCCACCACCGGTTCTATAGATTTGTGACAGCCTAAGCAGGTATCAGCATATAGAGGGGGCTCAGTGGTTATGAATAAACTTAAAAGAACAAACAAAAATACTTTCAAAATACGTTTTTGATATTGGCTAATCCTCTCTTGAGTCAAGCGAATTCCACTAAAATGTTGATTTTGATCATTCATTCGGATTAGGATTTATTCTATGTATTATAGAAAAAAGAGAGGGAGTAAATCTATGAAAAGTTTCTGTTTAATTATCTTTACCTTGAGTTTTATCCTTATACATATGGGAAGTGGTAGAGCTCAGAATACGGTGGACACGGTGGATATGGAAAAAGTGATTAAGTTTTATAATACAAAATGTGCGATGTGCCATGGAAAAAAAGGAGAGGGAGCTCCCCGAATGGCCAAAATGATTAAGGTCCCAGAAAAACTTTTGGTGTTAAAAAAGGAAGAACTTAAAAAGATGTCAAATACGGTTCTTTTGGAACTGCTGATGGATGGTAAAAATAAAATGCCCGGATATCGAAAATATTTGAGTGCCCATGAAGCTGAGAAGCTTATTGAATATATGCGGTCTTTTAATAAATAATGAAAAAATGGCTTAAATGGATTTTATTTGTAGGGATTTTTGTTATTCCTCTGGCGTTACTTTTTGTAACAACATCTATTTCTTTTAAAGTATCTAAATCTATTCAGTTTTGTAGCTCTTGTCACAAAATGTCTCTCTATGCCAAAGATCTCCTAAATCCTGCCAGTGATTCTTTGGCATCTAGACATTACCGGGATCGAGGAAAACAACCCGATCAGTGTGCGGCTTGTCATGTGAATTACAATATGCTGGGCCCTATTGATGCCAAAGCCAGAGGGCTTTTGCATTTAGCGTTTTATTATTTTGATTATGATGTGGCCAGAGAATTAAAACTCTATCTTCCTTATCCCAATAAAAATTGTTTATTTTGTCATTCTCAAATGGGAACCTTTAAAGAAAAAAAACATCACGAAGAATTTATGTGTGAATTAAAATCAGGAAAATTAAGCTGCCTATCTTGTCATGGCCCTATTCACAAGATAGAAAGGGACTAAAAATGACACTGAAGACAAAATTAAATTTATTGTTTTGTTTAATCATTTTTCCTTTCGCATTTATTTTTGCGATTTCAACCTCCTTTATTTCTCTTAAAAAAGGGTCTACCAATACTTTTTGTGGTTCGTGTCATTTGATGAAATCTCACTATGAAGGACTCGTTGAGCCTAAAAGCCAATACTTGTCTGCCAAGCATTATCGTCTTCGAGAAAAACAAGAGGATCAATGTGCCACTTGTCATGTGAATTATCGATGGTTGGGGCCACTTGAGGCCAGGTGGAGAGGAGCCAAACATCTGCTGACTTATTATTTAGATCCTAAATTACGAGAAGAAAAACTAAAACTTAAGGAACCCTATCCCAATAATAATTGTTTACATTGTCATATTGATCGGAAAAATTTTGAAAACAGTAAAGCCCATGAACCTGTTTTGTGTGAAATAAAAATAAATGAAATTAGTTGTATCAGTTGTCACGGGCCGATGCACCCTAAAGGGGATGGAGGTAAATCAAAAAATGAATAAAAGAATTTGGATAGCCTTGGTTTTGACGGCACTCGGTGTTTTAACTGCGCTCTTTTGTTTATACCGGACCACTCCCTATACCATTACCCAATTCTTTTTTGTGGGTTGGCCTTGTATTATATTGGGAGTGATTGTGTATGTGGTAGATGTGGTTATGCAAATTCGAAAATTGCAGCAAGAAGCCAAACATCAAGTGGTTTGTGCCAACTGTGGGCACAAATCCCACCATCGTTAGCCCATTTTGAGATCCTTGAGAGCTATGGTATAATTTAAGTATATCTGGGACGTTTGTAGAAGTTGTTGAAATTACTATAGTTTTTGTCCTAAATAGGTAAAAATAACAAAAATGGATGTAAAGAAAGCTATCTTTATTCTTTTACTGTGCAGCCTTTGGGGCTTTTTGTCCTGTTCCCCTATGGGTGAGCCAGAGCCACTTTCTGATACCCAATCAACCACTGGAGGGGGTCAAACCAATCCCTTACCCACAACTCCCACTCAACCTACCACGCCAACGACACCAACAACTCCTACTAACCCCACTACACCGACTACTCCGACTACTCCGACTACTCCAACTCCTCCTGCTTTTTCTTTAGTGATAAGAACTTTTTCTTCTCCTCTAACACTACAGCCGAGTGGTGTGGGATCTAATTTTGGGAAAAGTGATTTTGCTATGGGAGATTTAGATGGCGATGGGAAAAGTGATTTAGCGATTAACGATCCAGATTATAGACTTGGCTATACTTCTAGCGGAACAGCTTTACCTCCCAATGGTTCTCAAAAAGGAAAACTCTATATTTATTTTGGAAAATATCTTTCCGGTAATAATCCAATCCCTAATATTACGTATGTGAAACACGGGGAAGGAACGGCCAATGGAAATATGACATTGGTTATTGGAAAATATAGTAGCCAAGATCCTTTGTATACCGGTACCTGTTCTCAGTGTGAAGATCTATTCATTGGAAATTCTGAGTCTTATTATTGGATGGAGGCTACAGAGGGAATTAAGGGAGCCGTGAGAGGATATAAGGGAGAAACGCTGGCAGGCCTAGTTCAAAATGGTACTCAAACGGTAGATGCTATAAAATGTTTTGAGCCATATAATTTTCCAGGTGGTTTTGCTTATAAATATTGTACGTGGAGTGAAGATTTTTCAATTTATCCCTTAAGTGCAAAGCTGTTTGAATCAGAGTGTTATAACACCTATAGGCCTTTAAGTTTTGGGATTGGTTTAGAACTTCTAGATACCGATGGTGATTCAAAAAATAATCTTTTAGTGAGTGATTTAAAATCACCACAGGGGAAAATTTATCTTTTTAATCAGTCTAAATTTAATTTGACCCAGCGTGCGATTACCCACTGTAAGGCCAGTAGTATTTATGGATTTGCTTCTAATGATACGAGCTTAACAGGTCCTTTGATGGCCTTGGGAAAAATAACCACAGGAGTTCAAAAAACGGTGGCCATTCCTTATCGTGCTCAAGGAAGACTGAATATTTATAAAGGGAATGCTACGGTCAGTGGATTAACGCTATTAATGTATATAACGGGAAATCCGGGTTCTTTCCCGTCGGCAGTGACTTCAGCAGGGGATCTTAATAAAGATGGTTACGATGATTTTATAACCAGCGATATGACAGGGGATGGAGTGGTAAATATATTTTATGGGGCATCGACGATGTCAGCATCTACGGCGATGAGTTCTTCAATCAGAATCAATGGCCTTTCCAATAGCCAATTTGGAAAAGATTTGGCGGTGGCAGATCTTAATAACGATACTCATTTAGATATTTTGATTAGTGCGCCCGGTCTTAAAAAGATTTTTATTTTTTATGGAAAACCCAATCGATGGGATAAACCTACTCAGATGGTGACATTGGCGGCTTCTAATGCTGATCAAACGATAGAATTGGCACAAGATGGTTTTGGATCAATTTTAAAAGTAGGGGATGTCAATGGAGATGGAAAAATAGATCTTATTATTGGAGCGAGTGGAAAAGCATATGTATACCCATAAGAAATATTATTTTTATATTATTCTTTTATTGCTGGCATGTATGATGGGAGCTTGCTCGCCTATGGGTGAGCCAGAGCCTTCTACTACTCCTTCTACCATAGGATCAGGAGGTGGAACAGCTCCTCTGCCAACAGCCCCAACCACACCCACCGCCCCTACATCTCCCACGACGCCAACAACTCCAACGACACCGACAACACCAACGACTCCGACTACTCCTGTACCTCCTGTGCTTCAGCCTTTAGACAGAAACAGTTTAAATAAAATAACCCTTCAGGGGGCATCTATTGATGAGTATTTTGCTGCTGATATGACCGCAGCAAATTTAGATGGAGATGTTTTTAGTGATGTTGTGGTGTCAACCAAAGGAGGAAATATCTATATTTTTTATGGGAAAGATCTTCATGGGAAACAAGGACAAACTATTTCTGTAAATACCAATACCAAAGTAATTAAAAATACTTCTGTGACGTATACAGCACAAAACACCAATGTCTCTATTCTTGGATCTAATGTGACAACAGGGAGATTTACAACCAGTAATACGGCCAATGATTTAAGGGAAGATTTGGTTATTCATAATTCGGCATATCAGAATTATTTAGGCGGTGTTTTTATTTTTACTCCTGATCAACTCAATAGTATTGGAAGTGGTGGGATTGAACTTTCTCAAGCACGATATCAAATTAAAGGAGAAGTATCGACGGTAGAGGGAGAATACACCCCTGGATTTGGTGCCTATGTGACTTTTGTGGATTTAAATGGGGATAGTAAAAATGAACTGGCTATTTCTGCTCCTGCAGCCAAGACTTCTCAGGGGAGAGCGGCAGGGAGAGTTTATTTTTATGAATTGAACGATTTTAATACTGTCCCTACAGGGGCAGTATCAGAAGCAAAATTTTCTGGAAAATTTATAGAGGGAAAAGCAGCCTATGAATATTTAGGGTATTTTTTAAAGAATATAGGCGATGTTAATGGCGATAAAAAAGAGGATATTTCTTTAAGTGCCAAAGTAATGTCTGCCTTGGGTTTTAAAACAGATGCCATGGTAGGAATAAAAGGATCCTTAGATTTATTAAAAAGTGGGCCGGTTGATATTCAAAATTCGATTTTCTTTTCATTGGATTGGATGGTTGTTCGTGGCGAAATTCTGTATTCTTTATCTGATGTGAATGGAGATGGGAAAACAGATATTACCTATGATAAATCGATTTATTTTGGGAGTGCTTCTTCTATGACTTCGAATGTAAATATCACCAGTACTCTTTCAGATGCGAATTATACCGCTGTGGCATCGGCTGATATCGATAGGGATGGTTTTCAAGATGTATTTATCAAGGCTTTAAGTTCCTATGTGAAGCCTTATCCTTCTCTTTATATTGTATGGGGAAAATCCAGTGGTTTTTCTAATTCCATATCCCTTCCTCCTTCTTCTACAGAGGCTAAGGAAATTTCATATCCTGATCAAAATACGTGGTGCAAAAAAGTGATGAGCAGAGATATCAATGGAGATGGGGTAAAAGATTTTATATTTTCTGCTCCTTATAACTCCAGTCTTTCTTCGCCGGCTAGTTATGGATATATCTATATTTATTTTCTTCAATAAACTTTAAACTTGTTTTTTTATCTGAGAATGGATAAAAAAATAGGGGCATGGAAAAAATTAGAATAGGTGTTGTGGGGGTTGGCAATTGTGCGAGTTCTTTAATCCAAGGCATTGAATATTATCACGAAAAAAATAAGCATGAGCCGATTGGATTGATGCACCCCTTAATTGGTGACTATAGGCCTTCTGATATTGAAGTGGTGGCTGCCTTTGATATTGACAAACGAAAAGTGGGAAAAGACGTTTCAGAGGCTATTTTTTCCCTTCCCAATTGCACCACAATTTTTTGTAAAGATATCCCAAAAACCAATACAAAAGTGACGATGGGGCGGGTGTTGGATGGGGTGGCCGATCATATGGCCGACTTTTCCAATGACGAAAAATTTTTGGTCAGCTCTCACCCAGAATCTTCTAAAGAAGAAGTAGTGAAAATCTTAAAAGAGTCTAGAACAGAAATTCTTTTGAATTATCTTCCTGTGGGATCTCAAAAAGCCACTGAATTTTATGCTGAATGCGCGCTGGAAGCTAATGTTGCTTTTATTAACAATATGCCTATTTTTATTGCGAGCCACCCAGAATGGGCAGAGCGATTTAAAGAAAAAAATCTTCCCATTATTGGAGATGATATTAAGGCCCAGTGTGGGGCAACCATTACTCACCGGATACTTTCAGATTTATTTAAAAAACGAGGCGTGAAATTAGAAAGAACCTATCAATTAAATACCGGTGGAAATACGGATTTTTTAAATATGTTAAACCGCACACGTCTTTCTTCTAAGAAGGAATCTAAAACCGAAGCGGTTCAATCAGTGGTTGGGCAAAGACTCCCAGCTCAAAATATTCACATTGGTCCCAGCGATTATGTGCCTTGGCAAAAAGACAATAAAATAGCGTTTATTCGGATGGAAGGGAAACTCTTTGGTGATGTGCCGATGAATTTGGAATTGCGACTCTCTGTCGAAGATTCTCCTAATTCTGCAGGTGTGGCCATTGATGCAATTCGCTGCTCAAAACTGGCTCTTCTTCGAGGACAAGGAGGAGTGCTGTATTCTCCCTCTTCTTATTTTATGAAACACCCGCCCAAACAGTATTCAGATGATATTGCCTACCAAATGACAGAAGAATTTATAAAAGGAATCCGAAGTTTTTAACAAAATCTAAAATTTTTGGATCACTGGTAGAAAAAGGATCTTGTTTTTGACCACATGCCAGAGCATCTTCTGATTCTGAAGAAGCACGGTAGCTAATGGGCGTGCTTTCTACATGAGGAACTTTGGTTTTTTGTCCATCTTCTGCTGTAGATTCCGTTGTCCCTTGTACCTCAAAACTGGTACCGCCTCCGTAAGGGCCTGTCCAACCCCACCCAGCCCCAATTTTAAAGACAACGCGATCAATTTCAAAATTGGGATTATTGGCATCAACAATTTTTATAGAACCGTCGTCTTTATAGAGGAGCTTCCATTGAAAAGAAATTTTTTGAGGAGTGGGACCTCCTCCTTGTTTAAAAGAGAGAACTCCTTCAATATTGGAAATCGTGAGATCTTGGGTTTTGGTTTCTGGATTAAATTCCCCCAGTGTATAGTGAATAGCTAAAGTCATTTTTGCTGTTGGGTAATGAATAATATATTCTGTTCCTGTTTCGGTTTTATTAATTTCTCCATAATGTTCACTGAGTTTTACATCCACTTTATTTCCTTTGTCATCTTCTTGCCATTCATGTTTTTCTAAGTAAAAACTATTGGTGTCGATTTGACCAGAAGGAAGAAGAGATGCTTTTAAAATAGAGAAAGTTTGTGCTTGTTCTTCTAAAGCTCCCCCACAGCCTTTTCCAATACACTTCTGATCCACTGCTAAATTTAGATTTAAAAGAGAAATGGTTTTATTTTCTTGTGCCATTAAAAATGAATATGGCAAAAGACAAGAAAACAAAACTGCAATAAAATACCTTATTTTCATACGTGAAAGCTTTATTATACGGTAAAAAGTGGGTTTAGGCAAATTACTCCACTAAAGTTCGAAGGTAGCGTTCTAGTTCTAAAAACTCTTCTTTGCTAAGCCTATCGATTCCGGTGGAAGGAAGATGGGGACTATCTTTATGAAAACTCCAAGAGGTATTTTTAAGCAGGGGAACATGATAGGCAATATTTTCTTCTGCGTGATTTAAGTGTGTGCCTAAAAAAGAAAGAGCTTTTCCTCCTTGGCCTACGGGGCCATGGCAAGACAAACATTGTGCTTGATAGAATGCATGTGTTTTTGGAAATTGTTTGGATAACTCTTCTACTCTTTTTTCCCTTTTTAAAATGTGAGATTTGGAAAGTTCTTTGGGAGAATCAACTGACATCGTTTCTAAAACTTTTGAGACGGATTCTACAATGTTCATATTAATATCTGCGTAGCGATTAATCAGAGCTTCAGCCCTTAATCTTTTCGTGGATTCATAAATATGTGAAAAAATACGAATAACACCATACATGACGATAACTCCCACTATAAGCCAACCTATCAATGATTTTTTCGATTTCTTCATTGATGAAACTCCAGTGACTCTTGTAACCTTGGGTCTTTTAGAGGGATTAGAGCGTGTTTTCTAAGGTTCCACACAAGAACTAATACAAAAAGACTCATCATCCAAAGAAGGGTGGTGATTTCTACCCATCCAAAAATAACTTTTGTTTTAGAAAAATTAGGCATAATGAGCCAAAATAAATCAACATAATGCATCATTAAAAGCCACGTGGCTCCCCAAAATAACACTTTTAAGTTTCGTTTGGCATGACGGGACATAAGAAAGAAAAAGGGAATAATAAAATGTCCTGTAAATAATCCTAATGATAACCATTGCCATCCCCGAACGCCGGGTTCAGCCATGAGGCGAGCACCGCGTTCAGCAAAAAAGATGGTTTCTTCGGGAATATTGCCATACCAAATGAGCATGTATTGAGAAAAAGCAATATAGGCCCAAAAAATATTTAAGGCATAAAGAAGTTTTCCCAAATCATGAAAATGATGTTCATTAATTTCTGTGAGGTATCCTTGTTTTTGAAGCATAAGAATTACCATAATTATTAAGGCTAAGCTTGCGACGACAGAGCCAGAAAAAAAGTAAACACCATAAATGGTACTAAACCAATCGGCTTTAAGAGACATCATCCAGTCTGTAGCGGCAAAGGTTAAGGTAATAGCGAATAACACAAATCCCACACAGCTCCATTTTTTCATGTGATGGGTGAGATGAATATTTCCGGTATGATCTTGAGCCAAAGAAGGACGAATGATTTTTCGATAGAGAAAAGTCCAGACTAAAAAATAAATAAAAGTACGGATTATAAAAAAAGTGGGATTTAAGTAACTGGCTTTTCGAGCGAGTAAATGATTATGAGCCATAACGTCTGGATGAGACCAGTGAAAAAGTAAAGGAATGCCCCAAAAAATAGGGAGTGCCAGAATAATCCCAATAGGAAGGAGATGTGTAAAAGATTCAGCTATTCGTCTGACAACCACACTCCAACCAGCGCTGGTGGCATGTTGAAGCATGGAAAAAAAGAGTCCTCCCAGAGCTAGGCTTATTAAGAACGTAAAAGCTAAAAGATAATTAAAAGCAACGTGTGTGGGAGAGTATTTAAATTCAAAAAGTAAAAGACCACTTAAGAAAATAAAAAGAAGAAAAGAGGTATTAATGAGTTTTTTTGCTCCTAATGGATTTAAATGATGAGGTGTCATTGAGCGGCTCCTTGCCTATGAGCTTTTTCAAGTGCTCTTACATATAAAACGCATGTCCAGCGATCAAGGGGTGAAATCTGGGCAGCATAAGAAGGCATAATGCCCTGGCCAGCAGAAATGACATGAAAAATTTTCCCATCTTTCCAGCTTTTTACTTTATCGGAAAAAAGAGGAGGAGGAGGAGCAAAGCCTTTTTTCACCACAGGACCAAATCCAGCACCGTCGGAATTATGACAGGGCAGGCAATAGACATTATAAATAAATTGTCCTCGAATGAGATGATGTTTGGTGGCGGGCAGAGGATTTTTTAGTTTTTTTTCTGCCACGTCTGGATCTGTAAACATATAAGATCTTTCTCCTCTTGGAACGGTTCCTTCGGGAGGTTCAAGGATAGCCGTTTGGGGCTTTACAATTTTTTGATCCTTCATATCGGGAAAAAATTGTATAGGAGGTTTGCTCCTGTCACAGGCCGTCAGAAGAAAAAATAAAAGAAAAATTATTCTACCCATCGAATATTCTCCGCATGGTGTTTATTAAAAATTTCTCGTAAACGATGTTCATTGAAAGCAGCGTCAGAAGCTTCTATAAAAATCATAAATTGGTCGTCTGTGGCTTTAAGTGCATGTGTGTCTTTTTCAAAAATAGATTCAAATTTTGGAAGTTTGCAAAAATAAAAGAGTGCAATGAAGGTAGCAAAAGCAGCAAATAAAACCCCACATTCAAACGTCACTGGGATAAAGGCGGGCAGAGCAAAGTGGGGTTTGCCCCCAATATTGAGTTTCCAATCGGCCACCGATGTCCACCATTGAAAATAAAGTCCGGCGGCTGCCCCGATTAATCCGAAAATGAGGGAGAACCAAGGAATATGAGAGCTTTTAATGTCCATGGCTTCATCCAGCCCATGAATGGGATATGGGGTGAAAACATCAAAATGTTTAATCCCCTGTTTATGCACCTGCCTGGCTGCTTTTATCAGTTCATGTGGGGAAGTAAAATTTGCAGCGAGACCTTTTTTAAACATCGTTTACCTCACCTTTAGGATGTGCTCCTGGCATGACGCCTTTAATTTCACTCATCGAAACTGCGGGTAAGAGTCTTACAAAAATAAGATAGAGTGTAAAAAAGAGTCCAAGAGATCCTGCCAAAATCCCAAAATCAAAAATAGTGGGAGTGTACATGCCCCAACTCGAGGGTAAAAAATCCCGATGGAGAGAGGTAACAATAATCACAAATCGTTCAAACCACATGCCAATGGTGACTAAAATGGCTACGACAATCATGACGGGGATAGAAGTTCTAAAGCGTTTAAACCAAAAAAGTTGTGGAGAAAGGACGTTACAAAAAATCATGGTCCAATAGGTCCAAGCGTAAGGGCCAAAGGCTCTATTTTTAAACGCAAAAAATTCATAGTCATTAGCACTATACCAGGCTGTAAAAAATTCAACAGAGTAGGCATATCCGACGAGCATTCCTGCGGTGAGGAGAACCTTATTCATGTTTTCAAGATGAGTAATGGTAATGAAATCTTCCCATTGAAATACTTTTCGGGTAGCTACCAAGAGAAGAAGTACCATCGCAAATCCGCCAAAAATAGCACCGGCAACAAAGTAGGGTGGGAAAATGGTAGTGTGCCACCCAGGGATAATGGATGTGGCAAAGTCAAAACTAACAATACTATGAACCGATAGTACCAGGGGCGTTGAAATGGCTGCAAAAATTAAATAGGCGGTTTCATACTGTTTCCACGATCTTTGAGAACTTCTCCACCCAAGACTTAAAATAGAATAAGCCACTTTTTTAATAGGGTTTGTGGTTCGATCCCGAAGTGTGGCCAGATCTGGGATAAGGCCTATGTACCAAAATAAAAACGAAACGATAAAATAAGTGGAGACAGCAAATACATCCCACAAGAGAGGGGATCTAAAATTTACCCAAATTTTCATTTCGTTGGGAAGAGGGAAAAGCCAATAGGCAAACCATGGGCGTCCAACGTGAATTAATGGAAAAATACCTGCGCACATAACGGCAAAAATCGTCATGGCTTCGGCAGCACGATTAATGGCCGTTCGCCAGCGCTGTCTAAATAAAAATAAAATGGCAGAAATGAGGGTTCCGGCGTGTCCAATCCCGATCCAAAAGACAAAGTTGGTAATATCAAAGGCCCATCCCACGGGGTTATTATTTCCCCACACCCCAATGCCTTTATAAATTGTCCAACCGATACATAAAAATCCTAGGGTCGCAATGCTGGCTGTAAAAGAAAAGAGTAAGAACCATTTTTTCGATGGAAAACAATCTAAAGGTTTTGAGATAAGCTCTGTAATGGTTTTTCGATCTTTTTTGCCCAATACCAATTCTATTTTTTCTATAGTTTGAACATTCATATTTTAAATTTCTCTAGTTTTGGATGGGGGTTTCTAATTTTAGCTAAATAGGTAATGGCTGGACGAACGTTTAATTCTTCTAATACATGATAGCCATGTGATTGTTTTGAAGCCTTGGAAACTTTTGAGTGTGGATCATTTAAATCTCCAAAAATAATAGCTTCAGTGGGACAAGCCTCCTGGCAAGCAGTTTTAATGCTACCATCTAAAACCGGTTCTCCTCGCATTTTAGCTGCATTTTTTCCTTCAGAAATCCGTTGAATACAAAACGTACATTTCTCCATCACCCCACGCATTCGGATAGTTACATCTGGATTTTTCCCCAGCTCTTGAGGGTATTCAATGGAGTTATTAAAATTAAAATAATTAAATCGTCTTACTTTATAGGGGCAATTGTTGGCACAGTATCGGGTTCCCACACAGCGGTTATAGGTCATTTGATTAATACCCTCACTACTGTGTGTGGTTGCTGCTACAGGGCAAACAGTTTCACAGGGGGCATTGTCACAATGCTGGCAAAGCATGGGCTGATGAACGGTTTTGATATCATGCTCTAAAGATGTTTCATAATATCGATCTAATCTCATCCATTGCATTTCTCGTCCTTTTAGGACCTGTGCTTTTCCAACAGATGGGATATTATTTTCAACATCGCAGGCAACAACACACCCACTGCATCCAACACAAGAAGTGAGATCAATGGCCATGCCCCATTTGTGTCCGGGATAAGGATATTCTTCATACATACTAAAAAGCTCGGGTGTGTGAGTTTTATGTTTTGGAAAATCGGGGGTATGTTTATATTCTTCAAGCGGTGCTTCTAAAACAATGGGTCTTCCTTCCATGCTGTGATGTGCTTGAGTAGTTGCAATTTTATGATGTCCAGATAATTTTTTAACGCGAATTGCATGTTGGAATTGTGAGCCTAAAGCAAAAACAGTGCTTCCAACACCAATGCCTACTTCGCCCCCTTTGCTTCGTCCATAACCGAGACTGGTGGTAATGACACCATCGGCAAGGCCGGGCTGTAAAAAGATAGGTAATTTTATTTTATTTTCAATTTCAATGATGTCGCCTTGTTTTACTCCCAGTTTTTGGGCGGTGTTGGGACTGAGAGAAGCCACATTATCCCATGTGACTTTGGTGACAGGATCTGGAAGCTCTTGAAGAGATCCAATATTGGCAAATCGGCCGTCATAGACAGTGTAACTGGGGTGCAGTTGTAACTCTATACGCGTGTCATCCCCGCGAAAGCGGGGATCTAAATTCTTCATGACATTGTGTAAGGCTTCGGGTTTAAATGTAAAAGAATGCGAGCCAGTTACTTTTTCAAATACTACTCCATTATGCAACGCCGCTTCCCAAAATGCTTCAAAAGATGCCATGCGGGGTTGTTTTGAATAAATATGATTTTTCCAATAGGTTTTTAGTTCCGTAAGCCAGCCTTCTTCATGAATCCAACTCATCAATACTTCCCCCAGGCTTCTGGAATCGTGAAGCGGTTGAATCGTGGGTTGAATAAGACTGATCATCCCTGTTTCAGGTTGGCTATCTCCCCAACTTTCTAAATCATGAGACAGCGGTGCTGCATAGTGAGAAAGGGCTGTGGTTTCGTCGTTATAAAGACTTAATCGAATGTGATGAGGGATTTTTTTAAAAAGGTCATTTATTTTTGAATCGGTCTGATAGGCAATATTTCCACCGACGGTAATCAATATATCTACTTTTCCCTGTTCCATTTCTTGAGTAAGTGATTTTAGAGAATTAAATCCATTATTAAAACTGGCGGTCGATATTTTTGTATCGATCGTCGTTCCATAACTTTGAAGTAGGGAATTTATAAAATGTCCTACAATTTGAAGTTCTAAAGATTCTTGTTCTCCAACCAAGACCAAGGATTTTCCTCTATTTTTTGACAGATCATGGGCGAGTGCCCCTAAGAACTCTTTTTTATAGGAAGAAGAGTTTTCATCTGGAACGGATTTTAAGAGGGATCGAATGTTGGAATCTGTACTTAAATTAAATCGATAGACCAGAAGTTTTGCAAGCTGAAGAGAAAATAAAAGAAGTTCAGAAGGTTTTAGTGCGAGACGATGATCTGCATTTGACCCGGTGAGAGAAAAATAGCTTTCCGCTACGTAAAGACGATTCAGGGTATCTTTTGGAGAAGTTATTTTTCGTTTATTGGCCCACTGCCTGAGAAGAGCATTGCTGTCGAGCCTCCCTCCTAAAATATCGGCATTGATCGAAAGAAGAATATCAGCTTTTTCCAAATGAAATTTTGGAATATTAGGCCTTCCAAAGGCATGTTGGTAAGATTGCCGAGCGGTTTCTTGAGAAATGGGTTCATATTCATACCATTTGGTATTTGGAAATTTTTTGATAAATTTTTCAATAGTAGATCTTAACGTAGGACTTGTTATAGATTCTGTGAGAAGTCGAATCTGTTTATTTCCCCCTTCTTTTAATAATGAAATGATCTCTTTATTCCATTCATCCCAAGAAACACTTTTATTACCGATAGTCGGCTTACGTTTACGATCCGGGTCATACAGTTCTAAAATGGAAGCCTGTGCAAACGTGCTGGCCGATCCCAGACTTAAAGGATGATCAGGGTTTCCTTCTATTTTAATGGGGCGTCCTTCAATGGTTTTAACTAAAATTCCATAGGAATGATTGTTTAGCGCAAAGGTGGAAGCATAATATTGAGCCACTCCTGGTTTTAATGTTTCAGGTTGTCTGACATAGGGGAAGATTTTATGAACGGGTCGGCGGCAGGCCGTGGTGGCCAATGCAACCGATGCCCCCAAAAGTTTTAAGAATTTTCGACGAGAGAGGGTAAAGAAATCAGATCCATCGTCTTCTTCCATAAATTCCCGTTGGGCTAATTCTAGGTAACGGGGATCTTGGGTGAGTTCCTCAAAACTTTTCCAATATATTTTATCTTGGTCTTTCATCATTAATAATGACATGCAGAACAATCTAGGGAACATCCAATTCTTTCATGCTCTTCTACCCAATGGATGCCTTTATATTGTTTCATGTTGTTTTTAAATTTTTCATACAAGTGTTTATCTTGTACGGCTTTTTCAAAAAAATCTTCTACCCGGGGGCTTTTGGTAAGAGGTGTTTCTTTTCGATGACAATCCAGGCACCACCCCATGCTCAAGGGTTTTTCCTGCCTGACTACTTCCATTTCATAAATTTTCCCATGGCAATCAAAGCAAGAAATACCCGCTTTGATATGAACATTGTGTTTAAAATGAACGTAATCGGGAAGTTTATGGACTCTTACCCATTCAATAGGTTTATTTTGGGTGTAGCTATCGATGATTTTTTTAACTTCTGGGTTCTCTCGTTGGACAACCAGGTGGCAGTTCATACAGACCTGTGTGGGAGGGATGGTAGCCGCGGCTAATTTTTCTGCATTTCCATGACAATAAAAACAAGAAATTTGAAGATCCCCTGCATGGAGTTTATGAGAGTAGGCAATGGGCTGTTTGGGTGCATATCCGACATCGGTGACTTCTTTGGGATAAAGAAAAAGATAAAGACCTATACCAGTGGTCAAGAGAAGAATAACAACAACAATTCCACCTACTTTTAGAACATAAAAATCAAGTTTTTTACCTAACGTAGACGACACAAACTTACTAGCTAATCATTTGAAATGGGGTTGTCAATAAATTTAGTTAATTATTGTGATTTTAGTTATATTATAACCCTTAGTTTTAGTCTCCACTTTTATATACTTTTTTGGTTAAGTTTTTAATCTTTTATGTCGATAAGTGAAGCATGGAAACCTCTAAAAAAGACTCTATCGCGTTTATGCTTTCAGGTGGGGGAGCACGGGCGGCTTACCAGCTAGGGGTTTTAAAATATATTTTTACGGAACTGAAGTGTATTCCAGAGTCACCTATTATTGTTGGAACGTCTGCCGGAGCGATTAATGCATTTTTCTTAGCCTTGAAAGCACATGAGGGACTAGACAAAGCCATCGTTCAGCTTTGTGATCTGTGGTCTAGTTTAACCATTGATAATATTTATCGAACGGATCCTTGGTCTATTTTAAAAGGTGTTGGAAATTTTTTGTATAATTTTACCCTGGGACGATTTGTGCGTGAACGTCATATGGAATCGTTTTTAGATACCACCCCTTTATATTTGATGCTTCGACGAGTTTTTGAAGATGATGCGCATCATTTCCATCACAATATCGAAGAAGGATTTATTCGAGCCCTGGGATTAACAGCCATGCAATATGGGACGGGAAAAACGATTACTTTTTTTGAAGCGGGTTCTAAAAGTGGGGTGAAAGAGTGGGATCGCCCTCGTCGTCAAGGGGTGGAAACAAAACTAAGGTTAAAACATGTTCTGGCTTCAGCTTCTATTCCCATTATTTTTCCCTCTGTTAAATTAGAAAATAGTTATTATGCCGATGGCTCTGTGCGGGCCAATGCCCCACTCTCAGGAGCAATTCAACTGGGGGCTACTAAAATATTGGTAATTCACTTGGCCAGAAAATCAAGAGAGCAGTTAAAACCGTTGGCTCATTATCCTTCGGTGTCTCAAATTATTGGGATGCTTTTTAATACCATATTTTTGGATACGCTGGATTTTGATTTACGAGTGTTAAATCGGGTGAATTCTCTCATTGAAAAATTACCGGATAATCCTGAAAAATTAAAACTTGTAGAAGTTTCTGTGATTCGGCCCAATAACGATTTGGGGTATTTGTCCTTGCCCTTTAAAAAAGATCTTCCAAAAACCTTATCCTTTTTATTAAAAGGCTTGGGGCCGACGGATAAAACGGGTTCTGACTTTTTAAGTTATATTTTGTTTGATGGCCGATATGCCAAAGAGTTGATTGAAGAAGGCATGAAAGATGCTCACGCTAACCGCGAAGAACTCCTCCAATTCTTTAGCACCATCCCCCTCAAAAAAGCTGCTTAATGAGATTGAAGAAATTCTTGTGCAAAGGGTGTTTTAGGATGGGTGGTGAGGTTTTGAGGGGTATCAATTTGTTCGATTTTTCCTTGGTTCATGAGTACAACTACATCTGAAAGAGTTAGAGCTTCGTCTTGGTCGTGAGTAACATAGATGGTAGTGATGTTAAGCCTTTTTTGAAGTTCTTTAATTTCGGTTCGCATGGATTTTCGAAGCTTGGCATCCAAATTACACAAGGGTTCATCTAAGAGAAGTACCTCAGGTTCTCGAATAAGAGCCCGAGCCAGAGCTACTCGCTGTTGTTGTCCTCCGGAAAGTTCATGGGGGTATCGTTTTTCAAGCCCGCTTAAATTAACGAGCTTTAAATAGGTATGAACCTGTAACTCAATATCACTTTTAGATTTTTTTTGAATTTTAAGAGGATAAGCAATGTTATGAAAAACGGTCATGTGGGGCCATAAAGCATAGGATTGAAACACCATGCCAATATTTCTTTTCTCAGGAGGGGTGGCAATATGCTTTTCATGGCTAAAGACAAGCTGATTTCCTAATAAAATTTCTCCTTCGGTGGGTTCTAAAAGTCCTGCAATCATTCGAAGGGTTGTGGTTTTGCCACATCCAGATGGGCCTAGGAAAGAAATAAAGGTGCCAGATTTAATTTCAAGATCGGTTTTATGAACGGCCACGGTTTCTCCAAATCTTTTTTCAATATTTTTTAGCGTAACGTTAGACACCGTAGGCTCCTCGAGTAATTTTTTTAACCATAAAATTTGCTGTGAGAATAACACAGATGATGAGAGTGGCAAGTACCGCTGCAGACTGGGGATCGTCATAGCTTTGTAAATTAAATAAAAGCGTTCCAACCGTTTCTGTTTTGGGGCCGACTAATAAAATAGACATCGTAAGCTCGCAAAAGGTAGGCATAAAAATTAAAAAGAAACTAGCAATAAGCGTAGGTTTTAAAATGGGGACAAGAATGGTTGCAAATACTTTTAGCCAGCTGGCTCCACACATTCGTCCAGATTCTTCAAGGGTACTGTCGATTTGTTCCAAAGCAGCAGCTGTATTTTGAATGGCAAAGGAAATATATTTAACAGAGTAGGCCACGATTAAAATCCAAAAAGTGTTGTATAAATTTAAGCCGTGAGACCCGCTAAAAGCAATAATGAGTCCAATGGCCACCACCGTTCCAGGAGTGGCATAAGGAAGGGTGGCGAGAAAGGTAATCCAGTGGCGACTTTTAATGTGAGTTTTAACTTTAACATAGGCTACCAAAGCCCCCAAGATGACAGAAATAAGAGAGGCTAGGGTGGCAAATAAAAAACTATTTAAAAAAGATTTTTGAGTGGTAGCTAATTCAAAAAGAACATATCGATACTTTTGAAAACTAAAATTAGAAAAAGAAAGGGGCTCTCCATAAATTTTTAAAAATGAGGAAATAACAATGGTTATAAGAGGTAAAAAAACCATGATTCCCCATACGCCTATTAAGAAAATGATACAGGGCCACTTCCATTTTTGAAGAGAGAGGGGTTCTCCCCGGGCATATTTCCCGCTGAGGGTCGTAAAGCGTTTATTTTTTAAAAATAGTGAGCTTGCCCAAAGACCGGTTAATCCAAAAATCATAAGAATCACAGATAAGGAAGAGGCTTTTAAAATTCCTCCAGAATAATTTAAAACATCGGTATAAATTCGAGTGGTGAGTACAAATAAACGTTGAGGCATCATCAGAAGAGCTGGGACGCCAAATGCCGTGGCAGTGGCAATAAAAACCAGAATAATACCACTCATTAAGGCCGGAAGAATGAGAGGCAGGGTAATGTCTTTAAAGGCTTGCCAGCGATTGGATCCACACATGAGGGCGGCTTCTTCCAGCGAGGGGTCCATTTTTTGAAGTGCGTTATAACAAGCTAAGAAAATAAAACTATAGAAAAAAAATCCTAACACCATGGCAGCTCCTCCCAGAGAATAAATTTGAAACGGAGCACTATTGAGATGAAGATATTTCATGAAAAAAAGATTTAAAGAACCAGAAGTGGGATTTAAGAGTTTTAGCCATGCGATCGCACCCACATAGGGAGGAATGATGTAGGGAATTGAGAATAAAGATTTCCAAAGATTTTTTTGAGGGATATCGGTTTTATATAAAAGCCAGGCCAAAGGAAGTCCGATAATAATGGTTAAAGCAGTTGTGGTGATGCACAAAGAAAGCGTGTTTAAGAGAGAAATCCAGTTGGATTTTTTTGAAACAATTAAAGCATAATTTTGAATATGTTCAGGAGATATACTTTTAAAAATAAGAAGTAAGAGTGGAAATGCTGCGAAATATAATAATAATAAGGCCGAACCCCCTAAAATCCAGTGCTCAGTTTTGAGCCTATTCAAACATGATCTTAGCAAACGTATCCTTAATGGTTTGATGGTCTTTAAAAACCGTTTGAGCAAACTCGGGGTTCCAGGGGAAAGCTTTTTTCAATACGAAATTAAATGTTTTGGCATTATCCGGGGGAGGAATCATGGGATTTGGAGAATACATGTTGGCTTTAATCATCCATCGCTGCCCTGTTTCTGAAAATAAGTAATCAATTAACTGTTTGGCTTCTTCAGGGAATCGGGTGCGTTTAAAAATAGCGACCGGGCTGGGAACCAAAATAACACCGTCTTCTGGATAAATGGGTTCTAAAGGGCTGCCTTGCGATTGAGCTTGTAGGATATTTTCTAAGAGCATAATGCCCACCGGATATTCTTTGGATTCTAATTTTTGTCTCACCGCAGAATTTCCTCCCGTAGAGAGAGTTTGATTTTCTCTTAGTTTTTTAAAAAAATCCCACCCATATTTGGTGCTAAGGGTGGCGACCGCTGTAAAAGCAGTCCCCGATTCTAAAGGAGAGGCCATGACGACCTTTCCTTTCCATTTACCATCGGTTAATTCTTTAAATGTTTTGGGAGCATCGTCAGGTTTAAGCAGGGTTCGATTATAGGCCATGACAACCACAGGGACTCGTTGTGTAGAAAAATAATTGTCTGCGTCTTTAAGATAAATAGGAATGTTTTTAGTGTGAGGAGATTCATAGGGGAGAAGAAGCCCTTTATTTTTCAAATCAATATAAAAGAAGGGGTCTGACGTCATCAAAACATCGGCTTGAAGGTTATTGGCCTCGAGTTCTGCACTAATTTTAGCCGCTACTTTTTCACTGCCAGATTGAAACCATTGAATTTTCATATCGGGAAAGTTTTTTTGGACATCTTCCTTCATCATTTCAATCATGTCTTTGTACATGGAGGTATAAATCCACAGCTCTCGTTTATTTTTTTTCGTACAGCTTATCAGTGAGAATGAAAGAATGACACACGATAGGATTAAGAACACTTTTTTCATATATATTCTTGATAGAAAAAAGGAACTTTAATGTCAATACATTACTGAAGAGAGTGAAGAAGCTCTGGGGTGATGTCGCAGAGGCTTTTGACGGTGTGGTCGGCTTGACTCATATCGTGCTTTAGAGTTGGGCCGCACGGGATGGCAATGCACCACCTCATACCAGCCGCTTTTGCAGCTTGAACGCCATATTGGCTATCTTCTAAAACCAAAATAGAATGTGGATCAACTTCTAGCCTTTTAGCGCACTCTAAAAAAATATCGGGAGCAGGTTTCCCTTGTTTCACATCATCAGCACACACAACGGCTTTAAAATAAGATCTTAACTTTAAGGTATCTAAATTAAAGTTCATGACATATTTAGAGGCGGAAGTACCCAAGGCCATAGGGATATTTTCTTTTTTAAAATAATTAAATAAGGTTTCTACACAGGGGAGAGGTTTGGCGTATTGTTTAAAGATGTCTATGAAAAGAGAAGTCCGTCTTTTAATGAGATGATCCATCGGTTCTGTAATCTCAGGATAGCGTTGTTTTAAGATCGTAAAGACATAGGCATCAGTTGTGCCTAAAAATTCTTTGTCATTTTGATGGGTGTAGTCAATGCCGTAATCCAGGCGAAGCATGCGTTGAAACGATAAAAAGTGCTCCGCCTCAGAATTGACAATCACTCCGTCCATGTCGGAGATGACGGCGCGGACTACTTTGTCCATCCACCATCTTTAAGACTTTGGAATTCTTCGCGAGATAATTTGGGTGCTCTTAATTTTGCAGCCCACAAAGGCATGGTCATTTGATAAAGCTCTGTATCATCTTGAGCACGGCTTGCCAAAGAGCCTGAGGTCCCCATCCATCTGGGTGTGCCAAAGGGTAAATCATGTCGATTAATTTGAAGTCTTGTATTTTTAAATTCTCTTTTGTTGTAAGAAAATTTAAAATCGGCTTTTTCGTCTTTTTCGTAGTCTACATTGCTTAAGCGTTTTAATACCTCTGTCCAGTTTTGAGCTGCGTCAGGATCTTTAACCGATTTTAGATGAAACACAGGTAGATTTTTTGTTTTAAATTTTTCCAGTGCTTCTTGGGCCAAAGGTCCCACAGTTAAAATTACTTTTACGTCATTTTGAGATAAAAGTTCTGAAAGAATTTTATTTCTGACTTTTTGAACTTGATCATGACCTGAAACTCTTCGAACTTCTCGCTCTGAAAGGTCTAAGGTGTCTACCGGCAGGGTTCGAATAATGACATAGCTTCTGGTAATGCCTGCTTTTAAGAGAAGATGTTGAAGTTTTTGCCCACCGTCACCGGACAATGCACGTGTGGTAAACATATCATCCTGAGATTCTTGATCGGCTAAGATAACAAAACGGGCTTCGCTCGGACGTCCTCTAAAAATGGGGCCTGTTCCAAAGGATTTATCAAATGTAACACCCAATTCATTAAAGTCGGGCCATTCAAACCCTTTTTCTTGTCCCATGAGGAGTCTGGCCCACGCTTCGCCAGGACCTTGATCGTACGCATTGGGATTATTTCTGGGAGGTTCATAAGGAAGATCGCCTTCTTCGTCAATATATCCAGAATCTTTAAAGCTCGATCCATCAGGTGTATGCCATCTGACTTTTTCGTTATAGTGTCCTTTGGCTGAAAAGATTTTAATAGAACGTTGATCGGTGGTTCTATTCGAAACAGTTCCTCCGGATCCTAATCTAGCGTTGGTTCCAAACGCAAAATCTCGATGGGGAATAGGAGAGCTGTGATATTTATAAGATTTTTCAAACGTAGCATAGGTTTCTCCATCTTCTGCTTGTCTTTCCACAACCGGAGATCTCCATGCTTCTTCATCAAGAGGGAGCCACTCGGAGTTTTGAGAAAGTTTTGTGGCGACTCTGTTAGAAGCTTTTTGAAAACTTCCTCTTAACATATCTAAGATTTGTTTACGTTCTGCGTCATTTTTAGCCTGTCCAGACATTCCGGGGTGAGCCACACCCATCACCACCAAATCTTCTTTTAAAACAGAACTATCGCAGCTTTCTACTACTCCAGCTTGTCGGCAAACGCCCCCTTTGGATTTAATCCACGTTTGAAGGGTGTCTTTGGCACCTCCGCCCACCGCTACGATCACTTTTAAACTTTCCTGATTTCTTTTTAAAATTTCATTCAGAAGTCTGTGCCGGGTTTGAACAATCGGGCTTTGAAGATCTTGAGCCATCCATAAATCTCCCTCTATGGCACCGGGAAGTTTTTTGTCTTGGTATTGGCCTCGAATGGAATAAATAAAGGTATTCACAAACAAATACGATCGATTTACACCCAAGAAATTTAAGAGCGCTTGCATATGGGTGCCTGTTCCACCCGTAAATGTGTGTCTGGCTAAGGCTTCATCTTGAGCTCCTTCTTGACCGATCACTAAAATTTTAACTTCGTTTTCTCCCAGTCTTCCTCTGTAAAATACGGGTCCCCAATGCCAACGATAACGCTCTTCTCCAATCACAGATCGTCCGATGGCTCTATAGTTAGGAAGAGAGGTAAATATTTTTAAAAAATCAGAATTTTTTTCTGGGCCTTTGTCATATTCCCACAAATTTCCTCGGAGAGATCTTCCTTGGATATCAAGAGATGTGTCTTCGATATCTTCAAACTGTGATTCATCTTCTAGATCGTTTGCTTCTTTTGCTTCCTCGGCTTTAAGCGGTGCGGCCATGAGCAATACAAAAGCCAATAAAATAAAGAAGTTAAGGTTTTTTTTCATTGTTTTTCCTCCTCTTGAGTTTGTTTTTGTAATCTGGGAACTAAGAAATTTGTAAAAATCATTTGTTGCAACTCAAACATGCGGTTTTGATATCGTCTGTCGGTAGATGTGAGAAAATTGTTTCTATAGACACCCAAGGTTTTAAGATGGGCTTCCATTTTAGAAATGATGTCATTGAGGTTGATATTGAGAGCGGGATCAATGTACACTACTTTATTTCTAACCGCTTCTCCTTCGATAGAAGGAAGTTTTTGGACATTGGACTCTAACGGAAGAACACGATCTTCATAGCCATAAACCGCTCTTCCTCGAATCATCACAAGCGTAATATACTTAACATCGGTCTTAAAGAGAGATTCCATCGGGGTGTAATCGGGATTGGGATCTTCTAAAATAAAAAGATCTGCTAAATTTCCTTCTTTAATTTCGCCTAAATTAGGATGGCCAATAAGTTTTGCTGCTTGGGTGGTCATCATTTGAAAAAGTTCTGTGTCAGACACATGGGCGCCAATGGTGTCTAAATAAAAACGAGCCATCCGGGCTTCATCTAGAACATGCTTAGATCCGCTGGGACTCCAATCGGATCCTAACGCAATGGGAATGTCTTTTCGAAGAAGAGTTTCAATATCGAGTGTGTCTCCATAGAGAAGAAGATTAGAAACCGGTGACCACACAATTCCCATATTCCAGGTTTTTAAAAATTCAATGTGTTTGTCATTTTGAGGATCAATGCCGCTAGAATGAATCAAAGCAACGGGAACTTTAGGAGTATTTTCAACATCCGAAAAATAAGGATGATTCATCATGGCTTCAAATTCAGCTCTACAAAGAGGATCGGCAGTGTGATCAGGTCTTAAAAATCCAGTTCTTCCTTCGGCCAAATGGGTGATAAAGGCTTGAAGTTTTCCTTCACCCCTTCTTTTAGCAAAACTGTCTAGCGCATCTTTAGAAATAATGGTGCCATTGGCTTTGGGTTCAAAAATTTCAAAAGAAGAAGCTACTTTTTTCCCATTGTTAAGTTCCAAATCTTCTTCAAAATCGGTACCTCGAACGACCAGACCTTTTGTGACAGTTCTAGATTCATTATCCAAAATTCCAGATTCTTGAATGAGGGTGGTGGCACCGGCTAAGGCCTGGATTTCATCATATAAAAGAAGGCCTGTTTTAAATTCGGGGATATTTAAAGCTTTATAGGTATTTCTAAAACCATTTTTATAATTTTCGTCTTTTCTCCATTCAAATCGGTTAGAAAATTGGGATTGGGCACCTTCCCAAACAGGCATAATGTTATAGGTAATGTGAGAGTGAAGGTCGATTAAGCCAGGATAAATATATCCCACTTCATACACAAATTTTGTGCCACGCAAAAGTTTTGGTTTTTTCTTTTGAACATATTTAATGGCGCCATCTTCTATATAGACATATTGTTTTTTAAACGTTCCATCTTTTTGAACGACTTTTCCATAAAGAAGAATGCGATTGTGTTCTTGGGCAAAAGAAAAGGAAACTGTAAGAAGAGTGATGACTCCTAGAATTAAAGAACTGCTTAAACTTCGTGTTTTCATGATTTTTTACTGCTTTAAAATTGTGCACCTTTTACCTTTTAATCTTGAGTTTGTCAACTTATTCTGGTTAAAAGAGACATGATCACAATCCAAGAAACTAATGTCAGCGGTCTTTATGTGAGAGAATATGTACCTCAAACTCCTATTTTTTCTAGGAATGGAATCTTATTTTTGCACGGCTATCCTGGAAGTCAGAAAAACTATGATATTGCTGAACATTTAGCTTTAAAAGGATTTCACTGTTATGTCATGCACTATCGAGGAGCATGGCAAAGTGAAGGGCAATATTCACTGGTGTCAAATTATAAAGATGTGGAGCTTATGCTTCGGTATTTAAATGATAAGGGATATTCAGAAGAAAAATTATCTCTGGTGGGGGCATCGTGGGGAGGTTTTGTTGCCTTAGAAACTTTTTCAAAACATTCCCGTTTTTATAAAGTAATCTTATTGGCTCCTTTTATGATGTTAGATCAAAGTGAAAAAGCGTTGCAAGAAGGTGCCCAATTTTTATATTCCATTACCAAGCCCTCCATTAAAAATTATGAAAAATATCAAATTGTAGAAGATCTAAAAACGATTCAAGAAAATTATAATCCTGCGAATCGATTACACATATTGGATGGGAGCAAAGTCCTTATTATTCATGGAGTGAATGATACGATTTGTCCTGTCGAAGCTTCCGTAAAATTAAAATCGTTATTTGAAACACCGGCCAGACTTTATCAGCTGGAAGCGCAGGATCATTTTTTACATACACGAGAACTGTTGTATGATTTTTGTTATTCATTTTTAAAGGAGGAGTAAAATTATGGTTCGAAAGTGTTTTGTATTTCTTCTCATATGTATGTTAGGATCTTTAAATCTTATGGCCGCACATACGACTAAAAAAATTATTGCCCATCGAGGGCTCAGTGGCAGTTATCCAGAAAATACCCTCATTGCTTTTAAAGAGGCTTTACGTACCCAAGCCCTATTTTTAGAATTAGATATTCATTTGTCTAAAGATCAAAAAGTGGTGGTCATGCATGATGAGGATCTTTCTCGTACAACCAATGGAAGAGGCCTTATTCGAGATTATACTCTGGCCGAACTTAAAAAATTTTCAGCCGGATACTCAAAACAATTTGGAGATCAATTTTCTTCAGAAAAAATTCCTACCCTCTTAGAGGTTTTGGAACTTTTAGAGCCATCGGATAAAAGTTTATTGATTGAAATTAAAAGTCATGATGATGATCCTGATTACAATAATCGTATAGTGGGTCCTATTGTCTATCAAACGGTGATGAAGCCCTATTCTCATTTAAAAAATCGCCTAGCCTTTATTTCCTTTAATGTCTCTATTTTAGAATCGATCCGAGAGTTAGATAGTGAGGTGAGGCTGGGGCCTATTTTTAATGCCATGCCTAAAACAGGAAGTTTGGCCGATCAAGCGCTACGTTTAAAGTCAGATATCGTTATTTTTTCAAAAAAATTGTTGCTCTTGCCCAAGGTATTTCAAAAAACCAATCAAGTAAAACATTTTGTCTATACGGTAGATCCTAAAGAATTTAATTATGTAGAGACCATTGAGGATCTTTACGGATACGCCACCAACTACGCCGATCAGTTAGAATAGGTTAGACTTTAAGCAGCATAGGCATAGGAAGGCTCATAGGTATGATGAGTGTGGATATAATGACGTGGTGGCCAATATTTTTTGTGGAGCCAAGAGTGAGGCTGAGGCATTCTGCGTTTAATCTCCTCAAGTTCTAATACTTTGTGTTGGCGAATACTCTCGGGTAATTGAGGGGGATCAAAGAGAGTGTCGCCCATTTCTCTTCGCCGGGCATTTTGGTATTGTTCACGGAGATAGAGCATATATTCTTCTTGTTGTCTCCGGGGTAAAGAAGTAAATACGTTCTCTACTTCGCGTAGCTGTGGAACGTCATAGGGAGGAAGTAAGCCTTTTCCTTGTCTTAGATCATAAACAATATGTTCAACCTCAGCCAAATCATGAATGATGGGCCCTCTAATTTGAAATTCACCGGTAACTCCTGACTTAAAAACAATATTCATTTGTGCGGTCGTATAGCCAGAGGGTCTTACCGCTTCTACTCCTGAGACGACTTCTACTTCGATCCCTTTTTGATGCATGGCCCGTTGAATGCGTTCAATGCTTGCGTCATCTAAATAAGGAATTCCATTGGGCCCTCTATAATTTTCAATTTTAGTTACTTTGATTTCTCCTCTTTCAATTCCTTGAATGATTTGATCGGTTACTTGATTCATGCGGGCGGGAGTGGGTTCTCTTACGATGAGTCGTCCCCCAATACCATCGCTGACATTAGCCGCCGCTTCTCTTAGATTAGTAATGGTTTTTCCACCCATGGCTTTTCGATATAGTTTTGCGGCAGCACTGGCAGATGATTTATTGCGGAGGCTCACCGTTCCAAAGGTTTCTTCGGGAAATAAATTTTGTATTTGTTGTCTGGCAGCCGGTAAATTTTCTCGATACTGAGTGGCCAGTTGGTCTGCAAAGGCGCCCATTCTTACTTTGACTCTTCCTTCAACAAGATTAAATACAGCGCCTACTTTCATTCCTCCGGAAGAGCCAAATTTGAAATTTTGAATGCCCATTTGAGCGCCGATTTCATCTAGAATAAGAAGCTTAGAAGGTAAATTGTGCAAAGCATTCACCCGGTTTGAAAATGCAGCTTTTCTGGTAGCTTGTTTTAAAAGTTCTAGCCCCTCTGGACTTAGATAATATTGAATAACTTCCCGATTTAATCCTGATTTAAAAAGGTCCTCTCCAGTTCTTTCGAAGTGAACATCTCGCAATGTTTGATAAACAGTGTTGGAAGCAAGTACGGCAGGGCGTTCTCTTCCAGCCGCAATAACGGAAGGGTTTAAATGTTGTTGAGCTATGGCTCGTGCACGGGTTCTAGCAGAGGCAATATGTTGAGGGTGAAAAGGATCTTCGATTCCAATACTTCCAGAGCCAATGCTCATGGTTTGGGTGGTATCTCGTTGAATTCGGGTGGCTCCTTCTCCAACAATTACTTCAGTACTCCCACCGCCCACTTCTATAACGATAGCACCTCTTTCTCCAGGGGCTTGATTGTGCATGACGGCTCGATAGACCAACTCAGATTCTTGATGGCCATCAATGACTTCTAAGGGAAAACCAGCCTCTTTTAACCGCTCAAGAACGGCTGCTTTATTTTTGGCATCCCGAATGCCCGCTGTGGCTAAAGTTCTAACATGGGAAGCAGGGACTCCATTGTCTAGGAGATCTTTTTCAATCTTTTTTAAGGCCGTGACTAAAGATTGAAAAGCTTCCTCACTAATTTCTCCACTTTGTCCTAAACTTTTTCCTAATCCAATATTGTAATGACGTTCAAAAATCGTTCCGTCCGGTTTAACAACATAAATTTTTGCAGTAGAACTTCCAACATCTACTATGGCTACGGGTTTATTTAAGACAGCGGGGAGAGCGATAGGAGAACGTTTTGGGGCAGGAGGTCTGGGTGGGGCAAGCGTTGCCACCGAACCCGTTGTTTCAGGGACCGGTGGAGGTTTGGGAGCAGCCAAAGGAGGTCCCGTGGGAACGTGGGTAGAAGGAACTCGGGTTGGAGTTCTGACAGGGCTAAGTTCATCTGCCAAGATTTCGGCCATCTCTTCAGGAGAAACATCGACTCCTCTAAATGAAAACTGCAGGGCATCTCGGCCACCTTCTTTAGAGACAGCGGCTGTTTCTTCTGCCACGGCTTTTTGAAGGGCGGCTTCTAATTCTGCTCCGGATAGGCCTTGTGCCGATAAAGTTTGTCTGGTTTTAGCAGTAAAATTTCTTAAATGTGCGGCTCGAATTTTTTCTCCAATCGGTTTTAAAGAAGAAACGGACATGGCTCTTCCTTGCGGATTGGCTAAAATAAAAGAGGTTCTTCCATCGGGGAGAGTACGGATATTGAGCTGCAAAGGAAGTTCGTGTTCTCTGGCAGGGGCTGACCAAGCAGAAAAGGTTCCAAATTCTGAACTAGATATTTTCCCACCATCAAACACATATACGTGGCCTTTCAGTCGGGTTACAATGCGCTCGGCTTCTTCGGCAGTTTTTCCTTGTCTCATGAGATTGGTTTTAATATCAGCCACCATGGCTTCATGAGCTGCATTAACAGCTTTGGATGCCTGAGTTTGCATGCCGGTAAAGGCTCTGGCTCCTTGGGCTCTGCTTTCTGAATTTTTTAAAACATCATCAATCAGGGCTTGTGCTTCTCGCATGAGTTCTTGTTGTTTTTGAGGTGGAAGCATATGGAAGCGATCTCCTCCAGAAACGCCATATTTTTCAAGAAGAGTGTCGTAGCCATTCAAAATGGCATCTTGAAGTTCCTTGGCTTCTTTCATGGCTTGAGTCGCTTGTTGTTCAAACCGCGTTCCTCCAAAAAGTGCAAAATCTTCATAAAATGTAGCCAGTCGGATTTTATCTCGGAGGGCAGGATTTGCAGCGACCTCATCTAAATGCTGAGAAATCCACACAGCCCAACCGCCATCTCCCAAATTATCTGTTGAAACGCGTCTAAAAATTCGTTTTAAATCTGCCATTTTTTGGGCAGGAGTACCGGGGCCAGACAAACATTCTTCAATAAAATCTAAAACCTGCATTGTGGTATTTCTTTCGGGTCGTGTAGGATCAAAAAAAGGCCCATGGTGATCAAACACAATTCCTTGAGAACGAGAGGGAGATACTCCTAGATCTGCAGGGGTATCCATAAAGACAAGTCCTTGGCGTCCCAATTTTCGTTGATATCGTTCTGCAAACACTCTTTGAACTTCTTCAACCGTTAAGGGAGGTAAATTTCTCTGAGCTCGGGAGCGATTAATGGATTGTGTTACACGTTCAAATCTTTTAGATGCTTCTTCAGCAGCCTCTGTAGCTTTCGGAAGGGCTTCTTGCAGGGGGACAAATTCTCCCGCAGTTCCTCGAGCCGCTCTTCTCATGGCCAGTTCTTGAGGAGACATTTTGGGAGGACGAAATTTATTTTTAATGGCAGTAGCCAAAGCCGCTGAATTTTCTCTCAGCTGTTGTCCAAAATACGCTCCCCAGGAACCTGCTTGGGCTCGGCCAGCTCTAAGCACTTCTAAAGGAGATTCTCCCAGGCGGCTAATCATAAATGCTTTTTCTACGGAGCCAGCACGGGCAATAAGCGCTTGATTTTTTGGATTTTTTGCAAAGAGTGCTAAAAGTTTTTGCCCGTGAGGCGTTTTTAGCTCTTGGGTTAAGCGCGCAAGTTGGCGGGTTCTATTGATGCTTCTTCCCACCATTCCAATTCCTAAGCCTATATCTAGGGCAGTAAAACCAGCAGAGATATAAAAATTTCTAGCGGCATCATCGACAGATGCGTGGGCACGAATGAGTTGATCCATGGCTCCGGGAGCTTTCAGCTCTGAAGATTCCGTCCCATGAGCGTACATAACATCTTGGGCTTCTTCTAATGCGGCCGATGCTTCATTCCATTTGTCCCAGGCATCAACGGTATAAGCAGCACCGACGGCTCCCCCTACAATAACACCTCCAATCCCTCCAGCCGGAAGTGTGGCAATGGTAGCAGCGATGGTGGCTCCCATCCCTACGACCATGTCGCTAATACCCACAACGGTTCTAAAAGCTTTAAAAGGGTAACTTAAATTTTTAATATCGGATTGTATGTCGCAATCGATTTCAGCATATTCAGGATGTTCATCTAAAAATGCTTTTCTTAAATTGGGATTATTCATGAGAAGAAGCACAGCGGCGGTACGATCGCGATTGGCCTCGGGCGATTCATCGGCAAAACAACTGCGAGCAACATCGGCAGAAGTTTGTGCAAGCCAAGGAATTCCTGTAATTTTTAGTAGTGGAGAAGATTCTTTCGTCGCCCTAACAAATTCATCATATCCACTGGGGCTATATTTTCCATCTAATGCCTGGCAGGCCATTTGTACACAATACCGAGACATTTCATGAAGCGCGGAATTAAATTGCCGATTAAATTGGGTCTGAAGTTGATTTTTAAGGCCGTTATAGTCAGAAAAATTAACACTGAAATCTAAATTCCCTCTGCTATGGGTAGGTTCAGTAAAGCTAAAGCGTGGATTGGGAGAAACTTCTTGAATTTTTAATTTTCCATCTAATGCCTGTTGGTGAAAGCCAATGAGTTGTCCATAGAAATTGGTTTCAAGATCGGATCTATCGGAGCCTCCTCTTAAACTCATATCCAATAAAAATCCATAAGGACCCGATGAAATAGTTTCTCGAATGGCTTGATCTTCGGCCCAATTTTGTTGGCGGTGAGCTCGTACTTTATCTGAAAGAGTTCGTGAGTAATAATATTGTTTATTATAAGGTTCAGAAGGATCATCAGGATCAATTTGAGATTGTCTGGAAGCATATTGTCTAAATTGATTTATAATTTCCGATGGTTGAACATGGCCTTGGGCATTTACATTCATGAGAGTTCTTAAGAAATGATCTAATTTTTGAGAAGTAAAGTCTGTATACTGAGAAGGAGGTTGAGATTTTTTTGCTGTCAGTTGATCGACAGCGGCTTGAGACGACATGTCGCATGCTTGCAGGCTTTTTAATGCCGCAATACCTGAATCTAGCTGATCTTGGCTTACGTAATGAGAGGCCATGAGCAGGCTTTGGGTGAGGCCATCGACCATTTTTTTACGCAATGCTTTTAAATAATCGGATCGAATTTGATCTTTGGATTTTCCTTTGGCTTTTTCAAATTTGACGAGGGAGTGAACATTTTGATTCAGTTCATCGATAGGGGTAGTGCCAAACGTAGAAGGGCAGACTGCTTCTGTATCTCCAACTGTTTCTTCTCCTCCGGGCAGAACGCAGTCGGGAACTTTGACAGCGCGTTTGTGAGGAATCAACACATCGACAAAGGTATCGTCTATATTTTTTTCTAAGGCTTGAGCGGTTTGCTCGGCTCTTGCACATTTTATATCTGAATGTTGATAAGCGTTTTTAAATCCTTTTAGGGCTTTTCCCATGGTTCGGGCAACATCGGTATTATTGGATTTAAATTGTCCTTCAGCCCCATCGCTATCGAGAAGAGAACTTAATTGTGAAGAGGCGGTGTGTGAAAAAGAAGGGGTATTTGAAGAACATAGTTCTTTAATTTCCGCTGCATAATCTTTTTCCTCTAAAGAATTTAAAAAATGAGAAAGTTTTTTGACCTGATCTTCTTTAGAAAAAGCTTCTGGAATTTCTAAAAGAGCTCTCTGTTTGACAGATGGATGGAGATTTTTAAGTCCCAGTTCCAGTATTTCTTGATATCTGGGATCATGCTTATCGATAAAAGAAGCGTTTAAGCGCTCCAAAGCTTTTATTGAATTTTGGGCATTTATGGATTGACCATGGTCTGATAAAATTTGAGAAATAATAGAAAGTTGTTGTTCGTGGGCCAACATGGCACTCTGGTGAGTAGCCTCAAAAGGATCTGCCATGTCTCGATACACGCGCTCAACGTTGGTTTGAGCTTGATCTACCAGGTCAGCCAATTGTTCTATATTTTGTGCTCCATCAATATTTGGGAGGAGGGCTTCATATGCAGTTTTATGTTGAACACTGGATTGATCAATTATTTTTTGAAATGTTTCTTTAATATATTTTTTATATTCTGAGAGCTTAGCTTCGCTGACAGGTGTTGTTCCCTCTTCTCGGGTGATGTTTTCAAACAGATCTTGAAACAGAGAACCTGAAGTTTCTTCTAAGAAATGATTTAACGTTCTCCCAAAGGTATATTCAAGATAGCCAGGATCACGTAAAAAATCTGTGGGGGCCGGAGGAGTTTGAAGAAGTGCTTGGGCAGAATCATTTTTAAGATGTCGAACCCGTTCAGTAGCAGAATTGAGTGATTGAGCCTCCTCTTGAGTAAGAGTAGTAGGAGTGAATCGAACATATTCATTTAAAGACACCATGGATTGAGTAGGATAAAATCGGGCATAGGGATCAAAAGGTTTTTCTAACACAAAGCGTGATGGATTGATTTGTTGAATATTTGTTTCAAGTAAAGCTTGGGCCTGTGGCGTTAAAATTCCTTCTTCATCAAAGTATTCTGGTTTTATAGGGATACGTTGCCGAATGGCATATCCAACTTGTGCAGAGCGGTCAAAAATAGTATTAATCAAAGTCTGTTTTTGATCATCAGAAAGACGAGCATAATTGGGGAGATCTCCTTCGCGTGAAGCACGTTCTAATTCTTGTTGAATGTCCTCTCGTTCTTTTTTGATGAATGCGGCTGTTCTTTGATCATCATCTCCTCCTCCTACAGCGATGACTCGAGTTCGGCTATTTCCCGTTTCACTTCTTGCTAAGAAAGGGGAATTGATAACGGTATGCAATGATTTTCCTAGGTCTAGTGTATAGTTTCCTAAATGCCTTAATTCTGCTTCACTTAAATTAGGGATCCCTTGGAGAGATTGTCCTGCTTCAAGCTGGGCTTGTTGCTCTGCGTTTAAAGGGAGCGTTTGAATATGGTTATAGACTGGTTGAGGAAGGGATGAAACCGTATCTAAAGTAAGTAGTGTACTCAGAGTACTTTGAATATGGATTTTATCATCTGTGCTCAATTGATCTGGGGATTGGAGCAATGTAGAGAGCATTTGAATTCCCTGGGCACGAGATGAAAAGTCATCGCTCGCCAATTTATCAAAGGCTGCTTGAGCTGTGGGATTTTGGATTTCAAAAACATCCTGATTATTAGGGGATGGCTCGGGAGCTTCTAGATAGGAGTAATGAGAAGACGTCACCACAAAAATAAGCGTAAACGCACTTATGAAAATGGTTTTATTAAAATTTAATGAGAACATCGATACTATCTATCCCCCAACGTTCAACTCCTAAAAGTATACCGCACATTATTATTTAAATCTACTCCAGTTTTCCGTATACTAAATGCCATGAAAAAGCCTCTTTATACTGTATCGGCACCGGGCAGAATTTGTTTATTTGGAGAACACTCGGATTATTTGGGCTTGCCAGTCATTACGATGGCCATGAATTTAAGGCTTACTATTTCTGCGTTTCCCAGGAAAGACAAAAAGTTTAAAATTATCATGCCCGATATTCATGAAGAAGAAATATTTACCCCAAGTCAGGCCCTTCCCTACACAAAAGAACGAGATTATTTACGAAGTGGGGTGAATGTTTTAAAACGTAAAGGATGTTCCTTTTCAAAAGGATATGACTTTTTTGTAAAAAGTAAAATTCCCATTAATTCTGGGGCGTCGAGTTCATCGGCATTGGTCGTAGCATGGGTGAAAATGCTTTTAGCCCTTCAACATCACGAAAATGAATTTAATCCCATTGAAATTGCCAAACTAGCCTATGAGGCAGAAGTCTTAGAATTTAAAGAAGCCGGAGGACGTATGGATCATTTTGCGATTTCAATTGGAGAATTGATTTATCATGAAAATCACAAAACCATTGATATTCGGTTTTTAGACGAAGCCATTCAAGGCATTGTCTTGGGAGACTCTTTAGAAAAAAAAGAAACCATTGAAACATTGAAAAAAAATAGTCGAGAGGTGAAAGAAGGATTTCGGCAGATTAAAAAAGTGATTTCAAATTTTAATGTCGAAATAACTCCCGTTCAAGAAGTGTTAAAGAAAATATCTGAAACATCAGATCCTCTCCAAAAAGCGATGGCAACACTGAAAAATAGAGATATTACGCACCAGGCATTACAAGAATTAGTTTTAAAGCCATTTCAAAATCCTAAAAAAATAGGAAAGCTCATGAATGAGCATCACTTGATGCTTAAAAAATATTTAAAAATCTCAACTCCTAAAATTGAACGTATGATTAAAGCTTCCCTCAAAGCCGGAGCGTATGGGGCAAAAATTCATGGTTCTGGCCTGGGAGGTACGATGATTGCCTACGCCCCCGGTCGAGAAAAACAAGTGGCCAAAGCCATTGAGCGTGTCGGCGGTAAAGCCACTCTTGTCCACCAAGACCGTGGGGTGATTACATAAGCCCCAGGGTTTTAAATCCTTCGTAAAAAAATTTAAGACTAAATCCAATAAGAATAATACCAATGAAGCGAACGCAGATAATCAGTGCTTTTCCTTGAAGAATTTTTTTTGATTTTTTAGCCAGTAATGCTTTTGTGAGTTTAATACCCAAAAACGTAATATAAAATCCAGGTATAAAGAGAAGACCTGAAAAGAAATTTACTTTAATTCCTTGTAACATGGTGGGTGCGCCGACTGTAAACCAGAAAAAATATGAAATAGGATTCAAGATGCTTGTGAGGATGCCTTTTTTGAGAGAACGAGGGGCGATGGTGAAGGTGTCATTTACTTCAATTTTTTTGATTTGAAATTGATCCCATCCTAAATAGATTAAAAATAATCCTCCAGAAAACCACACCAGGGGATAAAAGGAAGATTTTATTAAGAGGGAGGATATGGTGAGTGCTATGACAATGATGGGGCCATCGGCAATAAGGGGTGCCAAAGCCACTTTTACCCCCTCTTTAAAATTGTGTTTTAACGTTTGGCCAATAATGAGCATGGAGAGTGGCCCGGGGGTGAATCCCGCCAGTCCCAAGGTAAGTCCCATGATGAAGTAAGAAAAGTCCATGTGCGGGCTTCTACCACCAATTAAATAAATATAAAAGTCTCATTTTCTATGGCAAAAGCTTTTTAAGTTTTCTTGAAACAAGTGTGCGCAATTTAAGAGAAGGGATTTTTTTGACAATTTTCCATGCTTCTTTTGTTTTAAAATTTTGGGGGATTTCAATTTCTGGGAGTGTTTTAAATAAAAAAGAATGAGTTGGGGAAAGATAAAAAATATCAATGAGCGCTTTTTCGGGAGTGGCCATTTTCACTCCATGCTTTCCAAAAGATTCAAAACCAAAAAGTAAATTTGGTGTCATATGGTGGATTGAAAAAGTTCCTAAAGAAGTGGCGTAGGTACGTGTTCGAGCGATAGAAACAGAGTAGATAATGGCTGGAATTTGTGAAATCATTCCATGATAATAAAGGGCTGTTTGTAATGAAATATAGCTTGGAAAAGGAGCTGTAAGATATTCTGGGATAAGAAGGGGATCTATCTTTTCTGATACTGCCCAACGACCTCGGGCCAATTTTATAAATTGTCCCCCTTCACAAAGGCGTTTTAAAATTTTACTGGCATGCATAATGGAAATTTGTAAGCATGCGGCTGCATCCGTAGTGCATATAACGGGTTGTTGAAGAGATAAAAGATCGCGATATGCATTTAAGAGCTTCATTTTTTCAGAGTTTGTAAAGTTGTGATAACTTGAGTTTGTATTTCATTCCACCGTTTGGGGATAGAGTAATACTCTTGGTATTCTGTCATGAGATAAGCGACAACCTGGCTTTTAAATTCTGGAAATCCAACACCTTTTATCTGCTCTATTGCAAAATCTATTTTTATGGAGGCAGGCAATGATTTAATTTTTATGTTTAAATCCAAGAGCCATTTAAGATCAAAAATATCACGTGCCTGGGTTTCTGTTCTAGAAATAAGAGCATAAATTTTTTGGTAAAAAGCGGTTTCTGCTGAGTAGTGATTGGTGAGGATGGGATAAAGTTGATATGTTTGGATGATGTCTACATCAACGGATTCAAATATAGTCTTTTCAGTCATGGTTCTACGTGAAAATTCAATTTTGGTTGGTAGTGGAAGAGAAGCATTGGGTGTTTGAAGATTTAATTTCCATCGTTGTGTGGTATCGGTTTGTTTTGATTCATTTATTTTAATGATTTCTATTCCTTTGCTATAGAGGGTTTGTTTAAAGGGCTGTGAATTTAACAGTTTTGTAATTTTTGGACGAAGGGTATCCTTGGCAATAATTTTTACATCAAAATCAATGTCTTCAGAATACCGAATACTTTTAAAGAAAAACCGAAGATTGGCTCCTCCCTTAAGAGCGTAAAGATTTTTTTCTAGTTTCCCTTCTAAATGACGAAGAAAAAGCAAATGAAAAATTTCTACATATTGTTGCGGAGCATACATCTTAATTTATGATACTAGTAGTTGACATTAGTGTCAACTACTAGTATTGAAAATTGGATGCTTCTTTCCCATACACTAACCGCATTGTATGACAATAAGCGGCATGTGTGTAAATATTCTACATGTTTTTGAATCTAAGCCCTGGATAACAGTGAAGAAAAAGATGGTATGCGCTTTGCATAGTTTGTGATAGGCACATGAGAGGAAAAGATGTTTAAGATTAAATTTTCGACCCTTATTTTAGTGAGTTTATTATTTTTCCTATGGGGATGTCGGTTGACCATTGGAAATTATGGAAAAGAAAAAGTGGCTCATGGATTTAAATCCACCGTTCGCTTAGATTTGGAACCCTCAGACTATAAGGGTTTGGATAAGATTTTGGTTCTCCTATATCCCCTGACTTTGTGGGACAATATCCAGGTGTCCATAGTTCCCTCAACTCAATTTTCTTTTTCAGCAGATATTTATTCGGATTCTGATGTGACCATTCAATCTCTCTTATATCAAGCCAAACATCATTTTATTCTTCAACATCAAAAATTGGTGATTCCTTTAAATCAAGGCATAGAGGGCGGATGTTTTATGCAGTACCATAACTCTGTTGTAGAAGAAGTCCAAGGGACTTGTATTAAAAATTTGACTCTCGAATTGCCCGCTACTTCCACTTTTACCGTGGTTTTAAAAAAATCATTTCAAGACCAACAGCATTTTCATATTCAAGAGGGCAAGGTAATTCAAAAAGCCTGTGTGGGAGAGGATATAGAAGAACTGCTTTCAGAACTTAAAAAAGAAAAATTATGCTTTTATCAACTGGAGATGTTGAAATTTTATATTAATACTCGTGAGGGGAAAATTTTTTATGTAAAAGATGTGGCACAGCTCTTAGACACAATACAGCATGTATCTCTTGATGTATCAAAAATGGTTTCTGGAAAAATGATCGATCCTGAAAATTATCAAGAACTTAAAAAACACTTCCTGTATCCTACAGATTGGGAAAATAGCGTTCCTTATCTTAGTCGATAGAAGAATTTATCGATTGAGGTTTGAAGGCATTTGTGATTAAAAAAGGGGCGCTATGTCTTCTAAACTCTTATTAAATGTGGCCCAGGGAAAAATGTGTGAGCAAACGCCTATTTGGCTCATGCGTCAGGCTGGGCGATATCTTAAAGAATATCAAGAGCTTAAAGAAAAATATACCTTTTTAGAATTGTGTAAAACACCCTCATTGGCAGCTCAAATTTCCCTTCAGCCCTATCATCGGTTTCAGATGGATGGCGTTATTCTTTTTTCAGATATTATGATTCCTGTAGAAGCGATGGGAATGGAGCTCGATTTTAATCCTGGCCCAGTGCTTCAACATCCTATTAAAAATGTAGAAGATATTCAAAAATTAAAGAATATTGATCCTCGTGAAGATACGCCTTTTGTATTAGAAACGCTTAAAATATTAAAACAAGAACTCTCCACTACTTCGGCTACACTGATTGGTTTTTGTGGTGCTCCCTTTACGACGGCGAGTTACATGGTTTCAGACTTTAAACAGATGATAAAGTGTGAGCCCAAGACCCTGCATTTACTTTTGGATACATTAACTGAAACTCTGATCGCCTATTTAAGAGCACAAATTGACGCGGGAGCAGAGGTAGTTCAAATTTTTGATACGAATGCTGCTTTACTCACCTCAGAAGAATATATGGAATTTGCGTATCCCTATGAGAAACGAATGCTTGAGGATTTAAAAGAGGATGCTCCCATTATTTTATTCGTTAAAGGAAGCCAGAGATTTTTAGAGAGAATAAAACTTTTGGAATCTTCCATTGTGAGCATTGACCATGGAATGAGTTTAAGAAATGCGAGAGAAATTTTAGGAGAAGGAGTGGTGTTACAAGGAAATTTATCTCCAGAAATTTTACAATCTGGGACAAAAGAAGATATTCGCCAACACACAGAAAGTATTTTACAAGACATGCAGGGACAAAAACATATTTTTAATTTAGGCCATGGGGTGTTAAAAGATACTCCGGCGGACAATGTAAAGTATTTGGTAGATATCGTGAGAGAGGGCGGGTGGCATCGAAGGAGAGGCTCCATTGCCCGGAGCTCTTGAGCGAGGACAATGGAGAGAGGTCCTTCGATGACAGGACCCGGAAATTATGTTATGAGCACAGAACTACTAAAACTTATTCAAAAGTATGATGTACAGGGGCCCCGGTATACGAGCTATCCAACCGTTCCTCACTGGAGCTCTACCTTTGGACAATCAGAATTTAAGACAACCTTAGAATCTTTTGATAGGAATACGATTCGACCTCTGTCTCTTTATACTCACATCCCTTTTTGTGAAGAAAAATGTTATTACTGTGCCTGTAATGTCATTATTACCCGTCACAAAGAACAAGCCGATCTTTACTTAGGCTATCTAAAAAAAGAATTAGATTTAGTCTCACCCTCAGTGCCAAAGACCTATTCTGTCACCCAAATTCATTGGGGAGGAGGAACGCCCACCTACTTAAGTGCTAAGCAAATTGAAATGTTATTTCAAGAATATGAAAAACGATTTTCAATTTCGGCTACGGCCGAAATTTCAATTGAAGTAGACCCTCGAGTGACAACGTTTGAGCAGTTAAAAACACTTCGAACTCTTGGGTTTAATCGAATCAGTATGGGGGTTCAGGATTTTGATCCTAAAGTGCAGCTTTCTATCAATCGAAATCAAACCGAGGAACAAACCATTCAGGTCCATACGTGGTGTCAGGAACTGGGATTTACGTCTATTAATATGGATTTTGTGTATGGACTTCCATTTCAAACCCGGGAAGGATTTGAAAAAAATCTAAAAATGATTGTAGCGCTAGAGCCAGATCGAATTGCATTTTACAATTATGCCCATGTTCCCTGGCAAGTGCCGTATCAAAAATTTATTCCTGAACATTCTCTTCCCACCGCAGAGCTTAAGTTAGAACTTTTTCAATTGGCCCTCGAAATTTTTAAAGACCGGGGCTATTTACCCATTGGGCTAGATCATTTTGCAAAAATGGATGATGGGTTGGTCAAAGCCTTTGAACATAAAACGTTAAGGCGAAATTTTATGGGATATACGACACAAAAAAATACGTTACTTTTAGCCTTTGGCGTGTCTTCAATTAGTGATGTGGAGACGATCTATGCTCAAAATTTTAGAAAATTGTCAGATTATTATAAAGCTTTAGATGAAAAACGATGGCCTGTGATGAGGGGATGTGTGTTGTCTTTGGATGATCAACTTCGTCGAGAGATTATTATGAATCTCATGTGTTATTTGGAAGCATCCATCCCGGAAATGGAGAAAAAATTTTCTACAGAGTTAAAGCAGTTAGAACCCATGGTTTCAGAGGGATTTTTAACGAGGTCTCCCGATAGACTTCAAGTGACTGAACTGGGACGTATGTTTGTGAGAAATATTTGTATGGTATTTGATGCCTATTTTCAAAGACAACAAGAACCCTCTAAACGGTATTCGAGAACTGTGTAAGAGATCATCATGATGAAACTAGCCGTATTATTTTTAAATCTAGGGGGGCCAGCCTCTTTAAAAGAAGTAAGGCCTTTTTTGGTAAATCTTTTTTCGGATCCGGATGTGTTACCCTTGCCTTTTTTTCAAAAACCTCTAGCACAGTTGATCGCATTCCAAAGAAAAAGACGTTCGCAAAGCTATTATCGAGCCATTGGGGGGGGGTCTCCTCTTCAGCGTATTACACAAGATCAAGCCAAAATATTAGAGGAAAAATTGAAAGAGCGTTTTTCTGAAGTGAAAGTCTATGTAGCCATGCGTTATTCAAAACCAACCACCGAAGAAGCCTGGGAGCAAATAATTCAAGACCAAATGACTCACCTTCTCATTTTGCCATTGTATCCTCAATGTTCCATGACAACAACTGTATCGAGTATTAAAGAATTAAGAGCAGTGATGGCAAAAAAACCATATTCACTTGAACAGAAATGGTTGATCCATTCTTGGTTTGATCATCCTTTATATATAGATGTGTGGGCTAAGAAGATTAGCTTAACCCTGCAGCGTTTACCTTCGGAATATCATCAAGGAAAGGTGGATGTGGTATTTAGTGCACACAGTATTCCAGTGAAATATGTTGAAAAAGGGGATGTGTATCAAGATCAAATTAAAGACACGGTTCGAAAGATTATTAAAAAACTCAGTCATCCTGAAAAGGCCAGTCATCCTGAGCGACTTGTCCGCCGAAGCTTTAGCGAAGGTGGAAGCGAAGGATCTATTCAGTGGTATTTGTCCTATCAAAGTAAACTGGGGCCTATTGCTTGGCTCGAGCCTTCAACGTTGGGACTTTTAAAAACCCTTTCGAAACAAAATCCAAAAAGAGCCATTGTCATGGTACCGATTTCTTTTGTGTCGGATCATGTGGAGACACTGTATGAAATTGATATTCTTTATAAAAAAGAAGCTCAAAAACTGGGGATTCCTTATTTTACTCGCGTGGAATCTCTGAACACAGCTCCTGAGTTTATTACTGTGTTAGAGGATTTGGTCGTAAAAAGGGTGAGTGTATGAAAGATATTGTCATTATAGGCGGCGGAATTTCTGGGTTATCGGCAGCCTTTTTCCTAAAAAAGAAAGGACGAGATGTCCTTCTCTTAGAAAAATCAGATCATTTGGGTGGAGTCATGTGGTCTTTTGAAAAAGACGGGTATCTTTTAGAATCCGGTCCCAATACATTTATGGGATTAACCCCTGCTTTAAAAGAAATGATTGAAGCTGTTGGGTTAACCCAAGATCTTATTTCTCCTCCTCCCTCTTCTAAGAAAAGATATGTTTATAAGGCTCAAAAATTGCATCTTTTGCCCTTAAATCCCCTTCATTTTTTTCTGAAATCTTCTCTTTTATCTCTTCCTGGAAAACTTAGACTTTTAAAAGAACCTTTTATTCTCCCCTCACAGAATTCTGAAACCATTGAAGCATTTTTTTTAAGGCGCCTGGGGAAAGAAGTAACCTATACATTGGTGGATCCTTTTGTCAGTGGAATTTATGCAGGAGATATTTCTAAACTAAGCGTTGAAGCGTGTTTTCCAGAATTATATTCATTAGAAAAAATCTATGGAAGCATTATAAAAGGATTTTTAAAACGTCCTAAAACAACGCCTAAAAAAGATCACACCCTGTATTCTTTTAAAAAGGGGTTAGGGCAACTTCCAAAAGCACTTGAAAAGTGGTTTGGAAAATCAGTGTGGGAAAATTCACAGGTGACTTATCTTCAAAAAAAAGAAGAGGGAGGATTTAAACTAGAGGTTGTATCTAAAGAGGGAACAAAAACGCTTGAAACGAGGTCTTTGATTTTGGCTACTCCCGCCTATGAATCTGCACAACTTCTTCAAAAAATTGATCCGCAATTGGCTACAGAACTTTTACACGTTCCTTATAATGCATTAACGGTATTTCATGTGGGATTTTTAAAAAAAGGTATTCGACATTCGTTAGATGGATTTGGTTTTTTAATTCCAAGATCAGAACAAAAGAAAACATTAGGAGTTCTGTGGAGTTCATCGCTGTTTCAAAATCGTGCTCCCAAAGATCATGTACTTTTAACGGTCATGGCAAAAGGGGGGACTTCTTCTGACGAGATGATGCTAGAAGTAAAGTCAATGTTAGATATTGAAAATAACCCTTTATTTTTTCATGAAAAAAAATATCAACACGCTATTCCTCAATATGAACTAGGCCATCTTAAACGGGAACATCGTATCCATGAACTCATCAAAAACCACGTAGGACTACAGGTGACGGGAAATTTTCTGGGTGGAGTATCTACGGTTCAATGTGTGGAACAAGGTCTAAAACTTGGACACTGTCTAGAAGTTAGGTAGGATTTGTTCTGCTTTTTAAGCTTAAAACAGTGCGGTATGGGGATTGCATAAGGAACGTCCTACTCATGAAATTATTTAAAATCTTTGGATTTTTTGGGCTATTTTTAGCCTTCACAGCCTGTGGCTCTGGTTCTGGGCCTTCTTCCCTGGTTAGACAGCCTACTTTAGAGTGGATCGAGCCTACTGCCCTTATGGAATTTGCCAGCAGAGATGTTCAGGCTTCTTCTTCTTTAAATTCTTTAGAATTTATTTGGAACACCGGGCGTATGGATACGCGCCCCATTCAACGATTTTCAACTATGAGTGAAAACGAAATTATTGAAACCATTCGGGGAGATCATGAGCTTAAAGTATTAATTATCCCAGGCCCTAAGGACCGTTTACATAATGATTCGCTAACGATTTCAAATCTGAAAAGAGATGAAGTGTTGGCCCGATATTACGCTGAGGATCCTGATGATCAGATTGTGGTGTCTTCAGAAAAAGGAAAGGAAAAAGCTTTAGCACAGTATTTGCCAATGTATTCTCATCGCCATGGGACCAATCATGAAATTTTAAGTCGTCCTGGGCAAAATTATCCGATGATTATTTTGACGAACAATTCTACCAAACTAGAAATTATTCATGAATATATGCATCATTATTTAACGTGTAGGGAAGGGGAACAAGCTTTTTCTGTGGATGGGATAGATCACAGTTTAGGATGTAAGGTAATTTTAAATAGGATAGCTCTTAATAAGGAACGAGATCAGGTAAGAGAGCAACTTATTAAAAAAGAAAAAGAATTAGAAAATTTTGGCTTAGTAACCACATTTGCTCAACTTAAAAAATATGCTGACCTTGAAAAGGAGATGCTAAAATTGGCTAAGCAATCTTGGTCCTTAACAGGAAAACTTGTTTTAAATGAGGTTGAAATAGTGATGCAATTTCCAGCGGAAGAATTGGATATTCATCGCTATACTTACCAACATTCGGATGATCTTCACTTAGATCCCTCGGAACAAAAATGGGACCTCTATGCCATGGCAGATTATTTTAATGAAATATTCGATGATCTTTACAAAGATCAACAGGGCAATTTTACCTATAGCTTTATGAATGCTGTGAGCCTTTTTAAAGGAACAGGACTTTATACGGACGATAATAAAGAACTGCGTAGCCTCTATGATCAAATTTCTGTGGCTTTACGCGAAGTAGATCAAAAAATGCTTAAAACATTTTTATGGTTAGAGCCTCGAAAACCACCTCAGTCTTAAAATTATTCTTCGTCTTGACTAGACAGTGTTTGAACGACAGAAATATCTTCGAGCGTGGTGGTGTCTCCCGTCACTTTTCCTTCAGAAGCAATTTGGCGCAGAAGTCGTCTCATAATTTTCCCACTTCTGGTTTTAGGAAGTTGTTTGGCAAAGCGAATGTGTTCAGGACGTGCCAAAGCCCCAATTTGAGTGACCACATGTTGTTTGAGCTCGTTTTCAAGCTCTTTAGAACTCAAAATATTTCCTTTTAAAGTCACAAAGGCCACAATGCCTTGTCCTTTAATTTCGTGAGGGATGGCTACGACAGCTGCTTCGGCCACAGAAGGGTGACTTACGAGGGCTGATTCAATTTCAGAAGAACCTAAGCGATGGCCAGAAACTTTAATGACATCGTCGGATCGACCCATAATCCAAAAATAACCATCTTCATCTTTTCTTGCTTCATCGCCGGTCCAATAAATGCCTTTAAAATTGCTCCAATATTGTTTTTTGTATCGTTCATGATCGCCATAAATCGTGCGAAGCATAGCCGGCCATGGATATTTAATAACTAAAAACCCTCCTTTATTAGGAGGCAAGGGATTTCCATATTGATCCACGACATCGGCTAAAATTCCTGGGAAGGGAAGGGTAGCAGAACCGGGTTTTGTGGGAATAGCTCCGGGAATCGGAGAAATCAAAATGGTCCCCGTTTCTGTTTGCCACCAGGTATCGACAATCGGACATTTTTCTTTGCCAATGAGGGTATGATACCACATCCACGCCTGTGGGTTAATGGGTTCTCCGACGGTACCTAAAAGTCTTAGACTCGAGAGGCGATATTTTTTAGGAATGTCATCCCCCCATTGAATAAACGCCCGAATGGCCGTGGGAGAAGTATAAAAAATCGTAATTTTATATCGATCAATAATATCCCAAAAACGTCCTTTGTGAGGAAAATCAGGAGCGCCTTCATACATAAAGGTTGTAGCACCATTGGATAAAATGCCATAGACAACATACGTGTGGCCTGTGACCCATCCAATGTCAGCCGTGCACCAGTAAATATCTTCTTCCTTAAGATCAAAAATATATTTAGCGGTGGTGTGAGCCCCAACTATATATCCGCCTGTTGTGTGAACAACACCTTTGGGTTTTCCAGTTGTTCCGCTTGTATATAAAATAAAAAGTGGATCTTCAGAATCTAAAGGTATGGCATCAACTCCTTTTTTAGCTTTGGACATGAGTTCATGCCACCACAAATCTTTGAGAGGATTCCACTTAATGGGAGCTTTGGTGCGTTGATACACAATGACTTTTTCAACAAACGGTGTTTTTTGAATGGCTTGATCGACATTGTCTTTGAGAGGGACAATTTTACCTCGTCGATACCCACCATCGGCAGTGATAATGAGGCGTGCTTTTGAATCCTGGAGCCGATCTTCAATGGCAGAACTACTGAAACCTCCAAAGATGACGGAATGGACTAAGCCAATGCGAGCGCACGACAACATTGCAATGGCAAGTTCTGGAATCATGGGCATATAAATAATAACGCGATCCCCTTTTTTAAAGCCCAGATTTTTTAAGACTTCAGAAAAACGGCTGACTTCTTCATGCAATTCTTTAAAAGAAAATGTTTTGGTATCGCCTGGTTCTCCCTCCCACAGGATGGCTGGCTTTTGAGCTTTGGTTTTTAAGTGGCGATCCAAACAATTGTATGAAATATTTGTTTTTCCGCCGATAAACCATTGAGCATCGGGAGGATCCCATGTGAGTACTTTTTTCCAAGGTTTAAACCAGTGGAGGTCTTTGGCTTCTTTTTCCCAAAAGTTTTGTGGATTTTGTTGGGCAGATTGATAGAGTTTTTTATAATCTTCAAATGTTTGAAGTCGGGCAGAGCGTGAAAATTCAGATGAAGGTTTAAAAACGCGATCTTCTTTTAAAAGCGAATCTAATTCTTCCATATGAGATCCTTCGCACTTTGTGCTCAGGATGACGTTATATTAATCCAGCTAATTCTTGAAGTAAATGCCAATTTGAAAGTCTGTCTTCTTGAGATTTTTGAAGGGTTTGAGAAGGTTTTCCTTCTTTATCAAATTGTTTTGAAAAACGTCCTTCTGTTTTGGCAAATGATATAAAATCAACGGTTTCTCCCGTAGATGGATTTTTATACCAATCCTCTTTGACGGCAGGATTTCCTCGAAGAGAGAGCCGCTCTTTCATTTTTGTTCCAGCCCTAGGGTCATAGACCAAGAGAGGAAAAGCTCTAGAATAAACAGCGAGTTTACCTTGGCTTGCTGAGGCATCATCAGCAATTCCGTGTTCAGGTTGGCAAGACGTATAGACATTGATAACCGCAGGGCCTGGGTATTCGTTAGCGGCCATGATGGCGTTATAAAAATGATTTGAAAGAGAAGAAACCGTTTGGGCCACAAAGACATCTGGATGCATCATGGCTATGTTGGCAATTTCTTTTCTTCGTTCTGTTTTTCCCTGAATAGCTTTTCCGATGGTAGACATCTTGGCATCTTGTCCTAAAAACGATCCCGTAGAAGCTTGTCCACCGGTGTTGGAATACGCTTGTGTATCTAAAATGAGAACTTTAATATCCATTCCAGAAGTTAAGAGGCGAGAGAGGGATTGAAAACCAATATCGAGCATGGCGCCATCACCCCCGATGGCCCAGAGTTTTTTGTCTTTAAACCCTATTTGATTCCATCGCATGCGAATGCCCATGGCATCGGCGCTGTTATTTTCAAAAAGAGAATTGGTCCAAGGAACTAAAAAGGGATTATAGGGGTACGTCGAAGCATAGACGGTATTGCACCCTGTGGATGCAACAATGGCGCAACTATTTTTTCCATACACAAAGCCTGTAGCAGCCAGCATCATTCGAATAGCGGTGGCTTCCCCACATCCCATGCAGCTTCCTGCGCCGCCGGTGAAAAGAAGGCTTCTTTCGGCCAGCATCATGTCTGAAAGCAGGCGTTCATTAATAAATTCTTTAGGAGTTTCTGGGAGTTTTTTATAGAATTGAATATTATTTCGGGCTTCTTTTAAAATAGTTTCATCTTTTTTAACCATGATCAAGGCTTCTTTATCTCCGCATACTTCCACGCACTCTCCACAGCCTTTGCATTTGGTAGGATCAATCGTAATATTAAAAAGTCCTGGGGTGGTCCCCTTTTTTTCGTAAGTCTCATAATATTTTTTGGTTTTAATATAATATTTTTGAAGTCTTTCTTTTTCGGACGGATCTTTGAGAGTAGAAAGAGACTGAGTGAGTGTTTCTGGGGTTACGACTTTTCCTAAAATAGCTGTATCGGGGCATTCCACCACGCAATCCATACAGCCCACACATTTTTCGTATACCAGTACTGGAATGTCAGGAGCGATATAACTAAAATCTCGAAGAGTAGAAGTGCCAGGAGGAATAATGGATCGTGCAACGTTGATATCGGCAGGAAGGCATTTATCTCCCCGGTAGGCATTATATTCACCGACAATTTTTTCATTAAATTCTGAAATATCTAGTGTGAAAGAATGTTTAGTCATTATAAGTAACCTCAAACACTTCTTCATAGCCGCGTTTTACGCATTTTAAATTGTCGGCAATGACGTTTTCCCCTCGTTTTCCAAAATATTTTCGAAGAGACTCTTCGACACCTTTAAAAAGATCTCCTTCAGACATTTTCTTATGTTTAGCAAAAGGCGTGGATTTTAAAAAGATGCCTAGGAGTACAATCCCTTGCATTCGCTGAATTAGATCTTGGCGGCTAGAAATTTCTTTTGCGATGTGTACCGTGTCTAAAGCAAGAATTCGAATTCCTTTTTCTTTAATTGTTTTTTGAGCCCAATCAGGAATGCTTTTCCATACTTCTTTGGGATCTTTTTTGTTGGTTTGAATAAATACCATTCCATCTTTGGATAATCCGGACAGAGGATTTCCCAAATTAAAAGCATTAATATCATTTAAAGCGACAAATTCTACGTGTTCTAATTCGCAATGGGTGCGAACTTTTTGAGGAGAAATGGTTAAAAAATAATTGGTAGGAAGTCCTTTCTTTTCAGATCCATATTTTGGGAAAGCTTGAACGTAGAGCCCAAAAAGATCAGAAACAAGTGTTGCCATGACTTTATTGGTGGTGACAGATCCAAACCCACCCACCGAATGGCCTCTCATGGAAAAAGTGTTTTCAGGGCGAATGTCGACTTCTTTTTCTCTGGGTAAGGTGTCTTTATAAGGAATGCCCAGGGAGAAAAATTTTTGTTTTCTTTTTCCCTCTTTCATCATGTGAAAGGTGGCCATAAAATCAGAAGGTCTTACATCTCGTCCTCCTAAACCATAGACGCCAGAATAAATGGTTGGAATTTTTAAACCCGAGTCACTAAAGGCGGCTTTTACTTCTACCGTTAGAGGATTTGATTGCATGAGAGGAACATCACATTTTTCAATGACAGACAGTGCTTTTACATTTTTTAAAGCAGATACAATTTCTTGAGAAGGAAAGGGTCTAAAAGAAGTAATATTTAAAGCGCCTACTTTGAGTTTGGTTGTTTTTCTTAAAAAATCAACAGTTGCCATCACGGTTTCCATGGCGGTTCCCATTCCAACAATGGCAAAGTCGGCATCGTCTAAACAATAGGGTTCTACAAGGTCATATTTTCTACCCGTGAGAGATTCAAATTCTTCCATAGCTTGTTTTAAAGCACCGGGAACTTTGTCATAAAAAAATCGTTGGGCTACTTTTCCTTTCATATAGCTATCTTGATTTTGAACCACGCCAGTCATAAGAGGGTTATCTGGATTCATGAAATTAAAAAGTTTTTTCTTTGGATCCTCCATAAATTCTTTCATCAGTTCTGGTTCTGGAAGGAGTAAGCTTTCAATGGTGTGGGTTGTTAAAAAGCCATCTTGGACATTCATGAAAGGAGTACAGGTATCTTCTGCAGTTCGTCGACAAATGAGAGCCAGATCTGCGGCTTCTTGAACATTTTTGGCAAATAGGATTCCCCATCCTACATCGGCGACGGCCATGACATCATCATGTCCCCCATGAATGTTTAAGGATTGAGAAGTTAATGCTCGGGCCCCAATATGAAACACAACAGGCAGACGTTTTCCAGAAATGGTAAATAACACTTCTTTCATAAGTACAAGGCCTTGCCCACAGGTGAAGTTCGATACTCTTCCTCCAGCCAAGGCAAATCCCTCACAACTAGAGGCAGAGCTGTGTTCAGATTCTAGCTCTAAAAAGGTGAGAGGTTCTCCCCAGAGGTTGGTTTTTCCATTAGAAACGGCTGCTTCATAGCCTTGGCCCATGTTGGTCGAGGGAGTAATGGGATAGGCACAGGCGCCTTGAGTGATATGGGTTTCTACCCACACAACCGCTCCTGATCCATCAGCGGTCGTAGCAATGCCCGGATATTTTATGGATTTTACTTTCATGCCCTACCCAAAGAATTTTCTAACTCTCGGGGCTGGGAAATAATATGATTTAGGACAGTTTTATATAGATTTCTTTGGCGATGTCTTTATCAACAGTAAATTGAGAATTCCCAATTTGAAATACAAAAGAAGGGAATTTACTAATGACCGTAATCATTCGACCCGGTAAAATTCCCATGGCCAAAAGCTTATCTTGAATGTCATTTTTTTGGGAGCCCAGGGCATGAATGGTGGCACAAGCGCCTCGGGGAAGATGGACCAATGTTTTTTCGTTTATTTGAGTTCGAGGAATTCTTTCCATTTTTTTAGTCCTTTAAAAGGGTTATTGAAAGAGGGTGTTTTTGGAGATTCATACCCACAATAAGGGCACTTTACTTTTTGGCATCCCCCAAAGAAAGCACATTTATTACAGGTTTTTTCTCCCTGAGACATATTAAATGTTTTCGTACAAAAAACGCAGGTCATAGATGTATCCTTAAAAGTTCCAAGACTTGATTTAAGAGGTATCCGGTTCCAAAAGCAGCACCGAAAATAAAAGCCGTCATCCAAAGCGTCGTTTTAAGTCCTCGTTCTTTTTTCATAATGAGAAATTGCGCAATGCAGGGTAAAAAAAGCGTGAGCGTAATAGAAGCAATAGCCAATTGATTAGGAGTTAATAGATTTTTTGTTTGAAGATCATAGAGGCCGGCAGCTCCATAATCTCGTCTAAAAAATCCAAAGAGAACAGCAATGGCTGCTTCAGCAGGTAACCCAATGGCCAATACGACAGGTTTTAAGGCGTTAATAAGCCATTGAAAAAGTCCTGTGATTTGCCCCACCCAAATTAAAAGACTTGCCACAATAAAGAGAGGCAGTACCTCCATAAAATACCATTGAATCCGAGAATAGGTTTTAGTCATGACATTTGAAAGCATAGGAAGTCTCAAAGGGGGAAGTTCCATAAAAAATTGAGGTTGGGTGCCTGGAAGAATTTTTGCAGCCAAATATCCAATCAAGAAAAATTCTCCCATAACAACGCCTCCCCACATCAGCAAAGCATGCGGAGATTTTGCAAGAAGTGCTAAAATGAGTCCCAATTGTGCTGAGCAAGGGATAGCCAATGCTAATAAAAGTGTAGCAATAACCTTTTCTCGTTTTGTTTCTAGGATTCGTGTCACCATAGTTGCCATGGTATCACATCCCAGGCCCAAAACCATGGGGATGACTGCACGGCCGTTTAAGCCGATGTATTTAAAAGATCGATCTAAAAGAAGAGCGAGTCTGGGTAAGTAGCCTGTGTCTTCAATAATAGAAAAGGCAATAAAAAAAGTTCCTACGACCGGTAACACAATGGCTACGGCATATCGAATGCCCAATGTAAAAATACCATACTCACCGACGAATAGTTCTTGAATAACAGCCCAAGGGATCAGTGCCTGAAAGAAAGAAGTAACCCATGGATTAATATAGGTTTCAAAAAGAGTTCCTTCGATAAATTCTACAATGGTACCAGAGCCAAAAACACCCACAAATTGATAGAGACCATAATAAAGTACCAAGGCTAAAATGGGATATCCGGTTAAAGGATGAATCATTAAACGGTTTAAAAAATTAGAAATCATGAATGAAGAGCTTTTGGGGACAGTGACACTTTGAGAAACCAGAACATCCACTGTTTTTTGCCGATTCATGGAAATGACGTAGCGGAGAGGTTCAGAGTATTGTTTGCTTAAATTGGAAACCACTTCTTGAATATGGGTATAATTTTTTTCCTCTTTTTCTTTAACCAGAGCTTGGGTGTAGGGATCTTCTTGGAGGAGTAAGAGGGCAAGGGTGTTCTTTGAAATTTTATACGACGCTTTTAAAAGCTCTGTAATTTTTAGAACCGCTTCGCAAATCGGTGTGTCTAAATAGTTAAGCGTGGTGGTGTGTGGTGAGCTCATAGAGTTTATCTTTGAGAGTCAATACTCCTATTCCTTTTGTGGATACCGTTTGGATGACAGGGATGTGAAGCTCTTTTTCAAGAAGATCGGTATTAATGATCATGCCTATTTTTTCGGCTTCATCGATAATATTTAAATTTAAAATGACGTTGAGCTTTGTTTCCATGAGTTGAAGTGTTAAGGGGAGCATGCGTTCTAAATTTTTAGCATCTATCACATGTACAATAATATCGGGAGATTCTTCAAAAATAATTTTTCGAGATACTTTTTCTTCATCGGTGACAGGTAGGAAGCTATACATGCCAGGCGTGTCCATAATTTCAAAAATTTTATCTTTGATGGTAATTTTCCCTCGGGTAATGGAAACTGTTGTGCCAGGGTAGTTAGAAACCGATACATACAATTTAGTGAGTTGATTAAAAAGGGAACTTTTCCCTACATTGGGGCTCCCCACTAACGCTACTTTAGTCATTTTTTCTGGCACTCCCTGCAATATCCATACAGTTCATGTTTATGGCTCGTGAGTTTAAATTTATATTTTTTAGCAACCTGTTCTTGAAGTTTTTCAATATGGGTATTTTCAAATTCAATAATTTTTTTACATCGAATACAAATAAGATGATCATGATGTTGGTCTGGAGTGTGAGGTTCATACACAGCATGGCGAGTGCCAAAATGCCGTTCATGAGCAATGCCGGAGTTTTTTAAAAGTTTCATAGTGCGATATACGGTTGCAAACCCAATGGCAGGATTTTTGGTTTTTACTTTTTGGTAGAGAGTTTCAATATCAATATGATTTTCGGTTTCTAAAAATGTTTGAACAATGGTATCCCGCTGAGCGGTAGATTTCAGCCCTTGAGAGGATAAGTATTCTTTAAGTTGATCTATTTGAACCATCTTTATTGAGAATGATTCTCAATATCGATACTTGTAACGCATGTGGCTCATGATGTCAAGGGGGGTTAAGAAAACATAAATTTGATTAACAGATGATAGTCTGTTTTTTGACGAGTGCAGACAAGAGCAGTAATATAGGCTTGTCTCCTTGCTTTTGGATCACTTTTTAAAGATACTCCCCACGTAGGTATTTGCATGGAATTTTTTTCACAAAAAAATTCTATTAGAATTCTACCAAATCGACCATTCCCATTAGTAAACGGATGTATTGTTTCTATCCTTTCATGGAAGCGCGCTGCAATTTCATTATGTGAGAATGATTTTTCTTTTAGCCAATAATTGATATCATTTTCAAGTTGTTTAAGGGATGGCCAAATTTGATGAGGTAAATAAAAAACTGGATTATTGAGTTCATGTTGTCTTACCACTCCAGCCCACTTCCAAACATTTCCAAAAAGTTTTTTATGAAGTTTTAGCCAAAAATCGTATGAAGAACATTCACCTGTATAGTTTTTTAACCAGGACAATCCCTCAACAATATTCTGTTCTTCATATTCATCCAATTCTCCGATGGTTTGAATATGTACAGGTTTTAAACCTTTCTGTAGTTCAGGTGGCAGTGGGGTTTGTCCATCTCTGTCCTTGAAAAGAAAATTTTTCACCACACATCCCCTGTATCGAGCAGTTTTTTGACAAGCCTTTCAAGACGATCCTGAACGCTCTGTTCCACACGTTGATTTTCTAAAGTCATATGGGTATCTGCTGTAGATAAAATTCGTTTTGCTTTTTCCAAAGCCTGTTTCTTCAAAAGCTCATCAATATCCTTCTTAGGGATGAAAGCATAAACAAGCTCACATTCCATAGCTCGTGCCATTGCTTTCAGTGTTCCAATTGTTACCTTTTCAGCAGCTTCTCCTCTTTCTGCCTGAGCTACTGTCGCAATAGAAACTCCAACCCGCTCAGCTAGTTTTTTAAGAGTCATATTCAATATATGCCTCATATAATGAATCCAGCCGGGACGAACCTTTTCTCCTTTGAAGGCTTGTCGAATAGTTTTGATCCGGCGATTTGCTTGAGAAATAGCTAAATGATCTAATGTTTTCATAGTCTTTTCCCTCAATATAATTATGTATAATTACATTATTAATGTCAATTATATTATGTATATATACATAATATATGCCTATATATTTATGTATAATTACATATATTAATATATGTAACTTATTGATAATAAATAAGAATTAAAAACAGATTTAAAATCTGAAGTTGGTAGGCGATATAGGGCTCGGCTTCCGGTCAAAAATCACACAGTGATTTTTGCCTTCAGCCACGCCTCATGAGCCACCAGCATAGCTGGTACCGGCTCATTCCGGCATTCTCGTCCTAATCTTTGATTGAAAATAGCCGGACTTGGCTATTTTCTCATGAGATAGCCTATATTTTATTCTCGCTTTGCTTAAATAAAATATAGGCGATATAGGACTCGAACCTACGACCTTTCCCATGTGAAGGGAACGCTCTACCAACTGAGCTAATCGCCTAAATATTATTTTCTTCTAGCAGAATTTAAAATCACGAGCAATGAGATCCTTATGACTGAATTTGAGGAGTAAAGTGAATAACCTGCGCTGTGTGCTGTGTGGATATATCTTGTTTTTCTAAGGTTGAGTACACAAGATCGGCTACAGAATCTAAATCATTTTTTCGGGTAACGACATTTAAATTTTCAGTATCTACAATGAGAACGGGGCCTATTTTATAATTAGAAACCCATTCTTCATACCGTTGATTCAAACGCTCTAAATATTCTCTGGGAATATTTTTTTCACAGTTTCTTCCTCGACTTTTAATCCGGTGTTCTAAGGTATCTACCGAGGCTCTTAAATAGATTAAAAGATCTGGAACTTTTAAGTAGCTTGTCATGCAGTGAAAAAGAGAGACGTAGTTTCTATAATCTCTTTCTTCAAATTTTCCTTCGTAATAAAGATTTTTGGAGAAGACTTCTGCATCTTCATAAATAGAGCGATCTTGAATAACGGTTTCAGGTTCTTGAAACATTTTTTTGTGATGTTCAAAGCGTTTTGATAAAAAGAAAACTTGAAGATGAAACGCCCACGCGCGCATATCTTTATAAAAATCAGAAAGATAGGGATTGGTATCAACAACTTCATAATAAGGCTTCCATCCAAAACGACTACTTAACAGCCCTGTTAAGGTTGATTTTCCAACACCGATGTTTCCTGCGATCGCGATGAATTTTTTATTCACGAATACGTTCCTCCTCCTGTTTATACTTTCGTTTTGTTTTCTTCTCGATAATGGACTTAATATTGGCGTAACTATTTCGATTAAAAACAAAATCCATTTCCGAAGCATCCACCGTTAACAGTTCTGTTTCATCATAGGCTGAAAAAAAATCTTCATAGCGTTTAGCTAATTGAGCAATGTAGTGAGGATCCATTTTGCGCTCAAAAGAACGATCCCTTAATTGAATGCGCTTCATCAAGCTTTCGACATCGGCTTTTAAATAAATAACCAAATCTGGGATGGCGACTTTTTTATTGAGAGGTCGAAAAACGGAATCAAAAATTTCAAATTCTTCTGTATTGAGTGTTACACTCGAAAAAATTTTATTTTTAGAAAATAAATAATCTGAAATAATGAGTTGGGTGGAGTGAAGCAGATCATCCATGAGCTGCCTTTGTTGGCGAAATCTGGAAAGAAGAAAGAAAATTTCTGTGTTAAAAGCATGGGTAGAAATATCGTCGTAAAATCCCTTTACAAGAAAGGGGTTTTCTTCGACAATTTCTAAATATTGTTTGGCTTTAAAATCTTGGGCGAGCAAGTCCACAAGAGTGGTTTTCCCAACTCCAATGACTCCTTCAACAACTATGTAGCGGTAAGAACTCACGATACCTTTCGGGATTCTAAAAAAAATAGCAGATGAATTCAACAAAATTCTCTCTTTTTTTTCATTAAAGTTTTCTTAAAGTTTGCCGATAGGTTCATTAGAGTATAAGGAGGCGCCCATGGCTAAAATTTTAATTGTAGATGACAAAGAAGAAGATATTCAGTTAATCGGTGATCACTTAAAACCCAAAGGGTATCAAGTAGTTCGCGCTAAAAATGGCTATGAAGCCATGTATCTTTTTGATAAGGAATCCCCCGATATCGTGATTTTAGATTGGAATATGCCGGGGCTATCGGGCATTGATGTCTGTAAAAGTTTTAAAGAAAAGAAAAAACATATTCCTATTTTGATGCTTACAGTGCAAGGCAACATTCAGCATAAAAGAGAGGGGTTTCAATCCGGGTGTGATGATTATTTAACTAAACCCTGTGATCTTGCGGAATTAGAAGCCCGAATTCAAAATTTACTGCGAAAGTCAGAAAAAAAATCCGCAGGGAAATTATCTTATGGCGACTTGGTGCTCGATCCAGAGGCGCATCGGGTGACTAAAAGTGGTAAGGTCGTCGAGCTGTCTTTAACAGAATATACTCTTTTAGAATATCTCATGCAAAATGTAGATAAGGTGCTTACTCGAAAAATGATTTTAGAGCACGTTTGGGGAACCGATAATCCGGAAACATTTACCAATATTGTAGATGTGTACATGAATTATTTACGAAAAAAAGTAGATACACCCGATCGAAAATCGATCATTAAGACAGTCAGAGGCATGGGCTACATGCTTGAAGATCAAGCGCTTCGAAAAGCAGCGTAAAGGGGAGGAAAAGATATGGAAAATTCGAATGTAAAAGTATTGGTGGTCAAGGTTCTTCTAGTCGATGATAATCATGAAGATGTAAATCTTGTCAAAAATTTCTTAGTCCCCAAAGGCTACACAGTTTTAGAAGCTCGCTCCGGGGAAGAGGCACTACAAAAAGTAAAAGAGTTTCAACCCAGTATCGTGGTATTAGATTGGCTTCTCCCAGGCATTTCTGGAGTGGAGGTCTGTAAAGAACTTAAAAACCACATGCCTTCTGTTCCGGTCCTGATGCTCTCTGTGCATCGAAGTACAGAGCATAAAGTACAAGCTTTTCAAGCCGGGTGTGATGATTATTTAAGTAAGCCCTGTGAACTGGAAGAATTAGAGATTCGTCTCCAAAATCTTGTAAAAAAAACGCATACAAAACCACAAGAAAAAGTCATACGATTAGGGGATATTGCCATGGATGTTTCTGCTCATCGGGTAACCAAAGGGGGGAAGATTGTAGATCTGACCATTAAAGAATATACGTTATTAGAGTATTTAATGAGTAACTGTGGAAAAGTGATGACCCGAAATATGATTTTAGAGCAAGTGTGGGGAGAAAACACAGAAACGTTTACCAATATTGTCGATGTATATGTCAATTATCTTCGTAAAAAATTAGATACGCCCATGACAGAATCTTATATTAAAACCATTCGTGGGGTGGGGTATCTGATGGAAGATGTAATGGCAAAGAAAATAGCAGCCTAATTCAAGTTTAATGCGAGCATTCGCATTTCTGTCATTTCTTGGATTGCATACTTTAATCCTTCACGACCAAATCCAGAATCTTTTACTCCTCCGTAGGGCATATGATCGACCCGAAAAGTTGGGATATCATTATGAATCAGTCCCCCGACTTCAATATTTTCATAGGCTTGAAAGAGTGTGGGAAGGTGATTTGTAAAAATGCCTGCTTGAAGACCATAAGGGAGACGTTTTAAATCTGCATAGACTTCTTTCATGTCTTTAAAAGAGATGAGATTAACAACAGGGCCAAACACCTCTTCAGAGCATACTTTCATGGAAAGAGTGACATTGATTAAAACGGAAGGATCTATAAACCGTCCTTTTCTGGTTCCTCCACAGAGAATAGTGGCTCCCTGGGCCTTGGCTTCTTTGATCCACGATTCTACGCGCTTGGCTGCGTTTTCGTCGATCAAAGGGCCTACATCGGTTTTTGGATCCATGGGATCTGCCACCTTTAACGCAAGAGTGGCTTTTACAAACAGATCTTTAAAGGTTTCAAAGTGTGTTTCATGAACATAAATCGTTTGAACAGAAATACAAATTTGTCCTGCGCTGGAAAAAGCACCATAGACACAGCGCTCAATGGCTTTTTGAGGGGCATAATCTTGTGCGATAATGGTTGCTGCAATGCCTCCTAATTCTAAGATGACTTTCTTTTTTACAGCTTTGGCTTTTAACGCCCAGCCGGTCGCAGCGCTGCCTGTGAAGGTCAACATTTTAAACCTGGAATCTTGAACCATTGCTTGGGTCTCTTCATTAGAACAAGAAACCACAGCAAAGGCTCCCTCAGGTAATCCACTTTTTTGAATGATGCTAGCTAACTTTTGAGCAGTCTCTTTAGCGTGAGGAGCAGGCTTTAAAACCAAACTATTTCCGCTGGCCAAAGCTGGGGCAACTTTATGAGCTACAAGATTAAGAGGATAGTTGAAGGGAGAAATAGCTAAAATGGGTCCAATGGGAAATCGGCTGACCAAAGCCATTCGTTTTGGAGTTGTGGATAAATGATCTAAAGAAATGATTTCTCCATTGATTCTTTTTGCTTCTTCAGCGGCACCTAAAAAGGTATTGATGCTGCGAGAGGTTTCTCGCTCTGATTCTCGAATGGTTTTGCCTATTTCATGGGTAATGGTTTGAGAGAAATCGTTAGAGTTTTTTTCAATACCTTGGGCAATTTTTTTTAAAATTTCTGATCGTTCAAAAGAAGATAAATTTTTGGTGAACTCAAAGGCACTGACGGCTTTTTGAATAACGTGTTCAATATCCGACGACATTATTGACATCTTTATCATTCAGATTTGACAAAGTGAAGAGAATTTTTATAGTATGCCACGCACTCATGGCTAAGAAAAATTTATTTTATGCTCTTTTTTTAAATTCTCTCTCTCGGATGACTTTCCAGCAGTTTAATTCGCTGATGTTGGTTTCAGATGGAAATCTGGAAAATATTTTTCATTTTTCTAAAAAAGATCTTTTAGCGATCTCACACATGAATCCCTATCTTTTAGAAAATATTTTAAAAGCTAAAAAAGAGCCTCAATCATTAGAGTGGATTGAAAAAGAAATGGAGATAATTCAAAAAGAAAAAATTAATCTCATTTCTTATTGGGAGGATGCCTATCCCAGACTTTTAAAAGAAATTTCAGATCCTCCGCCTCTTTTGTATGTGAAAGGGCAACTTCCCAAAACAAAATTATGTGTTGGGGTTGTCGGAGCCAGAAAGGCTTCGGCCTATGGACTAGAGGTAACAGAAATTTTATGCCAAGAGTTGGCTTCTTATGATGTCACTATTGTCAGTGGTCTTGCTTTGGGGGTTGATGGCAAAGCCCATGAAGCAACGTTGAAAGCAAAAGGAAGTACGGTCGCTATTTTAGGAAATGGAATTTCTCATATTTATCCCAAAGAACATGCATCTTTATATCAGCGTATTGCAGAAGAGGGGGCATTGATTTCTGAATTTCCGATGACAATGAAAGCTTTTCCCCAGCATTTTCCAAGACGAAATCGTATTTTAAGTGGGCTCTGTCAGGGAGTCATTGTTATCGAAGCATCTATAAAAAGTGGTTCTTTGATTACTGCGCGATGTGCCTTAGATCAGGGTAGAGATGTATTTGCTGTTCCTGGGAATATTCATTCAAGGTCATCCGAAGGGACCCATTTTCTTATTCAGCAAGGGGCAAAGCTTGTGGCAAAAGCCAGCGATGTTTTAGAAGAGCTCGACCCTCAATTTATACCCAAAAGCTTGACACCGGAGCCTCAATCCTGTCACTCTATCAGTCAAGATGAGGAAAAATTATTGTACTGTTTAAAGGATGATTCCACCTCATTTGAAGAACTTTTATTCAAAAGTTCAGTCAGTAGCGAAAAACTTTCAGAGCTATTATTGGCCTGTGAATTAAAGGGATTTATTCAGAAAACGAATCATCATACGTATAAAAAAGGGGCATTATGTCCAAATCTTTAGTCATCGTTGAGTCTCCCGCCAAGGCCAATACCATTAAAAAATACCTAGGAAAAGATTTTCAAGTCAAAGCCTCTGTGGGGCATGTGAAAGATTTACCTCCCAAAAAATTAGGGGTGGATTTGAAACATAATTTTAAACCTGAATACCAGGTGATTACGGGAAAGAAAAAAGTCTTAGATGAAATTAAAAAACTTTCATCTGGTGTGGATGCTGTTTACTTAGCCCCTGACCCGGATCGCGAGGGAGAAGCCATTGCCTGGCATATTTACGAAGATATTAAATCTAAAAATAAAAAAATTTATAGAGTTCTTTTTAATGAAATTACTAAAAAAGCAATTCTTGAAGGCATTAAACACGCAGGGTCGTTAAATATCGACAAATATCAGGCTCAACAGGCCAGACGCATTTTGGATCGTCTGGTGGGGTATCAAATTAGCCCCATTCTGTGGGATAAGGTCCAGCGTGGATTAAGTGCAGGACGGGTGCAATCGGTTGCGCTTCGAGTGGTGGTAGATCGAGAAGGGGAAATTAAAGAATTTAAATCAGAAGAGTATTGGTCTATTCTTGCTCGTCTTTCTTTTGAAGGGAAAGAATTTGAGGCAAAGCTTGCTCAAATAGATGGGAAAAAAGCCGAAATTAGCACCTCAATCCAAGCCAAAACCATTGTGGCGGACTGTGCGCATGAAAATTTTGTTGTTTCTTCTATATTGCAAAAAGAACGTCGAAAAAATCCACTGCCTCCGTTTATTACCTCTCGTCTTCAACAAGATGCGGCTAGAAAATTGGGATTTACCGCTAAAAAAACCATGACTCTAGCACAAATGCTTTATGAAGGGATAGAGATTGGGGGAGAGGGAGCTCACGGGCTAATTACCTATATGAGGACAGACTCCACTCGATTGTCCCAAGAAGCGGTGCAGGCGGTGCGGGGATATATTGCCCAAAAATATGGAAAAGAATATGTGCCGCCTCACGAGAATGTGTATAAGAGTCAAAAAGCGGCACAAGAAGCCCACGAGGCTATTCGTCCCACATCTATTGATTTTCCACCCGAAATCGTAAAACCGTATTTAGAACGAGATCTCTTTAGACTTTATGAACTTATTTGGAATCGGTTTGTGGCATGTCAAATGATGCAAGCCCTACTTGATCAAACCACCCTTATTATGGATGTAAAAAAATATCAGTATCGAGCCTATGGGCAGGTGATTAAGTTTCCCGGATTTTTAGCGGTCTACCAAGAAGAAAAAGAAGAAATTCAAAAGAAAAAAGAAGATCAAGAGGCTGAAGAAGATACAGAAAAAACACTGCCTTTGGTAAAAGAAAAAGATATTTTAAAGCTTTTAGGATTAACTCCGAATCAACATTTTACAGAGCCTCCACCACGCTTTTCAGAAGCATCGCTCGTCAAAGCTTTAGAAGAAAATGGTATTGGACGACCTTCTACCTATGCCTCTATTTTGTCGGCCATTCAAGATAGACAATATGCCGAAAAGAAGGAAAATCGTTTTTATCCGACAGAACTTGGAACCTTGGTTTCCAATCTTTTGGTGAAGAGTTTTCCTAATATTATGGATGTGGAATTTACGGCTCAAATGGAAGAAAAATTAGATCAAGTCGAAGAAGGAAAAGTAGATTGGGTAAAAATGCTTAAAGAATTTTATAAGCCCTTTCATGAAACTTTGGAAAAAGCCAAAGCCCATATGAAGAATATAAAAAAAGAAGAAATTAAAACAGAACATGTGTGTGATAAATGTAAAAGTCCCATGGTTATTAAGTGGGGAAGAAGAGGGAAATTTTTAGCCTGTTCTTCCTATCCAGAATGTAAAAATACAAAAGAATTTGTGATGACAGAAAGTGGCGAAGTGCAAATTCAAAAACAAGAAACTGTGGATGAAACGTGTGAAAAATGTAATAGCCCCCTCATCGTGAAACATGGACGTTTTGGGCGTTTTTTAGCTTGTTCTAAATATCCAGAGTGTAAATTTACCAAAGCATTTACGTTAGGCATTACGTGTCCTCAAAAAGACTGTGGTGGCCAAATTGCAGAGAAAAAATCCAGAGGGGGAAAAATCTTCTATAGTTGTTCTAATTATCCTAAATGTACGTTTGCGACGTGGTATAAACCAGTTAACAAACCCTGTCCTCAGTGTAAGGCTCCCTTTTTGGTTCTTAAAATCACCAAAGCCGAAGGAGAAAAATATGTGTGTGCAAGTAAAGAGTGCGGCTATTCAGAGAATGTAGCGGCTTAGATTTTCATCTTCGATAATATCGCTTAATTTTTTATGAATGTAATCGCGATTAATTTCTATTCTTTCGCCTTTCAGTTCTGGAGCATCGAAAGAAATATCATCCATGAGTTTTTCTAAAATGGTATGAAGACGTCTGGCCCCTATATTTTCTGTGCGTTCGTTGACAATAGAAGCCAATTCGCTGATTTCATCAATGGCATCTGAGGTAAATAGGATTTCGATATTTTCCGTTTTTAAAAGAGCACAATATTGTTTAATGAGGGCATTTTGAGGTTCTACTAAAATGCGTTTAAAATCTTCTTTGGTTAAATTATCTAATTTGACTCGAATGGGAAATCGCCCTTGAAGTTCTGGGATAAGATCAGAGGGCTTTGAAATATGAAATGCCCCAGAGGCAATAAAAAGAATATGATCAGTCTTCACCATGCCATATTTGGTTTGAACATTCGATCCTTCGACAATGGGGAGAAGATCTCGTTGAACGCCTTCTCTGGAAATATCCGGGCCATGAGTCGAACCTCGAGAAGCTACTTTATCAATTTCATCTAAGAAAATAATGCCAGATTCCTGAACTCTTTTTAAAGCCAGTTCAATGACTTTATCCATATCAATCAATCGCTGGGCTTCTTGTTGAGTCAAAATTTCAATAGCTTCTGGAACTTTTACTTTTTTCGTTTTTGTTTTGGGAGACATCATGTTGCCCATCATTTCTTTAAGATTGGTTCCCATTTCTTCCATGCTCATATGAGGAGGTTGGTTGGTAAATACCTCGACCATGAGTGGAAGACCTCCTCTTTTTTCTTCTAGTTTTAAAATTACTTCTCTGTCATTTAAAAGTCCTTGCTTAAACATCTCTCTAAATTTTTCACGGGTTTTGGTGTTAGTTTCCTCTATTCTGGACTGTTCAATCAAAGGGGCAGGACGTCGCTCTATAGGAGGAAGAAGCAAATCCAATACTTTTTCTTCTGCTCGTTCTTTGGCTTTACTGGATACTTTTTTCTTTTCTTCTTCTTTGGTCATTTTAACCGATAGCTCTGTTAAATCCCGGATCATCGATTCCACATCTTTTCCGACGTAACCCACTTCCGTAAATTTAGAGGCTTCAATTTTTAAAAAGGGAGAATCGGCTAATTTGGCTAAGCGTCTGGCAATTTCTGTTTTTCCAACGCCGGTAGGGCCCATCATAATAATATTTTTAGGGGTGATTTCTTCTTTAAGATCAGACTCTACTTGTTGCCTTCTCCAGCGATTTCGAAGGGCAATGGCTACGGCACGTTTGGCATTTTTTTGTCCAACGATATATTTGTCTAATTCCAAAACAATTTCTTTTGGGGTAAGCATGGCTATACTTCCTCGCAAACAACTTCTTGATTGGTATAAATACAAATATCCCCAGCAATTTTTAAAGCACTCTGGGCAATTTCTTTAGCACTTAAAGAAGAGTGGGCGACCAATGCTTTTGCAGCGGCGGTGGCATAAGGACCGCCAGAACCAATGGCCGCAATTCCATCATCAGGTTCAATGACATCGCCACTCCCAGAAATAATGAGAAGCGTTTTAGTATCTGCAGCAATTAAAAGAGCTTCAAGGCGTCTCAACATTCGATCTGTTCTCCAATCTTTGGCCAGTTCCACAGCAGATCGAGTGAGATTTCCATGATAGTGTTCCAATTTTCCTTCAAATTTTTCAAAAAGTGTAATGGCATCGGCCGTAGCACCGGCAAATCCAACAACGACTTTATCTTTAAAAATGCGTCTTACTTTTTTAGCATTTTTTTTCATGATGGTATTGCCCAGCGTTACTTGGCCATCTCCGGCCAGGGCAATTTTACCCTGATGGCGAATGCCAATCACCGTTGTGCTTCGAATTTCAGGCCTTAGGGTGTGATTTATCATAAACCTCCATGAGTTTATCAATGCTAACTTGTGTATATTTTTGAGTGGTCGATAAACTTTGATGTCCCAGGAGCTCTTGTATATCTCTGAGATTTGCTCCGCAAGATAAAAGATGAGTGGCAAAAGAGTGTCTTAAAGTATGAGGACTAATTTTTCTCGTACTTCCACAGAGAAGAATATATTTATTAATTAAACGTCCCACACTTCGTGTGGTGAGTCTGCTTCCGAAATTATTTAGGAGCAAAGCCTTTGGGTCGTTGCTGTCATTCCCGCGAATACGGGAATCTCTTTTCTTATAAAAGAAGGGTCTTTCTTCCATATATATTTTAAGCGCGGTTTTTGCTTTTTCACCAAAAGGAACAATGCGTTCTTTTCTGCCTTTTCCTCTGACACGTAGGGTTTGGTTTTCCCAAGTGATATCTTCTAGATTAATGCCCACCAGTTCGCTGACACGAATTCCCGTAGCATATAAAAGTTCTAAAAGGGCGCGATCTCTTTTCCCTAAATGAGTAGAAGGATCAGGAGTTTCTAAGAGGTGAAACATTTCGTCTACATTTAAGACCTCGGGTAATTTTTTTTCTTGTTTGGGCGAAGAGAGAAGATCTGAAAAATCTTTTTCAATAACTTTTTCACGGGTTAAATAATGTAAAAAATGTTTAATGGTGGAAAGTTTTCGAGCAATAGAAGATTTTGAATTTTGTTTATAAAGATGTCCTAGGTAAGAACGGATAGTCAAAGGGGTAAGATCTCTCCACGATAAAAGCTTCTTTTCATCTTTAATGAACGTATAGAACTTATTGATATCGCTCATATAATTTCTAAGCGTATGAGGAGAGACGGTGCATTCAAATTCTAGATATTCGAAGAATCGATTGAGGCTATTTTCCATGAAGTAGGGGCAGTATAAACAGGGATATTTTTGAAGTCAACCTCACACGAATACAGTTTTTTGTTTACACCCTGAAATCAAATACTTATAATGTGCGATATTGGTTTTATTTTAACTATAACAATACTTTATAAGGAGGACATATGGCAGAAATCGGATACTGTGTAAAATGTAAGGCAAAAAGTGAAATGAAAGACGCAAAACAAGTGAAAATGAAAAACGGCCGTCCCGCTATGAAAGGCAAATGTACGAAATGCGGAACGGGGATGTATAAAATCCTACCTAAGAAATAGAAGCGTTAGTTTTTCCAATTGAAAGCATTAGTTACTGGGGGCCACGGCTTCATTGGGAGTTTTTTAGTTGAGAAGCTCCTTAAGGAAAATTTTTCTGTCCGATGCCTGGTCCGAAAAACAAGCGATCTTCGTTGGATCAAAGATCTTCCGGTAGAACTTATTACGGGAGATATTACAGAATCTCAAACTCTTCCTCATGCTGTAGAAGGGGTAGATTATATCTATCATATTGCTGGGGCTATTAAGGGAACCACGCGAGAAAAATTCTTTTCTACGAATTGTCAAGGTACTCTTAATTTAGCTGAAGTTTCACAAAAATATAATCCCAACTTAAAACGATTTATTTTTACAAGCTCCATTGCAGCTACGGGACCTACGTCTGGAACCCAAAAACCAACAGAAGATACTCCCTGCCATCCCGTGAGCAATTATGGACAAAGTAAATGGGAAGCGGAAAAACTTTTAAAAGAAAAATTTCCCACTCTACCTTTAACCATTATTCGTCCTCCGATTGTCTATGGGCCAAGAGATGAAAATTTTTTAAAGTTTTTTCAATTTGCAAAAAGAGGTTTTTTCCCGGTACCGCCACCATATGAACGATATTATTCTATTGTGTATGTAAAAGATTTGGTGGAAGGAATTTATACGGCTTCTCAGGCAGAAGTGGCTAAAGGGAAAATCTATTTTATTGCAAATCCAGAATTTTATTCTTTTGAGAGCATGGCACGTCATTTGTCGAGGCCGTTTAAAAAAGAGCCTCGTTTTTTTTATGTTCCTTATTGGGGAGTTCGGTTTTTAGCGTTACTCGGGGATCTTTATGTGTATGTAACAAAAAAAGAAACCATGTTGACGACCAAGAAAGTCCCAGAAATTATGGCCAGCTCTTGGATTTGTTCTTCTGAAAAAGCCTGGCGAGACTTTCATTTTAAAACTCAAGTGCCCTTGTCTCAGGGCATGGAAGAAACCGTTCAGTGGCTTAAAGAGCACCGCTATTTATAATGATGCAGTATAAACAACCCAAATTGACGTGCGATATTATTATTGAGATGTCCTATCAAGGAAAAACGGGGATTGTTTTAATTGAACGTAAAAATCCTCCCCTAGGGTGGGCACTTCCTGGAGGCTTTGTGGATTATGGGGAATCTTTAGAGCAAACAGCCATTCGGGAGGCCAAAGAAGAAACATCGTTGGATGTTACGTTAATTCGTCAATTACACACGTATTCAGAACCTAGTCGCGATCCCAGGCATCATACCGTCACGGCTGTCTATATCGCCAAGGCCAGTGGAATTCCCAAAGCGATGGATGATGCTAAAAATGTGGGAATTTTTACGAAGGATCAATTGCCTCCTCTTGTATTCGACCACATCCATATTTTGAATGACTATTTTTCTAAAAGATATTAATTTTACTTGACATTGACTTATTATTATATACAATTGACTATAATATATATACAAATATGGGGAGCTTATTAAATATATTATTTTCTTCTAAGGCTCGGGTTAAGCTTTTGACTCTATTTGTCATGTCGCCAACTAGAGCCTTTTATCAAAGGGAGCTAGAGAGGCTTCTCGGTGTGCCTATTCGGTCTATTCAGCAGGAAGTTGAGAAGCTTGTTAATATCGATTTTTTGACCTCTGAAATATCTGGTAATAGGGTCTATTTTAAAGTTAACAAAAACTTTATGTTATTTAATGAATTAAAAAAGATTGTTCTTAAAACAGAGGCCGTGGGTGATTTTATTCAGAAGGATCTTATGAATCTGAGCCGGATTCGCTTTTCTTTCATATTTGGTTCTTTTGCGGCTGATAAAGAAACCCCACAAAGCGATATTGATCTTATGATTATTGGATCTGTGGGAGCAAAGCTTTTGTCATCAACTATACAAAAAATATCGGAAAAAACGGGTCGTGAGATTAATTTTCGCTTGTATTCTGAAGAGGAGTTTTTAGAAAAATTCAAACAATCTGATAGCTTTATTAAACAGGTTGCATTGGGCAAGAAAATCTATTTAATTGGCAGGGAAAATGAGTTTAAAGAATTTATTAAATAATGGAATTCTCAAAAAACATGAGACCAATGAAAAGGAGATATATGATCTATTTAGTATTGTGGATCGCGATCTTGAAGATGCAGCTGTTCCAAATTTGAGTACAGATCGACGTTTTGCAATCATTTATAATGCCGTACTCCAAGCCGTGACGGCATTGCTACATTGTGAAGGATATCGAATCAGTGGATTTGGACACCATGCCAATACATTTCTTTTTTTAAAGCATTATAACAAAGAGGAGTTCAAAGATGAGGCTGCGTATTTTGACCAGTGTCGTTCGAAAAGAAACCTAACGGATTATGATTATGCAGGCTCAATATCAGAGACAGAATGTGAGGAGTTTTTAAAAGAAGCTATGCAATTTATTGAAAATATAAAAAGAATTTTGATTGAGAAATATCCACAATTTTATAGTGGATAGATCAGTTGTTCATCATAGAATATTTAAGCACGGGGTGTAGCGCAGCCTGGCTAGCGCGCTTCGTTCGGGACGAAGAGGTCGGCGGTTCAAATCCGCCCACCCCGAAATTTTGTCAAGGTATTCGAAACGGAATTTAAATTTTTTTTAAGCTGGTCATCCTGTGGCCAGCTTCTGTCTCTCTGAGGCGAAGGGGCTTGCCCCGCAGCCGAAGAGTCCCTTTGTAATATGTCCAACTGACGTTCTACAGTGTCTTTTTCTGTGTAGTAATATGCCTCGATTTCTTCTTTTTTGACAACAATTTTATAAATAACAGATCGTAGAAGTCTTTTTTGAAGCTCACTGGAAGCATCTTCTAGGTGGAGAAGAATTGTTTTTAGGTATTGGAGATAAATTTGAGGTTCAATGACATCGATTTGGGTCAGGAGCTCAGTTTCAAGACGATTTAAATCTTCTTCATATTTTTTTTTCTGATTCTCAAGCTCTGAGAGCCTGGTATAGAGAGTAACGGAGTTTTTATTGGCAGCTTCATTTTCAAGGTGGGATAGGAGAATTTTAATTTTATATTCATGGTGTTCTATGAGTTTCTTTTGTTCATCAATTTTTTCTTTAATGTAAATAGATTTGTGGTCCTTTTTGGCTTGGTCAATAAAATTTGAAACAACCTGGGGGCGGTTGATTAGTTCTTTTATCCTATGGATGATTGCTTTTTCTAATGGAATAGCCCTTACACATCCAAGAGGGCAATGACATCCTGGATTTTGGGTGGTTGAGTTTCTTCTAATTTGACTGCCATGGTCATAATAAAAGTACTTTCCATTTCTTCCGTAGGAACTTTTTCCGACTAAAGCTTCTCCACATATGGAGCAGGTTAGGATCCCAGATAATAGGTAAGGATGCCTCTTATAACTATTGGGTTTATACTTGTCTTTATTTTCTAAAAGTTTCTTTTTTACTTCCCAGAAAATATTTTCTGAGATGAGAGGAGGCCATTGGGCATCGACATAATGAACTTTCCCGTCTTCTTCATAGGTTCTTTTGGCGATATAAACTGGATTGGTAAGGATTCGATGAAGAGTATGGGCTTCAAAGTGGGGGAGACCTACTCTATATTTTCCACCCCCAACACGAATTTTTTTGGGAGTAAATCCTCTTTGATTTAAGGACTTGGCTGCTTGAGCTAAGGATCCTTCATTTAAAAAAGTATGGAAGCATTCTGTAACGGTCTTGACCTCTTCATCTACAATTTTAAGTCTTCCCTTGTGATCTGGATCGAAAGTATAGCCCAGAGGAGCTGTTCCTCCATTTCTAAGCCCTCTTTTAATACGTGAACGAAAATTGGCCTTTAATCGTTCGGAGGTTTGCTGGCGTTCAAACTGAGCAAAGTTCATCATCGTGTGCATCATCATTTCTCCAGCAGCCGTCGTAGTATCAAATTGCTCTCTCAACGATAATATTTGACATTGGTGCTCTTTAAAAAGCTCAAGCATATTGCAAAAATCAAGACTTGATCTGGAGAGACGAGAAAATTCGGTCACCATAACAAGATCAAAGAGATGGCTTTTAATGCCGATCAACATTTTTTGAAGTTCCGGGCGATTGGTATCTTTTCCACTTTTTCCTTCTTCAATGAAGACAGCTACAATTTTTCCCCACGGGGTGGACTCACTTCTTCGATTCACATACTCACGAAGACGCTGTTCTTGGGATTTGAGGGATCCTTCTTTAATCTGAGCTTGTTCTTCCGTTGAAACACGAATGTATAGGGCAATGCGTTTCATAAAGGGGTCTCCTTTTTTAAATTGTTACTATTTAAATTATTTTGGACGGATTCTTTTAATCGGTATTGGTAATATAATTCATAGAGGATTTGAGAAGTCTCGTCCACTCTTTTTTGATGATCGGAAACTTCAACAGGAATAAAAGTAATTTTGATTTCTTTTTTGTCCATAAACTTTTCCCCTAAATATTCTATGAAAAGATCCCCTAAATGGGATTTAAACGTCTAAAAACAAGTCCTATAAAAAACTCAATTGATATTAAGTAGTTGTGTTTTTCTCTTTATCGTCTTTGTTTCCGTAAAGAGGGGGTATAAGGGGGGTATGTGCCACTGCATCATTAAACCTTTTAAAAAGCTCCCTAAAAGTGAATGATTTTCCTTTTCCAGTATAGATGGGACAGTCAAAGGGTTGATTGACGAGTAAATCTAATTCAACAAACAAAATATTTTCTAGAAGGAGCTGCTGTTTATTCTTAATAAGCTGCTTTATGAAGAAGTTTCTGTAATTTATATTTTCAAAGACGTAGAGGTATTTGTCGTAGACCGTTTTTAAGTCCTTGGTCATCAGATAAAATCGCTCTTCGTATCGCTTTGGAGATTGAATATTGAGTTCTAGCTCGATGGCTAAATTGAGTTTTAGGGGCTCTTTAACCATCATCAGAGCATCTGGGATTAAATATTTGTCATAGGGATGGGATCTCTCTAATTCAGCACGAATTTCATTTTCAGTCTTGTAGGTGATCTTGTCAGACAGGGTAGAAAGAGCACAGAAAATATCAACAAGACCCAGGTCATGAGGAATTTGGTGATTATAAACCCTTTGGTTTTGACCTTTATTTTCTAAGGCTTGATCCGTTTTTCCAATAGTGAGTAACCCTTTTAAAGTAATGAGGTAGAAGTTTTGGGCGCCATAGGTCAACCCATGGCGCCTCAAATATCCTTGGCTCTCAAGCATCCGAACCCGTCTATAACAAGAGATTCTCTTTTGATTTGAAAAAAGGATCTTGTGGATTTGTCCAATGGTCACAAGTCTAAACCGATGGATCAAATGTAAGATGTCCTTATCTCTTTTTTGGATCCGAAGACGGAATTTTAAATACCGAGCCTTGGCAACCTTCATGAAGGATTAGCCTCATCATTTTCTGAGGTTTCCATCCCAAGTTTTTCAAAGATGGTCTCTTGAGTTTCAGGTTTTAGGTTTTTGAAGAATAAATGAATATCTCTCAGGCGCTGTTTAAGATCACCCTTATCAGCCTCTGTGCTCTCAATACGTCTATTTAAACGTTCACATTCGGCCTTAAGATCTGCTATTTCTTTTTCCTTCGCTTTGATTTCTCGATCATGTGCATCAGATACAAGGTTAGCAGCAATAACAGCCGAAAAGATCGCAGCAGTAATTCCTATACCTACTGACACAGCCTTCCAGCCCCAATAAATTACAACTACAGCTATGATGAGCAAAATGATAATGACAAAGATCCAAAATCCGACACCAATATCTTCGTTTTTGTTATTTTCCATGATTCCTCCTTCAGGGTGTTGATTTATTTCTATAATCAAAAAGTATGCCAGTTGTTGAAAATAAATTGTTATTTTTTTTAAGGTGTTGAAATAATTAAGAAATTTTTTATTTGATAAAAAAATCCCAAAAAAAATCAGGTGGTTTTTCGAAAAAATTTACGAATTTAAGCCAAATCATTCGCAAAAATTTACGAATGTAAAAAATGCTGTAATCCTGAATAGATAGATTTCGTTTCCAATGAAACTAGTGAAGAGGGTATCGTAAAAATTTACGAATTAAAGACTTCAACTTATTTTTATATGGCTTTATTCATTCATCGAAATTTCGTGGATATTTTGAAACTTCCGAATTGCATGATATGTAGAAGTTAGGACAGTGTCTGACATTTTTCGAAGCCCCATTTTGTACCGCGGCTAGATTGACATGTGCTCCAAACATAAATCTTTATTTTGAATCAATTTGAAGTATTATTGATTTTCTATTTATGAAAAAGAAGATGCAGGACATTGTAAAACAAGGCTATGAAAAGGGTGATTATGAAAAAACCTTTAGGCAAAACAAGCAGCCAAATACTTTTGAAAAAGGGAGGCTTGATGCTTTCCTGCAAGAACTGCCTAAAAATGCAAAAGTTCTTGACCTGGGTTGTGGCATCGGGATTCCTTTCGATAAGTATTTGGTTGATAGAGGTATCAAAGTAAAAGGCATTGATATTTCAAAAAAACATGTGGAAATGGCAAGAAAAAATGTTTCTGAAACTGAATTTATTGAAGGTGATTTTTCAGAAATAAACTTCGATGAGAAAAGTTACGATGGTATTTTAGCTCTGTATTCAATTTTTCACATTCATCGAGATCAACATAAAAACTTGCTTGAAAAGGTTTATAAAACTTTAAAGGATGGTGGGGTTACAATGATAACATTTGGAACATCAGGCTCAGAATATGGAGAAGAAGATAACTTTTGTGGTTCAAAAATGGCTTGGAGCACATTTGAGCCAGAAACGTATAAACAATTTTTTCAGGAAATTGGATTTAAAGTGATCGAGGAAAAATACGAAGGCAATCCTGGCGACGAAGAATATCATTACTGGGCATTGGTTAGAAAATGAAAGAATTAACAAGTAAAACGTAGCTACATATATAATATATTTAATTATAAAATAGTTGATTTTGTAGCTACAATATAGTACACTATACGTGTGGAATTATGGTACAGGTTTCTAAGTTTAAATGGCTTGAGTTTGAGTGGGATGAGCATAATACGGAGGAGTTGCAACGACACTCGGTGTTCCCTACCGAAACAGAAGAATGCTTCTACAATGAGCATGAGGTATTTAGAAATAAAAGGAAGCCCAAACGAAAATATGAAACCTATAAGCTTATTGGAAAAACCAATGCAGGAAAAAAGTTACTACTCATATTTTTTGTGAAGGAAAAATCAACAGTTCGATCATCGCAAGGAGCCGTGGCTCTTATAAGAGTCATTACAGGATGGGAGGTATAATCTATGAAACAACCATCAAAAAAAGAACTTGAAGAGTTAAAAAAAGAAGCTCTTCAAAAAGAAAATTGGGAAAAAGTGGAAGGCTTCCAAGCAACACGGCCTACTTCTATTCGTTTGCCAGATAAAATGATTCACGATCTTCAATATTTGGCCCAAATACGAGGTGAAAAGAGTTATCAAAAATTACTCAAAAATTGGGTTACAGAAAAAGTAAGCTATGAAATGGAATTAGTTTCTCTAGCTAAAAAGAAGAAAACAGGAACATAATTTTTCATATATCACTTTCAAAAAATATCTTCTCTATCCTTAATGAATAAAAATGCTCTCTTTCATCTTAGATCAGTAATGACGAGGTTTTAAAATTCCATAAAAATATTAAGCAGAAAACAGACCACTCAGATGCTGACTTATGGAAGAACGGGGTTTTTCATGATCGGTAGTGATGGCCATGGCTCAAGAGCTTTCTGGGTGGCCATTGTTTGCATCTTGATAGCCATTTTGTGGATATTAAATCCACATTGGGTTCCAACTGTTAGGAAAATTAATAAAAAGAATAATTCAAACCATAGTTTAAGCATAAGCACCTCCTAAGAGATCCTTCGGCCCTTTGGGCCTCAGGATGACCGGGCCAAAAGAGCCTCAGGACTTTTTACTTTTATCCGTCCAAGGGAACTTGTCCCTTGCCAATACCGGTGCGTATACCGTACACTCACCCCGATTCTATGGTCCATACCGGACAGATCTTGCAATAATCGGATCATAATGATACGATTATACTATAGAAATGATACGATTATGGTGCAAATAAGTCAAAGACAGCAAAAAATACTCCTCCTCATGCTTGATCGTGGAGTCAAGACAACTTCAACGATTCAAGCTGAAATTGTACGAGGTGGGGACATCGTATCTCTTGTTACCATTAAGCGCGAGATTAAAAAGATGCTTAAAAAGGGATTGCTGCTTCCCAGGGGATCTGGTCGTTCCAGAAGTTATGAGGTGAGTACATTGGCCAAGATTTTTATCAATATTCCTGCCCGTACTTATTGTGAGCAGGAGCCGGACAAGCGTTTTGGTTCATCGCACTTTAATTTTGATCTATTTACATCTTTTCCAAATAACATTTTTTCAGAACATGAACTTAATATATTAAATAAAGCTACCACCGAGTATTATCGGCGTACGAAAACACTGTCATTGACAATAGAAAAAAAAGAACTTGAGCGTCTTGTCATTGAGCTTTCATGGAAATCCTCGCGTATTGAGGGTAACACCTATACACTTCTTGATACAGAAAAATTGATCTTAGAACACAAAGAAGCTCTTGGGCATGACAAAAAAGAAGCGCGCATGATCTTGAATCACAAAGATGCATTTAGTTATATTCACGAAAACAAATCTCAATTTTTAACTCTCTCTAAGAGAAATTTGCAAGATTTACACGCGATTATCACTAAAGATTTGAGTGTTGAAAAGGGTTTCAGAAAACATCCCGTTGGGGTGGTTGGTTCAAAATATCAGCCTCTAGATAATGTCCATCAGATTATGGATGCTATAGAAAAACTTTCTTTTTTTATCTCAAGTGCCCAAACACCCTATGTGAAAGCTCTTGTGGCGCTTTTGGGTATTAGCTACATTCAACCCTTTGAAGATGGTAACAAGCGCACGTCGCGTCTAATGGCGAACGCCCTTCTGATGGCTCACAACATGGCACCGCTTTCATATCGCAGTGTAAATGAGCAGGAATATCGCGATGCTATCCTTGTATTTTATGAAGTCAATTCTATCATTCCATTCAAAAGGATTTTCATCGATCAGTATGATTTTGCTGCAAGAAATTATGCAGTAAAATAGATTCTCACCCCGAAATTTTGGTCAAAAAATTAATGGTTTTCATTTAATGTCCATGTCGTTTTGTGCCGGAGGTTGTATAATGGTCGACAATGGCTGAAATGACAATAAGCTGTCTTTCTTTGTCTACCCAGTAATGAATCCGAGTCGTATTTGCTCCTCCTCCATGTGTTACGTGAGACCAGGCAACAATAGTTTCTTCTCGATAACCATCTTCTCTCTCTCTTTCCATGGCCGCATTAGACATCGTAAGATCTGTTTCTTTGAGGGCTAAGCCAAATCGAGATCTTTGTCCAAAGGCAGTCTCAAGAGGGCCTTTAAAGCTTTTTTCAAAAAGGAGAGGGTAAAGGTGATCATTGATATCCATCAACATATCCCAAACAATAGAACAGTCTAATTGTCCATTATGTTCTTTGGCTGTTCTTTTGGCCTTATCTGTAAAAAATAACCGATTTGGAAAATAGGCTTCGAGTACTCTTACAACATCGGGAAGGTTTTGACAGACTTCTTTGACTATTGGATGTGGTCTTTGCTGAGCTTGTACAGATTCTTTAATGATAGGTAATCTTCCCGAAGATTGCCCTTTTAATTTTTGGAGTTCTGTCGTTGCTCGAGCAAGCTCTTCGGCAGTTTGATTATAAGTTTCTCTTAAAATCCTTAATTCTTCAGTAACTTCTTTATTAACAGCTTCTAAAACAGCAATTTCGTCACCCAGTTCTCCTCTCTTTGCCGCTTGAAGTTCTGTTTCTAAGGCTTGAATTCGTTCATCACGATTTTTTACAGCTTTTTCTAAAAGAGCCATTTTTTGTTCTGACCGTGCGACTTCTTGTTCTAAAAAGAGTGTCCATTCTTGAGCTTCGCTAGGGACGTTGGACTGGGGAGGGGATATTTCCGCTTGGGATCTTTGTTGGATGGCTTGAAGCTCAAGGCTTTGCTTGAGATTAACAATGTCTAAAATATCTTGAATAGGTTTTTCACCCCTAAAAATACCTGTCCAATTTGAAAGATATTTAACATTTAAATATCTTAAAATTGTATAATAAATCTTATTGATAAAGGCTTTTTGGTTAAAGGTAGCTGTAGGAGGTAAAAGGGTGGGGTGCTCTTCAGCCTTTTCCCAATCTAAATTTGGAAAAAAGATCTTTGCTTTTCCATAAGTAGCGCGCATTTTGGAAGGAAATATATGTTCATGTTCTTCTTGGATTTCTGTTTTATTTCCACTGAACTGCGAATCCCCCTCAACATAAACAATGGCCATTCCTAAAAGTTTTTGAGCAAGTTCTTTTGGATCGATAGGAAGTTTTCCAGTAGAGAGTCTTGAAACATAAACAATAGGAAGACTTCGTTGAGGATCTTCTAACATGGTTTTAAATTGAGTTGCTTCCCCTACATGAAGCTCATGGTACTGATCCGAAACATCTAGTTCTGCAGACTTAGTTTTCCAATTTTTCCCTTCTGAAGGATGAAGTATTTCTCGAACAATTCTAGGACTAGAGGGCCAGGCTTTGGATTCCCGAAGGCTATCCGTCTCTGGCATAAGCCATCGGTAAACACCTACTACGCATTGAATAGATTTCTCGCGAACGGTGAGTGCCATATCCACTCTCCATGATCTTCCTGGACTTCCTCGATCTGGATGCTGAACCCTTACGGCCCAATATTGAGGAATTACTTCTGAGCCTGTGCCAACTAGTTTTTCTGTGACAACTGCGATTTCAGGATTTTCCCATGTGCCTCCTGCCATAAATTGATCTATGGGAAGAGTAAAATCCCTACTATGGCTTAAAACCCATTGATAGATCTGCTGGACGACAGAAGCCCACGGTAAATCACCTTGAGCGTTGGTAGAAACAATATCAAAGTGAGTGCGATAGTGGAGCGTTTTTCCAAAACTAGAGGAATGAATTCCACTTTGTTCAAGAGAAATAGTTTTGGAGTATTCAAATAAGTCTTTTCGACCCCCTTCGTTATTTTCAGAAGCCCCATAGCCATAGTTTGTATTTTTAGGGCTGTTTTCTCCCGCAGATTGTTCTGTTTGTGGGGTATTATTAAAAGAAAAAACAGCATATTGTATTGGGTTACTCAGGGCTTTTTGATGGGTTTTGGAACCTTCAGTAGTAATCATTAACCCGATTCTCTTATGGGGATTTTGAGGATCAGAAGGATCTTTAATAATAATGATGATTATTTTCTTGGGAGGATGAGAAGGATCGTAAGGAGTTCCCGTAATGATCTCTTGTCTTTTTCTTCTTGTTTCGTAACTTTTAAAAATTCCATTTAAAAAAGATAAATCTTGATGAACTTCTGGATCTAAAAATAAAATGAAATCTCCTCCTGTAACGTTTTGTCCTCCTTTTGTAGGAGGGAGAAGAGCTGTGGGAGCCAATCGAGGTGCGGTTTTTGGTAGAACGGCCGTGTCTAAACCATGGGCTTGCCCCAGGGAAAACAGATTTTGACTAGAGAGCCATTCAGATGGATTTTCTAAAAATGCTAAGGAAGGATTATTGACATGAGGATCCAGTACCGGTTCTTGATAGGAAGGAATCCCTCCGCTTTGAATATAAGGATCATTTAGAATAGTATCCTCATAGTGGGCATCCATTGCTTCTAAGGGACTTTTTGGATTCCCACGTGGAATAACATAACCATCCTCCGAAATTTGATTTCTATTAGATACAGTTTTAGGTGTTAGAACAGGGAATTTAGAATTTTTAGAAATGAAAAATATTTTTGTAGCTTTGACGGTGATTCCTAAGGTTAAAAGAGCTGAAAAAATACCTTCAAAATATCTTTGATCTGAAAAGGCATCGATAGTTTGGTAAGTGATTAATCCTCCTCCCAGAAGATAAGCGGTTCGAGGAAGAACAAATGAAAGTCCATTAAAAAGAGCAGCCATAGGGAGCATGACTATAACGTTGGTTACAAATCTTTGTGTGAAGGTGGTATTGGGTTCAGGTGTTCCAAAAACAACATGATTCCAATCCGGAGCTTTTGCAAACAGTGCGGCCATTGCTACAACCCCCAATGTTCCAGAAGGGCCAAGAATTATGGCAGAATAACCGCTCGTAATTAAAACTGTTCCAATAGCAGAAGCTTGTCCCAATAATAATAAACTTCCTTTGGATAAAGGCATCATCGTAGGCTGGCTTCCGGTCATCTGACTCCACCAATCTACTTTTTTAAATATATATTGAGGATCGGGATGGCTGTGCCGTTCAATAACATTTACATATATAGATAAAATTTCAAAAAAATCTCTATGGGAAACAGTGTCAGGATTACTGGGATAAAAAGATTCAAAAGATATTTTTCCATTGAGTAGTTCTCTTATTTTTAAATAAAAAATCTTTCTTAGTTGGGGATAGTATTCGTTGAGTCTCTCATAGTAGTTTCGATCTTCACCACGATCTTGCAGTGCTCCTTGGGCATAACGATTAAAATCTAATTCTCTTGAACCAAATTCTGTTTCTAATTTTTCTCGTTTTCCTATTTCTTCTCGTATGGTTTTCCAGGCAGATATCAGTAAATTTTTAAAAGGACTGTCGGGAATGTTTTTTAATTCTCGCTCATATTCAGAGGCATTATTTTGTTCAGCCATTTTAGAAACCCGTAAAAGACGATCAATGTTGGCATCAAATTCTTGAAATTCAGGTTTGTCCCCGAAAAGTGCGTGGAGCTTTTTGTGTTCTGAATAAATAGCAGAGGCATCTATACCTACTTCCTTGGCAAATGTTTCAATTAGGTTTAGAGCACTTTCTTTTCTTCCTTGGTTTTCTTCTTCTTGCACCAATCTCAACATAAAATGAAAAGTGATATATGTTTCGATTTGTTTTTGAATCTCTTCCAGGGGAGCTTTAAAGGTTTCATAAATTTCAGAAGCTTTTTCTTCAAAAATTTGAGCCAGTTTTTGATAGCTTTGTTTTTCTGAAATGGAAGAGGAGATTTCTGCCTGAAATTGAGCTTGGTGAGCCATGGTTTTTAAAACGACATATTCCTGGGTTTTTTTAGATAAATCAGAAGGAAGCTCAGTAGCGCTTAGGGGAATGGATATAAAAATGATGCCTAAAATAAAAAATTTAAATACCCATTTCATCACAAAACTATCCTTGCCTATTAAACTAAGCAAATGGCATGCCAAAGAACTCTTTCTGTAAGTAGCTGAGTTTACAAATAAATTTATTTTTTATCCTAAATAAAAGTGTCAAAAAAGATATGATAAGTGACAAATTTCGGCAATGATCTAGGGGATGCAACCGATTTTGGAATAATGGGGGACATTATCCCCTGGGCAAGGGAGGCCATCGTAGGGGGATCGTTTTTTGGATTTTTTAGATGTTTCTTCTTCTCGTTTTTTTTGTTCTGAAAATTCTTGAGAGTGTTCTAATTTTTTATCTGGAATTTTTGTAGGAGTAAAAGAGTCTGACTTGATTTCTGGCTCTGGTTTTATTTCTTGGGGAAGAAGGGTTGTGTTTAAAGGCTTTAAGATGGGGGCTTCATCTTTAATAACCGTAGCCGTTGTTCCAGCAGGAACTTCAATCTCTTTTTTTCCTTTGGAAGAAATAACCACTTTTTTGTCCGAACTTGTTTCAATAACATGAAGAAGGGTTGTGATTTTTTCTGAAAGATACTGAAGGTAATAGGTGGTTCCTCGAACTCCAATGACTGTATTTTGGGTGCGAATCTCATGACGATCGCTTGAAGATAAATGTTGGGTGGCTACTTTGATCCAGCCAGAGAGGAGTGTTGCTAAAAACGTATTTTTTTGATTCAAAAATGTTTCTGTGAGAATGAAAGAACTATTTTCGTAGATAATAAGAGAGGTCTTTTTTCCAGATGGTTCCATCTCATCGCACAGAAGCTCCACTAAGCTGTGAGGCCCAACGATAATTTTTTGTCCCACATCAATCGGAGCTCCTATAAATAAAGGAATTTTAGCGTTTTCAAGTTCTATAAAATTTTCAGAACCTATCAGCCGAACGATTGTAGCGGAAGGAGGAGTAGAAGAAACGAGAGGTTCGAGGGGAGATTTAAAAAAATAGATTTTTATGAGAAAAAATAATAAAAAGATAAGCGTAAGGCCAAGGAAAATATATTTTATTTTTGGCATGCTTTAAAAAATATAGCATGGGATTGTGATCTATATCAAATAATTGCAAAAAATGTATATTTGCTGACTAAAAATGTGCTAAAATTTATATCCTGTGAATTCTCCTCTTAAAAAGAGAATTTGGGTAGGGAGTATTCTGTGGTGTATTGTTTTTTTGTTTTTGTGTTCTTGCAGCCGACCGACCTCTCAAGGAGGAGCCTCTAAGAGTGCTTCTCAGTTAACCGGAATTACAGATCCCAATCGTATTTATCCTCATTCGGATTCTTTTAGAACCACGAACGAACATGGGTTAAAATACTATTCTTCTTCGAAACTTTGTAAAACCTGCCACGGTGAAAATCTTCAAGGAGGCAATGCCAGAGTAGCTTGTGTGATGTGCCACCAGATTTTTCCTCATACAGGTGATTTTAAAACATCCTCTCATGGCAATCTTTTTTATGGGGATAAAAATCAATGTAAATTATGCCATGGGGCAGATCTTTTAGGAGGGAATTCAAAAGTTTCATGTAAAACGTGCCATACGATTTTTCCGCATTCGAATGACTTTAAAGCAACCTCAGAACATGGGTATAAATTTTATGAAGATCGTTCCCAATGTGCGCAGTGTCATGGGCAAGATTTGTTAGGAGGGAATGCTAAAATTTCTTGTCAGGCATGTCACACTATTTTCCCTCATAGCGATGGGTTTAAAACGTCTTCAGATCATGGGTTGGCGTATTTTCAAGATAAGCGAAGCTGTCAACAATGTCATGGAAAGGATTTATTGGGAGGAAATTCAAAAATTTCATGTAAATCCTGCCATCAAATTTTTCCCCATTCCTCAGATTTTGTAACTTCCTTTCTCCATGGAACTGCTTTTTATGGGAATAAAAACATGTGTGCTCAATGTCATGGGAATGATTTATTGGGGGGACGTTCTCAAGTTTCTTGTAAAAAGTGCCATGCGGTTTATCCTCATTCGGATGCTTTTAAATCTCCGGTTAATCATGGGGCTGAATATAAGAGAAGTGTGGCCACGTGTCAGAGATGTCATGGGGCAGATTTAACGGGTGCCAATACACGGGTTTCTTGTTTTCAATGTCATAAAAATTATCCTCATACCTCAACCTTTAAAGCACCTTCAGAACATGGGGCAGCTTATAAAACAAATAAAGAAGAATGTAAAAGATGCCATGGGGCAGATCTTTTAGGAGGAAATTCAAAAGTTTCGTGTAAAAGTTGCCATGCACTGTATCCCCATACGGCTCCCTTTCAGCATGGAGCGGCTTATTTAAAAGATTCTAAAGCCTGTCAGAAATGCCATGGGACTGATCTTTTAGGCGGGACAACCCAGGTTTCTTGTAAAAAATGTCATATGACTTATCCTCACCCGGATCAATTTAAAAGCCGAGGACAGCATGGTGTAGAATATCGAAAAGATTCTTCCGTCTGTAAAAAATGTCATGGGGATGATTTAAGAGGAGGGAAAAGCTCAGTTTCTTGTTATCGGTGCCATGATACATATCCGCATTTGACCTATGCGTTTGGAACTTCTCAAATGCACGGACTGGTTTTTTACCAAAATCGATATGTGTGTAAAAAATGTCATGGCGATGATCTCAAGGGGGGCATATCTAATATTTCTTGTACCCAATGCCATGCCAATTATCCCCATAGTTTAGATTTTGATCTGGCTTCTTATCATGCTCCTGCTTTTAGAAAAAATCCTCTAACATGTAAAAAATGTCATGGCATGGATTTAAAAGGAGAGACGACCAATGTTTCTTGTTTTGCTTGCCACAAAAGTTATCCGCATGAAGATGTATTTAAAACGTCAGCCATTCATGGGCTGGAATTTTATAAGGATAAAAATGCCTGTAAAAAATGTCATGGAACGGATCTTTTAGGAGGGAGCTCTCAAATTTCGTGTAAGAAGTGCCATGCGACATATCCGCATGCGACAGATTTTAAGTTGCCAACTCAGCACGGAGTGGAATTTAAGAAAAATTCAATGGCGTGTAAAAAATGCCATGGAGAAGATCTTTTAGGCAGAACTCAAGCCGTGTCTTGTAAAAAATGTCATTCCTCTTATCCGCATCCTCAAAACTATGTGAGTGGGCCAACGACATTACCGCATGGACAGGAATTTAGAAGATCCAGAGATCTTTGTGCCAATTGTCATGGGACAGATTATTTGGGCGGAAGTTCTGGGGTATCTTGTAAAAAATGTCATACCCTTTATCCCCATACGGCTACTTTTGTGGCCTCTTCTTCCCATGGGAAAGAATTTTTAAAAGATAAAAATGTGTGTAAACAATGTCATGGGGCCGATCTTATGGGTGGAAAAGTTCAAATTTCTTGTAAGCAATGTCATGGCTCATACCCTCACTCTACAAATTTTAAAGAGCCTTCTCAGCATGCCACTTCTTTTGTTAGGGATCGTGAAGCCTGTAAAAAATGCCATGGGCAAGATTTATTAGGAGGCTCGATAGGAGTTTCATGTAAATCTTGCCATGCGTTGTATCCACATATTGAATATTTTAAAAGCACAGGTCATGGAGCCGTTTATTTACAATGGGGCTCAGTCAACAGAGCCAGTTGTCCAAAATGTCATGGTGGTAATGCTGGGGGGACAGCTTTAGGTTTTGATTGTAAGGCATGTCATTTTCCTTATCCCCATCCTGATCTTTATGTAACTCGAACAGCTTCGGGACGGATGCGCCATGGAGAAGATGTATTTAAAGATCTCTATAGTTGTAGCCTTTGTCATGGGAAAGATTTAGCAGGAGGAAAAGTTAGAAAAAGTTGTTATGGCTGTCATAGCAGTAGTCCTTCTGATCGATGGGTGAGTGAATATGGTGTGCACACAGATCAATTTAAATCTTCTGCCTATGATCCAGGTATGTCGCGTGAGGAAGATAAGCGACAAAATCCAAATCGGCACTTTTATGTATTTCACCAAGACGCTAAAGATAAAGTGACTTATGAACGAGATGCCAATGGCGTTAATCAACCGATCGTACATACCTCTTGTGACATATGTCATCAAACCAATTTTAGCAGAAAAGCATTTCCACCTAATCACCCCGCTTATAGTTATAAGCAATATCCAAAATGTACGGATTGTCATGTGGCAGGCGGTTCTGTAAAAAGTGGGGCTTATTTTCAGCTCAATAAATTTTGTAGAACCTGTCATCCTCATGCCGAAACCTGTTTTCAATGTCATTTAGCCCTCGGTCGTGGCTGGCCTATTACGATTAAAAAATAATTTATTTTGTCATCCTGAGTGAAACGAAGGATCTCTTACTTTAATAACGAGATTCTTCGCTGCGCTCAGAATGACGTTTTCGAGATGGCAAATGTTGGATGATAGGAATGATGAGGATAAACCACAGAGCGGCTGCACCCACAGAAATCCAAGAATATAACGGAGCAACCATTACTCCGCCTTTTTGAATGAGCGTAATGATTCCCGAAGTGGCTCCTTTACTAAATCGGTAGCCAAATACATCGATCATCTCTTTAGCTCTATAGCGGGCGTCAAAAGAAAGAGGGATGTAGAGTGTTTCTTTAGTCGCTCGAAATAAAGAATAATCCAGGGCTTTAAAAACAAAATAGGCAATCGATGCACTATAGAGTGAAGGAGAGAGAGTGAGATAGAGGGCACACCCGATATGAATCGTAGGAATGATTAAATGAATAATCCCCAAGGGGAGAAAAATAAGAGCCACAGGAGCAACCATAAATTGTAAAAGTGCAGAGCACAGATTTAACCCAGAATAAAACTTTCCAGAAAAAACGGTCTGGGCATCTAATTGAGGAATGGCTCCTTGAAGTGTAGTTTGAAAAGAAAGCATCAAAACCGTTGAAACAATTTGGGTTGTAATGACGATAGAAAAAAGAAGGATGAGCATAGGGGTTTCTTTAAAAGAGTGAAAGCCTAATGTGCCAAGTCTTCCTTCTTTTTCATGTGCGGAAGGTTTAGGTTCCCCGCAGTGTCTATAGGCTAAATCTGAAAAAACAATAGCTAAGAACGTGGCCCCCGCTGAAAATAAAAGCATCAGATGTGTTCCCAGAGAGGGAACAAAATGCTGAAGCAAAAGTCCGCCGATAAATCCTCCTACGCTACTCATTCCAGCCACAGGGCCATTAAATTTTTTAGCAGAATCTTGTCCAAAGGTGCTATTTAAAAAAGACCAGTATTGCTCTACGAGAAGTACAATGTAGGCTTCTTTGAAGACATAAAGAATGCCCGTCATCATTTTTAATCCTTGATGTATAATAGCTGAATAAGCCCCAATCATCATGAGCCCAGAGAGAAAGCTTGTAATGAGAAGTGTATATCTTGGGCCAAATCTTGAAAGAAGCCATCCATAGATATAAACGATGAGAAGAACTCCTATGGGAATCAGGCTTGTAATGAGGGGTAGGTTTTGCGTTCCATAAGATGTTTGATACAGGGAATTGGCAGAGCTTCGAAGCAGTTCATATCCGCATAGGAGAAAAAATGCAGCTATAGAAATAAAAAGGGTTGCTTGGGTTTCTTTTTTCATTATTGAGTTCAACGGCTAAAAAGTGTAACATAAAAAAATTATGTTTGCAGGATATATTGCCATTGCCGGTGGGGTAGGGTTCATAACGATTCTGGGAGGAGTTCTATCCTTAAAAATAAAAACAGATCAATCTGTTAGGTATTGGATTGCGCTGGCTTCTGGGCTTTTAATCTCTACTGCTTTTTTTGAGATGCTTCCTGAAATTAAAGGGAATTTTATTTTTGTGGCTCTTGGATTTTTCTTAATTTATGTGCTCGATAAGATGATTCTTATTCATGCCTGTGGGGAATATGAATGCAAAGTGCATCACATTACTTGGCCAACGCTCTTAAGCACTGGGGTTGATAATTTTATTGATGGTATGGCGATTGCTTCAGGATATTTGATTAGCCCCATGACGGCTTTTATTATTGCCGGAGCCGTGGCCATTCATGAAAGTATTCAAAGTTTTACGGCTGTGATTATTATGAAGAACGATCGCTATCCTCGGTGGAAATTGTTTTCAACGATGATGCTTTTTGGAATTACTATTCCCATTGGAGCACTGTTGTTTGGAACGTATTTGTCTCAATATATCAATACGCTTTTGGCGTTTTCTGCCGGTGTATTTTTATATGTGGGTGCTTCAGATATGCTTCCCGAAGCCCATGTGAAATTTAATATTGGGGTCGTAGGGTGCGTAATTTTAGGAGCCCTCTTAGTTCCGCTTCTTCATTTCTTCTTAGGCGCGTAATTATTTTTTCTGATTATTTCGGAAGAGGGAGTCTGGGATAAGCGCCATAGGTTCCCGGGCGGTCTAGTCCAATAAAACTTCTTAATCCATCGGTCACGGGATCTAAGACAGGGACATTATTTCCCAGGGACTCCAGTCCTTGGCCTACCCATTCTGTGGGTGTTTGGCCAAAAAATAAATGAGCCATGGGATCTCTGGCGTGTTGTGCTTTCCACAGTTCTGGATCCACTCCCGCTCCCTCTGGCATCTGATCCGGAAGCGTCATCATATAGGTGGTAAAGAGCATTAATGTATTTTCTGTGATTTTATAGGGAATTTTAAATATTTTTTGAGCTCTTTCAATACGTGCTCGAACAATGGCTTGTACTTGAGGATCTTTAAGTTGTTCTGGTGTAAAATCTTTTGCATACCATCCTGTAGAATTCCAAAAACCATTTTCAATTTGTGCAAAAAATCCAGAGGTTAAAAATGAAACAATATATCCTCCCGTATAAAAATCTAAATCAAATCTTCCCAAGAAAGCTCTTTGCAAGAGAGACATGTTAATAAGAGCTGCTCTCCAGTTACCAATGATGACTCGCCATTGATATCGATAATTATACCACATTGTATTTTCTGGATTCTTCCATGTTCGCCTGATTAGCCAACGTAATTTAGAGTTTCTATCTTTTGTTGCTTCTAGTGCGGCTTTTGCTATTTCCTCTTCAGTAGCTCCGCTGGCTCTGGCTTGAGCAGCTGCTTCTTCAGGTGTGGGTGGGATGGCATCATATTGAGCGGATAAAGCTCCTTGTGTTTGCATAATTCCCCAGGTTCCACTTAAGAGCCACATGGCAAGGCCTGACATAAACTGATCTCCAAATGCCACCGTACCTGCTCCAAAAACAGACGTGTTACTAAAAAGTCTATCTTGAATAGGAGCCACTTCAGGGGCTTCTCTAGAAGCAGTAGAATATCCGAGCATCACTTGTAAAATTTCTAAGGGTTTATCAATCAAAAGATTGGTTCTATTGTCAATGGCTGCACGTTTGACGGCTTTGGGATCTTTCACCATCCGATCAATCAGAGCGGCTCGTTCCCGTTGCCGGCCAATGTCTGAGATAATCGCGCCTGTTTGTAAATCTTTTCTAGAATCAATTTCTGCAATTTTTTTAAAAAATCTTTCTTTGAGACGTTGACCAACAAACCTCCAATGTGCCAGGCTAAACCATCGGGCTGCGGTGGAAGCGGTGGCGTATTCTTGAGCGGCGGTATAGGCGGTTTGTTGAGATTCTGTAAGCCAAGTTGTGATGAGGGATTCATCGGGCAATTGCCCGTGTTCATCTAAATATGCAACGATTTTTGGAAAAACATTTTTGAACAGTGTTCTTGAAAATATTTCATAGAAACGACTATGTCTTTTAGTAAGCTGTCTACTGAGTGCATCTCCATCTCCAATGGTAACGGGTTTTCCTTTTTTTCTTTTGGCTTCTAAATATTCTCGGTGTCTTGCCAGTGTTTTTGTGTCTGCTCCTGATTGACTAACAAAGATAGAAGCTGCTTTTAATGAAGCTTCTGTAATTTTTTGTCTTAAATTAACTTCCGCTTCTAAAATCAGATTTCTTTTTCTAATTTCTTCTCCACTTAAATGATTAAAATAATCTCTTAATTCTCCCATCCGTGCACGAACGGCTTTTAATCGAGCTTGAGTTTCATTAATCTGTGCTTGGAGGGCTGATTTTTTATCAGCAGATTCTGCCATTTCTAATTCTCTTTCTAATTCTCCTTTGGAATCTAAGAGTTCAGCATTTTCTCCTTGAAGGGCCTCAAATTCAATCGTAGCACCAATATCTTGTGTAGCTTCTTCATGTTCTGCGAGAGTGGCTCTGAGAGCGTCTAATTGGTGTTGAGTATCTTCTGTAGGAAGAGAGGCTTTCAGTCTTCTTTCTTCTTCTTTAAAAAATTCTAATCGATCTTGCTGTGCTTGAATATCTTCAAGATATTGTAACCGGGGAAGTCTTGGAGGATTAGGTAAAACACCTCCATTGGCAAGACTAGGGACGCCGCCTGCTTCAACGACACGTTGGATATCCGGAAACATGACTTGCATAAACGTTCTAAAGGGATAGCCGACTTTATTTCGAAGTTTAAAATAGGCATTCCAAATTCTGGGCATCATTCCTTGAGTGATCATGAAGGTTTGAAATCCAAAAATAAAAGAGGCACAAGCTCGTCTAAACGTTAGGGTTTGAAGTTTAGGATCATCTTCTTTCATATATCCAAAGGCAACAATATTTTCTTTTTCTTTTGAAATAAAATAGTCTTTGAATGCTCTCCAGCGAGAAGGATTGACATAATGAAGCCTCATCCAGTTTTCTTTAAACGTTGTCCATTTTTTAGAACTTAAATCACGAGTGAGTTTATAAAACTGTGATCCTACGTGAGCAATGGTATAGCCTATAACAATGGATGCTCCGATATATGTCATGGCAATGGGAAAGAGGGGTTTATCAATCGTCGCTGCCTTTAATGCTTGGAGATCAAAAAATCCAACCACATTGTGGCCAGATCTCCAACATAAGTTACCGATATAAGATAAGGGTTGAATGACCACTTCCCCTGCGGCTTGCATCGCTGAAACGATATTGAGGGCGGCAGCCTGAGTAGCTTCCGGAGCGGCAATAGCGGTTCCGGCTCCCATGAGGGCTGCTGAAATGAGAAGGGTGTTTCTAATCCATCGTCCATTGAGTGGATGAAAGCCATTGATGTGTTGCAGCCATAAGGCCACCTCGGCTCTTGTGCTGTTGGCCTCTTGAAGAGCTTGAGTGGCTTCTCTCATACGATCCATCACTTCTTTTTGAGAAGTGGCAAAATCAGTATCGGAACCATTTTCGGGTTGTAGCAATAAATTTGTAAAAGTTTCATTTAAGGTTCCATTCAGAGCTCTGAGAGATTCTAAATTTCCTTGGTTTTGTGCAGCATTGATAAAAAAAGTATTCGTGAGTGTTTCTAAAACATTTTGTGAAAATGGAGCATTAAAAACGTCTGGATCTGCCATGGCTCCCAATTGATTAAATACACCTAATTGTGATTGTGTTACCTGTTTTAATCCCACTAAGCTAATACGTTGAGTTTGGCCATTTTTAAAATCTACTTCAACGAGTTCATGGCTTCCTCGACAAGCAATTACTTCGGATTGAATAAGGGCAGTTCCTCCAAAAGGGGCATAAAATAAGGGAATTACATTGGAAGAATAAAAATATTCTAGATCAATCGTGCGTGCCAGAGCCTCTTTGCCTTGAGCTCCTTCGAATGGGAGAAGGAGAAGATGAGCGCCCATGGCAACCATGCCCTTGGATTCAACATAAAATTCATGAATAAGGGTATTTCCTAGAGTATTTTGGGCCCATAATTGAACTTTTGTGATTTTAGAATGTTCGGGAGCCACAATGCCTGATCTTAATTGTGAACCACTAAAATCCGAAAGATTAAAACTTTTTGTTTCGATTACTTCAGAAGTAGAATGAGGACCTGGATGAGTAATTTCAATTTTAACAGTCATTCCCATGGGATGAAATCGTCGAGAAGTAAATCGTCTTTGGGGTAAAAGTCCCCAAGGATCTAGCGTAGATTTAAAAGCAGTGATATGGCCGGCTTCAACGTTGGTTAAATATTCTCGAACCCTCGCCAGTTCTGCAATAAAGTGCTGTCTTCTATTTTGTTCAGGGAGGGGTGATCCCTCTTGGGTTTGACTTAACTCAGCTTGCAGGGCTTCTTGTTCTTCGTCAGAAAGTAAAAAATACCATAAGGGGCCATCTTTATCATGGGCCGTGGCCAATGTCTTTTTTAGAAGGTCAACATATTCAGGAGAAATGGCTTCATCCGCCTCTTCAGAAGTAGCATGAGCCCTCAGAGATTGTTCAATATCAGAAATAAGAGTTCGAATGACGTCGCTTTTAATTTTTGTGACGTATTCCAATGCAGGAAGTTGGCTTGCGATCAGTGTTTTAGTATCGTTGGGATTTTCCACAAGCGATCGAAGAAGCGCAGAGACCTGAAGTTCAAATCCCATGAGCGTATCTAGTTGTTCTGCTGAAAAAGATAAAGGAGCTGATTCCGGAGGAGTTCCATCATAGGAAATTTGAAGAGTAGATTCTTGTTGTTCGAGAGATGAAACCGGAGCGTTTTGAGGAAGAGGGAGAATAAATACGGGAACTGCCATAGAGTTGCTTCCCGCTTGGGTATCTAGGGCATTGGCCGCAAAAAGATCGACATCGATAAAATAAATTTCTGACGTTTCTGATAAGAGAACAGCATGCCGTCCAATTTGTTGAACGGATTTTGTTTTAAACGGTAAGTAGTGAATAATGGATGTATTTCCCCATTGAATGGCAGTACCTTCTCCCAAAGGAGCAATTCGGATAATTTCTGGGGGTGTGGTATCTGATCGTAACGTTATTTCTGTCCCATTCGGCAGAGCTCCTTCAATTTGAAAACTTCCATCCGCGCCTATTTGACTTAAAAAGAAAAAAGGGTCTTTTTTCCAGGCAGAATCTTGAGCTTGGGCAATGTTAAAGAGGGACGTACCCAGAGATATACTAAGAAAGGCAGTAACAAGGATAAAATGAATTCTTAAAAATTTAAAAAGCAAAATTTCCCCCAGCAGAGTTGCTATGCAGTTTTTATGCCACGATGTGTCTAACAAAATGAAAGAAAATTACAACTTTAAAATGCTGGATATGACTTTGTTTTTTTAATTTTTTCCTAAAATTCCTACCTTTAATATTTTGGGGATGTTTTAAAAACCCCTGTAGATTTTTTAATCAGCCTGTCTAAGAAGTATCTAAGGCGACCCTTTTAAAAGGGTCTAGTGATTGAATTTATTAGAGTTTTTATTCTCTTTTTTGCCTATTTTTATGGCATATTTCTTGCTTTTTACGACCCTTTGGTATGGTCTATTATCGAAAAGGTATAACATGGCTTTTGTTAACAGCCTTTGTTTTTAATATTAGCCTTCCTTTTTTAAGCTCTATAACACTGGCCCAGGCTCAAGAAAGTTCCACTCCCTTAACCCAACAGGTTATGGCAGATTTTCGTCGTGTATTTGAAGAAACTAAAAATCAGACCAAATATATTTTAGGAGTGTATCAAGGCCAAATGGTTCTACCGTTTACTGATCTCAGACAAAAAGAATCTGACTCTTCTTCATCTGGCTTTGAGCCTCGATGCCTCACGTGTCATGAGGCAGAACCTAAATCCGAAAAAATAAAACCGTGGAGAGGGGCATCTCCTTTTCGGGATGACATGCAGATGGTGGAAGAATTTTTTAGGCAGGTACTGTCTTTAAAACTTATTTCCCAACGTATTTTAAGTGAAGAGATACCAGAAGAAAATTTTAAAATTTTTCCAGACGAGTTTTATGAGAGTGTGCCAGAACGGCTGACGTTTAGAGATCAAAAAGAAGTTCTTCGAAAATATGGGGAGTGTTTAACAAAAGCCTTACAAATTTTTATTTTAACAGCGATCTCAGATGAAAAAAATACGTTTCATGAGTTTTATGAGTCATTGACTTTGGAATTTTCTCCGTATGCAAAAGAGCGGTTGGAAACGTTGATCGGAAATGCAGATACACTGGCACTTTCTTATGATGAGAATGGAAAGTTAAGGGTTGGGCTGACGTCTCAAATACAAATGTTGGCAGAACGAGATGGCATGGCCTCTGGTTTCCAAACCACTGCTGAGTATAAGCAGATATTAAAATATATAACGCTTCTTTTTTTATATGCCAATTTAGCGTCTATTCGAGAACTCTTGCCGTATGATTTTTCATACCAAGAATTGCCTTTTCCAAAAGAGTGCGAAAATAAGTTTTGTACCTTAGATAAAAATTTAACTTTCTTAAAAGAAAGTTTTACCAAAAAAGAAAAAGAGCATTTTAACACGCGCTTAACAGGGATTCTTCAAGAGCAGGCTTCCACCATTTTCCCACGTTTTCTGACGCCTTTTCTTTTAGAAAACATATTAGATCAGGTGATCTTGTGGAAAATTTTTAAATCAGAGCTATTACCTTCCTTGAATGGAGAAGAATTAGAGAGGGCAGGATTTTTACCCATTCTTCAAATGAATATAGCTTCTTTTGGATCTGATTTATCTCAGATGGATGAAGAAGCATTTATAGATACTTTTTCAAAACTGATGGCGAAGTCTCAAAAACAAATGGCCATGCAGCTTGTGAAAGAGTTGGCGGTATCTGAAGCTCAAGTTGAAATGGGGATGGATCCTTCGCAAGATGTTCGAACCGTAATACGAGAAACGCTCTCCGAAGAAGAAGAAAACGGAGTCATGGACGTTTTGAAAAAGGCCACAGAGGAATATCGGAACAACCCTCTTGTTCAAAATCAACTTCAAAAACTGTATCAAAACCTTTCTCAGGTGCAACGTCAAGAAGCGCTCCCGGAATCTTTATTGGAAAAACAGGGAAAGAATATTAAAGAGTTGACCAAAAAATTATCAAAGGCCATTGAAAAAATAAAAACATTAGAAGAAAAAATATGGAAATCTTATCGTTATAAATCTACCGTTTTGGAAGATACACCAGAACATTTTTCAGCGGTGTGGAAACTCATTCTAACTCCTCACAAAGAGGAACTGAAGTGGAATGATGCTACTCAGTATATAATTCAGCAGATTCTGTCAGGGACCTATCAAGATGCTAGAAATAAGCTTCAAGAAAAAGAAGCTTCTTTAGAAGCCTTAAAAAAGAATCCCGAAATTACCGTGCATGAAAAACGTTCTATTGAGGAAGTGAAAAAAGCCTTAAGTCAAATAGGACATTTACTCAAGCTCTATGGGCCGATTTCTCCTTCGGTAACGTTAGATCAGATATTTGAAATCAAAGGAAAAAAGCTAAACCATGCGGTGTGGGAAGTTTTAAAAGATCAGGTATTGGATCAAAATCCTATTTTAAATATATCGGTTTCCTATCAAGACAGTGAAAGCATTACTGGATTATTGGAAAGTATGTTTTCATTTTTAGATGATCCTAATGAGGCGCTCCTTGTCAAACATTTAAGAGGATATATCGGAGGGGGCATGGAAGGGGATGCCCATGCCGTGGTTCACGAAGCGCTACATGTCCAATATAAAATAATAGAAGAACAGATCAAAAATTTTTGTAAATTAGATATTCAAAATGAAGATGAAATTAAAAAATATTTAAAAAGTTCGATGATTCGGCAAATGACCCTTGCCCAATTCCCTGGGTTTAAATCAGCGGATAAAGAATTAGAACATATACTGGGATCCAGATCCGGCGCAGAATGGCTGATTGAAGATATCTCTTCTCCGATTTTAGGGGTTGGATTTTTAGGCGTCATGGGGCTTTGGGTATTGTCTTTAATTCCCGGTATACAAATTCCTGCCATTTTAATTTTAGCCAGTCAGGCCTTTGTGGTAGCCGCATATCCCCTGGTTGTGGTCGATACCGTTTATTTTACGCATAAATATTTGGTGAAAGAACCTGAAAAGCAAAAAATATTAGATCAGCTCTCTCAAACGTCTGTGACAGGGAATGCACTTGTTGATCCGTCCTTTGCAAGAGCCATGTCTGACAGATTGGGAACAGCCCAGTTTATGTATGTTTTGGGGCATTTGGTATTTTTAAAACTCGAAATTCAATACCACAGGCAAATGCTTTTTGGAGGATATAATCTTTTAACCAGAGCCGTAGTACCTTTAAATCAATTTGCAATGGCCCGAAGTTTAAGACGAATTGGAATGTCTTCTGGGGTGTCGCTGCTCAACGTTACCGAGGCTGAAATTTCAAATTCATATGTCAATCGCATTTCAAGTTTTTTAAGTACGGCTGAACTAAAAATTCATGTGGAAAAAAGTTTGAGCTGGGCAGAGAAAGATTTGTCTCGTCATATTAGTCGATGGGGAGCCGATAAGGCAGCGATTGAAAAAACCATTTCTGAAATGGTTATTCCTAGACATTCCAGTAAAATTTTTTATTTTACCCAGCGAGCAAATTTAACGGCAGAATTTATTTTAAGTGAGCGGGAAGCCTTAAGAAACGTCAAAGAAAGGTTGCAGCAATCTCTTTTAAAAATGGGCGATGGGACGATGCCCCTTCACGCTCTCTTTGATGCTTCAGAATTAAAAGATATTTTAATGTGTGTAAATCACTTTAAATTTTTGGCTTCTAAAAATGGTTTAATGAAAGCCAAAGAAATTACAGATGACTATACTTATATTTTGCGCCAATCGATGCTGGCACAAGCCTATGTTGGGGTGGGAAGAAATGCACTTCTTCGAAATTTAGAACAAGAAACAAATTTGGGATGGCAAAATTCTTTTGCAGCACAACTGGCCTTGGTTCGAAGTTTAAGAGCGGCTCGTCAAGAAGCGGGAGCCAATCCCAATGGCTATGGCTATTTTGAGTATATGATGATTCGTCTTTTTGGCGGAAGTCATTATGATATTTTGGGAATATCGGCCAATGCCACGGCAGATGAAATTAAAAAAGCATATCGAAGTTTAGCCCTGGTTTTTCACCCAGATAAAAATCCAGGAGATAAAATTGCGGAAGAAAAATTTAAAAGAGTGGCCGAAGCGTATGATGTGTTAAGTGATCCTTCAAAGAGAGCTTCTTATGATGCTTCTTTATCTTTACATTCACAAAACGAATCAATTCAGCCATGGGTGGAAGCGTTCAGTGATGAAGAGATCTTTCGGCGTTTTTATGCTCGCGTGCTCATAGAATCGCAAAGTGCAAATCGTGCCGCTTCTGTGGTGACGCCTACGTCTGCTTCATCGACTTCAACAGCATTGGTGCCTTATCAGATTTTGGATACAGATGCAGAGCTCTTTGCCAGACTTCATGCAGAAATTTTTGTAAGGTTAGAAACCGATGCTATTCAAATTTTAAAGGCTAGAGGGGTAGGATCTTTATATCAGGGGGAATATCAACTGTCTGATATTCTAGGGGTCATTGAAAGTGAAGGGCTTTTACACAGAGCTTTAGCCGATGAAGCCTTTATCCGACATTTAAAGCCTCTCCTAATTGCGTTAGAGCAAAGAGGAGTATTTGATGAGTTTAATCAGTTTGTAAGATCACAGGCCATGAATGGGCAATTAATTCAATATCATGAAGAGAGAAATGTAGAACTTGAGACGTTTAAAACCCTGTGGGATAAAATTAAAACGGACTGGAAGGGTCTTTTTGAAGAAGTTCGTATGTCGCGATAATGCCTGGTAATTTTTGTTTTAGTTTTTTCAAATCAGCTTCTAATTGATTTTTTTCTTCTTCGGTTAAAATAATAGGATCTTGATTTTTAAGGGGAAGGTCATACACGATCTCACCCGTATTGGAATCAATTCTTTTTGGAGAATTTTCTAATCGGGTAAGCCACCGGGTGACCAGTTCAAGATGATATTTTAACATGTCGGTTCTTTGAGTATAGTAATGGGTCAGTTTTTCTTCGACCTGGCTCATTTCTTCAGAGCGATGATCAAATAGGTTTAAAGAATAACAAAAATCTCTTTTAAATTCTTCAACATTAAAATTTCCTATGTGGGCATTCTCTAAGCTTTCTTTTAGAAAAAAAAGAGTCTCTTCATATTTTGATTTTTCGAGTGTATGTGGGTCATTGAAATAATGAGCTGAGGTATCAAATATAAAAAAACTACCGATAAAGAGAAGAATACGAGAGGAGCCTCTTAACCATCCTTTTCGAATGAGTTGAAGTCGTCGATCGATAATAATCCAAGCAAATAGTGTTACGAGGGATTCTCCAATGGCAATGCTTCGATCATTGTCCATGGTTTTAAATTGAATGTCTTTAATCAAACTATTGATCATTTGAAGTTCAATGTGATTGACGAGCTTTGTTAAAGGAACTTCTTCAATAGGATAGGCATCTACTCCTCCTTCGAGAAGCTCTATGAGAGAGGATTCTTTTTCAACGGGAACCATCAATCCCTCTTGATCCGTGAGTACACGAAAGCGAATGGTATAATTTTTTAAATCATCCGTACCCAAAAAATCACTGGGCTTTAAGCTATAAGAGGATCTTAATTTTTCTAGATAGTTTGTTTTGGCATGCCACTCTGGCGCTTTTAGTTTTTTAATTCCCAGTTTCTGGTAGGCCCAGTCTTTTCCTCCAGAGAGTGCTGCTATATGCAGGGCAATGATGCGTGGGGCTTCTTCTTCTAAAAAGAGAGTAAAAGGGAGAGCGAAAGCGTCTTGGGCTTGGGTTAAATGAGATTCAGGGGTTTTGGAAATAACAATTTTTTTATCCAGAATCACATCTTTATTTTTTAAAATCGTATGCGCTTCTGAGATGACCTGATGAACGAGAGTTGGCATATCTTCTCTTTGAAGGAAATAATACCAAAGAGCCAAAGAATAGCCTTTGGGATGATCCAGATTTTTAAGATCTTCGGCACTTGTTAAAAAAGGAGAAAGAAAGAGAATGAGCGCTAGAAAAATTACTTTAAAGTTTATCATAATGTATTTTATATAACTTATTGATTTTTATTAACTTTATTGATATATGAATATATCTTTATGATCTTTCGAAAGCAAGTTCTATTTTTTATTTTTGTCATTCTCGCGGTACACTCTCTCTATGCCAATCCTGCTTTAGAATCTTGGGTTACAGCGCAGGTCAGAAGAATTCTCATCTTAACTTCTGAGCAATCAGCAGTTCGGGGAGAAGTCAGGCTTTCTCAATGGTTGATTGAAGAAGAAACTCAAAAAATATCTCGTCTAATCCTTCTTAGGGTAGAGCCATTACCCAAAGAAAAAATGGCTCGAGAACTTGAACTTTTATTGAATCCCAGAGAACTTTTATGGTTGGCCGATGATGTACGTGTGGCCAAGGTACTCCGAGAATCTCAAACAGAGTTTGGGCTCGCTAGACACATCATGGCCAATCAATTTTTATCTTCTCTGGAAGCGTATACTCCTCCCACATTCTTAGAGTGGATCATTGAAAAAGGACGGCGGATTATTTCAAGAGGGGAAAAATTAAATCAAGAGGAGGTATTAAATTTCTTACTTACCAAAGGACAAAATCCAGAAGGATGGATTAAAGAGATCGAAGCAAAAGTGGTACGAGGAGGGGTGATTCAAGCAGAAGAACTGGTTGCCGCAAGTTCGCTGCTCCATCCTTTTTGTGATCGTATTTTTTCTGAAGCTATTGATTCTGTTTTATTTCGGCAAGCGTTGGTGATTGAGTTTTGGAAAAAACACCCTGAAAGCGTTCAATATTTTTTTGGTCGTATTTTAGGCGTGATTTCTCCTCAGATGACATTTCAAAATTTCCCGAGGATTATGGCAGACTTTCCAGTGGCTGTGTTTAATGCTACGCATACGAGTCGACGTTCTGCTTTTTTTCTTTTTGGTTTTCCAAAAAGCTACGCCAACAATAAAATAACAGCGGAGATCGCTTCTCAGTGGATTCGTTTACAAAGCATTCAGTCTTTAGAGACAACAGGTCTTTTAGGGGATCGGTCTTATCGAGAATTTATTGTCAAGGCCATTGCAAATATAGAAAATAAAGGCCGAATATATAAATTAACCCATGCGGGTGAACTTCAAGAATTAAGGCGGCAGTTGGATCTTTTAAATCGATATCAAGAAGCCTTTCAAAACACCCCCTTTGATGTTTTTTCAAATACCTTGGTTCCCAAAGACATTTTAGAAGTAGAAGTATGGAAAATGTTAGATGCACAATATCGAGGAGAGTGGTGGGGGAAAAATATTAAATGGATATTGGTGACGACCATTTTAGGGGTGGTGGAATATTATTTAAGCCATCAGCCTGAAGCCATGATGGATCCCTCAGCTTTGGACGTTCGGGATATCGATATCTTAAATGATATTGATTTAAAAATAGAGCTTTCTAAAATAAAACTTCAATCTGAAACCGACCCCGAAAAGATTCAGCGAATTCAAGAATATATTTTAATTTTAGAAACCGAACGGGGAAAGTATACCCATTAGAATTTTCCTTTATGTCTAACCGTGACACCAGTGACCAGATAAATAATATCTTCACAAATGTTGGTAGCGTGATCTGCCATGCGTTCTATCTTCAGTGAGATTAAAAGAAGAGAAGTGGCACGTTCAATCGTCTGAGGATCTCGAATCATATCAGAAAGTAAATTTCTATAAATTTTTTGTTGAAGTTCATCTACTTCTTGGTCTTGTTTAATGACATGTTGAGCAAGTTCAGCATTTCTTTGGAGCAACGCTTTTAAAGTGTCTTGAACCATGTGCTGAACAATTTCAGATAAGATGGGAATATTTACCAGGGGTCTTAATTCAGGTTGATTGGATAAAAAAAGTGATTGTCTAGAAATATATTCTGCATAATCTCCAATACGTTCTAGTTCATTATTGATTTTCATGACGGAAGTAATAAATCGAAGGTCACCGGCTTTGGGTTGTTGAAGTGCAATATACTTAATGCAGAGATCTTCAATTTTAAGTTCCTGTTCGTCAATAATACGGTCATAGCGAATGACTTCCTTGGCTAGACGTGCATTTCTTTCTTTTAAGGAGAGGATAGCGGTTGAAATAGCTTTTTCAATCATCCCTCCCATGAGAGAGAGTTCTTGTTTAATTTCTTCTAGATCTTTTTCGAATGATTTAGGATCTGTCATTTTATCCAAACCTCCCGGTAATATATTCTTCTGTTTTTTTAACTTTAGGATTTGTAAAGATATTTTCTGTTTTATCGAATTCGATAAGTTCTCCAAGATAAAAAAAGGCGGTGTAATCTGAAACACGTGCGGCTTGCTGCATGTTGTGGGTGACAGTAATGATAGTATATTTTTCTTTTAAAGTCTCCATGAGTTCTTCTATTTTCTGAGTAGCCGTTGGATCCAGCGCAGAAGTGGGTTCATCAAAAAGAATTATTTCAGGATCAATGGCCAAGGTGCGTGCAATGCAGAGGCGTTGTTGTTGCCCTCCTGACAAATTGGAAGCCAGATGATACAGGCGATCTTTAACTTCGTCCCACAGTGCAGCATAGCGTAGAGATTCTTCTACTTTTTCACCGATGATGGATTTTTGAGTTATTCCTCGGACTCTTAATCCATAGGCCACATTTTCATAAATAGATTTTGGAAAAGGATTGGGTTTTTGAAAGACCATTCCAATTCTCATTCGAAGCTCAATAGGATCTACTTTGGGATCTAAAATATTTTTTCCTTCAGGGTAAAGGGTAATTTCCCCTTCGTAGCGATTCCCTGGATAAAGATCATGCATGCGATTAAAACATCGAAGCAACGTGGTTTTTCCACAGCCCGAAGGTCCAATCATGGCAGTGACTTTTTTTTCTTGAATGGAAATGGAAATGTTTTTAAGAGCCTCAACCGTTCCATAATAAAAATGAAGATTTTGAACCTGGGCTTTAAATGTAGTTACCATGTGATTTTCTTTCTGACTCGGTATCGAATGATGATAGCAACGGCATTCATCAAAAGAGTAAGGGTGAGAAGAATAACTCCTGCTCCCGCAGCATTTACATGAAACTCTGCTTGAGGCCGAGAAATCCAATTAAAAAGTTGAATGGGAAGGACGGTAAAAGGATCCATGAATGAATGAGGTAAAAATGCAATAAAGGTGAGCGCTCCAACAGTAATGAGCGGAGCGGTTTCTCCAATAGCTCGGGAAAGGGCGATAATAACGCCGGTTGCAATCCCTCCAAAAGAATAGGGTAAAATATGGTGTTTGACGGTTTGCCACTGAGTGGCCCCTAAAGCATAGGAAGCCTCTCGAATAGAGGTGGGAATGGCTCTCACGGCCTCACGGGTTGCAACAATAATAATAGGAAGAATTAAAAGAGATAAAGTAAGTCCCGCCGTTAAAAGACTTTGCCCTAAGTGAAGGCTATGAACAAAAATTCCCAGAGCCATAAGCCCAAAGATAATGGAAGGGACCGCTGAAAGATTAGAGATGTTAATTTCAATAAATTGTGTGAGTTTATTTTTAGGAGCGTATTCTTCTAAATAAAGGCCACTTAAAATACCTAAGGGAATGGAAATGAAAGCGGTAATAAACATAACCCAAAATGTTCCTACCCAGGCCGATAAAATTCCTGCTTTGTCTGCAAAGCGAGAGGGAAATGAAATTAAAAAATTTAAAGACAGTCTAGGGATTCCTTCCAAGGCTAAATCCAGTAGCAAGGTGGTTAAGGCAAGAAGGGAAAATAAAACGCACATAATGCTAATGACAGAGAACCAAAAGTCATACTGTTTATTCCGACGAACCAGAGCTGCTAAAGACATTGTTTAATATACCTCATTTAATATACTTCTCTAAATTTTTTTCTTAAACTGTGCCCCACAATATTAAAACATAAAGTAATAAAAAAAAGTGTTAGCCCACACACAAAAATAGTTTGATATCCTAAGGTTCCATGGGGAAGATCCCCAAGACTTACTTGTACAATATACGCTGTTAACGTTTGCGCAGGCTCTAGAGGATTTAAGGTAAGATTGGGTTGCATGCCTGCAGCAATGGCTACGACCATTGTTTCTCCAATGGCTCTAGAGATGGCTAAAATATAAGAAGAAGTAATTCCTGAAAAAGCAGCTGGAATGACGACTCGAATAGCCGTTTGAAAATGCGTGGCCCCCATGGCATAGGAGCCTTCTCGAAGGGGCATGGGAACAGCATGCATGGCATCTTCACTTAAAGAGCTGACATAAGGAATGATCATGATCCCCATGGTAAGGCCAGCTCCTAATACATTAAATCCAGATAAAGAAGGCAAGATAGTTTGAAGAAGAGGGGTTACAAATAATAGTGCAAAATATCCATAAATGACGGTGGGCACTGCACTTAAAAGTTCCAAAAGGGGTTTTAACGTTTCTCTAAATTTGTGAGAGGCGTATTCGCTTAAGTAAATAGCCATAATGGTTCCTAATGGAATAGCCAATATGAGGGCAATGAGAGTGGTTAAAAATGTTCCACATATTAAGGGTAAAATTCCATAATGCGCATCGGAAAAAAGAGGCGTCCACTGTTTATCGAAAAGAAATTGTTTAAAAGAAACACTTTTAAAAAAAGGGATAGACTCATAAAATAAAACAAAAACAATTGCAGCGGTAATTAAAATAGAACAAAGGGCAGAAGAAAAAAGAATCCCTCGGATACATGTGTCTTTAAACCGCTCAATGCGTCTGTAGTAAGAGGTCTTCAATTTTCATCCCAATGTGTGCCTCTCCTCCAAAAGTCGTTCCTATTTTATTTTTTTGTAATCGGGTGAGATCTGCCTGATAGGCTTTGGGAGAAAGAGGAACATATTTTACCTGAGGAACCAGTGTTTGTGCTTGGGTCAAATAAAAGGTGACATAGTCTTTGACTTCTGATTTTTTGAGTGAAGTAACATTAACATAAATAAAAATAGGACGAGAAAAAGGTTCGTAGGCACCATTCACAATGGTTTTTAGAGAAGGCAAAATCGCCTTGTTTTTGGTATTTATAATTGCGATGGCTTTAAGCTTAGCTTTATTGGCTTCATAGTAAGAGAAAGGAAGGTATCCCAAAGCATTCGGATCCTGACCAATACCTAAGACCAATGTATTATCATCTTCACTGGCGGTATAATCCCCTCGAGAGGCTTTTGATTTTCCGTTTACAGCTTCTGTAAAATAGTCAAAAGTTCCTGAGTCTGATCCGGCTCCGAACAATTTTAAAGGGGTCTCGGGCCATTCTTTTTTAACTTGATTCCACTGGATAATTTTCCTCTGAGCTTGGGGTTCCCATATTTTTTTAAGTTCAGGAAGTGAAAGCTCGGAAAGCCAGGTATTTTTTTGACTGACACAAAGGGTAATGGCGTCATAGGCAATAGGAAGTTCAATATATTGAATGCCAGAGTCTTTACAGGTTTTCATTTCTTCTTTAGAAATGGGGCGAGAGGCATCTTGAATATCGGTTTCACCTCGGCAAAATTTTTTAAATCCACCACCGGTTCCAGAAATTCCAACAGTGACTTGTACAGTACCTTTTTTTAAGGTTTGAAATTCTTCAGAGACAGCTTCTGTAATAGGGAAGACAGTACTGGAACCATCGATTTTAATAAGGCGAGTCTGTGCGAAAACAGAACTCGTGGTAACCATGAACATCAGGACATAAAGTTTAAAAGATTTCATAAATAATCTCCTTTCATTAGCTACGACCATACTGAGATTTTGTTAAGATCAGATAAAGATTAAGTAAAAATACGGTAAAATTATAAAAGAGGAAGAATAAGACTAAAGGTGCTTCCCTGGCCTGGAGTGCTTTCCACGTCGACATATCCTCCGTGAAGAAGAGCCACATGTTTTACAATGGATAATCCCAGCCCTGTGCCCCCGCATTCACGACTTCGGCCTTGATCAACGCGATAAAATCGCTCAAAAATACGAGGTAAGTGTTCTGGACTGATGCCCACGCCGGTATCTTTAATAGAAAGTCTAATGGCTTCTTTTTCTTTTTCAGAGAGAATCCATATGTTGGTTCCGGAAGGATTATATTTAATGGCATTTTCTAAAAGATTTGTTAACGCCTGTTCAAGTTTAGAAGCATTTGCCCAAACATATTTTTCTTTAAAATTTGTTTGGATAGAAACGTTCTTCTGTTTTGCGAGCGGAGAGAGATGATGAATTAAATTTGGTATCAGTGCTTCTAAATCAAGAGCTGCTTTTTCGAGGGTTTGTTCTGTCTCAAGTTGAGATAAAGCCAAGAGATCTTCTACGAGTTTAGTAAGCCGGTGGGTGTGTTCTTGAATGGTTTTGACAAAGGCAATGGTCTGCTCCTTAAGCCCTTCTTCTTCTAACAGCGTATCTGCATATCCTCGAATAACAGAAAGAGGAGTTTTAAGTTCATGAGAGGCATTGGCTACGAAATCTACCCGCATGTGTTCTAGTTTTTTAAGTTCTGAAATATCGTGAAAAATAGCAACGGCTCCAATGATTTTTGAAGATATCGATAAAAGAGGAGAAATGGTGCATTCAAAATATCGTTCTGTGTTTGGAGTTATCTTTATTTGTTTTTGATAGGTTTTTTTAAACTCAAGACAAGCTTCAATGTCTTTAATAAGCGTTGGGGTCAGTGGAACATCACTTATTTTTTTACCAATTAAGTTGAATCCCCCAAGATTAAATATTTTTAAGATGGGCTCATTATAGGTTAGAATTTTTTTTTGATGATCGATAGCCAGTACCCCATCATAGATACTGGAAAGAATCGCGGACAATTTTTGTTTTTCCTGAGTTAAAGTTTCAAGGTGATGTGTCCATTGATCTTTCATTGCATGGACTGAAGAGGCAAGAAGCGATAGCTCTTCTTTTTTAGAGGCATGGGTCAATTTAGAAAAAAAATGACGAAGCATGAAAAATATTATCCCTCTTGGAAGCGATATCCAATCCCTCGAACGGTTTCAATGTACGGGCCTATTTTTTTTCGAAGAGAGGTAATGTGAACATCGATATTTCGATCAATCACTACTTTTTCATCTCCCGTCAGGGCTGATAGCAATTGTTCTCGGGTTAAAACACGTCCTTGGTATTGAGTGAGGATTTTTAAGAGTTTAAATTCTGTAAGCGTAATATGAATTTCTTGTGAATTTTTATGCAAACGATATTTTTCCCAATCTATCATAAGCTCTTTGTGTGTAAACGTTGCCAGAGATTTTTCTGGTGTGTGTGTTCGTCTGAGAATGGCTTTTATTCTGGCCATAACTTCTTTAATGTCAAAGGGTTTAGTGACATAATCATCAGCCCCCAATTCTAAACCTTTGACAATGTCTTCCTTAGAAGATTTTGCTGTCAGCATCAAAATAGGAATATTTTGAGTGGCGATATTCTTTTTTAAAAGTTGGCAAAGATCCAGCCCAGATGTTTTTGGGAGCATCAGATCTAAAATAATAAGATGGGGTTTTAAAAGAGAAATTTTTTGAAGAGCTTCTTCTGCATGAGAGGCTTCTAGGGGATTAAACAGATTTTTTTTGAGATGATAGGCCAGGAGATTTCGAATATCTTTTTCATCTTCAATGATTAAAATAGATAGGGCATCATTTTGCATTTGACATACTCTATCGCTAAAGTTTATAGAGATGCAACCCCTCATCTAGAAAGGAATATATACATGTATCAAAAAGTCATATTTTTAATGGTATTTTTGGTAGCACCCTTTTTGGTTGCCCAAGAGAATTCAAAAACAACACTTCGAAATTTATTTCACTCCAATGCTTATCATATGGATATGCCCTATGAAGAAGAAACACGGTCAGAAAGGAATGTAGGTATTTTAGGAGGAGCCTCTTTAGTAAAAAGTTTAGAAACCCATGCCTTTATTCAGGTTTTTTCTGTCGCTTCTCAAGAAACCATGGATCAATTTAAATTACGGAGAGGAGAAATTAGTTTTAAAGGAGTTTTAACCGATAGTGCTGATTTTTTTGTAATGTTTGATCCAGTCAAAGGTCTATCAGAAAATAAAACCGTATCGGGAACTACCATTAAACAATTTAAAAAAGACGCCTCTATTTTACAAGATTTAGGGCTTACGTTTAAAGTGTTGAATAATAAACTGGTCATTGGACAATTTAAACGACCGATCAGTCTTGAAGCGCTTCAATCCTCTGGAGCCTTAGAGCTTTTAGAGCGAGCTACTGTGGTTCAGATTTTGGGAGATAAAAGAGATGTTGGAGCCATGGTGCAAGGAGAAGTGAAGACATTTAAACTTCAATATATGATTGCGCTTTTTAATGGAGAGGGACCCAATAACGCGGATCTTAATAATCAAAAAGATGTTAGTGGAATGTTGACCTTTAAACCCTGGGAAGAAGCGCAGCTGTATGTTTCTGTCTATGAAGGAACTCAAGGCGCTTTCAATGATGCTCAAACGCGATATGGCGTTGGAGGACTTTGGAACAAAGGTCCCTATGTTTTAAAAATGGAATATTTAACTGCTAAAGATGGGAGCATTGAAAAGGATGGCTGGTATATTTTAGGAGCCTATAGCTTAAGTAATTTGGGAGTAGAGTTTTTAAAACCCGTTCGGCTGGCAGTTCGGTATGAAGAATGGGATGCCGATACGGCTAATGATGTCGAGATTCATCTTTGGACATTTGGGGGGCAATACTTTTTAGATGAAAAGGGTGCCTCAAAATTAGCGGCCGATATTTTTTATCAAGATGGAAAAGGGCAAGAAAAAGATGATCTAGGCCTCATGTTTGGTTTTCAAGGGAAATTTTAATTATTTTTTTGGTTTGTTTTTTTCTTTAAGCCCTAGGAGTTCCCACAGGCTAAATTCAATATCGTAGGCGGTGTGGAGAAGATATTTTTCGTAGACCTTTACAAAAATAAAATGAGTAGTGAGATTGGTGACTACCCCATAGGCGACTCCATACATGGCTTCTCTTCTTAAAGAATTAATCACTCCTTTGTTTCTGAGCGATTGATAGGTCCCCAGCCAAAAGGGTGTCGTAAACAAAAGTGAAGTGGTTCGGCGGTACATAAATTGAGTAAGATTAAAACTGCCTCGGGTGGCATGGTGAATAATGACGGCATTCCAAAAATAAGGTTCATTGAGCCCTGACCAGATTCTAAAGCTTTGATTGGCTAATTTTTCTCCAAATACTTTTGAAAGACTAAAAATCGTTGCTTTTTTAAAGGCTAAGAAACATTTTCGAACGACGCCTGCCTTTTGAGGGGTAAAATTTGAGTGTTCTTCTAAGGCGATTTGATAGGTTGCTCGAATTTTTGTATCGAGCACTTTTTCAATTTCTTGCCTAGCTTGGACGCTTAAGGAAGCGGTTTGGCCACTGCTTTCCAGTGTCTGTTGAATGTGTCGGAGCCATTTTTCTCGAAGTTTTACAATAGATTTTTCAAAATCTGGATTTTTTGAATGGGCCACGACCTCTTCTTGAATAGTTTTAATATCTCCATGAATCATCCAGGCAATTTGTCGTCGTTGCTCGTCGTTAAATTTTGTAAAGGCTACATCTCCGGTTCTGCGTCTGGGTTGTGCGGCCAGTGTTTTTTCAATGTTAGAGTCAAATACGAAATGTTGTAAGAGGAGGTCATATTCTTTTTCTAAAATATGAAGTTGCACAGTGGTATTAATGGTACCTAAGAGTTGATTTCCAATAACTCTTTCTAAGAAATTTTTTTGAAACCATAGAGAGTGATTTTCATCAAAAGGCTCGTCAATAAGAATAGCACTTTTAACTTCTTCAGGATCATCGCTAACATGTCTAAACCATTGTCTAAAGACAAGCTCTGTTCCAATGACGGTAGCGGTATCTCCGCCCATTTGCCAAAAGGCACGTTTAAATTGAGCGGGGGTAGCATCGTATTGCGCCAACGTGGTTTGAGCTTCTGGGATCAGTTTTTTTAATACCGCTCCAACAGATCTTGATTCTGTGGAACTGGCCTCTGCATAGGGATAAATTTTATTGATCAAATATCCCATCCAAGACGTTTTTCCGTAGTGCCAGCAACTGTACTGCGCACCAATTTTTGAAAAAGGTTTTTTAAGCATTTTAGGAAGAATGAGAGTAATAAAAACAGTTCCAACGGTAATGCCCGCATACCACTTCAGTGCATATGGAGTGTCATCATTATTTTCTTGGGGCACTGGTTCTTCTTCTGGTTCTACACCGATGGTTAAGGTATTAGCCAAAGTATTAGATAGAGAGAAAGAAAATTCTACTTTTTTAGAAATCTCAGAGAAATCATCATAGAATGTGGTGATGATATTTACAAATCGTTTAATATATTTTAATTTTATTTCTTGTAGCTCCTGGGAATCACTGGCTTTAATCAGAAGCTCGGATAAATCGTCTTCTGATATTTTTTCTAAAGATAAATCTCTAAATTCTTGAGGGATGAGATGAGACACGTCTTGTCCTGCTATACTTTCCAGCTCTGTCTGAAAGTCTTGATAAAAGGATTCTATTTCTTGTCTTGTGCGATCAATCAGTTGAATAATTTCTTGGGCTTGATTTCCCAAGATGCCATTTTGTGTGGCTAAAGAGATAAGCTGGGCTTTAATAATATCTTCAATATCTTGAAATTCCATTTTGATAATGCCCTGGGCACTTCTTAAAAGGAGTGTTTTTTCTTTTTGATCCTCTGGATTGTGTTCCGCAATGACATCTTGAGGGTGACCCAGTTCTGGATCCAGAGGAATAAAAAAGAAAGGAATGGGGGAATGGAAACCAAAATGGTAAAGATCAATAAGCCGAAGGATATAAAACCCTTGAGCTCTTTGAATACTGGGAGTACTGGCGGGGACAAAAAAGAGGTAATTTTTGGAAATCGAAATCTTTTGTGCTGAAAGGGGAATGGTTTGAATATCCCCCGTTGTAATATTCATGAGAGTCAGGGTGTCTTCTTGAGCGATGACTCTGTAAAGTGTTTGGCCGGCTTCACTTTGAGCTACAAAAGCCTTTTCATCTACAATGTTTCCAATAATTTTATAGGTTAAATCTATTTTAGACCAAACTTGCCCGTGGATGAGGAAGTTATTGAAATCATAAGCAAAAATGGAAAGATGCGGAAGGAAAAGGAGGAAAACAATGACTGCGATTTTTGGGAATTTCACCCTACATTTTCTCCACAGTAAGTAGAGTTCATAGCGAACTTTAGTGAAATAATCAAGAACAACCTGACGTCCCTCCACACGAGTCGCATTTCAGGCATGCCCCATTTCTCACCATTGTAAACTGACCACATTCCCTACAAGGATCCCCTTCATAGCCTTGCAACTCGGCCACTTCTTTGGCATGGGCGTACACATGTTCTGAGGTGTGTCCATTCCCATTTCCATTTTCATGAAGAACTTCTGTGTGCATATCCGAACTTCCATCATCGGTTGCAGGGGGCATAAAGAAAAAGGGTTTTTGATGGGATGATTTTGGTTTTAACACTTTTTCATCCGTAGGAGGAACTTGAACTAAATCGTATCGTCCTAAATAGGTCATGGCGAGTTCTCTAAAGATGTAATCCACAATACTGGTAGCCATTTTAATGTGGTCGTGCTTTTGGACAACCCCATTGGGTTCAAACCGGGTAAAAGAAAACTGATGGACAAAATCTTCCAGAGGAACGCCATATTGAAGCCCAATGGAAACAGCAATGGCAAAACAGTTCATAAGTGATCGAAAGGCCGCGCCTTCTTTGTGCATATCTAAAAAGATTTCTCCCAGTGTGCCATCTTCGTATTCTCCCGTTCTTAAGTACACTTTATGTCCGCCAATTTCTGCTTTTTGGGTATAACCAGATCGCCGGGTCGGAAGGGGGCGCTTTTTAGTGATACGAGCAACTATTTTTTCTACGACTTTTTCAATTTTTTCTTGTTGAGAATTGGCCAGTAAAACATCAGCCCAGTCATCGGCCACTGTATTTAACGGCTGAGAGAGCTTAGATCCATCTCGATAGAGCGCATTGGCTTTGAGCATCTGTTTCCACGATTCTGTATAGGCGGTTTTAATGTCTCTAACATCGGCTTCAAAGGGCATATTAATGGTTTTACTGATGGCTCCAGAAATAAAGGGTTGAGTAGCGCCCATCATTTTAATGTGGCCATGATAGGAGATGAATCGTTTTCCATATTTTCCGCACTTATTGGCACAATCAAAAATGGGATAGTGCTCTTCTTTAACATGCGGAGCTCCTTCGATGGTCATCGTTCCGCAGCAAATGTCGTTGGCTTTTTCAATTTCTTCTTTTGTAAAGCCGAGACTTTCTAAACTGTCTTTATCAAACGTGTCCCCCAGCGTGTGTTTATTAAACGCAAAATTAATGTGAAATACAGAAGGAAGATAGGATTCTAGTTTTTGAATCATGTCTACGCTTAACCCTTTTTGAAGAAGCGTTTCATGGTTAATAAAGGGAGCATCCTTTAACGTGCCTTTGCCTTTAATGTAACAAACGATATCTTGAATTTCAGATTCCGAATAGCCACATTTTTTTAGTGCTGCTGGAACAGATTGATTAATAATTTTAAAGTATCCACCGCCGGCTAGTTTTTTAAACTTAACCAAAGCAAAATCGGGTTCCACTCCTGTGGTGTCGCAATCCATGAGTAGTCCAATGGTTCCGGTAGGGGCAATGACGGTGACCTGGGCATTTCGGTACCCATACTGTTCTCCCAATTCTAATGCTTTATCCCACACGGTTTTGGAAGCTTGAACCATTTCTTTTGGAGCATATGTTGACTCAATGCCTTGTGGGGTGATGGTTAAATTTTCATACTGATCTAAAGAGGCGTTATGTGCCGCGCGTCTATGATTTCGAATAACACGAAGCATGTGCTTTTTATTTTTTTCGTAATTTTCAAAAGCACCCAATTCTTTGGCCATGAGGCTACTTGTCACATAAGACTGCCCGCACAGGATGGCGGTTAAAGAACCCGCAATAGCTCTAGCCTCTTTACTGTCATAAGCAATCCCCATACACATGAGAAGGGCTCCAATGTTGGCATATCCCAGCCCTAGCGTTCTAAAGGCAAAACTATTTTTGGCAATTTCACGACTTGGGAATTGAGCCATCAAAACTGAGATTTCTAAGATGAGGGTCCAAAGATGTGCTGCATGTTGATAAGCGTTGATATTAAATGTTTCTGTCGTTGGATCATAAAATTTTAAAAGATTAATAGAAGCCAAATTGCAGGCCGTATCGTCTAGAAACATGTATTCAGAGCACGGGTTAGAGGCATTGATTCGACCATCTTCAGGGCAGGTGTGCCATTCATTAATCGTTGTATCATATTGAATCCCCGGATCGGCACAGGCCCAAGCCGCGTACGTAATTTTATCCCACAAGGTTTTGGCTTTAATGGATTGGGTAATGGAACCATCAGTTCGGGAAGTGAGATGCCAATAGTCGTCTTTTTTAAGCGCTTCAAAAAAGGAATTAGGAATTCGAATGGAATTATTGGAGTTTTGTCCGCCCACGGTTCGATAGGCTTCGGAGTTCCAATCGGTATCAAGCTCTATAAATTCCATGGTTGTGAATCCCTGTTTGGCAAGCTGGATTGTTCTAAAAATATAATTCATGGGAATTTGAAATGGCTGGGCTTCTCTCAAGACCTGAGCCAAGACGGAATTGTGTTTGGGATCAAATGCATTCTCTCCCAACTCTTTCTTTTGAGAGGCACAAGCCTGCATAATTTTTTGAAGAATGGTTTTAGTGGTTTTGGATCCAGTGACCAGGGCTACCACTTTTTGTTCTTCTCTTACTTTCCATTCAATAAAATCAATAATGTCTGGATGGTCGAGGTTTAAACATACCATTTTAGCAGCCCGGCGTGTAGTGCCCCCACTTTTAATAGCGCCTGCGGCTCGATCTCCAATGGCTAAAAAAGACATGAGCCCAGAAGACATGCCCCCCCCTGAAAGTTTTTCGCCATTGCCTCGAATATTACTAAAATTGGTTCCCGTGCCAGAACCATATTTAAAAAGTCTAGCTTCGCGGGTCCACAAATCCATAATGCCGCCTTCGTTTACCAAATCATCTTGAATCGATTGAATAAAACAGGCATGTGGCTGTGGTCTTTCATAAGCAGATGTGGAGGAGGTGAGTTTTTTGGTTTTGGGATCTATGTAATAGTGTCCTTGCCCTTTTCCTTTAATGCCATAGGCCCAATAAAGTCCGGTATTAAACCATTGAGGGCTATTGGGAGCCGCCATTTGATGAGCCAGCATGTAACACACTTCATCATAAAAATTTTGGGCATCTTCTGTAGAATCAAAATATCCATATTTTTTTCCCCAATGGGTCCAACATCCGGCCATGCGATGAAATACCTGTCGGCAATCGGTTTCTGAATCATCTTTGGGATTGCCATAGGGAGATTTTTTGGGGGCATCTTTTAACCCTGCTTTTCTAAAATATTTTTGAGCGAGGATATCGGTAGCTACTTGTGACCAGGATTCAGGAACGGTGACACGATCGGAAGAAAAAACAGATGTTCCATCTGTATTTTTTAATTCTGATCGGCGTTCAATAAACTGAATGTCTTCGTAAGGATTTTTTAAATTTTTGGTAAAAAGCTTTTTAATTTTCATGGGTTATCCTTGTGTCATCCCCGACTTGATCGGGGATCCAGTGTCCTTCTTAACTTCGTTTTTGAGAAAAAAATACCCCTTTGAATGATACACTTTCATTCAACTTTGTCATCCCGGGCTGAGCCCTGGATCTAATATTTGTAATTTATTTTTTTAGTAGATCAGAATGCTTTATTATTTTAATTTTTTCTCTAATCTATAGTTTTACTATAAAGAGTTGAGAATTTTGTGTCAACGAAATTGTACTATCTGTTGTGTGTTTTTTTACTATAAAGCACAATCTGTTGATTTTACTCAAGAAATTTAACTATGGAGGGATTCTAAATATTTTTCGCATTCAATGGCAGCCATGCAACCACTGCCAGCCGCCGTAATAGCCTGACGGAAAACAAAATCTTGAACGTCTCCAGCAGCAAAAATACCGTCGATAGAGGTTTTTGTGGAGTTAGGGTGTGTCTCCATATATTTATTTTCATGAAGTTTTAAATACGACGAAAAAAGTTCAGTATTAGGGGTATGTCCGATGGCCATAAAAACCCCTTCACACTCAAGTTCGGATACTTTTTGTGTTTTTACATTTTTAATTTTAATGCCGGTGACTGCATTTTCTCCTAAAATATCTTCGATGACAGAATTCCAAACAAATTTCATTTTTTTATTTTTCAATGCACGTTCTTGTATAATTTTAGAAGCGCGGAGTTTATCTCGCCTATGAATAAGCGTGACTTCCGAAGCAAAACGGGTGAGAAACAGCGCTTCTTCAAGGGCACTATCGCCTCCACCACAAACAACAACTTTACTTTCTTTAAAGAAGGCTCCATCGCAGGTGGCACAGGTGGAAACCCCTTTTCCCATCAACCGGTTTTCATTTTTAAGTCCCAAGAGGTTGGGTTTTGTACCGGTAGCAATAATCACCGAATGGGTTTTAAATTCTTTTTCTTGGGCAAAAATTAAAAAAGGTTTTTTAGAAAAATCAACACGGGTGACATCTTCTGTCAGAAAACGAGTCCCAAATTTTTCAGCTTGTTTTCGAAAAAGAGCCATGAGCTCTGGCCCCAAAATACCTTGGGGAAAACCGGGGTAATTTTCAACTTCAGTGGTGAGCATGAGTTGGCCACCCGCTTGATAGCCTTCGATGACAAAGGGGTTTAAATTCGCACGTGCGGTGTAAATAGCAGCTGTGAGCCCTGCGCAGGCTGAGCCAATGATAATCACATTTTCTGTGGTCATAATAATTCATACTATTTCGTGAAAGACATTGTCAAAAGGTATTGTCATCCCCTGCGAAGCCATTGTCATCCCCCGCGAAGCCATTGTCATCCCCTGCGAAGCCATTGTCATCCCCCGCGAAGCCATTGTCATCCCCCGCGAAGCCATTGTCATCCCCCGCGAAGCCATTGTCATCCCCCGGCTTGACCGGGGGATCCATTAATTATAAGAACAGATATTCTGAAAGAAGATGAAGTTAGAAATTTTATATGAAGATCAAGATTTAGTGGCGGTGGATAAGCCCTCTGGCATGTTGGTGATCCCGGATCGCTGGCAAAAAGAAAAAGGTCAAACGCTCATCGACCATCTTTCGAAGCGCTATTCTCAAAAAATCTATGTGATTCATCGTTTAGATAGAGATACCTCGGGGCTCATGGTATTTGCAAAGACAGCCGAGTGTCATCGGCAAATGTCACAGCTTTTTGAACATCGAAAGATAGAAAAGATATATGTGGGGTTGGTGCATGGTTGCCCTATGCCCCCTATTCAAGAAATCAAAAAAGCGATAGTTCAATGTAGACATGATCCTTCTTTAATGGTGATTCATGAAAAAACTGGAAAACCATCCATGACTAAAATCGAAGTGGTAGAGGACTTTAAAGAATATGCTTGGCTTCGAATTTCTCCTGTGACTGGGAGAACCCATCAAATTCGAGTGCACTTGGCTTCGATTGGACACCCTTTGGTCTGTGACGAGCTCTATGGATTAGACGAGGATACCATTTATTTATCTCAATTTAAAAAATCATACCTTCCTAAAAAAGGGGAAGTAGAAAAACCGCTCATTTCTCAACTCGCACTTCAAGCGACAGAACTTTATTTTATTCATCCCATGACGTATCAAGAATTAAAAGTCATTTCTCCTCTTAGAAAAGATCTTAAAGCGATTCATCATCAACTTCAAAAATTAAAAAAATGAAAAAAAGAGCATATTTCCTTTTAAGTTTGGCCATGGTGAGTATAGGAATGTTATGGGTTTTGAATTTAAAGGTTACCACCCGGTATGGGATCAATTATGTGCAGTATGAAAAGAAAATTCCTCTTTATTTAAAGGCAACCAGATTTGTCACCCGGCATTTGGAAATGAAGTTTTTAATGAATGACATTATTTCTGATAAACCATCTCAAAAAGAAAAACTAGAAGCCCTGTTCCAATGGGTCATTCAAAATATTAAGCTTCATCCCCCCAATATGCCGGTGATTGATGATCATCCGTGGCCGATTATTGTGCGAGGGTATGGAGATCATGATCAATTGAATGATGTGTTTTCACTCATGGCTATGGTTGCTGGATTTAAAGCCTGTTATACGGTTTTGGTTCAGCCTGTAAAAAAAAATCGATACCCGATGGCCTTTGTTTTTTATCAAGATCGTTGGATTGCCTTTGATCT
>Ga0155348_111_pt1 | contig 117011 bp, 114 predicted proteins | sample RifCSPhighO2_02_FD_106316 | JGI IMG/M metagenome (GOLD analysis project Ga0155348, IMG submission 106316) | Deltaproteobacteria bacterium RIFCSPHIGHO2_02_FULL_38_15
AAATAACAAGCTGTTTCATAATCTTACCCCCATATGTGTTAAGACAAGTTGATTAAAATCTGAAATCAAGTTGTCTTCGGAAATAAAGTGATACTCTACTTCCTTGTCATTTATATGAACATGATGTCCCTTTGGATGATGGTTATCCATAAGTATTTTTCTATTTTCCTTTTGATCCACGCAAATAAGTCTATATTTAACACCATCTGGATATTTCTGAGTCACCGTCACCTCATAGAGGACAATTTCAACAACAAATCTATTTTGAAGCAGTGCCTTATGATAATACTTCAGCGCAACCATAGTATATTGGTAAAATAATACCAATATATAAATATTTTGTCAATTTTATTTTTCAGCCCATAGGTTAACCACACCGCCCGTCATTGCGAGCCGAATGAAATGAGGCGTGGCAATCTCAGTGAATTTCAGGGTGAAAGGCAGCTTTGTCATCCCGAACGCAGTGAGGGATCTCGTCGTCTCTGCTTCTAGAAATATTCCATTATCATTTCTTATGCTCACCTAACAAAGACAAGGCTTTTTTTGAATTACTTTTACGAACCAGTAACTTTACTCCTCCAGAATGAAGTCGTAAGTGAGGCTCCATTCCGCCAACATCATCTGATGAAATTCTTGCTTGAATACCATTACTTTCAAGCAGTTGTCTGGCCATTTCAGCCTCAGTTCTATTATTGAATGTTTTAATATAAATAAAATCATCCATCGTTGAAAGTATAACTTTATTTCTGATTAACAGTCAAAGAAAAATGACGGGACTGCTCCGAGCACTGTTAGAATAAAATAACTAGTTACTAAGTGTTCTGCAGGTCACTGTGCACACTCAAAAAAGATTTAGAGTCTGTAAATTATTAGGTTGCAAAATGACATGCTGAGCCTTATAAAACTTGAAACTTTAACAATGGAGGTCGTCGTATGAAAAAACTTATTTTAGTTGGTCTTGTTCTTATTAATGGATCCGCATGGGCTGGTACCAAGTATGTATGCGTAGAATATAATAAAAAAACCGAGAGGCTAAAACAGACCATGGTTGTGCTGACTCAAATTGGTGATGAAAAAATAGAAGAAAACGTTCCTGCGAGATTTTATTTTGAATTATTTCGTGGGCCGAGCACCCTTGCAGACTTAGAAACTGAAGGCACAGTAACCACTGAAGATGTATATTTTGCATTTAACTCCGATGACAACAAAGTACATTTTCAAACATACCTCGATGAATTAGAGGAATCTAGTTTAACGCTGAATAATAAAGATCGGGGCACATTTGTTTGCCGCTAGCTTTTAAATTATGACTCTTTCTGAAAAAGTGCATTTTTTTTAAATTCGCATACTTCCCCTCCTCAAGAGAGGGTGCCTATAAGTCAGCGAGGACGACTCTCTCGGATAGGGCTGATTTTTTTTAAAAATAAACGATTGAAGGCGACTAAGAGTTATTACCTACTTGGGATTGGCCGGTTATGGATCTAAATCAAAGATTGGGATTCTTCGCTTTGCTCAGAATGGAGGATCTCGCGAATTGCTTTCTCTTGCAAAACTGTGCCAGTTTTTCTAAGGTGTAAGGGGTGTGACCACCATGGAACAACCCTTTATCAAAAAAAATAGCTCAATAAATTAACCTATTATTATTTATTAATAGCTCGTTCCAAAGACTCAGATTCTAAACCTGCCTGCTTATTTTGATTACGTACGATCTGCACATCAATGGAAACTTGAATATCTACTTTTCCTGCATAACCATTGGCTCGTTCCATGCGAATCATTTCTGAAGCCATTTGGGTTGCTTCTTTTTCAGCTTCGTTGATAAGCCTAGTCACTTCACGATCTGCTGAATCAAGGACAACAGTTGCAGCAGTATTTGATTTCGATGCGTTGTATGTTTTCAAAGCATAAACTGAACTAAACGCCACTGCTGTTAATACGACGATGATAAAACCACCGATCACTTTTTTCATAATTCCTCCCTCTTTATTAATAATTTCATTCTATCATTTTATCGGATAAATAAGAGAATTTATTTAGCTATTTTTTAAAATACGAAACAAGATAGATTAAAGAAAGAATGGCGGCGAGGCCAAGGCCTAAGACACCAAAGGGAGAAAGTCCAAAGAGAGAAACATCTTTGTGGAAAATAAGAACAATGGTAGACGAAAGCACAATGGCTGCGATGAGGATAGAAAGAGAAAGCAATTGTTTTCCTTTCATCTCTGTTTCTTGATAAAGCTCCAACCCTTCTATTTTTACATGGCTCACCCATTCATCATTAGAAAGACGTCTTAAAATTTGCTTTAATTGACGCGGCAACATTTGTAAAAGTGTGGCGCTATCTCGCAAAAGATAAGCAAATTCCTTAGAGAGCCGGCTGGGGTCATATTTGGTTTTAAAAAGAATTTTAGCAAACTCCCCCATTTCATGAACAATATCAAAATCGGGGTCAATGGATCGTCCCATGCCTTCAATCGTAATAAGCGCTTTAAATACAAGCATGAGATCTTGAGACATTTTTAAGTTGTGCCGACTGGCTTCTACCGTTAATTCCAAAAGCATCCGCCCAACATTAATATCTTTTAACGGCAATCCATAATAGGGTTCTACAAGCTCTCGAACTTGTTTTGTAAAATGATCCACATCGACTTTGCCAGTGGCAATGCCAATTTCACAGTATTCATACACCAATGCTTCGTAATCTTCTGTAACCAGAGCCAAAAACATATTTCCCAGAGCATCTCGGGTGCGTTGATTGATTCTTCCCACAATTCCAAAATCAACAAGACCTATTTTTTCATCTGCCAAAACAAACATATTTCCCGCATGAAGATCCCCATGAAAAATTCCATCCACTAACACCATTTTATAAAAAGCTTGAACTCCATTATGGGTAAGATTTTTAACATCTACTTTCTTTTCTTGAAGTGCATTAAGGTTGCTAAATCGAATGCCTTCGATTTTTTGGAGGGTTAATACCTTGGTGGCGCTTAATTCGCGATAGACTTTGGGAATAATAATGGATTCATGGCCTTCAAAATTCTTTTGAATTCGAGCCATGTTGCCAGCTTCCACCACAAAATCGAGTTCTTTTCTTAAACTTTTAAAAAACTCTTCAACAATACCTCTGGGATTAAAAGTTTTGGTTTCTTCCACATATTTTTCAACTAATCCTGCAATGATAAAAAGAATATTAATGTCTGTATCAATAATCTTATCAATCCCCGGGCGTTGAACTTTAACCACCACCTCTGTGCCATCGTGAAGCATGGCCTCATGGACCTGGGCAATAGAAGCCGCTGCCAGAGGAGCTTCACTAAATGTCTTATAAAGCATTGAAAGCGGGGCTTTTAATTCCTTTTCAACAATTTCTTTAATGGCCAAAAACTCCACGGGTTTTACGCTATCTTGAAGATTTTTAAATTCTTCAGCAAATTCTTCTGGAATAAGATCCGGCCTAGTACTTAATACTTGCCCCAATTTTACAAAGGCAGGACCTAATTCTTCAAAAGACAGTCGAAATCGCTCTGGAAGGGTCAACCGTTCTTTTTCTTTATCTCTTCTTAAAGTAAAATCAGGAATAAGTTTTAATACACCAATCCGCTCTACAATTTCGGCCAGTCCATGCTTTCCCATGACAGCCACAATGGTCTTAAGACGGCCTACATTTTTAACGGTTTGGCCAATTTGGCTACTAAATTTTAAAATACCCACTTTTTACTCCCTGAAAATAAAATCAATCTGCCGTTTGTCGATATTGACATTTTTTACTTCTACTAAAACTTTTTGCCCCAAATGATATTCCTTTTTCGTGCGACGACCTTTCAGCATATAATGCTCCTCTATAAACTGATAAAAATCATCCTGCATCGAAGACATGTGCACAAGCCCCTCAATAAAATAGTGCTCAAGCTCTACAAAAACTCCAAACTCTGTCACTCCACTGACATATCCAACAAACTCTTGCCCTACTTTATCCATCATAAATTGAGCCTTTTTGAGAGCCACAAATTCCCTTTCTGCTTCTTCAGCTGTACGCTCTCGTTTTGAACAATGCTCACACGCTCGTGCCAAAAAAGCTTCTTTTTCGACATCGTTCGTATCGGCATTTTTACTCTTTTGCTTAAGTTCAGCCTTTAAGAGCCGATGCACCATTAAATCCGGATAACGGCGAATGGGAGACGTAAAATGTGTATAGCACTCCGATGCTAGCCCAAAGTGTTTTAAATTTTTATCTGCATAGCGAGCCAATTTCATGGAACGAAGTAAAGCCGTATTTAAAAGTTTTTCTTGGGGCTCCCCTTTCAAGGTTTTAAGAAGTTCACTATAGATCTTGGCATGAGGTACTTTTTGATGAGGAAGCGGATACCCCAAATTATGGGCTAACTCATTAAACTCGGCCAAAGTGACATCTGATGGCTCCTCATGCACCCTATAGATAAAGGGGCGTTTTTTAAAAAACATAAATTCTGCTACAGCTTCATTGGCGGCAATCATAAACTCTTCAATAAGCATATGGGCCTCTAGCCTAGATCTTTTAACAATGGTTTCAATGGCCCCTTCCACATCTAAAATAAGTTCAGATTCGGGAAGATCAAAATCCAAACATCCTCGTTTTTGCTTTTGTTCTTTTAACCGCTCCTTAAGTTCATTCATGATGAGTACATCTGAAACCAATGAGGAATACTTTTTGGAAATCTCGGAATCTTTATCTAAAATAGCTTGAATGTCTGTGTACGTCATTCGATGGCGACTGATAATCACAGATTCATAAATCGTATAGGCCCGTCTATTGCCCTCAGGATCAAATTCCATTTCACAGGTAAATGTCATTTTTTCTTCTTCGGGTCTCAAGCTACACAAATCATTGGATAATACTTCTGGAAGCATGGGAATGACTCCCCCAGGAAAATAAACGCTTGTCCCTCGTTCGTACGCCTCCTGATCAATGTGAGAATTTTTTCTGACAAAAAAGCTTACATCTGCAATCGATACCCACAGTTTATAATGCCCATTTTTCATTTTTTGGACACACACCGCATCATCAAAATCTTTGGCAGTTTCTCCATCAATGGTCATAAAAGGAAGCTTTTTTAAATCCATCCGATGAGTGACTTCATCTTTTAAGTTCCACTGTTTAAGATGGGCTGCTTCCTCAAGAGAGCCCTTGGAAAACTCCTGAGGCAAATCATATTTGTAGGCCATGGATGAAAAATCAACCTCTTGAACTCCACTTTTACCTAAAACTTTGATAATTTCTCCCTCTGCTAGGCGATGCTCCTCTTGATATTTTTTAATTTTACACACAACTACCTGCTTATGGGATTGCACAAATCTTTTATCAAAAGGAATTAAAATACACTCCCTTCCACCAAACGTGCTCTCACTTCCTTGTGGAATAACACAGACCGTTTTCCCTCGTACAAAAAGCGTTCCAACAACATTTTTTGTACCTCTTTGCAAAATTTCTACTACTTTTCCCGAGTTATTAGGCCCTACCATGACTTTTAATCGATCCTTATTCATGAGATTATTTACTTCAGAATTACTTAAATAAACGTCTGGAATGGATGTATCGTCCGGGATTAAAAAACCAAATCCCTTAGAATGTTTTTTGAGGATTCCAACAACAAAATCATCTTTTTGGGGCAGTCGATAGCGCTTTTCAGCCCCACGAATAATTTTTCGATCCTGATATAAGAATTTAAGCGTTCTTCGGAAAAGTTTGCGCTCTTTTTGAGATATTTTAAAATAATGGCACAATTCATCAAACGTCATGGGCTTATAGGAGCTATCCCCCATCACATCTAAGATTTCTTTTCCACCGATATTCATAGCTAAAAGATAATCTGGTTGACTTTAAATATCCAGTTCAATATGTCTGAAACCAAACGCTGGGATGGCGGAATTGGCAGACGCGCAGGACTCAGAATCCTGTGGGGTAACACCTGTGGAGGTTCAACTCCTCTTCCCAGCACCAACTCCTCTTCCCAGCAAATACTCATAAAATCCTTCGATTATTCCGATAAGTTGATTATGAAAAGAATAGTTTCATTTTTTATACTGATATGTCTCTTTTTTCTCTCCCATTTTGGGTTCACATTTGATTTTATCAATAACTGCCCCAGCATGAGTACAGAACAGAAACAGACAGCCAGCGAGGTGTGGAATAGCCTCGTTCAAGAAGCCAAAAGAAGAAGTATAGAAAATAAAATGGTAACTTTTCTAAATGCGTTTAATAAATACTGTGGCAATCCCGTGTTATATGGGATGGCCGTATCAAAATCCCTTCCTCTTTTAAGAGAGGGCCAAGAATCGCACATTCAATTGATGAAAAAAGAAATTGAGCGTGTTTCCAAATATCGCGCTCCCCTCTTAGAGTGTGCAGAACTAAAAGAGGCAGCCCAAACCCTCAATCGTTCCATAAACTGTGAGGATAGTGCTCTCAAACGCCAGATGAGCCAAGGCATTCAAGCTGCCTCAAATCGAATTCAAAGCTGTACCAATGTTGATAATCGCACAGACATTTTACAACGCCCCAGAGATCAAGATTCTACGGGATGGTGTTATGCCTATACCGTGGCTGATCTTTTAAGTTACAAAACGGGAAAACTTATTTCAGCTGCACACGTAGCAAATACTTACAATGACAGTTTTATAAACCATACAAAACAATTTTTTAATACCTCGGAAGCAGATTTACATGGAGGCATGATAAAGAGCGCAGCGGAGAAAGCTCTACAAAAAGGGGTATGCCTAGAAGAAGACCTTCCCTCTTCGGACTATCTCTATAGTTCACTGACAAATATTAAATCTGGCATCCATGGAGTTGAAAATGCTAAAGATCTATATGACGAGTCTTTATCCCCTTCTTGGGCAGAACTTCTTTTTCATCCTATTACCAGTATTACTTCATGGGCAACCCATGATGAAACTATTGCATCTTCTCCCCAAGAAATTTTTCAAAATTGTCCTGAAATTCAAGGAAATTGGAAAGAACTTTTTCCCAATTTAAACATGGACACAATCTTAGAAGTTCTTGCACAATCTACCTCTATGTCTGTCGTTGATAATTTAATTGCCAGAGCTTGTTTAAAAAATTCTTTTGTTCCAGACACAAAACTTAATATCGTTGAAAAAATATACCGAGGAGGACTTGGAGAGCCTACTCCGGATGAAATGACTCAAGATATTGACGATCAATTAAATCATAAAAACATCGTAGGAATTTATTACAAAGCCAGCTTACTCCAAGATAGATATGCTGCTCCCAAATATGGACACGCCTCAAGTGTCGTAGCAAGACGTTTTAATTTTCTATCTGGAGCCTGTGAATATTTAATTAGAAACTCCTGGGGATCTTCCTGTGCCAATTATGATAGTGAATTTTCCTGTTCCGATGGTCATGTTTGGATTCCCCAAGAACATCTTGTAAATATGATGTATGGAATTACCTATGTACAATAAGAACATTTTTAAAATTTTTATACTGATATATTGTCTGTGGTTTTTAACTCCCACCCTCAGTCAGGCCATAGAAACCATCTGTACTTACGGCAAAACTAAATATATTTACATAGGTAAACCTATTATTAAAAAAGAACCCTACTGCCTTACTTACCCGGAAGATCAAAAAAAAGCTTCCCTTATATCCTTAAACTGTAAAAATAAAACATGCGAAGCTCTTAAAGAACCCTCTCAAATAATATCTAAGCAAAAATTATATTCGGAAATTGGAAGCCCAGGTTTTCATCTTTGCCGAACATTAAAAGGAAAACCTCAGCTATTAGACTACTGGCATGGTAACCAGTGGCACTCCACCAGTCGCTGCCAATTTTCAGATGATTCCTTTATTGAAATTGACTACCTTTATCACCTTTGGTCCAAATCTATCTTTTAATATCGTTTGACAAAATCACCAAAGCCATATTAATTAGCCTCCACCTTAAAGGAGGTATCTAAATGAAAAAATTTTTAACTGCACTTTTTACATTTATTTCTCTCTCATCTTTTGCTCAACAAAATGAAGCTACCGTTACCCTACCCGAAGGATTTGTGGCTCCTGGAAGTTTTTATTGGACACGTCTTTACTGGAAAGGCACCTCTGATGCCTTTAATCATGGAAAACTTTTTACAGTGAAAGAAGATGGAAGTAAAGAAACCCACAATGTCTGGCTCGTTGTTGGTATAAAGCCAACGGTAGACGTAGCTAAAGATTTAGGAAAAACCGGATGGGAATTATTAAAAACGTATAGAACTGGAAATGTATTTAAAGATTATTTTAAAAATTTAGGGACTGCTTTGTGGAGACTGCCTTATAAAACTTGGACACATTTAGTGCATAAACTAACCGTGGTCAAAAACGATGCCGTTGAAAACTATAATGATATTGGTGGCTCCACCTTAGTTGAAAACTGGGGACCTCTCGGCGCAGGAGTTGCTTTTTTATGGAATAACGGAAAAACAGCGGTTCAAGGCGTTTGGACACTGGGTGTTGAATTCCCAGTTGAACTTGCTGGCAGAACCACGTGGCGTACCTTAGAAGTGGTTCATTATACCTTGGTTCCCGTAGAACCCGCTTTAGGTACTGCCGCCCTTTGGTTTGTTTTTGAACCTATTAATGCGGTCAGGGGCATACCTCTTTCCGTTGTTGCAGGAACAACAGGCGTTTTATTAACAGGAGTTACGGCCAGCATGGAAGGCACAAAATTCTTAGTATGGGATACTTGGCACGCTGATTCCAAAGATTCTACTCAAAAAGCCATGATCCGAGTTCCAGCTAATCCAGAGATTGAAAATCAATTGGATGTTGCTTTTTCCACATCTGAAGATAATCAACAACTCATGGAAGGGTTTGAAGCCGTGATTGGCCAATTTGAGTCTCAACATCAATGGATTGCCATGAGCCATATTGTTTCTAAACTTACCCAAACCATGAGCGTCATGAAAGAAACCATGAGCACTCTGCCAGAATCTGAACAAGCTCAAATGGCGGCAGAATATGACAAGCTTTCTACTCTAAAAATTGTATATTCTATTGACTTAGAGAGAAAACTTTTCGCCCAACAATAAACCTGTTATACTGCTTCCCGTGAAAATCGGGATTGTGGATTTAGGTACAAACTCTTTACGGTTTGATATCTATAAGCTTTATCCTCATCAAAAAGCAGTTATACTTTATCATAAAAAAGACATGCTCCGTCTAGGGGAAGGTGTCTTTACAAGACAAAAACTCTCTCAAAAAGCTGTTCATCGTGTGATTAAAAGTTTAATGGATGTTAAGCACCTTGCCCAAAAATATGAGGTAAAAAAAATAACCTGTTATGGTACCAGTCCTTTCCGAGAAGCCAAAGATTCCAACGTGTGGCTTAAAAAAATTAAAGAAAAAACAGGTTTTAAAATTTCTGCCATTTCAGGTAAAAAAGAAGCTACCTTAATTGCACAAGGCATTCTCCACTACCATCCTACTTCTCAAAAAACCGCGCTCATTGATATTGGAGGGGGAAGTACAGAAATTTCTATCTGCCAATACAATAAAATTTTGTTTTCTAAAAGCTTAAATTTAGGTTCCATGAGGCTGCAACATGTTTATTTAAAAAAGAGCCCTCCCTCTCAAAAATCAATAGAGTATTTAAGATCCCATATTCAATATGTCCTAAAAAAAGCTTTTAAAAATTACACCGTGGATAAAGCCATTGGAAGTGCGGGAACCATAAAGGCCTTATTGAATGTGGCAAGTTCATCTCACCATAAAATCTATAGAAAAAATTTAGAGTCTTTTTTAGAATCTATTCAACCCCTTACACTTCAAAAACTTAAAAATATTCTAAAAACAGAAGGCCAACGGGGCGATATTATTGTGGCCGGAAGCATTCTTCTTCTTGAAATCCTACGGCATTTTAATCTACACTCTATATCTGTTACTAAACGAGGGCTACGAGACGGCATTTTACTAGAAAACATACAACACTATGCAACATTCTTTTAGTATTAAAAAAAATAAATTAGCATCCACTCGAAAACGTCTGTATGAAAGCATTGAAACTTTTACCAAAAATTTACAAACGTATCCCATTACTCTACTTGATTTAAAAATTATTGATGCTTCCATAAAAGAACTTTGCTACACCGCTAAAGTATTTGCTCCCTATCATCACAGACGAAAAGTCACCGTTTTTGGTTCCGCAAGAAGCGCCGCGTCTGACCCTTCTTCTAAACAAGCCAAGAAATTTGCCGAAGAGATGGTTCGCTTAGGATATATGATTATGACTGGCGGCGGACCGGGTATTATGCAAGCAGCTCAAGAAGGAGCAGGCTCTACCGGAAGTTTTGGACTTAATATTCAACTTCCCTTTGAACAGCAGCCTAATCGTATTATTCAAGGGGATGCTAAACTTGTAAACTATAAATACTTTTTCACCCGAAAATTGACCATGGTAAAAGAAAGTGATGCTCTGGTTCTGTTTCCAGGGGGTTTTGGGACTCAAGATGAACTTTTTGAAACCTTAACGCTGCTTCAAACTGGAAAAACCACTCCCACCCCTGTAGTGTGTATTGATAAAAAAGGGGACACTTATTGGAAAGAATGGAAAAAATTTAATTTTGATAGTCTTCTTCGCAGAAAACTTATTTCCAAAGATGATACCCACCTCATTCATTTTACAAGCGATGTAAATGATGCCATTGCACACATTACGTACTTTTATAAAAACTACCATTCCATTCGCTTTCATCACAATTGGCTTTTAATCCGTCTCTGGAGACTCCCACCCACAGATGATCTTAAAAAGATTAGTCGTGAGTTTAAAGACATTATTAGGAAAGGCACGATTGAAGTGGCTACGGATGACCTCCCCTATGATCCTGATATTGAAGATTTGGCCATTAAAACCCTACGGTTTAATTTTGATCAACAAAGCTTTGGTAAGCTAAGACTGCTCATTAATACGTTCAACCGTTATTAAAAAGGTTGTCATCCTGAGCGAGGCGAAGGATCTCTTCGATAAGAGCTATGAGATTGCCACGTCGCTTACGCTCCTCGCAATGACAAAAGTGCCGTTTTACGGCATCTGTCTAATAAATATCCTTCTTTTATGCCTATCTTATGCTTGAAATCCCCTGGCATACTGTTTGCTTCCTCATGCACATGAGACAGTATAGAACGTAGGAGGTATGTATATGAGGACAGATAATTTGAGAGCAATGCTTGCAGGGTTAATTTTACTTTTAACTGTTATCAGTATGGTAAAGCTTGGAACTCACAACTCTTTTCTTTTAGCTCAAGAAGATGAATTTAATACCAACATTTCCGCTTACCTCGACCAAACACGCAGCGGTTCTGCTCGTTTAGATACTTTAGACAAAATTTTGGAAGGCCTTTCTAAAGATGTAAATAAATGGCTCTTATTAAGACCTGCCATGGTAACCATTTTAAACAATAAAGACGATGACCTTTATGTTCAGTATCAAGGTCTTTTAAAACTTCAAAAACTGCCAACGGTGGGGCCTAGTCTTATTATTAATTTATTATATGATAATACAGATGCTTTCACAGCTTCCATAGATCGCCTGAATGTCATTATAGAAGCTTTGGCCAATAGCCAAGAAAAAACAGCGTTACCCGATATGTATAAACTTGTAGATGACATCAATACCAAAACTCAAAATATTGATAACGGCAATGTTATATACAGCTGGAATACGGTTTTGGATAAAATTGGCCGATATCTGGGCTCTATCAACGATCTCTCCACCATTCAAGAACTCTTAAAACGATACAATGATCTCCCCAGACATCAAACCAATATTCGAATCGTCATGGCCACCTTTTTAGATTATCAACTTCGAAATATAGAAGGCAGAAAAGATTTTACCTTAAGCCCAGAAGATATCACTCTCATCACTTCTATGATTGGAAGTGAAACCTTCTTAGATAAAACCCAAGACAAATTCTTTGTCTTAGGGACTTTGTTCATGGCACTAAACGGTGATCCAAAATTATTTGTCTTTATTATAAACTATCTTTCTTCTTATAGAGAACAAATCAGTCCCAAACGACAAGCATTTTTAACACAGATCTTAGAAAAAGCAGAAGAAGTAAAATCTCTCTACGAAGCTATCCGTATTAAACAATCTTCTGATGATGAAGGCAATGGAACCAGACTTCTTCTTTTCTTTCTCAGTATGGGGGTTAGTGAATTTACCGAACACCCAGAAGAATCTAAAAAAGAACCCTCTCCTGAAAGACTTCTCTACAATTGGTTCCGTGAGTGGTTATTTTTTACGAAGAACTCCTAAGCGCAGTAAATGGCGAGCAGCAACTCTGCCTACCTCTCCTTCAGGATCTGCCTGATATACATATTTATAATATTCCACCGCTGTATGGACATCTCCAGATTGTTCATAACTTTCCCCCAGAATGAGTCTAAGTTGAGGAACTCCAGGTATAATTTGATCGGCTTTTAAAAGATCTGTCTTTGCTCCAGCATAGTCTTTGGTTTGATATTTTAAGTAGCCCAGAAAAAAAGAAGGTTTAAAAAAATCAGGATACGCTTGTATGGCTTTTCGAAGATGTGTTTTTGACGTTTCAAACTCTTTTCTCATCATATACACATAACCTATATCTGCATGAAAGAGGGCTTCATTGGGTTTTCCTTTGAGTGCTTTTTGAAAATGAGTAATGGCATCGTTCCACCGACCTTCATTGGCCACCTTTATCCCTTCATCATGCTCCTTATAAAAAGGTTCTTCTCTTTTTAATTTTTCTGAAAGCTTTTTAAATTGTTTGGTTGTTTGGATATTATCGGGACGCTTGGCCACCAAAGCATATTCAGTACTAATTAAAGCTTTTGCATTGGCCACCCGCTCTTGAGAGGGAGGATGGGAAGCAAACATAGCATCAATAAAACTCGCTTCTCGGGTCTGTAATTTTTGAAGCAGTTCAAACGTTTCAAGAGCTCCTTTAGGATCATAATGAGCTCGGGTCATGTAACTCATCCCAAGTTCATCAGACTGAATTTCTTGATCCCGACCATATTTGGCAAGCCCTGCCTGAAGTCCCACAGAACCCAGAGCCAGCATCGCTTGTCTATTTTCAACATTCTTAGTTTCTAAAGCAATAGCGCCTAAATTAAAAAGACCTCCCCAAATCATCTGCCTAGACATGGCCCGAACGGCGTGGCGCGCTGTCACATGGCCAATTTCATGTCCCAAAACCGCCGCCAGTTGTGACTCATGATTCATTTGGGTTAAAAGCCCCCGCGTAATACAAATTTTTCCACCTGGAAGTGCAAAGGCATTTACCTGGGAAGTATTCACAATTTTAAATTCATAATTTAAATTGGGTCTATGCCCCAGGTGAGCTAATTTTTGCCCTACGTCATTAATATACTTTTGTGCTCCTTGATCTGGGTAAATACCATCAAAGGATTGAATGGTGGGACCATAGTATTGTTTTCCCATACTGATTTCTTGCTCTTCTGAGATAAAAGCCAGTTCGGCCTCCCCCGTCACGGGATTTGTCGCACACTGAGCCATACAGAGACATGAAAGTAGCAATCCAATAATATAAAATTTATTCATAAAAAAAAGCCCCTCTCAAGAGAGGGGCTTTTTAGTAACTATCGTAAAAACCTATTTCTTTTTCTTTTTATGATGTTTTTTGGCTTTTTTCTTTTTATGTTTTTTCTTCATTGTCTTTCCTCCTGTTGTAAGTGCTACGTTAAAATCAATTAAATACATTTAAAGTGTAGCATGGAATTTTTCAAAAAAAAAGAAAAAAAATAAAATTTTGATATTTTTTTTGAAAATTTTTTAAAAAAATCCCTTTTTATTTCCATTTTTTGTGGGTAGGATCCTTTTTGTTATGGAAAAAAGTTCTTCACCAAAATTTAAACCCAATAAAAAAGGCCTTGTCATTATTTATACCGGAAATGGAAAAGGGAAAACAACGGCTGCGTTGGGCATGGCCGTTCGCGCGGTTGGTTACCAGTGGAAAGTGCTCATTTTACAATTCATTAAAGGGAGTTGGACTTATGGGGAAGAAAAAGGAGTAAAGCTTCTTTCTCCGTCGGTAGAAATGAAAAAACTTGGAAAAGGATTTTATAAAATCTTAGATGACAAACTTCCTGAGGCAGAACACCGAAAAGCCGTAGAAGAAGCCTTAAAGCTCTCCCAAGAAGCCATCGCCTCTCAAAAATATAATCTCATTATCCTAGATGAAATTAATGTGGCTGTCAGTTGTGGGCTTTTAAAGGTAGAAGACGTGGTTCAATTAATTCAAAAAAAACCTGCTGAGCTTCACTTGGTGTTAACGGGACGCGATGCCAAACCCCAAATCATAAAACTTTCCGACCTTTGTACAGAAATGAAAGAAGTTAAACATCCTTTCCAACAAGGCTTTCTAGCGCAAAAAGGAATAGACTACTAATACGCCCCTTCTGGCGCTTGAGGCATAGCTTGCTGAGGAGGCTGAATACTTTGAGGAGCCCTAGAGAATTGATTAAGTGTTTCTACCATCCGATCATGGTTATTTCTAATTTCTGTCGTTAATTTTTCAATCATATTTCGAAGATCATTCATATCTCGCCTTAAAGAATTCATCTCTTGCTCTTGTTTTTGGGATGCCGCTGGGCTAACGGCGGGAGCAGAAGGTGTGGATGTTATCCCACTAATACTTCTTCCCTGTCCACGACAGCTATTTAAAACTTGTTCTCTTTTTTTGGCATTAAGATAGTCCCAATTTTTCTCTTTAGACATACATTGATGAAAACCAGAAAAACTTTCTGGTTCCATAAATTCTAGATACCCAAGAAGTCTTGCGGTTTGAACAGCTTTTGTAAAATTATCTTTATTGGCCGCTTCCCGAACAAAAATACGTTGCATTTCTTCTTGATAATTAAGCAATGATTCTGCAGAGATAGCAGCAAACGAAGCACCTAAACCAACAATAATGATGATCACATAGAATTTTTTCATAACGATACCTCCAAATCTTCTATCTACGTATCGTCTATTTTAGAGATTTTCTTTAGTGTTTTTTTAAATTGATTTGTGCCTGAGGCAACCGAATATATTTAGGGCTAAGTTCTTTTGGATCTACCGCCCGTCCTTCTTGAACCGCTTTTAAGGCCAAAGTCCCCACATGAGAAGCCCGTGGAAGAGAAAGATAAAGAGGTGCCCATAAAAATCCTCTGGGTAATTCTTTAAAGAGCTCGCGACACGTTCCAATCATCACTGTGGGCGATGACAGACATGAGATAAGTTTTTCGGGAGCATACACGCCCTCTTCCAAAACTTGGACAGGTTCTTCTTTTTGAAACCGATACACAGCTGCATATACTTCCCCCCTACCTGCTTCTAAAAGAGAACACACTCCCCCCGAATACAGCGTGCCATTTAAACTTAGGGCTTCCAAAGAAGAAACTCCCACCACTTTTTTATGCTGGGCTTTTGCAAATGCTTTGACCGTTCCCAATCCTACTCTAAGTCCCGTAAAAGATCCTGGGCCCATGGCCACAGCAAAAAGATCCATGTCAGACAAAGTAAAACCTACGCGTTGAAGAAGAGTATCTACAGAAGGTATCAGTCTTTCACTATGCGTTTTAGGTGAATAAAAAATTTCTTCTCCATAGACCTGTGATTCATCCATCACAGCTAAGGATCCAAAAGCAGTGGATGTTTCAAATGCAAGGATTTTCAAGTTAGATAATTCCAGCCATTTTCTTAAAAAAACTTAAAATACCCATCCAATATCGGCTGATATCATTGTAGAAAACAAAGAGCAGTAACACTAAAAGGAAGGCCACTCCGGCTCGATTAGCAAACTCTAATACTTTATTACTGAGAGGCTTTCCTCCTCGAATCACTTCACACAAGAAGAAAAATAAATGTCCTCCATCCATAACAGGAATGGGTAATATATTTAAAACCGCTAAATTAATACTGATCATCGCTAAAATCATCAAAAATGGAAAAAGTCCTTGTTTTAAAGAATCTCCAGCCACTTTTCCAATAAGAATAGGTCCCCCTACTGCTTTTAGAGGAATATTCCCTGTAATAAGTTTACCCACCGTCTTTAAAATAATATAGGATAATCCCACACTTTTGGCCGTAGCAGAATAAAGTGCACGAAAAGGATTAAGCACATAATACCGTTCAAACTTGGGAGGAGTATACATTGTATCTGTTCCTCCTCCTACAATTCCTATTTGATAAATCTCTTCATTGGTACCACAAGGATGCTGCCCTACTATTTTAGCAGGAACCACTTGAACACGATTTAGTGCTCCAGCTCGATCATAGGTTAAATAAAAATGTCCAGGATCTTTCCCAAATTTCTGAATACTTTCTTTGAGCTCATCCCAATCACCAATAGGAATATCATTAATAGCCACCAGCCGATCCCCTACTTTGAGTCCAGCTCTGGCTCCGGCAGTGCCAGGTACAAATTCCTGTTTTACAAAAAATTCATAAGAATACAGACCTAAAAAGCGCTCTTTTTGATCCACACTTAATAAAAAATACTCTGGTGGAAGAGAACTTTGGATCGTTAAGTCTTTATCCCCTCGTCTGACTTTAAAGGTAAGTTCTTTTTGAACAATCTGAAGCAAATATTCTTTTAATTGATACCAATAATTAATGGGCACTCCATTCAAAGAAATAATTCGATCTCCATTTTTTAAACCTATAAAAGCAGCCCATGATTTTAAATTGGTTATTCCAATAGTAGGATTTGGCCCCAATTCGGAAATCCCCTTAAGAACCCCTCTTTTAACTTTTTCACAATACATGTTCCAGTCTTCTTCGACTTCAGGCTTAAAAGTCACATCAAAGGACTGATCCCGTCGCTGAATGGTCAGGGTTATGTCTTGATCACGGCTATGCGCGATGGTAGCTAACAAATCTTCTCGAAATCGACTAATTTTCTTTTGATTTACTTGGGTGACTGTATCCCCCGATCGCAATCCCAACTGCCATGCTTGAGATCCTTCGTTGACATGCGCTAAATAAGAAGTAGCCACTTTTTCAAGCCCTGCTACTTCAATCACAAAAAAGACAAAAACAGCTAAAATAAAATTAAAAATAGGCCCTGCAGCAGCAATGGCAATTCTATTCCATACGGGTTGATTTGAAAAAGACCGTTTTGCATCTGCCCCCTTAATAGGTGCCGTAGGATCTTCCCCGTAGAGCTTAACGTAGCCTCCTAGGGGAATAAGAGAAATACAGTACTGGGTCTCTCCCATTTTTTTCTTAACAATTTTAGGTCCAAAGCCTAAAGAAAAAACTTCGACTTTGACCCCAAAGAATTTAGACACAATGAAGTGCCCAAATTCATGAAAGAAAACCAAGACTCCTAATAAAATAATAATGCCAAATAAATATTCCATAATTAATTCCTCAGTTTTGGGGAAATACTGTGTTCTCGGTCGTCAGGCTCCTCCCTGCGGCCTTGTCTTTCCCTCAAAACTGAGGGATTAATCCTATTCCCCACATAGAATTTTTAAAATAACATAAATTAAAAACTTAAAACAACTCCTTTGTTTTTTTACGTGCCCACTGATCCGCCTCTAAAATTCCCTCCAAGGATAAAGGAAAAGATTCGCTATATGAAGATAGGGTTTTTTCAATAACTATTGGGATTTGAGTAAATAAAATTCGTCGTTTTAAAAAGGCTTCTACAGCCACTTCATCTGCTGCATTTAAAAGACAAGGGAACACTCCCCCCTTTTTTAAAGCTTCAAACGCTACTGCTAAAAGAGGAAATTTTTTAAAATCAGGTTCTTCAAAAGTTAATGTCTTGATCTTGGTTAAATCTAAGGAAACCACTTCTGTGGCCATACGACGGGGATAAGAAAGTGCATATGCAATCGGAGCCTTCATGTCTGGAACGGATAAACAAGCCAACATATTTCCATCCCTATAACTCACCGTCGAATGAATAATAGATTCTGGATGAATAACCACCTCTATCTCTGAAGGAGATACTCCAAAAAGCCAATGGGCTTCGATCACTTCAAAACCTTTGTTCATAAGTGTTGCAGAATCAATAGAAATACGGTTCCCCATCTTCCATTTGGGATGACGAAGCGCTTCTTCAGGAGTGATATGAGAAAAAGTTTCCAAAGCCCGATTTAAAAAGGGCCCCCCAGAAGCGGTAAGCGTTATTTTTTTAAGATTTTCTCTATTCTTTTGTTCTAAAACCTGAAAAATAGCACTGTGTTCACTATCAATAGGAAGAAGCTGAACATGTTGCCTTTGTACCTCTTCCATAACAAGCTCGCCTGCTGCCACCAATACTTCTTTATTGGCCAAGGCCACCTCTTTTTGAGAAGAAATGGCAGCCAGAGTGGGCTCAATGCCTTTAGCTCCCACCAAAGCTGAGATCACAAAATTACTTTCACTATACGTAGCCACTTCTTTTAATCCTTTTTCTCCCCATAAAACTTCAATAGAAGGGAATTGTTCCCGAATATCCTCTGCTAAGGTTTCGGTGGCTACAGAAACAAGTCTTGGATGAAATTTTTGAATCTGCTCTAGTAAAAGATGCGTATTGTACCCTGCTGCTAATGCAGCCACTTCAAACGTCTCTGGAGCAGTTTTAATCACTTCTAGGCTATTCACCCCAATAGAGCCTGTAGATCCTAAAATAGAAATTTTTTTCTTCATCCGAAAAATGCCACCTTTGCATAAAAATAAATAAAGGGCCCACAAAAGAGCACACTATCAAAACGATCTAAAATCCCACCATGACCGGGAATGACCACTCCTGAGTCTTTCACTTGAAGCGCTCTTTTAATAAAAGATTCAAATAAATCTCCTACTTGGCTTAACACCGCTCCTAAAATCCCTACGATAAAGCAATCCAAAAAAGACAACTGAGAAAAAATAAAAAGTTTATAGCAAAGGACGCCCAAGGTAGCCAACGCAATTCCCCCTACTGCCCCTTCTACCGTTTTATGCGGGCTTACGACCGGAGAAAGTTTATGCTGCCCCCAGCGTTTTCCAATAAAATATCCTCCCGTATCTGAAAGCCAGGGAATTAAAAAAACCAAAAATATCCAGTAGGTCCCCAATTCCAATTCTTTAACTTTTGGCCAAAAAGAAAACAAGAACCCAATATAAAAAACACCACTTAACGTTAATGACAGTTCTGAAAAAAGCTGAGTTAAACTATCTGAAGAAGTTTGAGCTAAAAAAAGATAAAAAACAAACAACACTAAAAAAAGTACACTAATTCCCTCATATAAAAAAGAGGACCTAAAAATAATTAACGCTGCCAATAAAAAACCTACTGTAATCCCTAAAAATTTTTGGGCTCGTTTTTCAGGAAAGGTAAAAAGAGCAATAAAATATTCAATAAGCGCTCCAAAACAAGCCGCCAAAGCTAAAAGCGTCATCCCCCACTGCTCGCCATAAATCATGAGTGCTAAAATGGCACTGACCCCAATAACAGCAGTAAAAGTTCGTGTTTTTAATCCATCAAAACTCATCTAATTGCTCGTGTGTTAATCCAAAACGTCTTTCTCTATGCTGATAAGAACGTATGGCCTTTAAAAATTCTTCTTTATTAAAATCGGGCCAAAGTGTGTCTGTCACATATAATTCCGTATAAGCCATCTGCCATAATAAAAAATTACTAATCCTCATTTCTCCGCTGGTCCGAATGAGAAGATCGGGATCTGGAAGATCTTTGGTATATAAATATTTTGAAAAAAGAGCTTGATCTATTTTTTCTGGAATACATTTTTTTTCTATGCACAATTTTGCTATTGTTTGAGTGGCCCGAAGAATTTCATTTCTCGAACCATAAGACACAGCAAAATTTAAAATCATCTCGGTATTCGTGGCAGAAAGTTCCATGGTTTTTTTAAGTTCTTCTAAAACAAATAAAGGAAGCCGTTCAATATCGCCCAACGTACAGAGCCGAATATTATTTTTCATGATATTGGGGCGCTCTTGAATAAGATACTCTTGCAATAGATGCATTAAGGCATCTACTTCCTCTTTGGGGCGACTCCAGTTTTCATCAGAAAAAGCATAAATGGTGATTACCTTTATTCCCAATTCTTTGGCGAAAATAACGGTATCTTTGACATTGGCCGTTCCACGGACATGTCCTTCAATACGGTTTAAAGACCGGTTCTTTGCCCATCTGCCGTTTCCATCGGGGATAATTGCCACATGCACAGGCAACCCTGAAGGATCAATATCAGCCATGTAAAATATCTTTTTCTTTGGTCACAAGGAGGGAATCTATTTTTTGGATTTGCTCATCGGTCATCTTTTGGATTTGATTTTGAGATTTTCTTAAATCATCTTCGGGTAAATTTTCTTTTTTTAAATCATCATTGGCATCTCGGCGAATAAGCCGGATAGAAACCTTGCCGTCTTCCCCTACTTTTTTAACTAATTTTACAAGCTCTTTTCGGCGTTCTTCAGTTAACGGAGGAAGTTGAATCCGAATAATTTTTCCATCGTTATTAGGTGTTAATCCCAAATCAGACATTTGAATGGCTTTTTCAATGGCTTGAATTTGTGAGGCATCCCAGGGTTGAATAGTTAAAAGTCTTGCTTCAGGAGCAGAGATCGTAGCCATATTCTTTAAAGCCGTCATATTTCCATAATAATCTACCATTACGGTATCTAAAAGTGTGGGTGTGGCTCGGCCCGTTCTTAGTTTAGCCAACTCACTTTTTAGATTATCGAGTGTTTTTTGCATCTTTAATTGGATTTGATTCATGTCCATATTTTATTTGCTTCCTACTAAAGTACCCAAGTCTTCCCCATACACCACTCGTTTAATATTCCCTACTTTAGACAAATTAAAAACAATAATTTTTAAATCATTATCCATGCACAAAGAAATGGCCGTTGAATCCATCACAGAGAGCTTTTTTTGAAGAACTTCAATATAGGTTAAGTGATGAAACATTTTAGCCCCCTTTGTTTTTAAAGGATCTTTGTCATAAACACCATCTACTCGGGTGGCTTTTAAAATAACCTCTGCCCCAATTTCCATTGCTCGAAGGGCAGCCGCTGTATCCGTAGTAAAATAAGGGTTTCCCGTACCTGCTGCAAAAATAACAATTCTATGTTTTTCTAAATGTCGAATGGCTCGTCTTCGAATATAGGTCTCGGCCAATTGCTGCATGCCAATAGCCGTTAAGACACGTGTATACACTCCACATTTTTCAAGTTCATGCTGAAGGGCTAGGCTATTAATGGTGGTTGCCAACATTCCAATATAATCTGCAGAAGCCCGGTCCATTCCTTTGGAGCTTGCTTCTAGTCCTCGCCAAATGTTGCCACCTCCAATAACAATGGCTATTTCAACGCCTAAATCCCAAATTTCTTTAATTTCTTTAGAGACTTTTTCAAGAATTTCTGAACTAATACCGCTTTCTTTTTCTCCACTTAAAGCTTCACCACTTAATTTTAAAAGAATGCGTTTATACTTAGGGTTAGTTTTCGTCATGAATTTATGGTTTTTTTTCCAGACCCTCACCTAATTGAAATCGTGAAAATCGCCGGATAGTGCAATTTTCCCCAAATTTAGCAATCAGTTCTTTCAGTAAATCTTCAATGGTTTTATCAGGATCTTTCACAAAGGGTTGTTTTAATAAACAAGCCTCTTCATAATATTTTTGAATTTTTCCTTCAACAATTTTATCAATGACATTGGCAGGTTTTTTAGATTGTGCTGCCTGGTGTTTATAAATTTCTTTTTCTTTATCTAGCACATTTTGGGGGACCTCTTTTTCGCAAATGTAGAGCGGATTAGAAGCGGCCACTTGCATGGCAATGTCTTTTACAAAAGCTTGAAAATCTTTATTCTTCGCCACAAAATCTGTTTCGCAGTTTACTTCAATTAAAACCCCAATTTTCCCTTCTCCATGAATATACGCATGCACCAATCCTTCAGAGGTAATACGGCCAGATTTTTTAGCCGCATCGGCCATTCCTTTTTTTCTCAAAAAATCAACCGCTTTATCAAAATCTCCCTGGCTTTCTTGGAGCGCCACTTTGCAATCCATCATGGGAGCTCCTGTTTTTTCTCTTAATTTTTTAACAGATTCAGCGGTAATCATGTAAGATCCCTAGTCCTTCTCTTCTGGTTCTTCTTTATCTTGTGGAGGTGTATCTTTAGCTTTTTCTTCATACTCTTTGGGATCTAAAATCACCACCGGTTCTTCGGGGATACTCAATTCATCCAACGCAGAAACAGTTTCAGTTTCTTCTTCGGGTTTTACACCTTGTTCTCGGAGTTTTAACTCAAATTCCTGTACTCCTTCTAAACAGGCTGTTGCAATTAAGGAAGAAAAAAGCCGAATGGCTTTAATGGCATCGTCATTACCAGGAATAACATAATCAATATCATCAGGATTACAGTTGGTATCTACAACTGCAACAACAGGAATTCCCATTTTTTTGGCTTCTTTTACAGCAATTTTTTCTTTTCCTGGATCTAAAATAAAGAGTGCACCAGGAAGTTTTTTCATGTCTCGAATCCCACTTAAGGTATTTAAAAGTTTTTGACGCTCTTTTTTAAGGGCCGCCACTTCCTTTTTAGGAAGCGCTTCAAACAATCCCTTTTCTTCCATATCTTCAATTTTCTTTAGAGTATTAATTCCCATACGGATAGTTTTAAAATTGGTAAGTGTTCCTCCCAACCAACGATGAGTTACATAAAACATTTTTCCTCGGGTGGCTTCTTCCATGACAATTTTTTGAGCTTGCTTTTTAGTTCCTACAAACAGCACTTTTTGCCCATCGGAAGCTACCGATTTTACAAAATTACAGGCATTACGGCAAAAATCTACAGTTTTTTGAAGATCGATGATATGAATGTCATCTCGCACATCAAAAATAAATGGCTTCATTTTTGGATTCCAACGACCCCGCTGATGACCAAAATGAACCCCGGCTTCTAAAAATTCTTTCATTGACAGTTCTGGCATATGATTATTCCTTTTCTAAAGTTAAAAAGTTTAAGCAAATCTTAGGCTTATTAACATAGACGTTGGTTTTATGGCAAGCAGAAAAGCATCTACTCAGAGGTTAGATTTTTTAGTAAATTTAATTCGGAAAGCACCTTCCCTGCCCCGTTCACCACACAGGAAAGCGGATCTTCTGCAATAGAAACTGGAAGTTGTGTTTTTTCTCGAATTAAAACATCTAAATTGCCCAGTAACGCCCCTCCGCCGGTCAGCACAATTCCATTATCGGTCAAATCAGCGGCCAATTCTGGTTGAGTTTTCTCCAAAGTTTGTTTAATGGCATCAATGACGGCCGTTAAGGGTTCTTGAAGGGCTTCTCTAATTTCATCCGAATTTACTTCTACAGTAATGGGTGCTCCTCCCACTAAATCTCGTCCTTTCACCCGAACCGTGCGCAGTTCTTCAAAAGGCGCAGCGTTACCAATCGTAATTTTAATATTTTCTGCCGTTCTTTCTCCAATTAAAAGATTATAATGTTTTCTCATGTAAAGAATAATAGCATCGTCAAATTTATCTCCGGCTACCTTGATAGATTTAGAACACACAATACCGCCTAGTGAAATCACAGCAACTTCAGTCGTTCCTCCCCCAATATCAACGACCATGGATCCTGTAGGCTCTGTCACAGGCAATCCTGACCCTATAGCAGCTGCCATGGGCTCTTCAATAAGATAGACCTCTCGGCACCCCGCTGCTTCAGCGGCTTCTCGGATGGCCCTTCTTTCTACTTGGGTAATCCCGTAAGGGACACCAATCACAATTCTGGGACGTAAAAAAGATTTTTTAGGAAGGGCTTGGTGAATAAAGTACTTAAGCATGGCTTGGGCCACTTCAAAATCCGCAATGACTCCATCTTTAATAGGACGAATAGCAGTAATATTGCCTGGCGTTCGTCCCAACATTCGTTTGGCTTCTTTTCCAACAGCCAACACTTTTACTTCCCCATGAATCGTACGACTTACTGCTACTACTGAGGGTTCATTTAAGATAATCCCTTTATCTTTTGTATAAACAAGAGTATTGGCAGTGCCTAGATCAATGGCAAGATCATTGGAAAGTTGACTAACGAAATTGTCCAAAAACATGCAACCCAAGGAAATACCACGAGCCCCCCACTTTTACAAGTAAAAATTACCTAGATTCTCTGTCATTCCCGCGAATACACAAGTTAAAAAGTCTTGGTGATGACCTGCCCCCGATGAAGCTCTGGAATGAAATTTTGAGATTAATCTTGACTAAGACCCAAAAATAATGGTAATATTTGGGCCGTGTTCCAAAGATTAGCTAACATATCGAAATCACAGTCTTTTTTTCTATTTGGCGCAAGGGGAGTTGGAAAATCAACCCTTTTAGATCATTTCTTTATGCCCACTGAGAGAGTTTTATTTGATTTACTAGATTTTGAACTCTCCAATGAATTAGCCAGTTATCCCAATAACCTCCTCAAACGACTTACTCCTCATCATGGAAAGACTCCTTGGGTGGTCATTGACGAAGTACAAAAAGTGCCCCAGCTATTGGATCTGGTTCATAAACTGATCAAAGAGAAAAGTTTTAAATTTGCCCTTACGGGTTCTAGCGCAAGAAAACTAAAACGAGGATCTGCAAACCTTCTTGCAGGCAGAGCTTTTGTTTACCATTTGTTCCCTCTGACCGTTTCTGAACTGGAAGATCAATTTTCTTTGGATGACGCTCTAAAATATGGGACATTGCCTCAAATTTTCGAACTGGAAAGCAATTCAGATAAGGCAGGATTTTTAAAAGCATACACAGAAACGTATCTTAAAGAGGAAATTATTACCGAACAAATTGTTCGAAATCTACCTCCCTTTCGTCGTTTTCTCGATGTTGCCGCACAGATGAATACTAAAGTCATTAATTACTCTAATATTGCTAAAGATATTTTATCAGATCCTAAAACTGTTAGCGGATATTATGACATTTTGGAGGATACATTGCTTGGAATACGTTTGCCCGCCTACCATACATCCATTCGAAAGCAGCAAAAAAAAGCATCGAAGTTTTATCTCTTTGATACCGGCATAGCACGCACATTGGCAGGGCAAGTGGACTATGATTTGATTCCAAAGAGTTTTGAATATGGACAATTGTTTGAAGGATTTATTATCAATGAATTATATCGTCGACTTACCTACATGAACAAACAATTTAAGCTTTCATTTCTTCGTGTTCAAGAAGATATGGAAATTGATTTAATCATTGAACGCGGTAAAAGTGCACCCACACTGATTGAAATCAAATCTGCTGATAAGGTGGATGAACGACATGCAAAGGGTTTATTGACATTGGGACGTGATTTCAAATCATCAAAACAGTATCTGATCTCCAACGACCCTCATAAAAAACAATTTTCTCAAGTTCTGGCTCTCCCTTGGAAAGAAGCCATTGAACTTATTATTGGGGACTGACAAATGATTTATGAAATCGTTCTTAAGGTTGAAAAAAAGGTAGCCGGTAAATTTGCAAAATGGCTTCCAGAACATATAAAACAAGTTTTGGAATCACCCGGATTTAAATTGGCGCGCGTGGCTCGCCCACAATCTGAGACCGAAAGTGACCACTTAAAGTGGGTCGTTCAATATGACATTGCCTCTAAAGAATATTTTGAATCCTACCTTAATGAACGGGCCCCGCAGATGCGTGCTCAAGCTGAGCAAGAGTTTGGAAACGCTCTCATCGCTACGCGTTGTGTTTATGATCCAGTTCAAGTGATAGAAAAATCAATTCCAAAGTCCGATCTTCTCATGTCAGATTTTCCCAAAGTCTATTGTCCCTTTATTCGACAAACATTTAAGGTAGACTCAAACCAGTGGAAAAAACTGGGGCAAAAACTTCAGTTGAGAAACCCCGAAGTCTATCTAGCTGTCAATCGGATCAATCCTGGATTTGAATGGGTGTTTGAAGACAAAGATACCTTCGCAGTCGAGAAGCTCCATGGCACAAATGTTAAGATCTTACTTGAAAATGGAAAAGTTTTAGCGATTCAAAATAGAAAAAATATCATTGATCCTCTTCTCATTGCAAAAGGGCAAAATTTTATTCTCGAAGGAATTTTAAATTCAGCTGCAAAGGGGGTCGTTCCCATGGATGGTGAATATGCCGGCGAAGTCATTGGCCCCAAACTCCAGGGAAATCCTTACAAATTGGAGACTCATGAATGGTACCCCTTTGATCTTTCCATCACAAACTTAAGATATCGATCTTTTGATGAACATGACCGTAATTACCAGAATTGGAGCGCATGGTTCAAAGACCATCTCTATTCACGCCTTTTTACCAAACGTGCGTCAAAAAAGGGATCTGATGAAAAAGTTTTTGCAGAAGGTGTCATATTTTATAATTTAAAACGAAAATCAGAAAGCAAAACTTGGATGGCAAAACTTCGAAGGGATATGTTCCCATGGTATTATGAAGGCATAGACATTCAAAATTTTGACCCTGCAGGCAGAGATAAAATAGAAAATCAGGAACAATTTGATTGATGCAATCCAAGAAGGAATCAATTTAGTTGACATATAATCAATTTTGATTATAATTGTAATCATAATTGACTATATGAAGTTTTTATCTATAATTACCAAATCAAAAACAAGAAAGAGGCTATTTATATTGTTTTTTTCTAATCCAGAAAAAAAATATTATTTACATGAGATAGCACGACTTATTGAATGCCCAGCTCAAAATATTCGACGAGATCTTTTGCCTTTTGTAAAAGATGAGGTTTTTAAAATGGAACGGGTAGGAAATCTTACCTTTTATTACCTTAATCAAGATTATCCTCTATATGAGGAATTAAAAAGTATTATTACCAAAACAGTAGGGATAGAGGCCCTTTTTAAGGGTGTTTTAAAAAATATATCTAATATTCAGGCAGCTTTTATTTTTGGTTCTTTTGCTGCGGATAAAGAAAGAGGGTCATCTGACATAGATCTTTTTATTTTAGGTGGGCCGGATAAAGATAGCCTGATTAAAGCAATTTCTGAATTAGAAAAAGAAATACACAGGGAAATTAATTATGTTATATACTCAAAAAAAATATTTCAAAAAAAGAAAAAAGAATATAATAGTTTTATTGAGTCTATTATAAAAAATAAAAAGATTTTTTTAATAGGAAAGGAATCTGATCTTGAAAGATAAAATTTCTCAATGGCTTGAAAAGAGGGAAATTAAGGAAGAAAAAGTTCACCCTAAAGATATTTGTAAATTATTACATCGATCCCTAAAAGATATTAAAGCTGCAAAAGATAATTTAGATTCTAATGAGGAGCTTTCTTATATGGCTGCTTATTTGGCAGTATTAAGAGCGGGGAGAGCCCTAATGTTTGCATATGGATATCGTCCTTCGGGAAATGCGCATCATAAAATGACATTTGAATTTTCTGAAGTTGTTTTGGGAAAAAGCTTCTCTCTTCTTGTAAATAAAATTAATGATATGCGAAAAAGAAGAAATCAATTTACGTATGATGTAGAATATATTGATTCTATTTCAGAGGATGAATCTAAATCATCCATTTCAGATGCTAATGAGTTCATTAAGGCCATCATTAGTTTTATTAAAAACCGTTGGCCCTTAGAGAGTGAATATAAAAAAATATAATTAGAGAAAAATTGCAGTTTTACTTTGACTTTTTTTAAGAGAACGATACTCTCTTTTGGAGGGTATCGTGAAAAAAATCGTTGTGTTCTTAGGTGTTTTTATTTTCTTGGGGCCAGCTGCATTTTCAGGAATTCAAACTTTTTCGATGATCCAAAAAAGAACGATGCATCGAAGTATTTTATTACCCGATGGAAACGTTCTCATCACAGGAGGAGTGAGCAGTTTAAAACCCATCCCCTGGCCACTCGCTCATGCAGAATTATTTTTAGCCCATGAAAAAAAATTTATTTCTCTTCCCTCTATGAGATCTTCCCACGTAGATCACACACTGACTTCTTTATCCAATGGCACTGTCATTATTGCAGGGGGGAATCTGAGCCCTGAAATTGAGTTCTATGACACTCAAGAAGGAAACTTTAAATCTCTTAGGTCCCTACAATCACCCCGCGCAGGACATACTGCACATGTGGTAAACGATAGAGAACTTTTTTTAATAGGAGGCTATAAAGTTAAAATTGGGCCTTTGGAAAAACACCTAGAACTCATCCCCATGCCACAAATTCAGCCTTTAGGATTTTATGATATTATCTCTCTTAACCACTGTGAAGTGTATGATCTTCTTTCACAAATTTCTTCTTTAATCCCCTTACCCACCTGGCTTCCCAAAATATCTTTTCATCGATCCCTGCAACTTCCTTCTGGAAATATTTTAATTTTTGGAGGGATGAGCGCCTGGAATAAAGTGGTTGAATTAGACGTAGCTACAAGAACATTTTCAATACGGGGATATTTGACTACCGCCAGAGAAGATGTCGCCCTTCTTCCTTTAGATGACCATCGTATTTTAATCAGTGGGGGGACGAATGATCACCAACAATCTTTAACCTCTTTAGAAATTTTTGATCTACATACCAATACGTCCCAACTCTTAGGAGCAGAGCTTCACACTCCCAGAGAAGATCACACCATGGTTGCTATCCAAGAGGGCTATGTTTTAGTAGCTGGAGGGGAAATAACAGGGAAAACCAATGACCAAGATATTATTTTAAACAGTGCAGAACTCATTAATATTGAAAAACCAGAGGTTATTGATTTAAAAGATTTTTTCTCACCAGCAAGATCTGACCACGAAGCAACAGTTCTTAAAGACCACAGTATCCTTTTTACAGGCGGAGAAGCTCCGAACAACACTATTTTAGACACTGCTAATTTAGTGAGATTTTAGTAAATCTAGTGGCGCCTTAGTTTTTTGATGGCCTTAATGAGATCTTTAAGAGGAGGAGTGGGTTGGTTTTCAAGATAGAACCTAAGGCTAGAAATAAGTTCTTTTTGAAAGCAAACCAATTTTTCATAAATATCCATAGCAGAAACCAGAGGGTCTAGGGAAAAATTGCAAGACTCTGGATTTAACTTGGTTCCGGAGAGGACTAAAAGTATTGCTTCGCCATTAACTCCGCCATCGATCTTTTGGCCTGCTTCAATAAGTTTTTGAAGATTTAAATCTGGATCTTGATCCAATAGCCACAGAAGATCATAAAGATCTTTTTCACCACAACGACTCACCAATGTAGATGCTTTCATCATCAATAGAGTTTGGGGTAAAACCACACAAATCCCATTAGGCAATGTTTCAAAATCACCCGTCTGCCCAATTTGAAAGAAGTGTTCATCACATACGATATCAATTGTAAAAGAATGATTTTTAAAAACACACACCGCTTTATAATATTGAAGCGTTTGAAACTCATAGGTAAACTTTACGCCCAAAGATACCAGGGATTTGGCTGCAAGGACGGCTGCTTTTTGGGAATCCAGATCTTTTGTGAATAAATCTAAATCATCAGATCTTCGATGCCCTGCATAAAAACCCGATAAAGCCGTTCCTCCAACCAGAACAAGGCCTGGAATATGTTGCTTAAAAAAATACTCCAGACATTGATATAAGGCAGCTGGTAAAGTCTTTTTTGCTAATTCAAGGTTTGGTCTTGCACTAAATGCCATAATTGCTCACTTTGTTTTTGTCGAATAGGGGGTAAATATTTTTTGTATTTTGGGAAAAGAGTCCAAATACTTTTTCCCACCATATTTTTAGATTGAAATAAACCATACACTTCCACTAAACGACTTAACGCTCTAGGCTTATGTTGCACCAAAGCAATCACAAAATCTTCCAAAGAGGGATAAAGATGATCCCACAGAAGAGAAGCCGTAAGAGATGTTTTCTGAGGGGTATCTTGGCTCAGAGGAAGAGAGGTCATCAAATCATCCACCTTTAAATGAAGAGCCAAGGCAAGCGATTGAAGATGCTTGCTTTGAACACTAATGGTTGTGTCATCTTTTTGGAACCCCTTTTTTTGAAACCCCCTTTTTTGAAACCATAGACAAACCGCCTGTTTTGAAACATGCGCCATTCTAGCAAGCTCAGACCGTGATAAATGGCGAAGCCTAGAAATAACCCTTAAAACATTTATATTCACAATAATATTATACTTATTAACCTTAAAAAGTCAAGTTTAGTTGACCGCTAATAACTATAGTGATGAAAAACGAAAGAGAAACCATATGGTACATAAATACATATTTATGTTTTATTGTATTTATGTATTGACATAAATACAGCCAAGGAGTACCCTTAGATTATGAAAAGAAAGAGTTTCAAGATAACCATAGATCTTATGGATCAAAATCTTTATGAGCTTTTAAAATTAGAGGCTGTTCGCCAACACTCTATGAAACAGGTGATTCATAATGCTTTAAAGCTTTATTTTGAAGATCGCCTTGAAACATTCACGTTGGCCGAAGCAGCTAAAAAAGCATTTTCAGAGTGGGAAAATCCGCTAGATTCTGACTATGACAAACTATAGTTTTCCTGATATTGTTTTGGTTCCATTTCCTTTTACAGATCAAATAACTATTAAAAAACGCCCTGTTCTTATTTTAAATAGTTCAGATTTTTCAAATCGCACACCCCTCATTATTGCCAGCATGATCACAAGTTCTCTTACTCCACTGTGGCCCGGAGATTATATACTCAAAGAATGGGAAAAATGTGGGCTCTTACATCCTTCAAAAATTCGGTTGGGAAAAATCGTAACATTAGAAACAGACATTATCTTAAAAAAATTAGGCTCTCTCCCCTCTCCAGAAATATCAAAAATAAAAAAAATATTTAAAGATGTATTTTCTGCTATGGCTTAACTATATTGAAATACACAAAGAATGGCTTTCATGTTTATTTTAACGTTCAATCACATGTCGAATAAATTGAGAATGTACATCTTTTCCCACTTCATTTATCCAATCATCTTTTGTAAACATATTCGTTACAGTACTTGTATACGTAACAAACATCATGTCACTGTCTTCATAAGTATCAGTGGTTCCATAATGATACACATTGTAATGAAGCACATTATTATCTGAATTAATTACTCGTCCGAATTGCCCTACTCCTTTAAGAATATCAATAAGTTCTTGTCGCCCTATGGACTTACCATAATGATAAAATCGTCCCCCTCCATTAGCAAAACTTAAAACCACATTTCCCGTAATTTCAAAGGTCGAAGTAGATTTGCCATCTAAAGGCAATACAAAGGCAATTGGGATATTTTGAAATACATTATTTTTAAAAGATCGAATACCATGATCACCCTCATAGATAAAAACCCCTGTCCCAGGACTATCAAAACAATTATTTAAAACCTCGATCTTTCCTCCATTAACATGGTCAATAGAAATTCCTCTTGGCATTGTACCAGTAAAAACATTGTTTTGAATTTTAATATTATGGCTATTTTCTCCTATTTGAATTCCTTGCCAAATACCCTGAGTTTGAAATGTAAACCCATGAATAATAAGATTAGACATATTAATACCAAATCCTGCAGGACGATTGCCTCCAGGTCCATTAATTTTAGGAGAAAATGTGGGACGTGCTCGAATAATTAAGGAGGCATTTTGGTCGGCTGTTGTTTTCTGAATAACATGATTTAAAACATAAGTCCCATTATCTTGAACTTCAATAATTCGAGGGCTCCTAAGATTAGTTGGCACAGCATCAATAGCATTTTGGAGATCATTAAACCGTGTAGCACAGCCCGCAGGCATATCTTTTGCCACCAATAAAATATCAGGAGCATCTTCATTACATTGCTTTTCTGTATAAAGATGTGTTTCCCTCCCCGGCAAAAGAAGTTTTTCAAAGCCATCACATTGTGTAATAACACCGCCTCCGCCCCCGCTACCTGCAGGAGGAGTTAATACAACACTAAATTCTCCATTGGCATTTCCCTGTCCAAGAACAGAATTTAAACGAACAATGGCCTCTGTACGCTTTGTAAGATAGGGGGCCCTAATGACTACAGAAAGAGAGCCGTTAGCATCTGTTTGAATTTGTATTCCTTCTCGCATGAGATTCACATCTTGAAAAGAATCAATAAAAATTGATCTTTCAGGACTATAAATATCAAACTGCTTTCCCGCTTCTACCGCTCGATTATTACCATCTTTTACAGGCTGACTTATAATAGTCATCGTGCTAACACCGTCTCCCACCAATGTATAAGATCCTTCAAAATCAATGCTACCACTCGGCATACCAGGTTGGCCTTGGGAGGGGGCTTTAGAAAATGGAAGGGCAAGTAGCGTTGTTTGCCCATCATTAGAAGTTACGGTCACCGTCGAAGTGCTATCAATAGTATCATTAACATTAGATTTAAGTTGAAATGACAGCATACTCTCAGCATTGGGTTTAATTTGAATTCCATCTTTAGAAGTATCTTGATCAGAGGTTAAAATAGTTCCCAAACTAGAGGCTATCGTAAAAAATATTCCTGACTGATCTGTAATCAAAACCCCTTCAGAATTAGTAATAGCGCTACTCGTAATAAGAGACTGGGTTTGCCCATCGGAAATAAGAGGCGAAGGAAAAGCAGATAAAGTAAAAGAAGAAAGAGCTCCTAAGCGGGTAGTAATTCGTGCCTGTGAATTTAAACTTCCACTGTTGGCTATCAACGTGAGAGTTCCTGTTTTTAGTGTTTTTAATAAAAATAATTGCTGCCCTAAATTGGTTACCACCCCATCTGAAGCATTAAGCCCACTAAAGGTCACTGCACTCACCGGAACTTTAAATCCATCTAAATCTCGTCCAATGACTTTTATAAAAACAGACTCTCCCGTTAAAATATCTGCCCCAAAATAAGCTTCTTGAGGAGTGGCAAAACTTCTTACAAAATCAGAGGCCCCTTTTGAAATTCCATTGGTTGTGCGAGTAATAGCTTCTTGATCTTTCCCTTGGGAAGATCCATCGGAAACAGTAAGACGATCCACAAGCACACCCAAAGAATCTTCTAAAACAAGATCAGCATTATTTTTGGGAATCGCCTGTGCTAAATTTCGAATGACTAAAAATTCTCCTCCATTTAACTTTTCACCTTCTGATCCAATTTCATAGAGCACCTGTTCAGATAATTTAATTTTCCATCCTTGAACATTCATCATTTGATCTGTAGCATTATAAAGTTCCACCCATTGACTTTGATTGTCTTTAGGATCAATGATCACTTCATTTAAAACAACTTTTGGATCCCTATTAGCCAATAAAGGAAGCGTTACCGCTAATTGGATTTCTGACAATACCCCCGCTGTTTTAATTTGTACCTCTACAGGCTCTTGAAGTTTATTGCCCTCGATATCTATTACATCCGTTGTAATCTTAACCAAATAAACCATGCCTGATTCAAGAGGGGTCAAAGGGGTTACGGTAAAATCTTTACCACTGTTACCCAATTCTATTTTTCGATCTACTTCAGTATTGTTGGTTAAATTTAATAAAAGAATATTGCTGAGGGTGATGGTTTCAGGCTTTAATCCCTTAGTACTGATAAATAAAATATTCACCCGACTGGGCACCCGATAAATAGGCTTATTATCTAACACAGAAATTTGGCTTACCGAATTAGGCAAGAAAGAAGATCCTGAGACGCTATCTTGAAATCCACTTAAAATCACCCCAAATGCCCCTGCCACAGGAGCTAAGCTTCCGCCCCCTTTCTCCCCTCCGCAGGAAAACAATAAAGGAAATAACCATAATAATAAATAAACTCTTTTCATCGCATACGTTCCACTATTAAAGAATTTTACTGATATTTTTAATTATACCCCAAAAACGCGTTCATAAAACAAAAAATTTTATCTTAGCAAAAGCTTTAATGATTTTTTAATGAAACAGCTTCTGCAGGTTTTGTTCGAGTTTTTGTTTTTTGGATTGAAGGTCAGAAAGACGATCTCGTTCTTTTTGAACAATGTCTTTGGGGGCGCGTTCAATAAAGGCTTCATTCGAAAGGCGGGTTTGAAGCCCGACCAAATCGGTATTAATTTTTTCTAGTTCTTTTTGAAGACGTTTTTTTTCTTCTTCCACATCCACTAGATCTGTGATGGGAATAAAAACATCTAAAAATCCCAGGGCCCCTACCGCCATATTTTTAGCTTCCATCGCTTTTTCAGAAAAGTGAAGCTCTGAAAGTTTCGCTAATGTTTGAAGAGCCACTTCATTTCTCTTCAGTATCTCTAAGACCTTTGTATCTTTAGAGACAAGGGTTGCAGAAATAAGTTTTGAGGGAGAAACCGTATGCTCTCCTCTGACATTTCGAATGTAAGAAATAATTTCTTTAAGCATTTCAATTTCTTTTGTGGCTTTTGGATGAATGTATTTTTTATTAAATTTTGGATAAGAAGCCATCATGATACTTTCTTCTTCATGAATGGGTAAATGATGCCCCAGCTCTTCCGTTACAAAGGGAATAAAAGGATGCAAAAGTTTTAAAAGCTCTTTTAAAACAAAAATTAATATTTGCTGAGCCTCTTTCTTTTGAGAAGGGTCTTTAAGAAGAGGCTTAATAAATTCCACATACCAGTCACAAAATTCATGCCAGGTAAAATGATAGACCGTATTGGCGGCTTCATTGAGTTCATACCTTTCTAAATGATCATTTGTCTTTTTCACCGTCAAAAAAAATTGAGATAAAATCCAGGCATGGACAGGAGAAAGATGCTTAGGAAGATTTTTCTCAAGTTTAAAATCCGGTTCTACATTCATTAAAGCAAAACGCGTGGCATTCCATATTTTATTAATAAAATTTCTATACCCTTCAATGCGATCTTCTGAAAGTTTGACATCTCGCCCTTGGGTTGCCAAAGCCGCTAAAGTAAATCTGAGCGCATCAGCCCCATATTCTGCAATCGTATCCAAAGGATCAATCACATTGCCTTTAGATTTACTCATCTTTTTTCCTTCGGTGTCTCGCACCATGGCATGAAGATAGACATATTTAAAAGGCGGCTTTTTCATAAAATGAATGCCCATCATCATCATCCGAGCCACCCAGAAAAATAAAATATCAAATCCCGTTTCCATAACAGTAGACGGGTAAAAAACTTTTAAATCTGCGGTTTTTTGTGGCCAGCCGAGTGTTGAAAAAGGCCAAAGCGCTGAACTAAACCACGTATCTAAAACATCTGTATCTTGAGAGATATCGGTACTCTTACATTTTTGGCACTGGGTAGGATCTTTCACAGAAACGGTAATGTGTTGGCAATGCTTACAATACCACGCAGGGATTCGATGCCCCCACCAAATTTGGCGCGAAATACACCAATCTTTAATATTTTCCATCCAGTTAAAATAGGTTTTAGCCCAACCCGAAGGAATAATTTTTACGTTCCCTTTTCGAACGGCCTCGATAGCGGGTTTGGCCAGGGGCCTGGTTTTAACAAACCATTGAGTTGAAAGATGAGGCTCTAAAACTGTATCGCATTTCTCACAGTGTCCCAATAACACCGTATAGTCTTCTTCTTTTTCTATGACTCCTTGGGCTATTAAATCCGCTAACACTTTCTTACGGGCAGCAAAGCGATCAAGTCCTTGATAGGGAAAAGCCTTTTCATTTGTTTTTGCATTTTTATCGAAGATAGAAATAACTTCTAGTTGATGACGTTTCCCCACTTCAAAATCATTAAAATCATGTCCCGGCGTAATCTTTACAGCACCCGAACCAAATTTTGGATCGGCATAGAGGTCTGCAATAATAGGAATTTTTCGGGTTGTTAAAGGAAGACATACATATTTACCCACCCAAGACTTATACCGAGGGTCTTTGGGATGAACCGCTACGGCTGTATCTCCGAGCATGGTTTCAGGACGCGTCGTTGCAACGATAATAGTTCCACTGCCATCTTCCAGCGGATATTTTAAATGCCAAATTTTTCCGGGTTTTTCAACTTGCTTTACTTCTAAATCTGACAGGGCCGATTCACACCGAGGGCACCAGTTAATAAGATAATCCCCTCGATAAATCAGCTTTTCTTGATAAAGACGGACAAAGACTTCTCTTACCGCATGAGATAAGGTTTCATCCATCGTAAAATGTTCTCGGGTCCAATCACACGAACTTCCAAAGCGTTTAATTTGCATGATAATGGTTCTTCCATACTGCTCTCTCCACTGCCATACCCGCTCAATAAATTTTTCTCTTCCAAAAGCATGCCGAGTAATTCCTTCTTTAAGTAGGGCTTTTTCTACGACGGTTTGAGTGGCAATGCCGGCATGATCCGAACCTGGAAGCCAGAGCGTATTAAACCCCGCCATTCGTTTCCATCGAATCAGAACATCTTGAATAGTAGAAGTCAGGGCATGCCCCTGGTGAAGCGCTCCGGTGATATTGGGAGGAGGCATCATAATAACAAAAGGCTTTTTCTTGGATTTATTATTGGCTGTAAAATAGCCCCTTTTTTCCCAAAACTCGTACCACTTTTCTTCAATATCTTTGGGGTTATAATGCTCTAAAGTCATAGAGCTTGCATCGTAGCAAAATCATGATTAAAAGCCAATATTTTGACGCTGAACAGTCACAAAGATGGCTTTTTAAAGCTTTCTTCCCAATTTGACAAAACGCGTTATGTGATATATAAGTACATAGAATTATTTAAAATTTTGAACGTATCCCCGAGTAACTCCATGGCACAAAAAGCGTTGGCACAAAATATGCGTAAGAAAAAGAGTGTGAGTCATCACATCCTTTTAGTTGGACTAAAGACAACCCTTTCAAAAGTTGTTCAAAACGGATTACAAGAAGACGATTTTATTCTTCACGAGGAATTCGATCTTACGAAAGCCTTAAAAGCCATCGCCAGGCTTGATATTTCTTTGGTTGTCTTAGATCAAGATACCTATATCACCGAAGAAAGCTTAGAATTTTCTAAACGATGTACTTCCGTTATTAGTCATCCTTCCGTCATTTTGCTTACGGAAAATACGTCTATTGATCACCTGCGGCTTCTTTTTCAACACAAAGTTCATGATTGTTTGATAAAACCTTTTAAAATGTCTGAGCTCTTTGATTCCATCAAACGAGGGCTCGAATATCGCCAAACCCATATTTATGGAGTGAAAGATGCCTTGACCGGTCTTTATAATCGATATGCATTTAAAGAAATTCTCCGTCAAGAAATCGAAAGAGCCCAGCGATATGATCGCCACTTGTCTCTTCTCATGATCGACATTGACCATTTTAAACGTGTTAACGACATGTTTGGTCACCTCATCGGAGACCATATCTTAGAAGAACTTTCCCGCGTTATTCAATCTGCTTTTAGAAAAACAGACACTATTGCTCGGTTTGGAGGAGAAGAGTTTTCCATTATTCTTCCAGAAACAACCGTTGGTCATGCCACATTGCTTGCTGAACGGATTCGCAAAAAAATAGAAGGGCATGATTACTCTCGTTTTATTAAAAAAGAAAGACTTACGGTGAGTATTGGAATTTCAAATTATCACACGCCCGGCAGAAAAAGCGACATCACTCTTATCCACTCTGCCGACCAGGCTCTGTATACAGCTAAAAAAGAAGGACGCAATAAAGTTGTTCTTTCCCGCTAAAAAATCGGCATGTGTTGTTATTTCTTTTTATTTTCTTTTAACCATATCATTTCCTCTTTACGCTCAATCCAGCACTCCCCTTCCTTCAGAAACCATTAAAAAAAGTATCCCCTACTCTCCGCTCGTAAAATGGACAGCCGTAGGCATTATACCCACTGTTATTTTAAGTTATGGATTTTTAGCATGGTGGAGACACGGTTTTACTAAAAAATTCTATTTTGATGATAAAGAAGGGTTTTTTGGAGCCAGCAGTTATTCTGGTGGTTCAGATAAAATAGGCCATTTATTTTCAACATATTATTTTTCAAAAATATTAAATGAATTTCTCTTGAGCTCAGGAGAAAGCAAAGAAAATTCTCTTTTATATAGCACATTAACTGTTGGGATACCTTTTACATTCATAGAAGTATTAGATGGATTCATGCCATCATATGGGGCGGGATTATGGGACATGGTTTTTAATGCGGGGGGACTGGCTTTCAATTATGCAGAACAAAAATCTCCCCTATTTAATCGCATGTTTAATTTAAGTCTATCCTACTGGCCCAGCGATCAATTTAAAAAAGAATTTAATGACCATTTAAACTTTTCAGAAGATTATAGTGGCATGACTTATCATCTTGATTTTAATGTTATGCAATTATTTGATTTTGGAAAATTCAACTTATTAGGTCATCTACCCAACATAAGTGCTTCTTTTCACACAAAAGGATTTAGACCCAAGGAAGTATATCCCATGCTGGAATATTCTCTGGGATTGGGAATCGATGTGAGTTCATTAATGGATCGATATCCCTTCTGGAAAGAGGTTTTTTCGAGCATAAAAATTATCCCCATGCTCACTCTTTACAATAAAAAATATTATTATACGACTATCAATGGAGTAAGAAGATTATAAAATTTATAAAAAATATTTCATTTTATCTCTTCATCCTTTTTTTCTTTCTTAGCTTTCATAGCCCTCTTTTGGCACAAACAGAAACCACAGCCCTTAAAACTACTCCCTTTTTAAAATGGACAACGTTAAGTGCTATTCCCGTTGGTCTTTTGGGGCATGGATTTATTGCTTGGTGGCGTCATGGGCTATCCCCAAAATTTAGATTAGATGAAAAAGAAGGGTTTTTTGGAGCTAGCAGTTACTCTGGAGGATCTGACAAATTAGGCCACCTGTTTGCCAATTGCTTTATTTCAAAATTAACGACCGATGTTTTGATTTCCGCTGGTGAAAACAAAGACAATGCTCTTTTATATAGCTCACTAGTAACCGGCATATCGTATACTCTGGTAGAGGTATTTGATGGTTTTCTGCCCAGTTATGGGGCGGGGCTATGGGATATGGTTTTTGATGTTGGGGGTATTGCTTTGAATTTCGCTGAAAAAAAATACCCTACGTTTGATCAGCTCTTTAATTTTAGTGCTTCTTATTGGCCAAGCCCAACTTTTATAGACCTACCCACTCACAATAATTTTTCAGAAGATTATAGCGGCATAACGTATTACGCTGATTTTAATTTCATGCGTCTTATGAATTTTGGAACCTTAAATACCCTGGCTCATTTACCACAATTTAGCCTTGCTTTTCACACCCAAGGGTTTAGTCCTCGTGAACAACAGCTCACTACAGAATATTCTTTAGGGCTAGGCATAGATATGGTTCCTCTGATTGAACGGTGGTATAATCGCCCATACTTAAAAGATATTTTTTCATCCATCAAAATTATTCCCATGTGGGCACTTTATACTAAAAAATATCACTATATTCGTGATGCCGAAGGCGGCAGGATTAGAAGATTATAGAGGATAGCTATTGATGATCGGGTGGAATTTTGACATATGTTTCAATTTTAAAATCATCTATAGCTTCAACTTCGATAACAGGAACTCCATTTTCCTGATCCACAATTTTCCCTTTCACTCCTATTTCCTCTCCCATTAGAGATAATAATCTGGAGTGCTCTTGAGATCTTAAAATATATTTTGTTTGACCATTTTCTGTAATTTTATATCCTCCTTTTCGCCCTATAAAACGTCCCCTATCTTCTATCTTTCCAATGGTCACATATTTTCCTTTTTCATCTTCTGATTGAGGAAGTCTTTTCTCTTTCACTACTTCATAAGCTTCATTGATATGAATCACAGGCTTAATTCCTTCTTTTTTAAGACCATCTTTTTCCCAAATGTATTTTGCTTGAAAGACAATATTTTTACCCAATAATTTATTTAGATTATATTTCTGGCTTTGGATGGGAAATATTTTTTGCCCTTCATATTCTATATAATGAGAGGAGGTCTTACCTAAAAACATACCCTGGTCTTTTAGAGTTCCCATCCCCGATAGAAAAGGAACACCCAGTTCATTTTTGGCATTATCTAAATGATGAATATATTTATAAAGTTTATTATACCTATTTAAATCAATATCAAAAAGTGCTGCTGTGGTTGGATAGCCACGCCATAAAAACTGCCCATCTTGATATTTAATATATTTTTTATGAGGGATATTAGGATCATAAATTGTAAAAGTCATACTCTCATCATCCTCTATAAAAACACCATACACCATTACTGCATGATTAATTTCTTTCTTGGTATCAGATATATTGTTATCGATTTGCAATGTAATAGGCCTGCCTCTCCTAAGCTCTTCAATAAGAGTTTGTGCAATTTTTTTATTGCAGGCTGCATCGCACTGAAGGCCTTGAGACTCACTTGTTTCAAAAAATAAAGGAGCACAGGTATTAAATTCATGAAAAAAATCTTTCAATAAACGATCTTGGGATGTTTCTAAAAATTTCTTAAGTATCTTCTGATGGTTTAAAGATAAATCTTTAATGGAACTCACTCCCCCTATAATCACGGGCACCCCTGAACAACTGGCACTTTCAAGTGCTTGGCTAAGTTCTTCGTCATTCAGCGCAGGTAAGTTAGGGTTAAATTGTAAAAGTCCTTGAGCTTCTACAAAAGCAGACATGGCATAGCATTTTCCACCTCCGAAATTATCAAATGCAATTTGATCTTCTTCAGGAATTCTGAGCGCTATGATTTCACTTGCAACTGCTTGGGAAAAATTGAGCCATAGAAGCATAACAATTATTTTTTGATAAAAATGATTACTCATATTTTCTAATAGCTTGATCAATGTGTTGTCCAACCTGAGGATCGTTAATTAAAATTTTTAATGTTTTTAAAGAGTACACAATCGTATGTCTAAGATAGTCGGGAGCAGTTTTTAATTTTTGAATGAGCGGGCCAACGGCCCTTGGATCTCCAATAGATCCCAAAGCCTCCATTGCATAACTTTGCACCAAAATATCAGAATCATTGAGACCTCTCACTAAAGGCTCTACAGCTAAAACACCGATTTGTTTTGTGGCTGAAATCAGTTGAAAAGAAATATAAATTTTTCTACTTCGAATCCCGTCTATAATAGGATTAAGAGCAGGTTGGCCAATAAGTCCCAACGCTTTCCCTAAACCCCTTATGGTTATTTCCTCTTCATCTGTTCTGTTTTGGTGATCTTGAAGGCTTTTTAATTTATCTAAAATAGGCTGAACGGCGATAGAACCCATATTCCCTAAAGCATCAATAGCTACTTCTTGAGTGCCATAGAGTTTATCATGGAGTGCTTCCATGAGATAAGGAATGGTTTGGGGATCTTTTAAATTTCCTAAAGAGGTTAACACAGTCTCTCTTACAGCGCTTTTTTCATCGTTCACATGGTGGACCAGCGCTTGGATAACCTGGGGATTATTTTTAAATGTAGATAAAACCTTAGCCGTTATAGTCTGGAAATGGGAAGGGGAATTATTGAATATTGAAATCAGTGTATTGGCAGCTTCCTCATCATCGGAAAAATTTCCTAAAGCTAAAATAGCCGCTATTTTTACATCTTCATCTTGTTCTCGATTAAAAATATCCATGAGTTCAGGAATAAATTTTTTCTCTTTTAAAAAACCTAAAGCCGAAACAGCTTTTTCTCTAACCTTTGGATCTGGATGAGTTATATTTTGATGAAGTTGATTTATAAATCGCTCCTGACTGATTTCATCTTTACAAAATAAGAGACCTGAAAGGGGAAGGTGGTGATATTCATAAAACTTACAAATTTCAGATGAATTTTCCGTTAAAAAATAATCCATAAATAATTTTTTGATACTCTCTTCATATTGATCACAATTTTTCGTTTGAGAAAGAGCATCATCAAATGTTTTTTGAGAGACAAGCTCATCTTTTTGTATTTCAGCATTAACTTTATCTCTCATTTTTTTTAAAATATGTGCACTATTGACAGGAACGGAAGGAATATTTAAGCGCCCTTCTCGAACATATCGGGCAGCCAAAAGGGCCTTAACCATATTAGGCATGCCCCATCCGGTTTGATGATCAAAACCCGTTGAATTTAAATCAAAACTTGAAGCTTTTAAAATATTTTTAATTTGTGGCGGAGTAAGATTAGGATTTACTTTTAGCATATTTAAAATAATGCCACTCACCACGGGAGCCGCACCACTGGTACCACTAAACCTTCTTCCCTCTAGGGATAACATGTTATAGTCACTGGGTGCTGCAAAATCTGTAGATGCCCCTTGATTAGAAAAAATAGATGATCCCAAATAAGGATTTAAAGAGGCAATAGATAAAAGATTATCTACATTAGAAGGATATAAATTTTCTTGGCCAAAGTCATTTCCTGCAGCCCACACCAACGTTACTTGGCTACTTTTAACTTTTTCCATGAGACGCTGTATTCTAAGCGTATTTGGAGACTTAAAATAAATCATGCTTAAGTTAATGACTCTAGCGTTGTGATCTATGGCATCTTCAATGGCATCTGCTACATCCTCATCCCACATGCCATCCACGAGGGGTTCTTTGGCCGAATACACATACATTTGTGCATTTTTAGCTTCTCCCACAGAGCAGTGATCTTTTGAACACAAAATAGAAGCCACCTGAGTTCCATGACATATTTCTTCCTCATCTGCCCCTTTTTCACAGGTCACATCCATTTGTTGAAATGCTTCTCTCTCTTTTGAAATGCCACTATCAATAACAGCTGTTTTAATGACTTCATCTTTTTCATCTGCTGTTAAAAGTGTATCTTTAAGCTGTGCTCCCACTCGCCACTGAGCCCAATAGGGTTCAAAAATATTTGCTTCTCCTTCAAAGAGGCCGGTCGCACAGGATCTCGGACTAAAGGCTGGATTAGGAATAAAACACTCATCTAAAGGAGGCGTCATTTGTAACTGATGTTGGACATTGTTAAACAGAAAAAGGGGTTTAAGCAGGCCAAAAGGAATATTTTGAGCATATCCTATACCCCCATATAATAACATGCCTAATAATATTAAAGCTCTATTCCTCATCTTTCTTCTTATCGGAATAATCCATCTGCCCCTTTAAGCTAAAAGCTTATATACGATATAGACGTAGACGGTTGTTTAAAAAATATACATTGTGAAAGAAAAATGAGAGCCCCTAAGCCTTTAATATTCCTTAACTTTAAACTTATTTTAATGTGGTCTGTATGTTGCACTATTATAAAGCAAGAGGCCAATAACAATGAAAAAAATATTTTTTTTACCCTTGTTTTTTATTTGTCTTTTAACTTTTCAGAGCTTAGCACAGGAATCAAAAGAAGCATCCCCCCCACCTTCTGACCCAGAGCTTTTAAGACTTACCATAAAACCTAACTATGATTGTATCAGTGGGGCAGGCTGTTCTGGTTCTGTAGAAGAAACTGCAAAAACATTTGCCATTGTTAAAGCTAAAAAAGAAGCTAGTTCTGGTGGTCTTCAAGACAGCAGTGTTTATCTAGAAAAACATGAATGGAGCAATGGATTTTGGGATGGTGGAAAATATACTTTAAGCAATCATCCCACGGATATTGTAAAAACAGAAAGCAAAACAGAACACATTATTACTTATCCTTCTTCTAGTGGCCAACTCACGATTAAATATACTTTGGGTGCATTTAATCCAGAAACAAGAACACAAGATTTTTCTATTGAAAACATCGAGGGATTAAAATCTTATAAACAAGAAGGAAAGGTAACTCCAGATCCCATTTCATTTAACTGGAAAATCGTTCAAAAAGAAGATGGTTCTTTTAAAGTAGTCGATGCAGAAGATCCTTCTTTTGAAATTCACTCTATCATTCTTAAAATTGGCGCTTGGAAAACAGGAATACTCAGTGGAGATGGGGGCGCCACCCATTTAGAAATTAGCGGGACTAAAGAGACCATAAATGAAGAGGGGCAGACGATTCGAGCTTCTCACGTAAAAAGCCAACCTATTACTCATCATCTTAAAAAAGTAGAAACTGCTCCAAAAGAAGAAGGTTTGTGTGGCCTAAATCCATTACAAGATATTAAAAACTTAAGTAAATTTTCTACATCTGTTTTAGATTTAACCACAAAATTTCTTTAACAATTCCCTAGCTCACCTAATATAAAAAGCACTGGATAATTACCTCAAATACCTGTAGAATGTTCTTAATTCCCCTTCCCATAAAGGTATCGACATGGACAAAATTACCATGCTCATCGTGGATGATGAGCAATATGTGTTGTCCGCTTTAAAAAGACTTTTTCATTCCCCTAAGTACGAAGTCTTTTGTGCTCAAGATCCTGCTAATGCCTTAGAATTACTTGAGAAAAATCCTCATATCGGAGTCATTGTTTGTGATCAAAAACTAGGGGAAAATGAAGGAACCGATTTTTTTGCCAAAACTAAAGCCACCCATCCCGATATTTCCCGGGTTCTTTTGACAGGCTACTTTAATTCCCAAATTGCCCAAAATTCTTTGCTTAAAGGGGAGGTCTATCGCTTTGTCACAAAACCCTGGAATGATGATGATCTGATGATGACGGTTGAAAACTCTTGGAAGCGCTATGAGCTTTTAAACCAAAACCGAAAACTGTTAAATCTTATTCGCAGTCAAAATGAGCATCTAAATCACCTTACTCTAAATCTTAAAAATGTGATTGAAAACCGAATTGAACGAACGGTACAGTCTCAAAAAGCCATTCGGGCCAAAAAAATACAACTTCAAATTACTCATACCCTTATTAAACGTTTAAGTCGCTGTAAAAATTTAAAAGAAATTTTCAAAACCGTCCTTATTGAACTTAAAAAATTAATCCCCTTTGATACCGCCAGTATTGTGGTGCAACTAAACCCAAACCAATATTTGCTATTAAATCCAAAAACACAGGTATATCCCTTCTCTTTAAAAGATCATTCTCTGCTTCAACGTATGTTCCAAAATCCTCTTCCCACCATTTCAACAGAACATTCTTCTTACCCTTCGGAACTTATTTTTCCTCTCATGGATGAAAATCGTCCCACCCCGATTTGCATGGCTACATTAAGTCTTTTGAGTCACCAAGAGCATGCTTTCTCCGAAGAAGACATAAAACGCCTTTCAGACATTGCAAGCCCCATTGCCATTGCCATCGAGAAAATGAAACTTTTAGAAATTGTTGAACAAGGATCTCGTCAGTGGGAATCTACGTTCGACGCCATTAGTGATTTAGCAACCGTTATCGACAAAAATTTTAACCTCATTAAAGCCAATAGAGCCGTTGAAAAAATTACTCATGAAAAAGTAGAAAAAGTCATTGGGAAAAAATGTTATGAAGTGTTGGCCAATAGAAAAAGCCCCTGCAAAAATTGTCCTGCCTTAGAAAGTCTAAAAACACGCGCTTTGACCTCTGAAAATGAAATTAAAGATTTTAAAGACAAAGATTATTTTACATGGGCTTTTCCCATGTTAGATCCTAAAAAAGAGGTGAACTCTCTTGTTATGTATTATCGGGACCACACAGAATCTTCCCAACTTTTCCGCCAACTGATTCAATCTGAAAAAATGGCTGCCATTGGACATCTGGCCAATTCTTTAGCCCATGAACTTAATAACCCTTTGACAGGGATTACGGCCCTATCACAACTCCTCAGTAAAGAATTAGGCCCTCATAATACTTGGTATCCAGACATTCAAGAAATCGAAAAAGCATCCGTACGATGTAAAAATATTATTGAAAATCTCTTAAATTTTTCTGAAAAAACAAAATCAACCAAAAAATCTTCTGTCTCTCTTAATGAAATTATTGAATCCACCCTTCCTCTTATTCAATACTCCTCTACGGCCAAACAAAATATTCGTATTCATAAACACTATGCCAAGGATTTACCTAAAATTAAGGCCAACACCAATGAACTCCAACAGGTATTTTTTAATTTACTCCTCAATGCCATTCAAGCCATGCCCCAAGGAGGCGTACTCGAAGTTAAAACTCAGTATTTAGTCGGAAAAGAAGCTCTTCAAATTACCATTACAGACACAGGGGTGGGCATTCCAAAACAAAATCTTTCTAAAATCTTCGACCCTTTTTATACCACCAAAGAAAAAACTTGTGGCACCGGTCTTGGACTTTCGGTAAGCTATGGCATTATTAAAAATTACGAGGGCGCCATCGGAGTTCAAAGCACTTTAAATAAAGGATCTACTTTTAAAGTTACTCTGCCTCTGATGACGACCAAGGAGAAAGTCCATTAATTCTTTTGAAGCTGCTATCTTAGGAGCTATCCAGGGGCTCACTGAATTTTTACCCATCAGTAGCTCTGCCCACCTGATTATGGCCCAAGCTTTTTTAGGTCTGAAAGATCCAGAATTTTTATTCGATGTTATTATTCATCTGGGCACTCTCTTGGCCACTGTTCTTATCTTTTATAAAGAAATTATAAAACTTTTTACACATCCCAGAGCCATTCTCTTGATTATTGTTGCAGGTATTCCAACCGCCATCATGGGATTTGTGCTGGTAGATTACATGGAAAAATATTTTTGGTCGATGAAGGAAGCCTGTATTGAGCTTATTATGACGGGATTTATTCTATGGTTTACCCAATATGCTCCCTCTAAAAAAATAGAACTAGAAGAAACCCTTTTTTCAAATATCACTATCCCCAAGGCCTTCTTGATTGGCATTGCCCAAGGAATTTCTATTTTTCCTGGCATTTCACGTTCTGGGCTTACTATTGCCACGGCACTTTTCTTAAAAACAGGCAGACGAGATGCTGCCGTTTTTTCTTTTCTGCTTTCTATCCCCTCTATTATAGGAGCTGTAGGACTTAAGCTTTTAAAAACCCCCCTTACTCATTTCCATCCCCTTCATTTTGGAATTGGGTTTACGACTTCCCTTCTTTTAGGAACTATTTCTCTTCTTTTTCTAATTAAACTTGTGCTGGAAGGAAAATTTTATAAATTTAGCTATTATTGTTGGATCGTGGGCAGTGCTGCACTCATTGCTTCTTATTATTTTTTATGAACCCTTCGCATATTCTTATTATTGATGATGAACACATTATTACTCGGGCTTTAAGTCGTGCTTTTCAAAGAGAAGGATTTCAGGTTTCTACTGCTTCCGATGGAGAAGCAGGTCTTAAAAAAATCTTGAGTGAAAAACCAGAACTCATTCTTTTAGATATTATTATGCCTAAAATGTCTGGACTAGAAGTCTTAGAACACATTCGAACACAACAAATCACCACTCCTGTGGTCCTCATGACAGCTTATGGAGATACTAAAACTGAAACCACGGCTAAAGAACTGGGAATTTCGGCCTATCTCACAAAGCCCTTTAACAATATTGAAGATATTATTGCCCTTGTCCACCGATTGACCTCTTAGGGAAACTACATTATCCTATCTTATTTGAAATTTTAGAATAAAGAGATATTAATTTCTGTATGGGCCCCTCCGCCCGGTGTAGATCCTCCCACACAAAAATTAATATCTCTTTATTTATCAAAAAAAGACTGAAATATGGAAAAACAGTTTCTTATCATACAGGGATTGCGCCAGAATAATCTTAAAAATCTAGACCTCAATATCCCTCATGGAGAGCTCACGGTTATTACCGGTCCCTCTGGATCTGGAAAATCATCCCTGGCGTTTGACACCATTTTTGCTGAAGGGCAAAGACTCTACATTGAATCCCTGTCTACCTATGCACGCCAATTTTTGGAACGCGTCCAACGCCCCAATGTTGATTTAATTAAAAATATTTCTCCCACCATTGCCATTGAACAAAAAAATTCTGTTAAAAATTCCAGATCAACCGTGGGAACGTCTACTGAAATTTATGATTATTTAAGACTTTTATTTTCAAAAATCGGAAAAATTGAATGCCCCCGCTGCACCATTCCTATTAAAAAAGATACAGTTTCTTCTATGGTTGATTTTGTGCTGAAGCATTTATCAGGACAAAAAATTCTTATTTTAGCCCCTTTTTCTTTAGCCCAGATTCAAAAAGAACCTTTCATTAAATACCTTTTAAAAAAGGGATTCACTCGCATACTTTTAAATAATAAAATTTGTGATTTAAATTCTGAAATTTCTATTGATAAAGAAAAAGAATTGCTCATCGTTCTAGATCGCCTCATCGTCAAACCTGACATTAAAGCAGAACTGACCGATTCTTTAGAAATTACATATCAAGAAGCCAAAGGGCGCGCCTCAATTCAAGATGAAAAAGGGGCCTTCCATAAATTTTCTCTAAGACTTTGCTGCAGCCAATGTGATTTAAAATTTCCAGACATTCTTCCTTCTTTTTTCTCCTTTAATAACCCTTATGGGGCTTGTTCTCACTGTCACGGTTTTGGAAATAATCTATTAATTGATGAAGAGCTTGTGGTCCCCAATAACACCGTTAGCCTTGAGCAGGGCGCTATTGATCCTTGGACAAAACCTTCTTTAAAAAGATGGCACAAGCGCCTCCTAGAATTTTGCCAAAAAGAAAAAATTTCTATTGAAACCCCTTATAAAGATTTGGATTCCAAAGATCGAGAGAAGATCTTTAAAGGCACAAAAGGATTTAAAGGCGTTTTAGGATTTTTTAAACAGCTTGAAAAAAAGAAATATAAAATGTCGGTTCGGGTCTTTTTAAGTCGCTATAAAAGTGCTTTCACTTGCCCCATCTGCCAAGGAAAACGCTTAAGAGAAGAAACTAATTTTGTTAAAGTTCAGGGAAAAACCATTGCAGAACTTTTGTCTTTAACCGTTGAAAAATCTAAAAAATTTTTTGACTCTCTTGCGCTTTCTTCTTACGAGGCCGAAGTTTCAAAAGAAATTTTAAGACAATTAATAGCCCGCCTTACTTTTTTAAGCAAAGTAGGATTAGATTATCTAACGTTGGATCGCCTAACCAAAACCCTTTCAGGGGGAGAGGCTCAACGCATTAATGTCGCCAATCAATTAGGCGCAGCACTCATGAAAACAACCTATGTTCTTGATGAGCCTAGCATTGGCCTTCATCCAAGAGACAATAAGCGGCTTGTCTCTCTTTTAAAAAATCTACGAGATTTGGGAAATACCGTCATTGTAGTTGAACATGAGCCCGATATTATTCGAAACGCAGATTATATTATAGAACTAGGCCCGAAAGGAGGAGAAGCCGGCGGAGAACTCATGTATCAAGGAAGTTTTTCTCAGTTTTTAAAACAAAATACCCTTACCTCTTCTTATCTCACTCAAAAAGAAGCCATTGCCATTCCCAATCAACGACGAAAAGGCAAGGGACACACCTTAAAACTATTGGGGGTTACTCACCACAACTTAAAATCGGTCGATCTTATTCTTCCCCTTCATCAGTTTGTCTGCATTACCGGCGTTTCTGGATCTGGAAAAAGTTCCTTAATTCATGACACGCTTTACAATGCCTTGGCCAGAATTTTAAAAATTGAAAATAATAAAATTGGCCGATTTAAAACAATTTCTGGTTTTAATCACATTCAAAGCCTTCGTCTTTTGGATCAAGAACCCATTGGAAAAAGCTCACGATCTAATCCCATTACTTATATGAAAGGGTATGATGAAATTCGAAAACTCTTTGCTCAAATTCCAGAAAGTAAAAAAATGGGCCTTATGGCTTCTTCTTTTTCTTTTAATATGAAAGGGGGACGGTGCGAACATTGCGAAGGAAGTGGATTTCAAAAATTAGAAATGCATTTTTTAGCAGACCTTTATTTAACCTGCGACTATTGCATCGGGAAAAAATTTAAAAAAGAAATTTTAAGCATCAAATTCAAAAATAAAAATATTGATGACGTCTTATCCTTAACGATTGATGAAGCTTCTACATTCTTTATTACCCATCCTCACCTTCGACAAAAACTTAAAATTTTACAAGAAGTTGGGTTAGGATATTTAAAACTGGGACAACCTGCGCCCACTCTTTCTGGTGGAGAAGCTCAACGTCTTAAAATTGCCAAAGAACTTTCTTTTGAAACCAAAGAGGGTCTTTATATTTTAGATGAACCCACAACAGGGCTTCATCCAGATGATATTAAAAAATTACTCAGTGTTTTAAATCGTCTGGTTGATCAAGGAAATACAGTTGTTGTCATCGAACACAATTTAGATGTCATTAAAACCGCAGATCACATTATTGACCTTGGCCCTGAAGGGGGCGATCGAGGGGGTCAAATCATTGCCACAGGCACTCCCGAAGAACTTATCCACATCCCCCATTCTCACACCGGCCAATATCTTAAAAAGGTACTTACTTAATCGCATTCATCCTTAGCTTTTTTATTTTTATTAATGATAAATTGCTTTTCTTTTGTTTTTTCCTTCACAATGATTTCTATTGCTTCTTTCTGCCTTATTTCCCCTTCTTCAAGAGCAAAGTAAAGCTCTTGCTCCAATTGCCTGCGGGTAGCTTTCACTAGCACATGCTCTGGCCAAAGATTAATATCAGAGTTGCTTCCACCGATAGAGAGGGGAATAAAATGATCTATCGTATATCTGTGCCTGCAATCAGACGGAATCTTGTATTCATCATAAATTTTTTCCCGCCTATCCGAACTGACATTACGTTGACAATAGGGGATATTTTCTTGATACTTATACGTTACAAAATCAGGATCCTGTATTGTGCAAAGATCTCCCTGTGTCCAGTTCGGATCAGGAATTAAAGGAAACGAAAGAGCGAGGTTTGTACTTAAGAAAAAACCCACAACAAGAGAGGCTCTTACGACACTAACGACTATCTTATTTTTCATTACTCCTCCTTAGTAAGCCATTTAGGGTGACTTGTAGAAACGCCGAACCATATTTTCGGCCTATAATTAAGAGTTACTCTATAACCCTAATATAATTAGAATTAACCTGTCAAGAATTTGGATTAAATTTTAGGAAAGATAAGATTTAAGCAATTCTTAAAAGCAGATAACTGGATTCCGTCGGAATGGACGGTTTTCCGTCCGCATTTTTCGCCATTTGAGCTCAAAACCCCTGGCACATGCTTTGCATATACATTTTTCTCAAATGCAATTTGGCCTATATAAAATTAAACGTTTAATATTGAAGGGGAATTATAAATTTACAGATAAAGCCGAAACAGAAATGTACGCTACTAATATCACACGAACGGACGTCTTAGAAGCAATTGTAAACGCATTCAGCATTGATAAAATCATGAAATCAATAAGTCCTGGGAAGACACACAGAGGTGAAAAAGTGTATGTAATCAAAGGAGTTACATACGACAACATTCCCATTTATACTAAGGGGGCAATCAAACAATTTAATGGAAGGGATATTCTTTATATTTTGATTTCTGCTAAGAGAGAAGGTATATTGTAATTATATGGCTAAACAACCCATTAAATTAATCCAGTGCCCCATGTGTGACAGCACAAACATAAAATATATCGTTGAAGATCGCACCTATAAAAAGAATGGAAAAAAGATTATTGTTCCAGCCGTTCCTCGTGAAAAATGCTTTTCTTGTGGAGAACAATTTTTTGACCAAAATTCATTTGAGATCATTGAAGCCTTCTTTGAAAACACTAAAAAAACTGCGACAGGTTGATCTTTACCTTTCAACATATTAAGCGACTAATCCAACGCAGTTTAATTATGATTTTGGGAAATATATGTAGTAATTTTTTTAACTTCTTCGATGACGGAGGGGGTGAAACGACCCCCTATCCAAAAAAGATTTTTAAGGGTTGTTTTTTCCATTTCTTGAGGATCCGTTACCTCTAAAGGAAAAAGTTGGTCAATAACTCCTATCTGCTCCCACTCTACTTGATTAAAAAACTGAGGCCATGCTTTTTGAATAAATCGTTTTCCAGCTCTTATTTTTTTTGCCACTTCCTCTGCATCCACCAGTTCTTCTTCTTTTAAAAAGAAAAGCCATTGGGAAATTTGTTTTGTACCTTCTATTAAGGTGCTATCCACATTCGAAGGAAAAAATCCAACCCCATTACTATCTAAAGAAAATAAAATATTTTGGTAATCACACACTTTTTCTTTTAAAATAAAATTAAGCTTTACCGCAGAAACCATTTTTTGTTTTCGGATCTTTTTTAAAAATCGAGGATGAAAATAATCCGTTCCCAGCATATGAGTTAACCCAGTAAAAGGAATAGCCGCCACAACCGCTTTGGCTTGCCACCCTTCTTTTCCACTTATTATTTTTTGAATGGTGTGATCTTGGATGGCACATTCTAAAATAGGAGTTGAAAGCTTAATCTCTACCGAAGAAAAACCAGCATTTAAAGAGGTAAAAACTTTTTCTATGCCTCCCCGAGGAAAAATAAAATCTTTAAAAAAGAAATATTTTTGCTCTGGACTTATTTCTTCTGGACTCACAGACACCCAATTCATTTTTCGAAGAGCAAGGGGTTCTTGATTAAAAATTTCAATATATGAAAGATCTAAGCTCAAGGTTTTAGAAAGTTCAGGCGTTAGAAGATTAAAACCATAATCTAATCTACTTTTTCCGCCCAGTTTAGGATCTGCTTCGCACAGTAAAATAGAATATTTTTCTTTAGAAAGGAGAAACGCTGCCAGCTGTCCTGACAACCCGCCTCCTATAATAGCAACGTCATAGAGTGACATGATTTATCTTATATCAGGAAATTTAAAATAAACGAAAAGAAATAATGAGCATGAAGAAATAATTCAAAGCCCCTCCCACCGCAGAAATAAGAAGGGCAGAGGAATCTAAAATCTTAATCGCTGTCTCTACAGAATAATGATACACAGCCATAAGCATTCCACTAAATCCAAAAGGCATTAAAATAAAAACAGATAGATTGGCTAAATTTTTTTGATTTAATTTCACCCCTAAGACTTCCTGAGAAGCCAAGCCTTGAATCCCTTCTTGCAGCCATAAATGATAGCCACAAATCGCAAAAACAAGAAGCGATCCAATGACAATAATTCCTAATGAAATCAATGTAATAAGTCTTTTTTTAGCCATAATAAACGTTCCACTTACTTTTAATTATACCATGTAGTCTGCCATTGACAAGAAAGCCTAAAATCCCTATATATAAGAGCATTATGTCAAATCATTTTAAAACAACGATTCTTTTAACGCTGCTTTCTGTTTTATTTATTTTCATTGGTCGCGCTTTAGGTGGACAACAAGGGATGGTCTTTGCCTTTCTTTTTGCCCTGGCCATGAATATTGGCTCCTACTGGTTTTCAGATAAAATTGTTCTGGCACTTTATCGAGCAAAACCCCTTGAAGAAGGACATGATATTCATTCCTTAGTCAGAGAACTGGCCCAAAGAGCCAAAATGCCCAGCCCAAAAGTGTATTGGATAAATTCTTATTCTCCCAATGCGTTTGCTACGGGACGAAATCCCACTCACGGGACCGTGGTTGTTTCTGAAGGACTTCTTCGCATTTTAAATACCGAAGAACTCAAAGGGGTTTTAGCCCATGAGATGAGTCATATTAAAAATCGAGATACGCTCATTAGCGCTATTGCCGCAAGCATTGCTTCTGCTTTAGTAATGCTCGCCAATATGGCCAAATGGGCAGCTATTTTTGGGGGCATGAGACGAAATAACGACGAAAGACAGGGTGGTGGTCTTGAACTCTTAGCCATGGCTATTGTTGCTCCCTTGGCTGCAACGCTCATTCAAATGGCCATCTCCAGATCAAGAGAATTCCAAGCAGATGCCTCAGGGGCTCAAATGGCTGGTGGTCCCTATGGTCTTATTTCTGCTCTTCAAAAAATAGCAAAGGGAGCTCAACAAATGCCCATGGAACACGCCACCCCTGCCACTTCTCATTTATTTATTATTAATCCTTTATCCGGCGGGACTTTATTGCAACTTTTTAGTACGCACCCTGCTTTAGAACAACGTATTGAACGGCTTAGAAATTATAGACAATATGTCTGATCTCGAACATCCTAGAACAATTGATTTTTCAACCTTCATTTTTTCTTTGGGTTCTGCGGCCCTTATTCATTTAGGAGTCACTGCAAATCCTATGAATAATAAAATTGAAAAAAATTTAGAAGAAGCCAAACAAAACATAGATCTTTTGTCTTTGCTTCAAGAAAAAACCAAAGGCAATTTAACAACAGATGAAGAAAAATTGATTCATAATTTATTACATTCTTTGCGAATGCGTTATGTAGAGGAGACTCAAAAATCATGAAAAAAATTCTTATTATTACTTTTATTTTTTTAATGGGAGCTCTGGCTTCCTTTGCATATCTTTATCATAAAGGAAATTTAACTCCGCTCATCGCTAAATCTCCCATCTGGACTGAAAATGCCCCTCTCATTACTTCCCCCACTTCTAACGGATCTACGAATGTTGAAATTTTTGTAAACATCGCTGAGAAATTAAGACCAACGGTAGTTAACATTCACACCACTCAAACCATTAAAGGAGGCGGCATATCCCCTTTTCAGGGATTTGAAGATGATGAATTTTTTAGACGATTTTTTGATGACTTTTTTGGACAAAGAGGCATGCCCAAAAGTAAACCCAAAGATTTTAAACAACAAAATTTAGGATCTGGATTTATTATTAGTCGCGATGGCTACATTATTACCAATAATCATGTCATTGAAAAAGCCGATGAAATTAAAGTAAAGCTCACCGAAGAATCTAAAGAAAGCTATACGGCTAAACTCATTGGAACCGATGCCAGAACCGACATTGCTCTTATTAAAATTGACCCCAAAGGAAAAGAATTACCCGTGGCTCCTTTGGGCGATTCTGATAAATTGAGAGTTGGCGAATGGGTAGCTGCCATTGGTCATCCTTTCGGTTATGGGCACACGGTTTCTCACGGTATTGTGAGTGCTAAAGAACGTCTTTTTGGAGATGGTGTCACGCATCCTTATAATGATTATATTCAAACCGATGCATCTATTAATCTGGGCAATAGCGGAGGACCTCTCATTAATATCCAAGGAGAAGTCATTGGGATTAACGTTGCTACCGATGCCAGAGCCCAAGGTATTATTGGATTTGCAATCCCTATTAATGTCGCTAAAAATATTATTCCGCAATTATCGGAAAAAGGGCATGCCATTCGAGGATTTATTGGAATTCAGTTTCATGAACTAACCAGTGATCTTGCAAAACAATTTAAACTTAAAAAAGATCAAGAAGGCGTAGTGGTTGCTGAAATCATTAAGGGAGAACCGGCAGATTTAGCAGGCCTTAAGGTTTATGATGTCATTATCGAATTCAATGGAAAAAAAGTTAAAAGCGGACGAGACCTTCTTCAAGAAGTAGGTAAAGCTCCCGTTGGAAAACCTGCCTCTCTTAAAATTCTTCGGGAGGGAGAAGAAAAAATACTTACCCTCACCCCTGTTGAACGAAAAGATGAGTTAGAGCGAAAAACAAAGAAAGAAAAATCAAAAAAAGGGGAAGAAAAAGAAGAAAAAATTAAGCTTGGGATTCAAGTAGATGACCTTAAAAACTACCCTGGCATTTTAGAAAAACTAGAAGTGGGAATAATGGGCGTTGTCATTACAGATATAGAAGAAGAAAGTCCTGCAGGACGAGCCAGCCTTGAAAAAGGAGATATTATTACCGAGATCGACAAACAAAAGGTAACTTCTGTTTCTCAATTTATGGATATTGTTTCTACCCTTAAAAAGAAACATTCTTATCTTTTTAGAGTTATTCAGCAAGGAGCCATTAAGCTCGTCGTTATTAAAGTTGAATAAAAAGAAATTCCAAGTTTTTTCTCCTGCAAAAATTAATCTTTTTTTGCATATTGGCAAAAAAAGAAAAGATCATTTTCACACTATTTCTAGCCTCATGTTTCCTTTAAAAACAACAGGAGACATCCTCACATTTAAGCCGATTTTATCTCCAAATATAAATGTAAGCCTCACTCTTTCTAAAAAAATACAAACTCCCCTCTTTAAAAAATTGATCCCCTCTTCTAAAAACAATTTGGTTTGGAAAGCCGCTCATCTTTTTTATAAAACAACGCATCTTAAACCAGCTATCGCTATTCATATTGAAAAAAATATTCCCTTTGGAGCGGGATTGGGAGGAGGAAGCTCTAATGCTGCCGCAACGCTTCTGACTTTAAATCGTTTATACAAATATCCCCTTTCACTCAAAAAACTTCATGCACTGAGTACTCAATTGGGTTCAGATGTTTCTTTTTTTCTGTATCAAAAATCCGCTTTTGTCAGTGGAAAAGGAGATAAAATCAAACTTACTTTACTTAAATTAAAACACTGGATTCTCCTGTTAAATCCTAGGTTTACCATTTCTACTCCCTGGGCATATCAACGATGGGATGAACTGACTTCTTCGCTAGAGACTCCAGCCTTTCGGCCTTCGTTGACAAAAAAAAGTAGGAATGCTAAAAATTATTGGAAAAATGACTTTGAAAAAGTTGTTTTTCCTGCTTATCCTATTTTGGAAAAAGCAAAAGAAATATTACTAAAAGCAGGGGCACATACCGCTAGACTCACGGGAAGCGGCTCTTCATTATATGGAGTATTTAAAAGTTTTAAGAGTGCACAAAAAGCAGCAAAAGAATTTAAACACTGGATATATTGGATTGAAAGGGGGCCGTAAATATGGAAATTACTGAAGTTCGGGTTTTTCCCGTTGATGAAGAAAAACTAAAAGCATACGTTACGATCACCATTGATAACTGCTTTGTCATCCGAGATTTAAAAGTTATTAATGGCACAAAGGGACTTTTTGTTGCCATGCCGAGCAAGAAGTGCAAAGATGGCTCTTTTAAAGATACCGCTCATCCCCTCGATAACCAAACACGAGATGTCATTGAGTCAAAAGTGTTAGCTGAATACCAAAAAAGCATTAAAGAAGGAAAAGGATTCAAAGACTCAAAAAAATCAAAGGAACCTGAACCTGAGGAAAAAGAAAAAGTACAAGAATAGTTGCACATAAAGCTTTATTGGGGCGTCGACAAGCGGTAAGTCACAAGGCTTTGGACCTTGCACTCGCAGGTTCGAATCCTGCCGCCCCAGCCAAAATTAAGTTGAGCCAAAATTTCTATGAGTACAAAAGAATTAAAAATATTTTCTGGGAATTCCAATCCAGCACTTTCTCAAGAAATAAGCCATTATTTAGAGATCCCCTTGGGAAAATGTGAAGTTAAATGTTTTAGCGATGGGGAAATTTTTGTTCAAATTGAAGAGTCTGTAAGAGGCCATGAGGTATTTGTTATTCAGTCCACCTGTCCACCGGTTAATTCTAATCTCATGGAACTTTTAATCATGATCGATGCCTTAAAACGTGCTTCTGCAAGCAGCATTACTGCTGTCATCCCCTACTATGGCTATGCCCGCCAAGATAGAAAAGTGGCTCCGAGAACTCCTATTTCTTCTAAATTGGTGGCCGATCTTTTGACGGCCAGTGGAGCCAGTCGTGTCATCAGCATGGATCTCCATGCTGGACAAATTCAGGGATTTTTTAATATTCCTTTTGATCACCTCTACTCTTCTCCTGTTATGATTAATCACTTAAGAGAAAAATTAGGAGAAGGAGATCACTTAGTCATTGTCTCCTCAGATACAGGGGGAGTGGAAAGAGCCAGAGCCTACGCTAAAAGACTAAACGCCTCTCTTGCCATTGTGGATAAAAGACGCCTTGGCCCCAACCAAGCTAAAGCCATGAATCTCATTGGAGAAGTCCAAGGAAAAACAACGGTTATTGTTGATGATATGATTGATACCGCCGGGACACTCACCGAAGCAGGACTTCTTCTCCTTGACAAAGGTGCAGCTCATGTGTTTGCTTGTGCCACTCATGCAGTGTTTTCAGGGCCTGCCTATGAAAGATTAGTTAAGGTAGGGTTTGAAGAAATAATCGTTTCAAATTCCATTCCCCTAAAGGATGAATTTAGAACGAATAAAAAAATAAAAGTTTTATCGGTGGCTCCTCTATTGGGAGAAGCCATTAAGCGTGTACATAACCAAGACTCTGTAAGTAGTCTTTTTATTTAAAGTGAGGGTAATATGGCTCAAGTAGAATTAAAAGTAACCGCAAGAGAAGAACTTGGAAAAGGATCTTCTCGAAAAACACGAAAAATAGGAGCTATTCCTTGTGTTGTTTATGGCAAAGGTAAAAAGAATTTTCATCTCACTTTAAATCCAGATTCTTTAAAAAAAGCTTTAAAAATAGGAGGAGGAGTTAATACACTCTTAACTTTATTAGAAGAAGGATCTAAGCAGTTTGGTAAAAAAACAGTTATCGTTAAAGAAATTTTTAAAAATCCCTTAAATTCACATTATACACATGTTGATTTTTATGAACTAGATCTCAAAAAAACAGTGACTGTAAAAGTTCCATTGCATTTCGTAGGAAAAGCCGAAGGCCTTACCCAAGGAGGGATTGTACAACCCATTATGAGAGAAATAGAGGTCAAATGCCTACCTCATGAAATTCCCTCTTTTATTGATGTTGATGTTACTGCTCTTAAGGTAGGAGATTCACTCCATCTTTCTAATTTAAAAACGTCGTCTCAAGGAAAAGGATATGAAATCGTTTTTACTTCGGATGAAACTGTGGTCACCGTTGCTATACCCAAAGAAGAAGTCGTAGAAGCTCCAAAAGCAGAAGCAGCTGCTGCTGCACCAGGGGCAACACCTTCTGAAGGTAAAGAAGGAGCTGCTGCTCCTGAAGGGGCTCAACCTAAAGCAGGTACTGCTGCTCCCGAAGGTGCGCCCAAGAAAAAAGAGGAAGGGAAAAAATAATTCTTGTTTTTGATTACCGGCTTAGGGAATCCTGGAAAGCAGTACCAAGACACTAGACACAATGCTGGATTTTTAGCCCTAGATCACATTGCCCACCATCATCACCTTAAAATTTCTTCTAAAAAATTTAATTCTTCCTATTTAGAAACCAATTTATGGGAAAACAAAGTCATTCTTCTAAAACCACAAACCTACATGAATTTAAGTGGCCAAGCGATTTTGGCTTTCTGCCAATATTATAAAATTCCTTCTCACCACGTTATTGTTATCCACGATGACATCGATCTCCCTTTTTCAGAGGTTCGCACTAAAACCAAGGGCGGACATGCAGGGCATAATGGCCTAAAATCTATCATGGAATGTTTAGAAACCGATATATTCAAAAGAATTCGTATTGGAATTGGCCGACCACCAACCACTATTCAAAATAAAGAAGACGATATTTCTAATTATGTTTTATCCCCATTTAACTCTGAACAAAAAAAGGGACTCCCTACCCTTTTTGAAACGGTCTCTCAACATCTTGAAAAAATGCTTGCTGAATTAAATTCCCCCGTGATATAGCATTTCTCAATTAATTAACCATTCATTCCTTGCTCTTTGTTGTTTCAAAGGGCTTGATTAACCAAAAGGAGATAATATGGTCACGTACGAAACTATCTACATTGCGGATCCTAACTTAGCTGAAAATAAAGTTGGCGAAATCAATACTAAAGTTACCGAAATTATTAAACGTTTCGATGGCAAGGTAAATAATCTAGACGATTGGGGCAATCGAAAATTAGGATATAAAATCAACAAACAAACAATAGGTCATTATATCTATATCAACTATTCAGCCAAACCAGGAGTGGTATCTGAATTAGAAAGAACACTACAACTTCGAGACGATGTTTTAAAACAAATGACGATTCGAGTAGTTCAATAATTTTTAAAAAGGAGAACAAAAATGCTAAAAGAAGATAATAGAAAAAGAAGAAAAAAAAGTTGTCGTTTCTGTGCAGATACCTCTATTGTTGTGGATTATAAAAACCAAGAGTTGCTTGAAAATTTTGTTACCGAAAATGCTAAAATTGTTCCCAGTCGAATTTCAGGCGCTTGTGCTTTTCACCAACGTGCATTAACCACCGCCATTAAGCGCGCACGCCAAATTGCCATACTTCCTTATACGATTTGTGAAGTTTAATAAAAAACAAATGCCTAAAGACTATAAAAATTTCTTTAAAAGACTTTCAGAGCCTCTCCTTCTTCCCTTACTTTCAGTGGTTTTGTTTCAAAGTTATATTTTTATTTTCTTAGCCCCCGTTCCTCTTATTTATGGCCATTTTCGTTACGGACGTATTTTGGGGTTTATTTTTTTAATCACTTCTTTGCTTTTAATGGGCCTTCTGGAAACATCCCCTCTCATCCCCCTCTTTTTTCTCTTGTTTGTTATTTTAATTGCTTTTGTATTCTCTGAAATTTCCAAGAAAAAACTTCCCATTGAAAATTTACTAATTAGATCTATTGGCGTTTTATTGATTTGTTATACAGGAATTTTATTTTTTATTTCTAAGGGCCATCCATATGAATATGTTCTCAATGTAGGGAATCAATATGTCAGTTCCCTGCCTCACATTTTAGAAAATAAAAATGTACCCGCCAACCTCACACAGTGGAAAGAATCTTTAATAGAACTTTCTAAAAATGCTGCTCCTTTTACAGCTCGTTTTATACAAGAAAAATTAGTGGCTTATATTATTTGTGGGCTTCTTTTAACCTTGTGGCTAACTATTGTTATTTTAAAAAATTTACATATTTCTGTTACTTCTAACGATTTAAGCCAATGGAAAGCTCCGGATCATTTGGTGTGGGCTTTTATTGCCACTTTTCTTTTTTCAGAATTAACCATTCCAGTCCTCACTCCCATTTCTAAAAACATTTTAACCATTCTTTTTGTTATTTATTTTTTGCAAGGTCTTTCTATTGCCACTTTTTATTTTTCCTACAAAAAATATTCCCGCATTCAAAAAAGTGTGGGCTATATTCTGCTCTCTGTATTTCCTTTTTTAACAACCTGTTTTGGATTTTTTGATCTTTGGATTAATTTTAGAAGTCACATGGGGAAACCCACTAGAAAAACCGTATGGAATAATTCAAGGAAGGAAGGTTAATATGAAAGTAATATTGAAAGAAGAAATACAAAAATTAGGCCAACCTGGCGATGTGGTAAATGTCGCAGATGGATTTGCTAGAAATTATTTATTTCCCCAAAAAAAAGCACTTCCAGCAACAGAACAAAATATTAAAAATATCGAACATCATAAAAAAGTGCTCCTTAAAAAGGCTTCTGAGAGAAAAGTTTCTGTTGAGGAGTTGGCTCAAAAACTATCTCAATTTAATTGCACGATTCAAAAGAAGGCGGGGAAAAATAATAAACTCTTTGGATCGGTAACAAGCCAAGACATCTATCAAGAATTGCAAAAAAATGGATTTTCTTCTATTGATCGACGAACGATTTCACTTCCAGAACCTATTAAAACCGTTGGCGATTTCCAAGTATCCATAAAATTACATCCGGAGGTAACGACCACTCTTACCGTGACAGTCAAAGCTCTTTCATAATTTTATGACGGCTAATGACATCCATAAACTTCCGCCTCAAAATATTGAAGCAGAGCAATCTGTACTGGGTGGCATTTTACTTGAAAATGAATCCCTCTATAAAGCCTTAGAAACACTGACTGAAGAAGATTTTTATAAACCTTCCCATCAAAAAATCTTTAAAGCCTTAATAACTCTTTCTGAAAAAGGAGAACCGGCAGATCTTATTACCCTGACAGAAGAACTTAAAAACCAAGGTTTTTTAAATGAAGTCGGTGGAAGTAGTTATCTGGCTTCTTTGATTAATAATGTTCCTACCGCAGCCAATGTTCCCTATTATGCAAAAATTATTCGTGAAAAAGCTATTTTAAGACGCCTCATTCATGTTTCAACCGATATTATTTCTAAAGGCTATCAGGATAATCCCAATCTAGACGAATTTTTAGATTCTGCAGAAAAATCTATTTTTGAAGTTTCCAATAAACGATTTAAAGGGGGCTTTACCCCCATCCGAGAAGTAGTAAAATCCGGATTTAAAATTATTGAGCACCTCTATGAGAAAAAAGAAACCATTACAGGAATCCCTACGGGCTTTGAAGAACTGGATCGACTTACTTCCGGCTTTCAACCTTCTGACCTTATTATTATTGCAGGCCGTCCCTCTATGGGAAAAACGAGTCTTGTTTTAAATATGGTTCAACACACCTCTATTCAAGCAAAAGTACCCGTAGCTATTTTTTCTCTTGAAATGTCTAAAGAACAGTTAGTCATGCGCATGCTCACAGCCATTGCCAAAGTAGACTCTGCCAGACTTCGCATTGGCCGCCTCACAGATCACGACTGGCCAAAACTTACCAAAGCAGCAGGACAACTTTCCGAAGCACCTATTTTTATCGATGATTCCCCTATGCTTTCTGTTCTTGAAATCAGGGCTAAATGCAGACGGCTTAAAGTAGAACACAAATTAGGGGCCATTGTTGTTGACTACTTGCAACTCATGCGAAGTCATTCCTTTACAGAATCCAGAGAAAAAGAAATTTCTGAAATTTCACGAGGATTAAAGGCTCTGGCGAAAGAGCTTTCCGTCCCTGTCATTGCTCTTTCTCAGCTTAACCGTGCTGTTGAAAACAGAAATGACAAACGCCCCCAAATGGCCGACCTTCGTGAATCGGGAGCCATTGAACAAGATGCAGATGTGATTGGGTTTATTTATCGAGATGAAGTGTATAATAAAGATAGCGAATGGAAAGGCACGGCAGAATTTATTATTTCTAAACAACGAAGTGGCCCTACGGGTCTTGTTCGGATGGCCTTTTTATCTCAATACGCCACTTTCGAAAATCTCGCCGCCCCACCCACGAACTCATAAAGTGGCATTAGAATTGCTTTATATCTAAAAACATGAAGATTCGAAGGTTCGTAGTGCTTGGAATGTGCCAAATTTTGGCACTGGTGTTTAATTTTGCAACAGGGGTAGGGGCCGCTGAGTCCGTCACTTCTGAACAATACCACATGAGAGTAACGCACACAGATAACATCTGGACCTACCGATCATATGGAAACGATGCCCTTTTAAAAGAAGAAAAAGATTTAAATCAAGATGGGCAAATTGATTACACATCAGAAATCATTCGAATTAAAAATGTCACCATTGAAACTTTTGATGAAAACTTTGATGGCAAAATTGACAAGATTACTTTTTACTACCAAAAGCGCCGATATATTTTAACCGATGACAATAGAGATAAAGTCTTTGATCATCTTTTAATTACAGACGATCTGAATACTCCGATTGCCACAAAACTTATTGCTGAGATTCCTCAAGAAATTTCCCCTGGTCTTCTAGTACGCCTTTTAGAAAGACATTCTCTCGATGAGGAGAAACTCTATGTTCTCTCTGAAAACATACAAAAACATTCAGAGCTTCAATGGATGCTTAATAAAATCCGAAGGGAAGCTCCTCAAGATGTTTCACGATGGGAAGAACTTTTTAATAAAACCCGCGAATATTTAGATCTCCCTTTAAATGACTCGCTCCCTTTAGTATTTAAATTTTTAGAACCGCAGCCTATTCAAAATTCTATCCAAGGACAAGCGGTGGTAAAATATCTTCATTATTTTTATGTCGACCCCACCATTTTTAAAGATATTGATGTGTGGCTTTCTACCATTGATCATGAAATGATTCACGCCATTCAAAATAAAAGAATTTTTGAATCTCTTAATAAAAATCCAAACGTCAAATGGGGTGATTTCACACAGTACGTGGATGACGCTATCAATAAAGTAGATCGAGGATGGTGGTACAGAACCTTTCAATGCCCTATTTCAAAAGAGTTTGATCAAGAGTATAGAGATTTTTCCCTTTCTTCCCATGCCTTGGCAGAACTGGAGGCCTATATCCACATCACGAAACGAGGTGAGTATCACAATCTTTTATATAGCCATCATCAATATACGTTTTCAGACCAAGTTTTTGCCAGAGCTTATCTAGAAACAGTCCGAGGAGATAATGCACCTCTCCCCTCTTTATTTGACCACCTCAGAAAAGGACTTCAAAGTATGCCTTTTAATTTACGAAATCTTCCTCAAGACAAACTTGAAAAAGTAAAACAGCATGTGCAGGAACAAGAATTTAAGTTTCGAGAAAAAATAGGCAAATAATTGCTTTTTTAGCGAAGTAAGATATATCCCTAATTCATGAACTATGTTTCTCTTCATCCTCTGCTAACAGCGGATCAGTGGTTTACACCCCTTGCCAAAGAACCTTATAGTTTCTTTCTGGATAGCTCTCAAGGCGGGCGTTATTCTTTTTTGGGAGCATACCCTTATAAAATTGCTCGCACACTTTTAGAAGTTGAAGAAGAGCTTAACTCTCTTTCCGCTTTAGATATCATAGTTCCTTCTGCCTTAGGTGAGATCCCATTTTTGGGAGGAGCAGTGGGATTTTTAAGTTACGATGCCGTTCGAGAGTGGGAACCTCATTTAGGTTCTTCCAAGAAAGAACCTTTTCAAATCCCAAACATTTGTTTTGGATTTTATGACACTTTTTTTGTGATCGATCATGCTCAGAAAAAAACATTTCTCATTTCTTTAGAACTAACTCCTCAAAGTAAAGAAATATTCGAAATTTTCAAAGACATAGAGTGTTCTTCCGACACGCTATCAAATTTCCCAGCGGGAAATTTGCGCTGCCGCTCGGGCTCGCTCTCTTGCTTCGCAAGAACCATGCCCGCTCACCCTGCGCGAGCATCTTCAGAACATTCTATGTCTTCAAAAATTGCAAGTAACTTATCCTTTAAATCGTATTGCTCTATGATTAAGAAAGCCCAGCACTATATCGAACAAGGTGAAATTTATCAGGTAAATCTCTCTCAATGTTTTTCTGCTCCTCTTCAACAAGATCCATTCTTAATTTATCAAAAATTAAGAACCCTAAATCCCGCCCCCTTTTCTGCATATTTTAATTTCGGTGGAGGAGAAATTTTATGCTCTTCTCCCGAACGGTTTATCTCTGTCACCCAAGAAGGTCTTATTCAAACAGAACCCATTAAAGGAACCGTAAAACGAGGAAAAACAGAAAAGGAAGATCAAAAGTTTAAAACTTTCTTATTGGAAAGTGAAAAAAACAGAGCTGAACTCATGATGATTGTCGATCTTGAGCGGAATGATCTTGGGAAAATTTGTCAGTTTGGATCCATCCATGTTCCCACACTCTATGAACTCAGAACCTATGCAACCGTTCATCATTTGGTTTCCGTAATCCGAGGGAAACTAAAAACCAATTCTTTTTCGGAAATTATTAAAGCCACCTTTCCTGGGGGATCCATTACCGGAGCCCCTAAACTTCGAGCCATGCAAATTATTGATGAACTCGAACCCCACAATCGCGGAATTTACACAGGATCGATAGGATATATAGATTATCGTAGACAAATAGATCTAAATATTGCTATTCGTACTCTTATACACCAAAATGGGAATTTTTATTTTCCCATGGGTGGAGGAATCGTTTGTGATTCGACGCCTCTAAATGAATATGAGGAAACATTTCATAAAGGGCAGGCGTTGATATCCGCAGTATCATAAAAGCAGTCTACACTTACAAAGGAGACTTTCACATGGGCAAGGAACTCTTTGACGAAGTTGTACGGCTAAGCGGATTACCCGAAGATATTATTTCAAAAGAACTCACCCGCATTCTTAAAAAAAGTGGCATTCCCCCTCAAAAAGTTACAGAACCCGTCTTACGGAAAGCCATGGCTTCTTATTTAAGAGAAATAGTTTCGGAAAATTTAAGAGAAGAAAGTCGTTAACGTTTATTCAACGTAAGGCTTTTTGACCCGAATTTTTAAGTAATTAATTTTTTTGCGTAAGGTATTGCGATTAATCCCTAGCATTTGAGCTGCTCGGACTTGATTCCCACGGGTTTTTCTCAATACCAATTGAATCAATGGACGTTCAACCCGTTCTAAAATAATAGGGTAGAGATCATTCACATCATACCCTTGTATTTGATCAATAAATGACTCTAATTTGGAATGGACCAAATCTTCTAACGGAAAATCTTTAAATAACGTTTTATTTAATACTGGATTTGACCTATTTAGGGTATCGGTCCTTTCGTTTGTAGATGATGTGACTACTTGTTCTACCATATTAAAAAACCTCCTTACGAAAACTTACCTGAAAACGTGGGGCATCCTAACATAGAATTTTTAAGATTCAAGTCTTAAATTTTTATACAAAAATTGACAAATCTATCCTTAATCCGCTATTCTAGAAGGTACATGAAGAACCATTATCGTGTAGTGGCTCTTTTTTTATTTTTGATCGCCCTAGGTGGATGTGCAACTAGTGGAAATTACAAAGAAAAAGACCAATCCTTAGCTGAAGATACCTTTAAACCTCTCTCTTCTCCAGAATTTAATATCCCTATTGTCATTAATAAAGAGGTAGAAGCCTTTATACGCTACTTTCAAACCTCCAACCGTCGTCATTTTGTCCGCTGGCTTGAAAGATCTGAGCGCTATATCCCCATGATGCAAGAAATTTTAGCTCAAAACAATTTACCCACTGATCTTGTCTACATGGCGATGATTGAAAGCGGCTTTAATACATCGGCATATTCCAGGGCAAGAGCTGTTGGCCCCTGGCAATTTATTAAGGGTACAGCTTCCAGATATGGGCTTAAAATCAATTGGTGGGTAGATGAAAGAAGAGATCCTACTAAGTCAACCCTGGCTGCTTCTATGTATTTAAAAGATCTGTATGACATGTTTGATTCATGGTTATTAGCGGCCGCAGGATATAATGCGGGAGAAAATAAAATTAAAAGAGCTATTGTAAAACACAACACTGAAGATTTTTGGGAAATGACCAATCATCGCTATTTAAGAAAAGAAACCAAACAATACATTCCAAAGCTCATTGCCGCTGCACTGATCGCTAAAAACCCTCCCAAGTATGGGTTTACTAATTTAGAGTATCAAGACCCTTTAGAGTTTGAAACCATTACAGTTACCGAGCCCACAGATTTAAGAACACTAGCTCAAATGTTAGTCTCCCCTTATGAAGATATAAAGATATTAAATCCAGAACTTTTAAGATGGTGTACTCCACCGGACACTCCTGAATATACCCTTCGTATCCCTAAGGGGAAAAAAGAAGTGTTTGAGGCAAAGGCTCTTGAAGGAGAGCCCCAATCTAAGGAAAAAACAATTTTCCATTCCCATAAAATTAAACAAGGGGATACGTTATATCAGATTGCTCGTACGTATGGAATTCAGGTAAGCCCCATTATTGAGATGAATAAATTAAAATCTACGCACACGCTTCGTCCCGGCCAATTTTTGATTATTCCTGTAAAGGCTAAATCTTCCGACCAACAAACATAGATTCTTCGCTTTGCTCAGAATGACTTAAAAAAAATAGGAGCGGTGATAGCGGGGAAAAAATCACACCTAACATCTACTACTACTCCCGTCTTTTTTTTACTCCTTAAGACAGGGTAACTATCGTGATACTTTCCTCTCTATTGATATTAGACTTTTTTCACCTTTTAAGTCCCTTTGGACCTTTGATTTGCTGTTAGGCACAAGTCCTAAACAGACATCTTATCAGGAAAAAAGCCCGTTATCATCGTCCTACTTAGAATTATATTACGGAAGCGTACTATAAGCAAATTTATCAATATCAAATCCATATCGATTGACTTGATCATCTGATTCAAAATGAATGGTGGCCGTATCCCCTCGGATAATAAACGTCCAAAAAGATTTCATCTTTCCATCCATTTGATCTGCGGCATTGCCTTCACTATCTGTAACTTTCACAAAATCATATCCTTCTTCCGTATCAAATTTCTTAAAGTGAATTTTAAGATAGGTGGCACCTTCTTGATGGATTTCCCAACTTTTTTGGGTATTGGGAAGATAATCATGAGGTGTTGATAACTTATAACTGACGTTTTTCCACCCTCCGGGATCTTTGGGTGTTTTCTTGGGAGGAATAATATCACACAACACATTATAGGCATTCACTCTTCCCTGAGCGATAATTTTTCGTCGGAAAGAAAGAATTTCATCTGAAGTTTCCACCAAACGCGTTCTAACTTCTTCAGGTGTTAAATCAGGTTCCAAAGATAGAAGAAGCGCACAGACACCACTGACATGAGGAGTGGCCATCGAAGTTCCGCTATAAGATTGATATTCATTCTTGAGCACGGAACTTAAAATATTATCCCCAGGGGCTGCTACATGGACCGTCTTTACGCCAAAATTAGAAAATTTAGCCAGTTGATCTTTATTATTGGTCGCTGCCACTGAAATAACATTAGAAATATCATAGCTTGAAGGATAGTGTTTAGACGTATCGTTATTTTCGCTATCATTTCCTGCTGCAGCTGCAAAAACCACATTTTTGTTATTAGCGGCTGCAATGGCATCGGCCATGGTTTGAGAAAATCCTCCTCCTCCCCAGCTATTATTTAACACACGCGCTCCCATTTGGACGGCATAGTCAATAGCTGAAACCGCATCGGCCAATTCTCCAGAGCCAAATGAATTTAAAAATTTTACAGCCATAAGCCTTACTCCGGGAGCTACGCCGATAACTCCAATACTGTTATTTCCGACGGCCGCAATGGTACCTGACACATGGGTCCCATGGCCGTTATCATCTTTAGGGTCATTGTTTTTTTCTGAAAAATTCCACCCATAAATATCATCAATAAAACCATTGCCATCATCATCTAGTTTATTGTCGGCAATTTCATTGGGATTCATCCACATGTTTTGGGTAATATCTTGATGGGTATAATCAATCCCTGTATCAATAACAGCCACAATAACATTTTTATCTCCTGTCGTTTTCTCCCAGGCTTCTAGAGCATCAATATCAGCATCTACAATCCCTTCCTGACCGGTAGAATCTTTTTGCCCTGTATTATATAAACTCCACTCTTCGTTAAACAAAGGATCATTAGGGAGGGGAGGTTCTCCATCGACAGTGTAGATAAAATTGGGCTCTGCATATTCAACCATAGGGTGAGACCGATAATAAGTCAGAGCTTCTGTCACATCGGCTTTAGAAATCCGAATATGTTCTAGGCCAAAGGAAGTGTGATACCGTTTCATCACCTGTGCCCCTGTAAGTTCATAAAGATTGGCTTTTGCTAGAGGGTAGGCAAGCATCGCCTCACTTTTAAATTTTACTAAAATTTCACCGGGTTTATAGTAAACACCGTGATGAGTTTTTATTTTGGCAACCGCGGTACTACCAAAAACGACAAGACTACACACAAGGAATGCAAGTGCTCTTCCCATTGAGGTCTCCTTTTTTGGGTACTTCGGATTGTTTGTAAGGCGTGCAGTTATAAGAATAGCAAAACCACTGATTTAAAGGCAAGAAAAATTATATCTTCTCCATAATCTTCCGGGTCCTGTCATCGAAGGACGCTCTCCATCGTTCGTCCTCACTTCGTTCCGGTCGCGTCGATGGAGCCTCTCCTTCGATGCCACCCGCCTAGTCTATAGAGCTCTTATTTTTGTTAATGACTTCTAAAGCAGCTGAGTACGGGTCTTTGCTCCCCTCTTCTACCTCAGAAAAAAGTTTTTTTAGGAATTTGTCCGTATGGGATGCTAATTTTAGCTTTTTTTCATATTCATTGGTCACAATTTCCAAAAATTCCCCCCTGCGCTCTGCTTTTCTCTTAAGTTCAAGTTCTTTATTATTTTTCTTTAAAGATTCTGAATGCTCTTTGATCTTTTCCCAAAGCTCTTGAGTTCCCACATCTTTAATGGCCTGGGTTTGAAGAATAGGAATAGAGGTCATTTCAGAAAGTTGTCGTTTAAGCTCGCTACTGTCTGGACGGTCTGATTTATTGACCACAAAAATATTGGCAATTTCTAAAAGCCCAGCCTTCATGGTTTGAATCGTATCCCCAGATTCTGGGACTAAAACCACAACTGTAGTCTGGGCAATCTCCATAATACTCAGTTCTGTTTGACCCACCCCCACCGTCTCAACAATAATAATATCAAATCCAAAGGCATCAAAGAGTCGAACAATTTCTTTGGTTGCTCGAGATAACCCTCCGTGAGATCCCCGTGAACCCACACTTCGAATAAAGACAGAGGAATCCCCAGCATGAGATTGCATGCGAATGCGATCTCCCAATACGGCTCCTCCACTAAAGGGGCTAGAGGGATCAATCGCTAAAATAGCTACTTGTTTTTTTTGATGCCGAAAAAGTTTAATGAGTTGATCAATAAGCGTACTTTTACCTGCCCCCGGAGGGCCTGTAATTCCAATAATCTGAGCTTTCCCTGTTTTTCTATAAATCTTGGGCATGAGTTCAAAAATAAAAGGAGATTGATTTTCAATAAGCGTAATTAAACGGGTTAATGCACGCTTATCCCCTTTAAACATCTTTTGAACCAAGTTCATCATGACTCATATTTTGTACCATAATTTCCGATAAGTGTAAAAAGGAGGCGTTATGAAAAATAGAGTTTTTATCGTTTTATTTTTTACTGCTTTTTGTTTTGTAAATGTATCCCTGGCAGCAGAAGTTGTTTACCGATGCTGGAGTTATAATGCAGGGGGATTTTCCAGTATACGCGCCATGCGGTGTACCAATCCCGCCCTCACCCTTTTTCCCAGCGGACAATATCAACTGGGAAGCGAAAAAGGTACCTATAAAATAAAAAATGGAAAACTTATCCTTTCCGAATCTAAAATCAGAGGTGAAGGAAAGTTTCTAGAAAACGACAACCAAATTCAATTTGAATATGATTATAAGGGTGCCCATCATACCCTGACTTATCTTCTCCAAAGAGGATCTTTAAGTGAGCTTAAGGAACCTTCTTCTAATCGAGAGGTGGCGAGTATCACTCCTTCTTATATTACCAAAGTAGAATTGATTTTAGATTTTTCGGGACAAACAAAATCCTTAGGCTGGATTAATGCTGTAAAGCTTGTTCCCCAAGGAGAAGGTGATTCTGCAGAATCCATTGCCTATCAAGACAATGAAGACAGAAGTAAAATTATCTCTGTCTTTCACGAAAAGGTAAAATCTGGAGCTATTTATACCATTTACGTAAGCTCTGGGTTTGACACCAAAGCCATTGGAACCATTGATTTAAGAGATGCCAAGGGGACGATCAAAAAAGTCATTCCCGCCCGAGCCTCATGGTAGGCTAGCAACAGCTCAAGGTTCCCCAAAAAGTAGCCGATAAGAAGACGTAGGAAAAGTAAAATGTTAATATTGGCTTACATACTGATTGGGGTGAGTATTTATATCCTGGTCTATGAATTTTTTAAGTTTGGGGGGCCTCCTAAGAAAGAAAAAGAAGATGCCACCAAAGCCCCTCCTCTCACACCCACATCACAGTCTTTAATTTTACGGCTTTCGATGCCCATTATCCGGACCTATCTTTTGCCTTCTGTGGTAAACCTTAAAATTGATAACTTCCGAAAAGAAAAAAAACGGGTTATTGCCTCCGCAGGAATGGTAGATGAAATTACACCCGATGAACTTTTTTCTTTTAAAATCCTTCTCATCGTTTCTCTTCCTCTCATTGCCATTATTTACAATCTTTCTTTAAGGGTGGTAAATCCTCTTATTTTAATGCTCGTTTTTGGCTCGATTGGATATGTTTTCCCAGACCTTTGGCTTAAAAATCTTATCCAAACACGGCAAAATAAAATTCGAAAGGCCATCCCCTTTGTGGTTGATCTTTTAAGTCTCTGTACCGAAGCTGGCCTTGATTTTATGGGGGCTATTCAGCGTGTGGTGGAAAAAGCTAAAAAAAGCCCATTAATCGACGAGCTTCAATATGTTCTTCAGGAATTAAAACTAGGAACTACTCGAGCTCAATCTTTACGAAACATGGCTGACCGTATTGATATGACTGAAATTTCTTCTTTGGTCGCTGTACTGGTTACTGCAGATCAAATGGGGGCCAGTATTAGTAACGTCTTAAAAGAGCAGTCTGCCCAAATTCGAAGTGAACGATTTATTCGAGCAGAAAAAGAAGGGGCTAAAGCCTCTCAAAAAATATTATTTCCACTCATCCTTTTTATTGTTCCGGCTGTGTTTATTGTAGTTCTGGGCCCCATTGTGGCACGCCTCATTCAACAAGCTTTTAGTGGTGGGGGAGGAGGATTTTTCTAATGTCTATTTTAAAAAACAATACACTTCTCACCCAGAAAGATACGCATGCTCAAACTTTTTATGCCAGATTCAAGGGACTTTTGGGAAAAAACTCTTTTACCTCGGGAGAGGCTCTTATTTTGACACCTTGTAAATCTATTCATACTTTTTTTATGAAATTCCCCATTGATGCTATTTTTATTAATGCACAGGGAGAAATTTTAGCCCTTTATCCCGATTTAAAACCCAATCGCCTCACCAAATTTTATTGTCATGCCAAAAGCGTGATTGAAGTTCCCATTGGTACTATTCAAAAATGGAATCTCAAAGTAGGAGAATCTCTATGTATAAATTAAAAATCCTTCAGGGATTAGAAGAACCTAAAGAATTTATTCTAGATGAAGGAACTCATATTTTAGGACGGGGGACAGAATGTAATATTGTGATTCCTTCTTCAGTTGTTTCCAAAAAACATGCCATCATTACAGTAAATCACCATAAAGTAATGATTGAAGATTTGGAAAGTAAAAATGGCACCTTTGTAAACGGCATCATGGTTCAAAAGAAAGAGTTAAAACTAGGAGATCGCATTTCATTCCAAAATATTGTTTTAGAACTCACTCCCACAATAGACATGTCTCGTAATATATCTGGGGCCACTTCAAAGATATCTCCTCTCTTTGAACCTCCTCCACCTTCATCTCAAAAACCTTCTTTATTCCAACAACTCATGAACCCCCTTTTTAGCAGTGCCGTTCAGGTAATTGATTGGAAATATCTCACCCTCTTTTTATTTCTAGGTTTTATTCTTTTTAATTTTTCAATCACCCTTCCACAATTATTAGACACCTTTCATGAAAAATTACAGCTAGAAGCCATTAAAAGGGGAGAATTTATTGTAAAACAAATTTCGGCTCAAAATCAAAAAAATATAACCCTAAAAAATGACCTCTTGGTAGCCGATACCTTAGCCATATCTACAGATCTTGCTCAACAAGAAGATAGAATTTTACTCTTAAATATTATTGATCCTAAAACAAAAAAAATTATTGCCCCTCCGGAACGACTCGAACAATCCATTGATACTAAAGCCGCCTTTTTACGAGGGTCAGAAGCCAAAAAATTGGCTCTTGAAAAAATAAATAATAACCAAATTCTTATTTCTCAACCCATATATCTTTATTCTTCTACTCAAGATCGGGATGTAGTGGGAGCTGTGGTTCAGGCTGTCTTTAACCTAGAAGGCATTGGAATGTCTGCCAGTGAAAAAAATGGGATTTTGGTAAAATTTTTAATTTTTTCAATGGTTTTGGGAATTATCTTCTATTTTCTTCTCCAACAATTTACTTCTGCTGCTATTAGAAAAATCTATACTGAAATTGAAGCTGCATCTAAAAAAGGGTTTCAACATTTAGAACTTAAAACCAAATTTGAAGAAATTAACCAAATTATTCATAGCATTAATAAAACATTTAAAAAAACCAGAGATCTTATGTCAAAACTTTCCCAAGAAGAATTGGGAAAAGAATCTCTCGTCCTTGAAAATACCGATGAAATTTTAAACAACCTTCTTCGCGTCTTACCGGATGGGCTCGTGGTGTTAAATAACAACTACCACATTATCCGGATGAATCCTGTCTTTCAAAAAATGGCCAATTTAAGAAACACCGATCTTTTAAATAAAAATATTTTAGATCTTATTCAGGAAGAAACGCTTCTTAAAAATATTACTCATGGATTGGGGCAAGCTTCTTTTGGCATGAGTACCAGCGAAGACATTGAGTGGGGAGATCATAAATTTCATTTGTCTGTCTCAGCTACAAAAAATCCTAATAATGAAATCGATTTTTATATTATTGATGTAAGGCAGGTAGAATAATCATGAATGGATGTTTACGCATATTAACAGGAGAGCATCAGGGGGGATTTTATCCTTTGGCTTCTCATACGGTTACTCTAGGACGCGCGCCTGATAATGATATCGTTTTAGACGACAAAGGCATTTCTCGTCATCATGCCCAAATTACGTATGAAAATAAGTGCTATTTTATTATCGACCTCAATACCCCCAATGGAACCTATGTCAATAAACGCCGGGTTTTAAATCAGCCCTTAAAAGAAGGCGATATTATTCAACTGGGGCATTGCTCTTTTCAATTTTCATTAAAAGAAGTGTCACAAGACACTCATCTTGAAAAAAAAGGCGAGGCTTCTCCCCCTCAATCAGAAACCATTACCCGAACTGAACCCCCTAAAAAAACTTCCTCTCTAAGACCACTTCTTTATGGAATGGGAATTTTGTGTTTGGGGCTTTTAACATGGGTGATGATGCAACCTACCGATAAAAAAGAAAATGCTTCTAAAAAAGTAGAAGAAGAAAATAATCGAACAACGGCTTCTGAAAATGGCCCAAAAACTGCCAAAGATCTTCCTGAACTTAGTCGTGAAGCGTATTCCTTAAACCGTGAAAAGGCCAATCAATTCTATTTATCTGGCTATAGAGAATTACTCTCACACAATTATATTCGAGCCTTAGATGATTTTAAAGCAGCTTTAGAGCTGTATCCTGACCACCAACTTGCTAAAATTTATTTAAATAAAACCGAAGAGTCTATTACAGGAGAAGTGAATAATAATTATAAGTCTGCGATTAATTATTTTAATAGCAGTCAATATGAATTGTCCGTTCATCATTTTAAGGTGGTCATGGACTTATTAAAATACAGAAAACCGCCGCCAGGATTTTGTGCCGTTCGGGCGGAGAAAAAAGAGGCATCTCCCAATCCAGATTTTGAAAAATATTGTGATGCCGTACAAAAAATTGAACAGGCGCAAGCACTAAAATGAATATAAAACTGACATTTAAAAAAATGGACCAAATCTTAAAGGTGGTAACGATAACACCGGCAGAGTCCCCTTTTCGCATGGGTCGAGGGAAAGATAACGAGTTCATGATTGAAGAACCTCATATTTCCAGACATCACGCTCAAATCGAATTTAAAGAGGGCAAATGGTTTTTATTAAAAATGACCAAAACAGGAAAACTAATTTACGATGGGAAAAATATTGAAAAACAAGAACTTACTTTACCCACTTCATTTGAAATTCCTCCGTACGCGTTTACCGTAGAAGTAGCCCAAGAAGAAAAAATAGAAGTATCTATTTCCAAAAAAACAGAACTAAAGTCAGAGCCAAGGACAGAACCAAGTACAGAAATAGACGAAAAAGAAATATTTACTCCTACTTCCCAATCGTTTCCTCTCACGCTTGAAGAAAACGAAGATAAAATAAAAGAAGAAACCAAAATCACTTCCCACATTCAAGCCAAAATCATTATCTTAAAGGGAACCAGCACTTACCAAAGCTATGACCTTTTAGGAAAAGAAATTACGCTGGGTCGAGACAATGCTTGTGATATTGCACTGGACGATCCTAAAATTTCTCGTGAACATGCAAAAATTTTCTTAAAAGGAAATACCTATTATTTAAAAGATTGCGGAAGTACCAATGGCACATTTTTAAATCACCATCCCATAACAGCAGAAACTCCCATCACAAGTTCTGACCAGATTCAGCTGGGAGATTGCATTCTTCAATTTGCTGTGTGTGATGAAAATCTCTACGCCCTAGCCTCTCGTTCAAGCGCCTTAAGTCCAGATGCCACACAATCTGGAATTTATCCTCCCAGTTGGGAGGCCCAAGTTCCTTCTTATTCAAAACCTCCTCAATCTTTTTTAAAACGATTTAGAATATTTTTTGCGTTAGGCACCATTGGCCTCCTCATCATTGCTTACTTTGGTATGGAACCGGCTAAGCCTCCTCCTACTCGACAAACCGCCCAGGAACTTCCCACCAAAGTAACGCCTCCCACAGAAGCTCCTGATGAGCTTTCAAAATTAAGCCAAGTGGATCAAGAATACATATTGGCCAAACTTAAAGAAGCCAAGGATTTTTATAAAAACAGAAGTTATAGAAAAGCTCAACTTGCTCTTCAAGAAGCTTTAAAAATTGCTCCTCAATACAAAGCAGCTTTGGATTTAAATACGGTTATTCAAGAAACCCTCGAAAAACAATCCCAGGAAAATCAAAAACAAGAGGCCGTATTAGAAGAAAAAAAATTAGAAGAAGATGTTAAATATCATTTATCAGTTGCCTTGGATTATTTTAATCGCCAACAGTGGGATAAGGCTATTCAAGAATATGATAAAATTTTGGAATTAAAACCCGAGCATGAAGAAGCTCAAGCAAAAAGGCAAATAGCTCAAGATAAATTAGAACAAAAAACTCAAAAAAAAGAAGTTCTTCCTCCGCCCGTATCTGCTCAAAAGCAAAATAATAAAAAAGCAGAAACCCTTTTAGCCCAGGGGTCCACCCTGTCTCAACAAAATAAACCTCTACAAGCCTTAGAAATGTGGAGAAAGGTGTTAAAACTAGAAGGCATTGATCCTCAATATTACGTAAAAGCTGAACAATTTATTAATTTTACGAAAGATCAACTCCAAAAAAAATATAGCCCTCTCTTAACTGAGGTCAGCGTTCTCATCGAGTCAAAAGATCATTTAAAAGCCAAAGAAATTTTAGAAACAATTTTAAAAGAATACCCTTCTCATCCCGAAGCCCAAGCCCTTTTAGATAAAGTCTTATTTTCTCTTCATGGAATAGCCAAACAACAATATACAGAAGCTATTATCGATGAAAATATTGGCCGGATTGATTCTGCTAGAGAAAAATTTAAATGGATTATTGAACGTATTCCTGCATCCGACGAATATCACAGAAAAGCACAAAACAAATTAAAAAAATATGAATAAATCCACCTTGAAACACAGTGTAGACACTCATGCCAATACACTTTCCAATGTTAATGAAGATAATCACATTATCGATCCTGAAATTGGAATTTATGCTATCAGCGATGGGATGGGAGGAGCAGGATTGGGAACACTCGCCAGCCAACTGGCCATTACCCTTCTCCCTCAATTCCTTCATGCTACTTCCTTGGGGACAGAAACCACCTGGCCATTTGAAAAAAAAGAAGGCCTTTCTTTAGAACAAAATTTTTTACGGATGGTGTTTCTCCAAATTCATGCAAAAATCATCGACCGAGCCAAGCATGAAGAACACCTGGGAGAAATGGGATGTTCTCTGATTTCTGCTATGGTCTTTGAAAATAAAGTCATTGTCATGAGTATTGGAAATTGTCGGGCTTATGTATATCAAAAAAATCATTTAATTCAGCTCACAGAAGATCGTTCCTTGGCCTATTATAAAAAATGGCTCCCCTTAAAACCTGAACATAATCTTGCCTTAAATTTTTTAGGAAAAGATGCCCCTTTAGATATTGATAGCACTTCAGAAAAAATAACAAAAAGTGGAGATCTCTTCATTTTGCTCTCCAGTGGCATCATGAGCAGTTTATCAAATGATCAGATTCTTGAAATAGTTCAAAAAAATTCAAGTAATATCAATAGCTTATCTAAAAACTTCATTAGTCTGTCCAGTCAAAAAAATCCTCATGTAGACCATACTGCTCTTATTTTAACCATTTAATTTGTAACTTATTGATATTTTTAGATAATCAGTTATACTTAATAGAGTAAAGGACGTAAGAGATTCTTCGGGCCTTTGGCCCTCAGAATGACAGCTAATTTTTTATTTATCTTTTTTAAGAAGGTTGCCGATAAATAGGTATGAAAGGAGACCCGTATGTTTAAACTACTGAAAGACAAAAAAGGACAAAATACCTTGGAGTATGTATTGATGCTTGGCTTTGTTGCCGCCATCATTGTGCTCTTTTTTACGGTATTTAAAGGGCGTTTTAACACCATTGTACAAGCCGTTGGCGATAAAATTAATAGCGCCATTGGCCAAATGCAATGATGAAGATGCAATAACACGCCTAAGAAGGCTTTTGGTATGTACAAACGAAATCACAAGACTAAAGGACAAGCCATTGTTGAGTACTTACTCCTCTTGTCGTTTGTCGTACTCATTATGCTTAAAGTGGGAAGCTTCATTCAAAATTCTTTTAAAAAAGGAGCTCCCATTTTAAAAGAGGTGGTCATTGAACAAAATTTGGAAACGGGCGTTGGGTTTAAATAATCGGGGACAAACATTAACAGAGTTTTTGTTTGTCCTCGTCATACTCGTGTTTTTAGTGCTGGCGCATATTCAATTTTCTCTGACCTATGTGGTTTCAAGTTTTATTCGCTACACTACGTTTATGGCTGCTCGAAGTGAGAGTGTGGAAGTAGGCTCCAGCATGCCTTACGTAGAAGCGATGGTGGGAACCCCGGGTGCCAGTAAATTAAGCCCAGTCGCGCATATCCTGGACCAAGCACAAATGACCGCTTCTCAGAAAAATCAATTTAGTCTGCCCTATGAAGTTTTAAGTTATGTACCTCTGTTTGGGCCTAGAACAGAAGGCGTTTTAAACTTAAAAAGTGAGTCACCTATTTCATATGAACCGGTAGCTCAACCGCTGGGAGAGTTTTTTGACAATGAATAAAAAAATAAATTCCAAAGGACAAGCCGTCATGGAACTCATGGTGATACTTCCTGTACTCTTTTTTCTCATGATTTTTACGTTTCAGATTTTTAAGGCTTTGAACAAGGCTCATCGCACCCAAGAAGAGGCGCGACAAACCATCATGACAACCATTAATCACAGAGCCAATGGAGGCCAAGGAATGTTGCCCCGTGAAACGGTGGAATTAGGAACAGATCGCATTCAAACCCAAGGGCTTCCTATTTTAGGGGGCGATCAAAAAAATGAAGGAGGCATTCCCATTCGCATGGGAATGTGTAGAAACGAAGGATGTTAAAGGTAATGGGGGTATAAAACAATGGGGAATCCAAGAGCAGTACTCATATCGTTAATCATGGCGTTTTTGGCAGTCCTTCTCATTTGGTTTTATGTAAAACAAAAAGAAGAAACTACGTTGGGGCTGGCCACTCCTAAAAAAGTCGTGGTAGCAAACCAAGATATTGCGGAGCTTACCACTCTTGATGAAACCATGCTTCGTATTGATTCTGTTCCTCAAACCTATATTCAACCAGGCACTTATAGTGAAGCAAAAGATGTGGTGGGTTTAATTACAACGGTCCCCATTAAAAAAGGAGAGCAAATTTTACAAAATAAAGTTCTTTTTGAAGAAACCCAAACAAAACTTTCAACACGCGTCAGTAAAGGGAAAAGAGCCATTACGGTTCCTGTCACAGACATTCATGGAGCTGGAAGACTCGTTAAGCCAGGCGATAGAGTTGATATTTTATCTTCCATTGATTATGGCCAAGGAGATAGAGAACAGCGAGAAGTTAAAACCGTTTTACAAGATGTGCTGGTGATTGCCACGGGAAGAAATATTATTGCCTCTATTCCTACAGAAATTACCAAAGACCCTATTTCGGGAAAAGAAGTGAAACGAGATTTAAGAAAAGATACTCGATATACGACAGCCACTTTGGAAGTAACGCTTGAAGAAGCACAAGGAGTTGTATTTTTACTAACCTCTGGTGAAGGAAGTATCTTTTTAGCCCTTCGAAATCCAGATGATCGTTCAATTGAAAAGCTCTACACCACGGATGCTGATAAAGTGTTGGGAGAAAGAAGCTCCAAGGGAGTTCGTCAAAAAATGGAAGAAGGCATTAAGGGCCGACGAGAACCCCGTTGGCTAGAATTTAGAGGGACAGATGTTACACCAGTTTACTAAAAGTTTTTTTATTCTTATATTTCTAGGAGGAATAGCTTACGCTCAAGCACCTCAAGAAAAACCCGACCAAACTATTTCTAAAACACTTATCTCAGGGGTAACGGAAACTATTAACCTAGAATTCATGCCAGGCAATATTGTGGTTGGCAATAAAGGGGTGTGCGATTTTGTGGCCCTTCGAGAGCAAAAACAATTGGTATTGGTCCCCAAACAAAAAGGACAAACGTCGCTTACTATTTTAGATACTCAAGGAAGAAGTAAACTGGGAATTAAAATTTCTGTTATTGAAAGTGACAGGGCTAAAATTGCCAAAGAACTTCAAGAACTTTTAGGCGATCTAGAAGGTATTAATATTCGAATCCTAGGCAAAAAAGTTTTAATCGATGGTGAAATTCTTCTCCCCAAAGATTTAGCCAGAATCATTACTGTGGCCAATCAATACTCTAAAGATGAAGTCGGCATTATCGCAAGCTTAAGTCCTATGGCTCAAAAAATTATCGCCGATAAAATTCAAGAAGATGTACACAAAATGGGGTTTAAAGAAGTCAGAGTGAGAGCGGTTAACCAACGATTTATTATTGAAGGAGAAGTCCCTAGAGGTCCTGAAGGTCCCTCTTTTGATAGAAATTCAGTTATTGTTATTGAAACTGCAAAAACCTATGTCCCTGATATTTTTAAATCTGAGGCTGAAAAACAAATTCAACAACCTGAGGGTGGCCCCCCTATTGTGGTGAATCTCTTAACCATTAAACCTAAACCTGCTGCTGAACCTGAAAAACTCATTCGATTGGTAGTCCATTATGTAGAACTTAATAAAGACTATGCTAAAAACTTTGCGTTTAATTGGACGCCCGGTATTGCCGATACATCTCAAATAGAATTAAAACAGGGACAACTCACTACAACGGTAACAGGAACCATATCCAGCCTTATTCCTAAACTGAACTCAGCCAAAAGTCATGGCCATGCCCGAATTTTGGAATCGAGCTCTCTTATTGTTCAAGACAAAGAAAATGGCTTCTTTCAAAGCGTCACAGAAGTTCCTATTTCAACGATCACCCTTTCCGGGGGAGCTTCTCAACAATCCATCCAATTTAAAGATATTGGTTTAACGATGGATGTCACTCCAACGGTAGTGGGTGAATCCAACAACATTAAACTCGTTACTAAATTTATTTTAAGTACCATTGTGAGCGTGAGCGAACAGGGAGCTCCCTCCGTTGCCAAACACGAATTAAAGACCACCTTAATAGTTGCTTCTGAACAAAGTGCCGTTATTGGCGGGATCGTGTTTAACAATATGCTCACTAACTACAATAAACTTCCGGCAAGCATTGCCCAAAATCAAAATATTTTATTTAATCTCTATCGGTCTAAATCGTTTCAAAATGCAAAAAGCCAATTTGTTGTTTTTATTACTCCTCAAATCTTAAAATCTGCATCGGAAGGAGTAGAAGACATTAAGAGGAAATTTAAAATCAAATGAGTACCATTATTCCGTTTCATATTATTGCTATTAGTGGCATTCAAGGCAGCGGGAAATCCATGCTCATGAGAAATCTTTTTGAAACGTTTAAACTTGAAAAAGAAAACGTCTGCTTAACCACCGCTGAAAAATTTGACAGTACTTCTATCGATGATTATTCTTTAATCCTTGTAGACTGCGGTGATGTGACTACAGATGCTGCTAAAAAAATATTTCAAAAAGCTTCTGCCATTTTTGTTCCCACCGAATGTGAAGTAACCAAACTCAATCTCACACGAAAGCACTTAGAAAATATTTACGCTTTAATCCCTAAAGACCTAGTGTATGTTATTTTAAATCGCTATCATCCAGAACACAAAATTGACCCTTCCCTTTTAAAGAAACAATTGGGATGCAATATTATGGGGGCAGTCGTGGAAGATCCCATTGTTGAAGCGTGTGAAAAAATAAATACCGCTTTTGTGGTCACTCACCCTAAAAGTTTAGCCTCTCAATACCTTTTTCAACTCACTAAAATTATTCGATCTAAAAAGATTTTAGAAAAAGGAAAGCTTCTTCAAAAGACAAGAATAGAGACTGCTGGGAAAATTATCCCTTTAAAAGCCACTGGCACCGATGCATCGGTTGTCACCCAGGTTCGACCCCAAATGTTTAGCCGTTTTTCTGAGGAAGAACTTCCCAAAGACAAACGCACACTTCTTAAAATTAAAGTCTTAAAGCAGCTTACCTCTGAGTTAAATTTAAAAAAACTAGATACAGAAACAGGAAACGATCCTAAAAAAATGGCTGTCCTTCGGGAAAAAACAAGACAAGCCGCTTTATCCATTATGGAACGAGAAAATATCACAGTAGGTGATAAAACAGAAACCGACCTTTTTATTAAAGAAATTTTGGATGAAGCCTTGGCCCTAGGGCCTTTAGAAATTCTTATTGCAGACTCTTCTATTACAGAGATTATGGTCAATCGAAAAGATCAAATTTTTATTGAAAAAAATGGGAAAATTCAGCTTGCTCCCATGAGTTTTACCAGCAATGCCCAACTTTTAGGAATTATCGAGCGCATCGTAGCTCCTTTGGGACGTCGGATTGATGAAAAAACACCCTATTGTGATGCTCGTCTTCCCGACGGATCTCGGGTTCACGCTATTATTCCTCCCCTTGCCCTAGAAGGCCCTGTTTTAACGATTCGAAAATTTTCTAAAAAACCGCTAATTATTGCTGATTTAATCCGTTATGGTTCTTTAACAGAAGACATTGCAGATTTTTTAAGAGCGGCTATTGAAGCGCGCTTGAATTGCGTAGTCTCTGGGGGAACCGGTACTGGGAAAACAACCCTTCTCAATGTTCTTTCTTCTTTTATCCCTGAGCGAGAGCGTATTATTACGGTAGAAGATTCTGCTGAATTAAGACTGACCCAACCTCACGTCTTGAGACTTGAAGCTAGACCTCCCAATATTGAAGGAACGGGAGCGGTCACTATTCGGGATTTAGTTAGAAATACCCTTCGGATGAGACCCGATCGAATTGTGGTAGGAGAATGTCGAGATGGAGCAGCCCTAGATATGCTCCAAGCAATGAACACAGGTCATGATGGCTCCTTAACCACGGTCCATGCCAATAACCCCAGAGATTGCCTTTCCAGACTTGAAACTCTGGTCATGATGGCAGGAATGGATTTACCCTCTCGCGCTATCCGAGAACAAATTGCTTCTGCTGTACATCTTATTGTTCAGCAAACCCGTTTTTCGGATGGCTCTAGAAAAATAACCCACATTACGGAAATCACTGGTATGGAAAAAGAAGTAATTTGTTCTCAAGACATTATTGTTTTTAAACAAAAGGGTGTTGATAAAGACGGAAAAGTCATCGGGCAATATGAACATACAGGCCATGTCCCCAAATTTATTCATGAACTTGAAAAAATGGGCCTTCGGATTCCCAAAGGATTTTTTATAAAACGAAAAACAGATACTTCACCTGAAAAAAAGGATTAATCGATGTCACCACTTTTAATATTAGCCATGATCGTAAGCGCCATCATGGTATTTATTATTACCCTCATTAGTTATGAATCTATCGAGAGATTTACTGTTGGAAATGCAAACTGGGTCGCAGACAAAATGGATTTAATGTTTATTCCCCTCTCCCCTAAAAATGCATTTCGGATACTGATGATAGGGCCTTTTATTTTAGGACTTTCCATTTTTCTACTGCTTTGGCCCCATGCATTTGGAGGACTCTTCTTAGCATGTCTTTTTATTTTTATTGGATTTAAAATGCCACGCCCTTTTGTAGAAATGCTTTTAACGAAACGAACCAAAAAATTAAACCTTCAATTGGTCGATGGACTCACCCTCATGGCTAATTCTTTAAGATCGGGGCTGAGCCTGATGCAAACCCTTCAAATTGTAGTAGATGAAATGCCAAATCCCCTTTCTCAAGAAATGAATCTTATTTTATCTGAACAGCGATTAGGGGTTCCCGTTGAAAAAGCGTTTCAAAATTTTGCCACCCGCATGAATACAGAAGACATCGAAATGTTTGTGACTTCTGTTATTGTTTTAAGAGAAACGGGTGGAAATTTAGCCGAAACTTTTGATACAATTGTTCATACCATTCGCGAACGATTAAAATTGGAAAATAAAATATCGGCCTTAACGGCCCAAGGCGTTGTTCAAGGAACGGTGGTAAGCTTGATGCCTTTTGCATTAGCGGCCCTTTTAACAGCGATTGACCCAGAGCACATGAAACCCCTTTTTACAACCATTCCAGGATATGTCATGATGGCAGTAGCCATTATTTTTGTATTAATCGGAGCTCTTTTAATTAAAAAAATTGTTGCAATAAAAATTTAAAGGTTTTTAAAAAGGCGCCGATAAGAACTTTAGAAAGTTATGGATCCCCGATGAAGCTTGGGGATGACAAAAAAGGGGGAAACGATGAAAACATCATTTAAATTAGTAAACTTGGTTGGACTTATAATCTCTGTAATTTTAGGGGGTTACGCATTTGGTCAGGGGGTTATAAATGTCCAAAACGGAAATATTAACCACTTCTACCAAGACTTCTCAGTCCCAGGTCACGGCTATACCCTAACTCTAGAAAGATCGTTTAACTCAAAATCTAACTTCCTAGGAATGTTTGGCCATCGATGGGGGAGTAATTTTGATGTCAGTTTTAAAGAAACCCCGGAAGGAACTGTTGAAATTACGGAATTTGGAGGAGGCTTTAAAACAACGTTTGCCCCAAAAGAGTATAGTTTAAAAGATGTCAATAGTTTCATCGATGCTCTCTACCAAAAACTTCCTGAAGCTTCAAAAACAGAAACGTTAAAACTTTCTTTAAAGAATGACCCTAAGCTTCGCCATCAATTGGCATGGGAACATAAAATGGTTAAAGACATCGCTTGGAACTCTACCCTTTTTGCCAATGACAGAGGCCCAGAAACCCTTCAAAAAACAAAATCTAAAGTTGGAAAAACGATATGGGTTCGTACCTTTGCCGATGGAAAAAAAGAGCTCTTTAATGAAAAAAATCAACTTATTCGACGGGAAGATGCCAATAAAAACTTCTTAAATCTTGAGTATAACAAAGAAGGCCTCTTAACCAAAGTATCTGATGTGAGTGGTCGCCAAATTCTTTTTACCTATAATACGGCTAAAAAGGTGGAAAGCGTCACCAGTCCCTTAGGAAAAAAATGCGCATTTAAATACGACAAAGACTCTCACTTAATCTATGCCAAAAATGCGGCTGGGTATGAATTTAATTATAAATATAATCCCAGCACTCATCACATGTTAGAGGTGTCTTATCCCACGGGACAAAAAGAAGCCATGCAATACGACGATGAAGATCGCATTACCTTTCACGAAGGACCGGAAGACATTAAAACCACTTATCGATATGACACCAAAGGAAATCCGGATAAATTCTTTAACGTCATTGTAACCAAAGAAATTGGCAAAAAACCAAACCAAGCTACCACGGTGGATAAATACGATTATGAATTTGGACAACGGGAAAATGGTACGCGCTATACCTATAAACTAGCCACGGTCTTAGATGGGGTAAAAACTGAAACGGTCTATACTCCCTGCTGTGGGAAACCCGTTTCTATTAATCGGGATGGGAAAATGACTCGCTTTGAATATTTGCCCAATGGGCTTTTGAAAAATAAAACCTCTCCCGATGGAGAAATGGTCACCCTCTTCTATGACAATTCATTTAATAAAGTCTCTAAAGTAGTTCGCGCAGATCCTGTATCGAAAGCCAGTAGCGCTACAGAATATCAATACGATAAAAATGGAAATCTTTCTTTTGCGAAAAGCCCAGATAAAAAGATTTCTGTTCAGCTCTTTTACGACACCAAGGGACGGATTAAACAGCTTTTGGATCAAACAGGGAAAAAGATCTCTTTTGATTACAACGAGCTCGGAAAACCCACTAAGATTACTCAAGAAGGAACAGGATCCATTATTGTGAGCTACAATGCTGCTGGTGAAATTACCAATGTAAAGAGCACGGCTGGAAGAAAGATTGCCGTAGAGGTTACTTCGGCCTTTCAAAGCCTCTTAGATATTATTCGCCCAGCAGGTGTAAGCTTAAATATCTGACGTAAAAGGCAGGGTGTTTAAAGAGTAATCAATTGCTCGAGGAAATGACAAGAAAAACACTCAAAGAAGGCTAAAAAGAAGATTAAAAGATCATGAGAAATGAGCATAAAAATATGAAATTACTAGTTAATTTAGGCTGCCTCAAAAATCATGATCAACTTGGTATAAGGGTTGCAATAATTATAGGTAGACGAATTTTATAATAAGGAGGATCGTTATGAAAAAACTAGGACTACTCATTATCGTATTGGCCTTTTTGGTTCCAGGAGCTTCATTTGCTACTGCACCAGAAAAAAAGCCTCTTCCTGAAATTACAGGAAGCGGTAATGGCGATTGTGGCTCTAGATCCGTGCAAGCCGAAAACAATGAAAAGGCTGCAGCTGAATTAGCTCGCAAGAAAGCTACACCTGCTGAGCATGGATCACATGGTGAAGACCAATCCCCAGCAACAAAATAAGTTTTCAAAACACGCGTGAGAATACTTCTGAACAACAGAGAGTATTCTCATGTGTGTTTTTTATTGTCATCCCGGGCTTGACCCGGGATCTATTCTTTCCCTGACAAAATCTTTTCCAACCGCTCTTCTTCTGAAGCTTTAATATGTTCCTTTGGCTTCTTGTCATTCTGAGGGCTAAAGGCCCGAAGAATCTCGTTTTTTTTGATGAGATCCTTCGCTTTGCTCAGGATGACAGTATTTTTGGACAGCCTCGACACCTGAAGCACCACTGTCTTTTGAATATGCTCCCACAGTGGTTTTCCCTCCACAGGAACCTGCAACACTCCATAGATCGCAGCACAAAGAATAATGATTTTAAAGGGCCATTTTAGAAGTTTAAACATGCCCCTAGTATAGCGGTTTGACAGTCTCATTTCAATTATGAGATACGATATAACTTATGGAAGAAACATCCTTACAGTCACCTTCTGAATCTACGGGGGTCACTTCCCAACGAAAAATCTTAACCGTCAGCGAATTGACGCGAGATATTAAAACCCTTCTGGAAACCGGTTTTGATTCCATTTGGGTAAAAGGGGAAATCTCTTCTTTTAAAGTTCCCTCGTCTGGCCACTTTTATTTTAATTTGAAAGATGAAAAATCGATGCTGGCCTGTGTCATGTTTAAATTTAAAAACCAATATCTTAAATTTGAACTTAAAGACGGACTAGAAGTTATTTGTGGCGGTCGGATTACACTTTATGAGCCCAGAGGCAGTTATCAACTCTTGGTTGAAACCATAGAGCCCAAAGGCTTAGGAGCTCTTCAGCTTCGATTTGAACAACTCAAAGAAAAACTTTCCAAAGAGGGGCTTTTTTCACCAGAACATAAAAAGCCACTCCCTTATCTTCCTCAAAAAATTGCGCTCATTACTTCCCCAACAGGTGCTGCCATTCAAGATATGCTGAATATCTTAAATCGTCGCTTTTCAAATCTTGAAATTTTATTGGTTCCTGTCTCCGTTCAGGGAGATAAAGCTGCCCCTGAAATTACAAGAGCCATTGAGCTTGTAAATCAAATGAATGAACACGATGTTATTATTGTGGGGCGCGGAGGAGGGTCTTTAGAAGATCTTTGGGCGTTTAACGAAGAAATCGTAGCCAGGGCTGTATTTGCTTCCCATATTCCCATTATTTCTGCTGTTGGTCATGAAATTGATTTTACCATTTGTGATTTTGTTGCAGATTTAAGAGCCCCCACTCCTTCTGCAGCCGCAGAGCTTGTAGTTAAAAATAAAATTGATTTACAAAAAAATATTTTAAGTCAATTAAATCACTTACGACAAGCTTTCTTAACTCACGTTACTCGGTATAAAAAACAATTAGCAGAGCTTTCAGGTCGTATCATTGATCCTAGAAGAAAATTAGAAGACTGGAGATTAAGGCTTTCAGATCTTCAAGAAAGGCTTCATTATACCCTTCTTCAAAATGTTAAAAATGCCAAATCCAACCTTGAAAATCTTTCTCCTAAACTTTCTTCTCAAATACATTTAATCTTAGAACGCCATCGCCATCACATTACTCGATTAAAGTCACTTCTTAAAAGCTTAAATCCACTGGCTATTTTAGAAAGGGGATTTAGTATTACAAAGATTTTAAAAACAGGGCATATTCTTCGAAAATCCTCTGAGGCAAAACAACAGGATATGGTTTCTATTGAACTTTCTTCAGGAAAATTAATGTGCGAGATTAAAGAGATAAAAAATTAAGGTGTCATTCTGAGGGAGCAACGCGACCGAAAAATCTCTTTTTCTATAAGAGATCCTTCGCTTTGCTCAGGATGACATTTATTACGCAGCTTTTTCTGCTAGAAATCTTCTTTTTTCCCTTGTTTCCGTTTCTACCGCCTTAACAAGAGCAATTTCAAATACATCTTTAATGGTTTTAACAAAGATAAATTGCAACTTATCCCTAATTTCCTTTGGAATTTCTTTTAGATCGTCTTTATTTCCTTCAGGAATAATTAAGGTTTTAATATTGTGTTGAAGTGCTGCTAACGTTTTTTCTCGCACCCCCCCAATAGGGTAAACTTTTCCGGTTAAGCTAATTTCTCCCGTCATAGCCACTTCTTTATAAACAGGACGCTGGGTAATTAAAGACAATAGCGCTGTAGCAATCGTTACTCCTGCCGAAGGTCCATCTTTAGGAATAGCTCCTTTGGGGACATGAACATGAAGTTCATAATTTTCAAAAAAGTCGTCACTAATTCCCCATTCTTTGGCATGGGATCGGATATAACTTAAGGCGGCCTGGGCAGATTCTTTCATGACATCTCCCAATTGTCCTGTAAGGGTCAAGGTTCTATTCTTCCCTTTCATTTGAGTCGCTTCCACATACAACACTTCTCCTCCATACGGAGTCCATGCCAGTCCTGTCGTTACACCAATTTCATTTTTTTGCTGCTCTTCTGTCGGTAAATATTTTGGATTCCCTAAAAAGTCAGGGATATTTTTCCCACTTATAGAAACAGCCGCTGCTTTATCTTCTGCCCATTTGCGAGCTACTTTTCTAAAAATACTGGCAAATTCCCTTTCTAAATTTCTAAGCCCCGCTTCCTGAGTGTATTGATGAATAATGGCTTTAATGGCGTCTTCAGATAACGTTACTTGATCTTTCTTAAGTCCATTTTGTTCTAACTGCTTAGGAATTAAAAATCGTTGAGCAATTTTTACTTTTTCATCCTCGGTATAACCAGGCAATTGGATTACTTCCATTCTGTCCCTTAAAGCCGGGGGGACGGGATCCACTAAATTAGCCGTCGTAATAAATAAGACATTCGACAAATTATAGGGAAGATTTAAGTAATGATCTGTAAAACTATAATTTTGTTCTGGATCCAAAACTTCTAGAAGTGCAGAAGCCGGATCTCCCCTAAAATCACTGCCTAATTTATCAATTTCATCGAGCATAAAGACAGGATTATTGGTTTGGGCTTGCTTTAAGCCTTGAATAATTTTCCCAGGCATCGCTCCCACATAAGTCCGTCGGTGTCCACGAATTTCTGCTTCATCTCGCAATCCCCCTAAAGACACTCGAACAAATTTTCTCCCCATAGCTCGGGCAATAGATCTCCCCAATGAAGTTTTTCCAACTCCTGGAGGACCTGAGAAACATAAAATAGGGCCAGTCATATGTTCTTTTAATTTTCGAACCGCTAAAAATTCTAAAATCCGCTCTTTCACCTTTTCAAGACCAAAATGATCTTCATCTAAAATCTCTTTGGCTCGCTTAATATCAATATTATCCTGGGAATGCTGGGCCCAAGGAACCTCTGTCACACATTCTAAATAACTTCGAGCCACCGTCGATTCAGAAGAATCTGGATGCATTTTTTCAAGCCGGCCCAATTGTTTTAAAGCTTCCTCTTTAACTTCTTTGGGCATTCCAGCAGCTTCAATTTTAGTTCTAAATTCCTCCACCTCATCTTCTTTGGAATCCAAATCACCTAATTCTGACTTAATGGCTTTTAGTTGTTCCCTTAAAAAATATTCTCTTTGAGATTTCGTCATTTCATCTCTGGCCTGAGAACGGATTTTGGCTTGCAGAGATAAAACATCAAGCTCACGAGATAAAATAGTGCTTACCTTTTGAAGTCTTAGATGCACACTGTCTATTTCTAACACTTCCTGAGCATCGTTAACTTTTAATCCCATATTGGAAGCAATCAGATCTGCCAATTTTCCAGGTTCTAAAACTTCATCTAAAATCATGAGGAGATCGGGAGCTAACACTCTGCCCATAGAAATGAGTTTTTCAATTTGTTCCTTTACATTTCTCACCAAGGCTTCTACTGAAATACTTTCTTCTTCTCCAAAAGCTTCTGTATCTTTTAATTTTGTTATTTTCACCTGATAGAAGGGATCTTCTTGAGTATATTTTTGGATTTTCCCTTTCCCAAGTCCCTGAATTAAAACTTTAACTCGCCCATCAGGAAGTTTCCTCATGCGCATCACCATGGCATAAGTTCCAATAGCATAAATACCTTGAGGGGCAGGGTTTTCATCTGAAATATCTTTTTGAGCAGATAAGAAAATAATTTTTTCGTGCGCCATGGCATGTTCCACAGCTTTAATGGAGGCTTCCCGTCCAACAAACAAAGGTAAGATCATATAAGGGAAAACCACCACATCTCTTACCGGCAACATGGGCAACGTATCGGGCACCTTTACGTCTTTTACTTCTTCAATGGGATCATCCATGAGTGTCTCCTTTGTTCTTATAGCCTTTACTTTCTATTTCGGAGGTTTAGGCAGGAGACTTTAGGAAAAAAGAAAGGGCATTCTCATGTGATTTTAATCTAGATTCCCCGGCTTAACCGGGGAACGACGGTGGGACTATGACGAAGCGTACATTTTTTCTTTATGCTCTTCTTCTTCCTTACACTTAATACAGAGAGTGGCAAAGGGTCTTACTTCTAGGCGACTCAAGCCAATATCATCTCCGCAGGCTTCGCATACACCATACTGCCCATTATTAATAAGCTCTAAGGCCTTAGTAATTTTAGGAAGAATAGCTCGTTCTCGATCATTTAAACGGAGCATAACAGATTTTGTAAGTTCAGCACTGGCTAAATCAATTTCATCAGGAAGATCATCGTTGCTAACATTTAGGCTTTCCGTTCTCACCTTCATGCTGCTTTCTAAGATTTGTTTTTTTTGATTTAAGAGACGTTCTTTAAATCTTTCTAAGTCCTTCTTCTTCATAACCTTCCCCCCTTTTCTTCTAATAACCTATACTCACGTACTTTTGCCCTTAGGGATCACACAACACATATACGAGCCTTACTACTGGGTTATAATATTACCACGCTCTTAAATCTTTGAAAAGTAAAAACTGTTATGCATTGTAGAAAATAGACGAAAGAATAGGCAAAAAGGTTTAGGGGGTTTCTAAAGAAATGATTTTCCCCTCTTGAACCGTCAGTAAAGGCAATTCTTTTTTAACATCATGATTGTCTGAAAAATAAGCAATTCCAGCCACTCCTTTTATTTCAGACAAGGCTAAAAGTTGATTTTTTAAATCTTCTCGTGTTTGGACTTCTTCTTTTTGTAAGAGGTCCTTTAAAAGTGTTGCCGCATCAAAGGCTTGGGCTTCCCAAATTTGGGGAGTATCATCAAAATGATGTTCAAAATCAGATACAAATATTTTAACTTGTGGATCCAGGCTACTTTCAGAAAAACCATCTACAAAGACTGCTCCACTAACATACTCACCCCCTCTTTTTAAAAGCTCTTGAGAGTTCCACCCCTGAGTTCCTAAAAGATGAAGACCCTCTACATCATGGAAAAAGAGAGTGGGAACAATTTGCCCCACTGTTTTGGCATAATCAGGAATAAAAAGAGCTTCAAAATCAATCTGAGGAGGAAGTTTAACCTGTGATTGGGGAACCGTTTCTTTATTGAGTTGAATTTTTAACTGCTCTTCTGCCAGATGGTATTCTGATTTTCGGGCTTTGGGTTGATACATGCCTACTAACTTTTTAATTTCATCATTAAAGTCTTCCTGATCAGATTCATACGCTTCAATTCCTTCTAGAGTTCCGCCACATCCTTCGATAGCGTCCCAAAATTGATTCGCAAATTCAACTCCATAAGAATCCTGAGGATATAAAATAGCAAATTTTTTAAGCCCCTTGTCCTGACACGCATAGCGAATCAGGGTATCGGTTTGATGAAACTTCGTCATAGCATTTCTAAAAACATAATCTCCGATAGAAGTAATAGAAGGGTGTTGAGAAAGATTTAATAGAGGGACATGCAATTGCTGAGCACGAAGTGCCGCTGCTTCTGAAGAAGGAGTCAAAAGGGGCCCAATAATGGCCATAACCCCATGTTGTTCTAAAAGGGTTTCAACACCTCTAGCCGCTTCTTCTGCGCTGCCTTGAGAATCATAAATAGCCAATTCAAAGGAAATATCTTTTTTAGATGAAAAAAATCCCAATGCTTCTTGAATCCCATGTAAACTGCGAATTCCAAAGGGGGCATATTTCCCTGAGAGAGGCAGTACACATCCAATCACATTTTTTTGAGTTTTAAAGACTTTAGAAATCTTTGAAATAAATTCTTGGATTTTTGCTTTTTGAGTTTCCTCTTGCGTCAGCTCCACAGCCTTTTGAAAATGTTCTTTGGACAGTTCCTGGTCCCCTTCATTAAAAAAAATCTGCCCTAACTTAAAGTGAATTTCTGAGGATGGATATGAATCCCCATGCCGTTCTAATAAAAAATTTAATTCTTCTTTATTTAGATTTTCAATCAATTGATAGGATTCTTCCAGGCGATTTTGTTTATAGAGTGCTTGCGCAAGAAGTCCTTTTGCCTCGAGAGAGGAAGAGGTATTAGGATATTTTTCAATAAAATGCTGTAGATTTTCGCTATTTTTTTCAAGGAGTTCTAATTCTTGCTGGGCCGTGGGGGAATCGGGTAGTTCCACTTTTTCTTCTTGCCGAACCTCTCTCCCCGCACATCCCGCCAGAAGCAGCACTGATAAAAAATAAATCAAAAAGTGAATGTTTCTATTCACCGAAGAAGTCTTTCATTTTATTAAGAAACCCTTTCCTTAAAGGCTCTACATTATCTCCAGAAACATCTGCATATTTTCGCAAAAGTTCTTTTTGTTCTGAAGATAATTTTGTTGGCACCTCTACCACTATTCGCACCAATTGATCTCCTTTACCATATCCATGGATATCCGGAAAACCTTTTTCTCTCAGACGAAAAACTTTTCCCCATTGGGTGCCTGAAGGAACTGTCATTTTCACTTTCCCATAAAGAGTAGGAACTTCAATCTCACATCCCAACGCTGCTTGAGTAAAAGAAATAGGGACATCGCAAATAACATCATTATTTTCTCTTGAAAAAATAGGGTGATTCCCCACTTCAATGACAATATATAAATCTCCACCCCGTCCTCCTTTTTGACCTGCATTTCCCTCCCCAGAAAGACGTAAACTTTGTCCGGTATCTACCCCAGGGGGAATGGTCACCTCCATGGTTTTTTTCATTCGCACTTTTCCCTGACCATGGCAGTGAGTACACGGAGATCCTATTTCGCTTCCTTCTCCTCCACAGCGATCGCAGGTACGAGCAATACTAAAAAATCCTTGTTGAAAACGAACTTCTCCAGTTCCTTGACATCGAGAACAGGTGGAAGGCTTGGTCCCTGGTTTTGCACCACTTCCATGGCAGGTATCGCACATCACATCTTTAGGAATATCGAGTTTTATTTTTTTTCCAAACGCTGCCTCTTCAAATGAAACCTTTAAATTATATCTTAAATCTTCCCCTCGAATACCTACTTCTCGCCTTCCTTTTCGGGTACGTCTTCCTCCGCCAAAGAAGTCTTCAAAAATATCTCCAAATAAATCTTCAACGCCGCCTCCAAATCCTCCTGTCCTAAATCCCTCAAATCCTCCAAAGCCAGCTCCCCCTTGTTGAGTACCCGCATGCCCAAATTGATCATAGGCTTGTTTTTTTTGTGCATCAGAGAGAACTTCATAAGCCTCGGAAATTTCTTTAAATTTTTCTTCGGCTTCTTTATTGCCCGGATTTCTATCTGGATGGTATTTAAGGGCTAATTTTCGATAGGCCTTCTTAATATCGTCACTACTGGCCGAACGAGAAACAGAGAGGACCTCATAGTAATCTCTTTTTTGACTTGCCACGGGGGCTTATTTCACTTCCTTATAATCGGCATCAATAACATCATCTTCTTTTTTCTTTTTTTCTGTTTTATCTTCAGAGGGCGATTCAGAAGAAGTCTCAGAAGAAGTTGATGAAGTCTGAGATTTAGCCTTTTGCTGCGCTTCTTTGTAGATATGCTCGCTTAATTTATAAGTAGCTTGATTAAGTTCTTCTACACCCTTATTAATTTCTTCAACATCAGAGCTTGACAAGGTTTTCTTCACTTTATCAATAGCTTCTTGAATGGCTTTTCGAGTAGCTTCATCTACTTTATCACCATGTTCTTTTAAAGATTTTTCAGCAGTATAAACTAAATTATCTGCTGCATTTCTAGCATGAATCAGTTCTGATTTTTTCTTATCTTCCTCCGCATGAGATTCAGCATCTTTTACCATTTTTTGAATTTCAGAATCACTTAAACCACTGGAAGACCGAACTTGAACCGATTGCTCTTTGCCCGTTCCCAAATCTTTGGCATGAACATGAACAATTCCATTCGCATCAATATCAAAAGTAACTTCAATTTGAGGCATTCCACGAGGAGCAGGAGGAATTCCAACCAAATCAAATCTCGCCAATGATTTATTGTCAGGAGCCATTTCCCTTTCCCCTTGTAACACATGCACCGTCACGGCAGGTTGATTATCGGCTGCCGTTGAAAAAATTTGACTCTTACGCGTAGGAATCGTGGTATTTCTTTCAATAATCTTTGTAAAAACACTCCCTAAGGTTTCAATCCCTAAAGAAAGAGGAGTCACATCTAACAGCAATACATCTTTAACCTCTCCCTTAAGAACACCCCCTTGAATGGCGGCTCCCACAGCAACTACTTCATCGGGATTAACCCCCTTGTGAGGTTCTTTACCAAAAATTTCTTTTACTTTTTGTTGAACACGCGGCATCCGCGTCATTCCTCCCACCAATACAACGTCGTTAAGATCTTTGGCTGAAAGTTTAGCATCAGCCAACGCTTTTTTACAGGGCCCCACTAATCGATCGATGAGATCGGACACCAAACTTTCAAATTTAGCTCGAGTAAGCTTTACATTTAAATGTTTTGGGCCAGACTGATCCGCGGTAATAAAGGGAAGATTAATATCCGTTTCTAAAGAAGAAGATAGCTCACATTTTGCTTTCTCTGCGGCTTCTTTCAGTCGTTGAAGAGCAATTTTATCTTTTCTTAAATCAATCCCATTTTCTTTTTTAAATTCATCTGCTAGAAAATCCACAACTTTTAAATCAAAATCTTCTCCTCCTAAAAAGGTATCTCCATTGGTTGACTTCACTTCAAAAACACCAGATCCTAATTCCAAAATAGAAATATCAAAAGTCCCACCGCCTAAATCAAAAATAGCTACTTTTTCATCTGTTTTTTTATCTAACCCATAGGCCAAAGCTGCCGCAGTAGGTTCATTAATAATTCTTTCTACTTCTAAGCCTGCAATTTTACCGGCATCTTTGGTTGCTTGCCGCTGACTATCATTAAAGTAAGCGGGAACGGTTACAACGGCCTTGGTAATTTCATGCCCCAAGTAATCTTCTGCTGTTTTTTTCATTTTTTGAAGAATAAATGCAGAAATTTCTGGCGGGCTATAATCTTTAGTATTAAGAGTTACCCAAGCATCACCATTGGTACTTTTTACCACATCGTAAGAAGCCCGTTTTTTCCACTCCACCACTTCTGGAGCCTCAGCCTTTCGCCCCATCAATCTTTTTACAGAGTAAATAGTATTTTTGGGATTTGTCACTGCTTGACGCTTGGCCAACTGTCCCACTAATTTTTCTCCTTTATCAGTCATCGTAACCACAGAAGGAGTGGTTCTAGATCCTTCGCTATTTTCAATAACCTTAGGCTCTCCTCCTTCCATTACCGCCACACATGAAAAAGTGGTCCCTAAATCAATCCCAATAATTCTCGATGTATCTTTTTTTGCCATATATTTATTCTCCCTTCTTAAGCTTTCTTTTTTGCTACTACCACTTTAGCGACCCGAAGAAGCCGATCGTGGTATAAATAACCTTTTTGATGTTCCTCAATCACTGTTCCTGTTTCCACATTTTCTTTTTCTTTTTCCAACACGGCCTCATGAAAATGAGGATCAAATTTTTTCCCCATGCTTTCAATAGATGAAATTCCAAATTTTGCTAATACAGTCCCAAATTGTTTTAATGTCAACCGAATCCCATCTTCAAATCCTTTTAGATCATTGGAGCCTGTGGCATGGGACAGTGCTTTCTCCAATGAATCCATGACTTCCAAAAGTTCCCTTGCTAAAACTTCATTTCCATATTTAATCAAATCCGCTTTCTCTTTTACAATCCGCTTTTTATAATTTTCGAAGTCTGCATAGAGATAAAGCCATTTATTGTAATTTTCTTTGGCTTCCTTTTGAGCCTCCTCTTGTTTTTTCTTATACTCTTCTAAAACTATATTTTCAGTTTTTAGCGCCTCCTGGGACGTTTCTTGTACTTTTGGTGTTTCTTTATCTTTCATACAAATTCTAGTAAAACCTGATTGAGATAAACTAGTCCTTTCGAGGTTAATTTGAGCATTTTTTGAGTAGAGTCAAGAAAACCTTTTTTAAAAAGCATGTCAATCTTGCAACCATATGATTTTATTATAGATTCTTTGAATCTGTCTTCAAAGTCTTGAAATTGGATTCCTTCTAAAAGTCTTAGATGAGTGATCATATATTCTTTTTTAACTGTTTCTATAGAAATATTTTCTTCTTCTTCCATCGCATGGCCTTGGTTCATTACTTTTTCCCAATACATCTTTAAAGGATCACTATTTTTAAAATGTACACCCCAGGGATGGTCATCAGAGGTAATATAAGAATACGCTCCTGCCCCAAGACCTAAATAATTTTTAAGTTTCCAATATTTTAAATTATGCTGACATTGAAAAGTTGGTTTTGAAAAGGCAGAAACTTCGTAGTGCTCATACCCCTTTGAGGGCAGATATTGAATAACATACTCATACATATCTCTTTGTAATTCATCCATTGGGAGATTTGGAAAAAGAGGATTGGTCTTATCAACTGTTAAATTATAGGTCGAAATATGTGTTGGATTTAAGTCCATAGCCTTACCTATATCTTTTTTAAATTCTTCTAAAGACTGCTGAGGGATACCAAAGATAAAATCAAGGTTTATATTCTTAAATCCTACTTCTTGTGCCATCCTATATGCTTCCTCTGCTTGTTTAGCTGAGTGAACTCTCTCTAACGTTTTAAGATGTTGAGGATGAAAGGTTTGTACCCCTAAACTTAAACGATTGATTCTGGCATCTTTAAAGGCCTTTAATTTTTCTAAACTAAGAGAGCTGGGATTTGCTTCCAACGTTATTTCCAACGAGGGGGACACGTTAAATTCTGTGCGCAAGAGATTCACCAGTTCTTGAATTTGCTCTGAAGAATGCACTGAAGGAGTCCCTCCTCCAAAATAAAGAGTGTCGACTATTTTGGTGTTTGAAATTTTTTGGGCGTAAAATAAAATTTCTTTTTTTAGTGCGATTATATAAGAGGTGAGCTCTTGTTTTGTTTTTAATGCATAGGCATTAAAATCACAGTAAACACACCGATGAATGCAGTAGGGTAGGTGGATATAAATGCCCAAATTCATCATCAATACGTCCTACCGTCGATTAGCTCTAAAAATTAAATATCCAGCAATGGCTGCATATAAGATATTGGGAACCCACATGGAAACGGAGGCAGGCAAGGTCCCTAAAACAGCTACTCTTTGGGCATTCATATATAAAAGCCAGTATACACCCACTAAAAGAAGGGTAAATACAAAGGAAAAAGATTTTACTGCACGGGTAGGACGAATACCTAATGCTATCCCAAGTACTGCAAAAATAATATTTACAAAAGCAACGGAATATTTCTTATAATACTCTGATTCTAACATACGCGCCCTTGCAAATTTTTTCTCTTTTTTTGCTTTTGCAATTTCTTGTTGAAACCCTTCTATAAATAATTCACTCCCTCGTTTTTCTCTCGTATCTACCCGCATCATGGCACTTAATGCAAGGTTAATGGTGTAACGATCAAAACTAATTTTTTGAATAGAATCTGCATTTTGAGGCGTTGAATGAATATTCCCTTTACTTAAAACTAAAAAAATATTGGGTAAATCCGGAGAAGAAATAAGAGCCCCTTTTTCAGCTACCACAGCAATAGGTTTTTCTTTATCCCTTTTGTCATATAAAAATACATGTTCTAATGTTTTTTCCTTGGGATTAAGTTTGTCGGTATATAAAACCAACCCAAAAAAATCATCATTAAAAACGCCTTCTTTAATCCCTACGGTCGCTTTACTTTGCCCAATTTCAAAAATAACTCGCCTATAATTAATTCCACCCCAGGGCTCTAAATATAAGGTTAAATATAAACAAAATATAAAAACAATAACTGAAAATAATAAAACCGGCATGGCCAATTGAAGAATGCTAAAACCAGATGCTTTTAATGCCGTAATTTCACTATCCGAAGAAAGTCTTCCAAAAACCATGAGCACAGAAAATAAAAGAGCAATAGGAATAGAAATCGCTAAAAACCCAATCAATAGATAAAACATGAGTCTCAAAACGGTCCCAATTCCTACTCCATACACAATAATAAGCTCATTGAGTCTTAAGATTTGAGACATGATTAAAATAAAAATAAAAACAGAAAGGCCTAGGAAAAACGGGGTAATCAATTCCCGAAAAAGATATCGAAAAATAATCGTCTTATGCACCGTGTACTTAAAGTTTACAGAAAAGCACCGTAATCCGTCAAGGCATTGATTTTTAAGCATTTTCCGCTTATAATAAATAAAAGAATACATTATTTTATTAAAGGCCTTACTTTTAATTCACGTTTCATAAAAAAGGGAGGGTCCGTGGCAAAAATCACAGAAATAAAAGGGCAAGTCAGTATTTTTACAGAGCCTTTAGAATTTTTCAGAGAACTTGTATTGGGCGCTCTTAAAAATCAAAATGTCAATGTTAATGAAGATATAGAATACTATTTGGTATCCCTTCTCACAAAATATCTCTCTGTGGAGGCCATGCAAAAATCAGAGCAAGATCCTTTGGCTATTCAGCTTCATAAAGCCATGATCTCAGGCACGCAAGAACAAATTCAACTTTTAAAAGAATTGGGGGATTTCTCTCTTTATATTTCAGGATTTTTCTCAGATAGCTTAAATCGAAAACTTGTCGATGTAGATTATTATATTGCGATGGGAGGGGTGGCCTATAAAAGGTTATCTGAGGTTTTTGAAAAATCTGTATTAAAAGCCATGTTTGAAGACTTAGGATCCCGGTTTCTCACCTATACAGATATTTTAGCCGAAGTCTCTGACACTACTTTTACGCATACACATCGAGATATTCTGAGGCTTTATGAAAAGTGGCTTAAAACCAGAAGTGAACGTGTCGCCTCACTCTTGAAAAAAGAAGGGCTTTTCCCAATAGATACTATCCCCACTGAACTTATTTAATACACCTGTCATCCCGAGCCAAAGGCGAGGGATCTCGTCAATAAAAACGAGATTCTTCGGGCTAACTCCCTCAGAATGACTGGAACGTCAAACTAATTTTAAATAAAGTTGTATTAAAGGCAAAGTTTCAGTATCTTTCTCATATGAAAAAGATTTTAGTCTTATGCTTTCTACTTCTCACACCTTTAGCTCTAGCAGAAAACCTTACTGGCATTATTGTGGGGAGATACGCCAATCTTCGCTCTGCTCCCAATGTGATTAATTCCACGATTCTTACCAAAGCATTCAGGGGAACCACCCTTAAAATCTTAGATAAGCAAACTGAAAAAGTCACCATTGGAGAAATAGAAGGGTACTGGTACCAGGTAGAGCTCATTGAAAGCGCTGAGAAGGGGTGGCTTTTAGATAAATATATTGCTTTAGAAGGGGATCCTCAAATTCAAGATTACATTAAGTCTATCACCGCTAGCTTTTATTATTATCGTTCAAATTTAGATGATCAGCTCAAAGAAATAAAAAAAAACTTAACCCGAAAAAATGCTTTAGAACAACTAAAAAACTACTCCCCTCGTTTTTTAAATTATATGGGCTATCATTTATTGGCTGAAAAAAATGTTCTATCCATTCCTGTCCTCATCACTTTTATGAATCCAGAGTTCTCAAAAGAAAATAGTCAAGATGCAAACTATAATTTTACCTGGGAACTTTTAGAAAGACTCACTCCAAACACTCTTATTACCAGCAACTACCAAAGTTTTCTCTATTGGTGGCAAAAATATCATGAATCTATTGAAATTTCGCTTCCTTGGTATGACCTCGCCACGATTTTTAAAAAAATTCAAGACAATGAAAATCGTGTATATCGAAAAAATTTCTAAGAAGATTATTGTTTAGCTTCTAAGACTTGAACCAACGTTTTTAAATCAGCAATTTGTTCTTTTAAATCAGAAATTACTTTTTCAGGATCTTCTAGGGGAAAACTTCCATCATCAAAAAGATAATATTTCCCCTCTCGAAGCTCATATTGAATTTTATTAGCTCTAATTCTTCGACGGAGGGTTGAAAGACTCATCCCTTTTTTAACCGCATATTCTAACAGAGGAAGCCAAGCGCCTTTTTGAGTTTCAGAATCCATAAAAATCCTCTTTCCCTTTAGACTAGGGATTGAGTATAGTAAGCCCTGAGATTCGGGTCAATAATTTATTGATATGAAGAAAATATCTTTTGCCCATAAACAGAAGGTAGCTTTTGTCGCCAGTGGTGGAGCCATTAAAGCAGCTTGTTTTCATATTGGTGTTGGGCTCGCCTTGGAAAAAAAGGGGCTTCAGTTTGTGGGAGGCACTCTTAAACAAGCCAAAAAATCATCTGGAACTAATGGAAATGGTTCCAATGGTTCTAAAAAAATACCTATTCAAACGTATGTAGGTTCAAGTGCGGGATCTATTATAGCAAGTTTACTCGCCTCAGGGTTTTCGCTCACAGAAATCATTCAATCCTTTTTGGAACAAGAGGGAGCAAGAATTCCCAAAGTTGGTTATACGGATTTATTTCATTTATCGAGACCAAACATTCGAAAATACATTAAAGCTTTTTGGCCTAAAAAAATTGGTATTGGTAGTGGCGGGCTTGAAACCTTTGTTAAAAACCATCTTTCTTTTGGGGGCATTTTTACAACTGTAGGAATTGAAAAATATTTAAGGGAAAAAGCGCTCCCTACCAACAAATTTGAAGAGCTAACGGCAGATCTTTTTATTGTTGCTACCCAGCTCGATCACCCTAATAAATCTATTTTTTGCAAATTTAAAAATTTAAAACCTAGGCCTGAACATCATGCTGTTTTTGATAACTCTGTCTCTATCTCTCATGCCTGTGCTGCCTCTACCTCTCTTCCTCCCATTTATCAGCCCTATCCCATTGGTTCTGGAAAAGAGCTCACCTATTATTATGATGGAGAAATTAGAGAAACCCTCTCAACCCATGTGGCAAAAGATGTGGGATGTGATCTTGTGATTGCCTCCTATACCCATCAACCCTATCATTATCATCCAGAAATTGGATCTTTAGCCGATTATGGGATTGCCAATGTGATGATCCAAGCTATTTATCAAGTTATTGAACAAAAAATTCACTCTTCTAGGCGATTATTTCAACATAAAAAAATGGTTTTGGATACGGTTAATCAATTCTTTAAAGATAATGACCTTCCTGATAAAAAACGAGCAGAACTCTGTGACATTTTAGAAGAAAAACTTAAATTTAATAAAAATGTGGATTACCTTTTTATTCATCCCCTTTCTCAAGATTATCAATTTTTCTTAAGTGATCATTTTAATTTATCCGAAAATTATATGATTAAAATTGTGAGAAGCGGATTTAAGGCTGCCATTCACCAACTTAAAAATTATGAGTTTCAATCATGAAAATTGCACTGGCACAAATTAATCCCACCATTGGGGCTTTTGAATATAACAGTCGAAAAATGTTGGATTTTATAAAAACGGCCAAAGCTAAAAAAGCAGAGCTTGTCATTTTCCCTGAACTTTCTTTAGTGGGCTATCCCCCTTTAGATCTTTTAGAAAAAGAGTCTTTTGTAAAAGACAATTTAAAATATTTAAAACAGTTTTCCTCTCACATTCAAGACATCGCTGTGATTTGTGGTTTTATCGATAAAAATGGAGGAAAAAGTGGAAAAGAATTTTTTAATAGCTTGGCTTTTATTTCGAACCGAAAAATAATTGCTAAACACCATAAAGTTCTTCTTCCCAGCTACGATGTTTTTGATGAAACAAGACATTTTGAACCGGGAGTAAAACTACACTCTGCCTTATTTCATCAACACACTTTTGCTTTATCTATTTGTGAAGACATTTGGAATGATAAAGATTTTTGGAAACATCGCTTGTATCCTAAAGACCCTGTGGCAGATTTTTTTCAGCGCAAAAAAGCTATTTTGATTAACATTTCTGCTTCTCCTTACTCCATCAATAAGCTTGGATTAAGGCGAAAAATGCTTTCTGCTATTTCCAAAAAATATAAAGTTCCTTCTTTCTATGTCAATCAAGTAGGCAGCAACGATGAGCTCATTTTTGATGGAGGAAGTTTCGCCTTGGATGAAAAAGGAAAACTTATCGCCCAATGTTCAGATTTTAAAGAAGATTTAGTTATGGTCGATTTAGAAGAAAAAACAGGAGAAAAACATGCCATTTCAACTTCTTCTTTAGAGGAAGTGTATAAAGCTCTTCTTTTAGGAATTCAAGATTATGTGCGAAAATGTGGATTTAAAAAAGTTCTCTTAGGCCTCAGTGGGGGGATTGATTCAGCATTAACTGCAGCCCTAGCCACGGATGCCTTAGGAAAAGAAAATGTAATTGGAATTCTTATGCCTTCCAAATATTCTTCTCAAGGAAGTATCGAGGATGCAAAAACACTCGCTAAAAATTTAGGAATTAAAACAGAGCTTATCCCCATTCATTCCCTTTTTGATTCTTATATTGAAAGTTTAACTCCTGTGTTTAAAAATGAAAATTCTCAACTCACACAAGAAAATTTGCAAGCCAGAATCCGAGGAAATTTACTGATGGCGCTTTCTAACCAATGGGGAGCACTTTTACTTACAACTGGAAATAAATCTGAACTGGGAACTGGCTATTGCACTCTTTATGGAGATATGTCAGGGGGATTAGCCGTATTAGCCGATGTCCCAAAAACCTTAGTTTACGAACTTTCTCGATATATGAATCTTAAAACACCTGTTATTCCTGAAAACTCCATTACAAAACCTCCTTCTGCAGAATTAAGGCCTAACCAAACTGACCAAGATACACTTCCTCCTTACGATCAATTAGACCAAATTTTAAAAGCCTATATTGAAAATCTTGAACCGATTGCTAAAATTGTTAAAAAAGGATTTTCCCAATCTCTAGTCAAAGACATTGTGAAACGCATTGATCGAAATGAATATAAGCGCCGCCAAGCCCCTCCTGCACTTCGTATTTCTTATAAAGCTTTTGGCATTGGCCGCCGTCTTCCCATCGCCCAACAATACCAAGAATCTGAGGAATATCAGTGAAACATTCTAAACAACTTTTTATTTTTGAGGATGCTCATTGATTTTTAAAATAAAATTTCTTAGACACTTTAGGGTATATTTCTCCCGAAACCTCAGCATAGGGGTAAATAAAATAGTTAAGGGGAGCAGCTTTTTGAGGAGGATTGAGCACAATATCACGTCCTTGACTAAACTTAATTCTATTGCTGGGTAAAGTACCAAAATATTTTTCAATTTCACCCGTTTTTTTGGCTTCCGTAGCATCTACAGGAATCCAGCCTTTTTGGGCATCGTAAGCTATTGCCCAACAATGATAGCCTGGAATTTCTCCCTCTTTTTGATCTACTGGAATTGGAAATCCAATTTCAAAACGAGCTGGAATATTTTCACTTCGATTTAAGGCAATAAAAAGAGAATGAAAATCCGTGCAATTTCCTCTTTTCGTACTACAGGCCCAAACAGCATCTCCATTGCCCCAGCCTGACCCACTTTTGTCATAGGTCATTGTCTTAACAATATAATCATAGAGAACTCTAATTTTTTGATACGTGGATGATGCCTTTTTTGTTTCTTCTTTTGCAATTATTTGAATCTCTGGAGAAATAGGCACTAATTGATCTGGTTTTTGGTATAAAGCAGGATTTAAAAATGAATTATTTTTCTTTTCTCCTTTATATGGAAAACGCTCAATTTCATATTCAAACTTTAAAGTGTGCGGTTCTTTTTTTGTTTTTCCCTCTATGTAAATCATCCGATTTCCATATTTATTTTCTTGGGTCAATTTCACAGGCCATAGAGAATGTGATTTAAAAGAAAGGACTTTTTGGCTTTGATCTTCCACTGGATAAGGTATCCACAAAGATAGTTTTTTATTCTCTTCCTGAGAGGGGGGAATTACCACTTCATAGGTAAATGAATACCTTCTGGACTCTTGAAATGGAATTTCCGAGGCATATAAAAATTGCCCAAAACACAAGAAAGTAAAAACTATAATGGCTCTATTTGATATCAACAATTTCCTCATCCAATGATAAGAACAATTTTTTTCACTTTTTTACTTTTCTAGAATTTTTGTCTTACGCTTATAAAACAACCTAAACCTTTATGAAAACGATTTCAAGAGTATACGGAATCTTTAGTGTTGGCCGAAGTCTTTTAAACCTTGATTTATTTTTTCTTTATCTTTGCTATCAAAAAACGTGCTTTGTAATAACGACCGTAAGGTATCGCGTGCAGCCCAATAGACATTAATATCCGCATCCTTTAAAGCAGAAATTAAAGGATCAATCACCAGCGGGCTTTCCATACGACCCAAAGCTGAAACTGCAATATACCTTACATTTGGAAGTGAATTTTTAACAAAGGGAATAATAAGAGAAATAGCACTCGTTGCCTTAAGCGCTCCCAAGGCAGCTATTGCGGCATTTTTAACCCATATATTTTTATCTTCTTGAAGTGCTTTTTCTAAATAAGGAATGCTTAATGGATTTTGAATATTGGCTAAAGCTGAGCAAGCAGTACTTCTAATGACAGATTCTTCGTGTTTTAATGCCGCTAAATAAAAATAAATATCTTGAGATGTATCTCTCTTCGCATATTCATCTTCAAAATATTTTTCTCTCTTAGAAAAAAGCTTTTCTAGAGAAAAAGGATCTATAAAGACCGTTATTTCAAGAAATGGATTATGAACAACCAGAGTTCCTTTTAAAAATAAAATTTGGAATGGGCTAAAATATTCTTTAATAGAAAGCTCTACCATAAATATCTTTTTTAAAAGCTTTCCCGTTTTTACATCAAAAATAAAAAGGTAAAAATCATCTAGTTTATGTGTTCTTCTGCCTAATAAAAAAAGTTTATTTCCCAGTTTAAGAGGGTAAGCGGCCGTCAAAAATAACTCTGTTTGATAACAATGTTGTGCCTGCCCATTGTTCTGTACAGCACAAAATTGATCATCTTTATACTGAAGGTGAGATGAGGTTACCTCATTTAAAGGTTCCTCTTTTACTTTTTGATAACAATAAGAAAGTTTATCCCTAACACTTTTCAAGTCCCATCCTAAATCTTTCCAGATGTGTTCTTGAAACGAATTTACCAAAGAGGCTTGACCCAAATAAACTAACCCTTTTTCCCAAAATGGAATGGCCATTTCACATGACTGCTCAGTTAAAAAAAGAGCCTCTGCCACACCATTAAAATATTCTGCTAATTCATCTGGTGAACCAACGCGTTCAAAATATGAAGCTTCTTTAAGAGGAATAGAAAAATGTGAAATAGTATTTCTCCACTCTTCTTCTTTATTTTTTAGGTGCTGTATTTCAAGAGAGGGATTATTTAAATTAGAAAAAGATTTATAAAATTCCTCTTTCCATCGTAATTTTAATTCTTCTAAAGCCTTATGTTCATCTTTCATCCAATAAGCAAAATCTTCTAACAAAAGATTTGTTTCCAAAAGGCGTTTAAAAAATGCCGCTTTTAATGAATCCAGTTCAGGATGAGATAAAAGTTTTAATCGCTGTTCTTGAACCCATGCTTTTAAAGGAATATAAGCACCATTGATATAAAAAGACTCATGAGATTTTTCCTCTTTTTCTAAATCAGACTCTTGAGGAAGTAAAAACCAGGCTTCTTTCCATAATTTTCGCTGAATTTTTTCTTCATAACGATTTCTAATTTTTTGAAGACCTATTGTTTCTTCACCTAACCATGGATAAGAAATATCAGCATACCCATAAGAACACCCTAACAAAAGGCCTATAATGATCGCTTTTATATTTAAAACAAATTTCACAGTGCACTCTCTTATACCTCCCTTTTGCCTAAAAATAAAGAGCCCCTCCTCACGATCTAGATCTGTCCATAATTTTGACGTCAAAAGTACAGTCAGATGGTGTAAAAAAAATATACGATATGCTATTGACATATTAGACATCTTCTATTATCATTAGTAATTAGTTAAGGGGAATCAACGAGTTAGTAGCTTATGGTACGTCTAATTGATTTACAGGCTACGTACAGGAAAATGACAAAAAAATGAGTAAAGTTAATGAAGGGGGAGCGAATACATGTTTGATTGGGATGAGTTTGAGCACTTACACGTTATCCGAAAACTAAAAGAAATCCTAACCCAGTGGTGGAATGTAGAAATCTTCTTTGCCGATGACCGCGGTTTTTTAAGAGGTATTGAAAAAGGTCAGGAAAAAGCATTTAAAAATGCCGTATGTAATCTCGTTGTTAATTCAGAACGAGGATTTGATAGCCTTTCAGAATTTTCTAAAAAGATAACTCAAAAAATCCGTCTTGTAAGCAGCGAATCCCTCACAGACCAGTGGGACATTGGTCTCACGGCAACGGCCTTCCCCATTTATCTTTCAGATGAATTTATGGGAACCGTTCTTGCTGTAGGCTATTTTGAAGATTCTAATATAGAAACCCAACGAACAACTCTTAAAAAGAGTTTAAAAGAAATGGGCTTAAGTGGGGAAGATACCGAAGAAGCCATTCAAAGTATTAAAAGTATAAAATCTCATGAAATAAGTTATTTTTCAGAATTGGTAAGCCTGGTCGCAGAAGAAATTGTCACTCTTCATTCTGAAATTTCTGTTCGGGAAGATCGTATTAGTGAACTCAATAAAGAGTTGGGTATCCGCTATAAATACGATGCCATGATTGGAAAAAGTAAACCCATGCAAGAGCTCTATACTCTCTTAGATAAAATCAAAGAGTCCGAAAGTACCTGTCTTATTCAAGGGGAAAATGGTACTGGGAAAGAGTTGATCGCCAGAGCTATCCACTATAATAGCCGCCGAAAAGATAAAATTTTTGTTACTCAAAACTGCTCCGCTTTTAATGAAAATCTATTGGATTCAGAACTTTTTGGCCATGTTAAAGGTTCTTTTACGGGCGCCGTTCGAGATAAAAAAGGACTTTTCGAAGTGGCTGATAAAGGCACCTTTTTCCTAGATGAAATTGGGGATATGTCTCAAGCCATGCAGGTTAAAGTGCTTCGAGTACTTCAAGAAGGGACATTCCTTCCTGTGGGAGCCGTAGAACCCAGGCATGTGGAAGTGCGTGTTTTAGCAGCCACCAACAGAGATTTAAAAGACATGGTAGAACGAGGAGAATTTAGAGAAGATCTATATTATAGAATTAACGTTATTAATATTCATGTTCCTCCGTTAAGAGAACGCAAAGAAGATATTCCACTTCTCATTGATTTTTTCTTAGAAAAATCGTCCAAAGAACGCGCCACAAAGAAAAAAATAATTGCTAAACGTGCCATGGAAAAACTCTTAGACTTCAACTGGCCTGGTAATGTACGTGAACTTGAAAATGAAATGGAACGACTATCAGTCCTATCCGGCAGTGAACAAAAAATTACCGCCGATATGCTTTCTCCCAGAATTAAAACTTTTGGAGAAAAAGGGAAAATCCAAGGTGTTCGTGTTCAAGGAAAATTAAAAGATGCCCTTGAAGAACTAGAACGCGAAATGATTAAAGAGGGCTTAAGACGGGTTAGCTGGAATAAATCAAAACTAGCCAAAGAACTGGGTATTAGCCGAGCTGGCTTAATTATGAAAGTAGAAAAGTACGGCCTGGATAAACGCAAAATGCTTAAGAAGTAGACGTCGGCTAAATCGTTTACGTAAAATACACCTCATTCTTATTTTTGAATAAATATTCTTAAATTTAAGAAAATAAAATTAATAAGTAATTTTAATAGGTTACATATTATTTTTTGCTCTTTTTAATCCTTTCTTTTATTGGCATAGATATTGCTAAAAACATCGACATTATGGTGGGGGCAAGCGATCCAAAAATTCAAGGACTTTTAGAAGAAGTGTATCAAGATATATTCTCTTTAAATGAAGAGCTGGATATTTCAGAAAAGAAAATTGAAATCCTTAAAACCACCCTTCACCATAAAACTCAATTTGGTTTTATCTATAGTAAGAATATTAAAATGCAGCAGCTTTTTATCCTGGCTGAAAAATATAAAGATAGCTCTCTACCCATTTTGATTATAGGGGAAAAAGGATGCGCCAAAGAGGCTTTGGCCAGAGCCATTCATTTAAAATCCAACCGGCGAGGTCCTTTTTTAATTGATGATTCTACTCAAAAACTAGACAATTTACTTACTCATGAAGATTCCACCCTTTACTTTGCCGATGTTTCTATTGTCACCCCAGAAAAACAAAAAAAGATCATGGAATGCCTTCACCTAGCTTCTGCTCAAAAAACAAGAATTATTGTCTCCACACAAAAAAGTGCCCAATTAGAACCTCATCTCTATCATCGTTTAAAACCGTTAACTTTAACCGTGGTTCCCTTAAGAGAGAGGAAAGAAGACATCTTACATCTGATTGACACCTTTATCCGAGAATTTACCAAAAATGAAAAAAATATTTCTCGTTTTTCATCCTCTGCTTTAAATAAATTGGTTGATTACCCTTGGCCAGGAAATGTCAGCGAACTAAAGCTGGAGATTAAAAGAATCCTCATCGATTTTCCGGATAGAAAAAACTATTCTTTAGAGTGTTTGCCTGAAAAAATTATTGGCTCTTCCTTAAAAGAACTTTTTTCCATTATTGAGGGAAATGAAAGTCTCCCAAAGGCCATGGAAACCTTGGAAAGAAAAATGGTTCTGGAATCTTTACTTAAACATCGGTGGAATAAATCAAAAGTTTCTCGAGAATTAGGAATTTCTAGGTCAGGGCTCATTCAAAAGGTGGAAAAGTACCATATTCGTCCACTTCACTTATCTAAATTTTCACAGACAAAACGTCGAATGAGTGTTAAAAACTCTTCCTTCATGTCTATAAACTGAATCCCCACGCCATTCACCCCGGTTGTATCAGAAGACCATCCTTCTGTAGTCCAAATCACTTTTCCTTTTGTGCGGATTAAAACAGGGTTATTGGGCAGTGCAAAATGAAGATTCACAACCGTTCCTACAGAAAAGGGAATTTTTCGGGCATTGCTTTTTAAAAACACCCCCCCTTCGCTAATATTTTCAGAATAAAGGGTTAAAAAACTATCTTTCCCTTTGTTTGAAGGAATCTTAAAAACAATTTGGGCTTGGATTCTGGTTCGAGGGGAAAGCCTGGTTTCCTGAGTCTCAGACATGCAAAAACGCTAACATACTAAAACTTAATTGACAAGGTTCTTTGTTTAAGTCTAGAGTCGGAGAATAGATGGCTAATCCATATGAAATTCTTGAGGAATTAAACAAAGAAGCCTCCTTGGGAGGGGGCCAAGAAAGGATTACTCGTCAGCATGAATCTGGCAAACTCACTGCCCGCGAACGCATCGATTTACTCCTGGATGAAGATAGCTTTGTTGAAGTTGACCGCTTTGTAAAACACCGTTGCATTGATTTTGATATGGATAAACAAAAAATCGCAGGAGATGGGGTGGTTTCTGGTTATGGAACCATTGATGGGCGTCTTATCTATGTCTATGCCCAGGATTTTACCATTTTTGGCGGCTCTTTAAGCGGCACGAATGCAAAAAAGATTTGTAAATTAATGGAGATGGCTCTTAAAAATGGTGCCCCTATGATTGGCCTTTGTGATTCTGGAGGAGCCCGTATTCAAGAAGGTGTGGAATCTCTGGGTGGTTATGCAGATATTTTCTTAAGAAATACCCTGGCCTCAGGTGTTATTCCCCAAATTACAGCGGTGATGGGACCTTGTGCAGGAGGAGCTGTCTATTCTCCCGCCATTACAGATTTTATTTTCATGGTGAAAAATACAAGCTACATGTTTGTTACAGGGCCAGAGGTTATTAAAACGGTCACCCACGAAGAAGTCACCAAAGAAAAACTTGGTGGCGCCATGACGCACAATAGCCATAGTGGAGTTGCCCATTTTGCTTGCGATGATGAAAAACATTGTTTGCAAATGATTCGAGAGCTTTTAAGTTTTTTACCGTCTAATAATTTAGAAGAACCCCCTCTTTTTAAAACCCAAGATGATCCCAGACGCACGGATAGTGAACTCCAAAATATTATTCCGGATAATCCTAAAAAACCTTATGATGTAAAACAAATTATTTATAGTATTGTAGATGATAGAAAATTTTTTGAAATTCAACAACATTATGCTCTAAATATTGTCATTGGATTTGCACGTATGAATGGGAAATCGGTTGGGATTGTGGCCAACCAACCTGATATCTTAGCCGGCTGTTTGGACATTTCTGCTTCCATGAAAGCCGCTCGGTTTGTTCGCTTTTGTGATGCTTTTAACATTCCTTTGATTACCCTTGTGGATGTCCCTGGATTTTTACCGGGTACGGATCAAGAATTTGGAGGCATTATTAAACACGGAGCTAAACTTCTTTATGCCTACGCAGAAGCAACGGTTCCTAAAATCACCGTTATTACTCGAAAAGCCTATGGCGGAGCTTATGATGTGATGGCTTCAAAACATTTAAGAGCGGATGTAAATTTTGCATATCCCACAGCAGAAATTGCCGTCATGGGTCCCGATGGTGCTGTGAATATTATTTTTAAAAAAGATATTGAAAATGCCCAGAATGCAGAAGAAAAAAGAGAAGAACTCATCCGAGATTACAGAGAAAAATTTGCAAATCCCTATAAGGCTGCCGAACGGGGATATATTGATGAAATTATTTCCCCAAAAGATACGCGCTATAAAATTATAAAAGCGCTGGATATGCTTAAAAACAAACGAGAATCCACCCCCCCTAAAAAACATGGGAATATCCCTCTCTAAGTTATGCCAAAGTTTTTTAAAAAGGTTTTAGTCGCAAATCGCGGTGAAATTGCTATTCGAATTATCCGAGCACTTCACGAAATGGAAATCGAAGCCGTTGCGGTGTATTCAGAAGCCGATCGAATAAGTTCTCATATATCGCTGGCTGACGAAGCCTATCTTTTGGGGGGCCCTATTGCTTCAGACTCCTACTTAAATATTCCCAAAATTATTGATGCTGCTAAAAAAGCACATGTAGATGCCATTCATCCAGGATATGGATTTCTATCTGAAAATGACGAATTTTCAGATGCATGTGAAAAAGCTGGGATTACGTTTATTGGTCCCACAGCCCACGTCATGCGCATGATGGGGGATAAAGTTCAAGCCCGAGAAACCATGATTAAAGCAGGAATTCCGGTTGTACCAGGAACCGCTGAACCCATTACATCCCTTTTACAAGCCAAAAAAATATCCCAAAAACTGGGATATCCCATCGTCGTTAAAGCCTCTGCGGGGGGAGGTGGAAAAGGAATGCGCATTGTTCATTCTGAGAAAGATCTTAAAAAATCTTTAGAAGCAGCCGCCAGGGAAGCAAAATCTGCTTTTGGAGATGACACCATTTATATCGAGAAATATTTAGAAAGCCCTCACCACATTGAAATACAAATTATTGCTGACAAGCAGGGAAATGTTATTCACCTGTTTGAACGGGAATGTTCTATCCAGCGGCGTCATCAAAAAGTGATTGAAGAAACACCTTCTCCGTATATCGATCAAAAACTGAGAGATAAAATGTGCAAAATTGCCATTCAAGCAGCTAAAGCCATTAAATATACTAATGCAGGAACTTTTGAATTTTTAGTAGATAAAAAGAAAAATTTTTACTTCTTAGAAACCAACACCCGTCTTCAGGTAGAACACCCCATTACAGAAATGGTTACAGGGGTCGATATTGTAAAACTTCAAATACGAATTGCCGCCGGACATCCCATCCCCTTTAAACAAAAAGATATTGTGCAAACAGGGCATGCCATTGAATGTAGAATTTATGCCGAAGATCCTTTAAATAATTTTCTACCTTCTCCTGGAAAAATTTTATCTTATAGAATTCCTCAAGGACCTTTTGTGCGATTGGATAGTTATCTCTATTTAGGGTGTGAAATTCCCATTTATTACGACCCTTTAATTGGAAAATTATGTGTTTGGGGAATTAATCGAAAAGAAGCAGTCCAAAGACTTTCCAGAGTGCTTAAAGAATTTGTAATTAAAGGAATTCGAACAAATCTTATTTTTCACCGACAAGTGGTCTTAGTCCCTCACTTCATTCATGGAAAATATGACACCCATTTTATTGATCATGAATTTAAACTTTCTCAAACAAAGCCCCATCAACCTCTAAAAAATATGGTGCTTGCTGTAGCCGCCATTGATGCCTACAAAAAAGGACGAGAAACGGTTGGAACCGTAAAAAGAGAATATCATATTTCACCGTGGTTAAGAGTGGCTAGAACCGAAGGGCTGAGGCACTCTAATAGAGGCTTTATATGATTTTTGATTCTTATTTTGATGATAAATATCACGAAGTTAAAATTGTTGAAGATAAACACGGCTATCTTATTACCATCGATCAAGATGAGTCCTTTCATATCGATGTCATGGATAGACTGACCGGCGGATATTCTTTGCTCCATAAAGGCCGATCTTTTGAGTTTGATGTCGAAAGTAAAGATTCCCATTATACGATTCTTTCTCGAGGAAATTTATTTAATCTTGAAATTATTAATCGCAAATCCGCAGCTTTACGCAGCAAAGAAAGCGAAGAGAAAAAAATTACGGCTAAAATGCCTGGAAAAATTATTAAAGTATTAGCCAAAGTGGGTGATCCTGTTACCAAAGGACAAGGGCTTATTATTATGGAAGCCATGAAAATGGAAAATGAACTCAAAGCTCCCATTTCAGGAAAAGTAAAATCTATTCATGTTCAAGAAGGAAAAACCGTAGATTCTGGAGCAGACCTTCTTTTAATCGAATAGTCATGAATGAACTTCCCGGACAATTTCCCTTCACACGCGGTATTCAACCCAGCATGTATCGTACAAGACTTTGGACCATGCGCCAATATGCAGGGTTTGGTACAGCCGAAGAATCCAATAAACGATACCATTATCTTTTAAAACATGGACAAAAAGGGTTAAGCATTGCTTTTGATCTCCCCACTCAAATGGGGTTTGATTCAGACCATCCCATGAGCCACGGAGAAGTGGGAAAAGTAGGGGTTTCTATTGATACCCTTGACGACATGAAACTTCTTTTAAAAGGAATTCCTTTGGGTGAAGTTTCAACGTCGATGACAATTAATGCCACGGCTTCTATTCTTCTTTGTCTTTATATGGCAGTGGCAAAATCTAAAAATATTCCTCTTCATACCCTTCAAGGAACCATTCAAAATGACATTTTAAAAGAATATATTGCCAGAGGTACTTATATCTATCCTCCCCAAGCATCTTTAAGAATCATTACAGACATTTTTAAATTTTGTAAAAAATCCCTCCCCTTATGGAATACGATTTCTATTTCTGGCTATCATATTCGAGAAGCTGGCTCTACGGCGGTTCAAGAGGTAGCCTTTACTCTGGCCAATGGAATTACGTATGTTGAAGCTGCTTTAAAAGCAGGGCTTCAGATTGATGAATTTGCTCCTCGTTTATCTTTTTTTTTCAATGTGCATAATAATTTTTTAGAAGAAATCGCAAAATTTAGAGCCGCTAGACGTCTCTGGGCAAAAATTGTTAAAGAGCGATTTAAAGCCAAAGAAGATCGTTCTTTAATGCTTCGCTTTCACGCTCAAACAGCGGGATGTAGCTTAACTGCTCAACAACCTTTAAATAACATTACGCGCGTTACCCTGCAGGCATTGGCAGCCGTTCTTGGGGGGACACAATCTCTCCACACCAATAGCTTTGATGAAGCTCTTTCTTTGCCCACTGAAGAAGCCGTTCGTATTGCCCTTCGCACACAGCAAATTATTGCAGATGAAACAGGAGTCATTAATACGGTAGATCCCGTTGGTGGTTCAGAGATCATTGAACACCTCACAAACGAAATTGAAGAAAAAGCCTTAGCCTATATTCAAAAAATTGATGAACAAGGCGGTGTGATTGCTTGTATTCAAAATGGGTATTTACAACGAGAAATCCAAGCTTCAAGTTTTGAGTATCAAAAAAAGGTGGAAGCCAAAGAAGAAATTATTGTAGGCGTCAATAAATTTACTATCGAAAAAGAAGAAAAAATAAAAACTCAAAAAATAAGCCCCACATTAGAAAAGAAACAAATTGAAAAATTAAAAAAGTTTAAAAAAAGTAGAAGCTCACACACAGTAGCTCATGCCCTTTCTCAAATAAAAAAAGGGGCCGCCTCCAAAGAAAATCTGATTCCAGCTATTTTAGAAGCCGTAGAATCCTATGCGACACTCGGAGAAATTTCCGATGCCATGCGAGAGGTCTTTGGAACGTATAAAGAAAATGTCACCTTATAACTTTTATACGTTTATAGGAGGATTCTCTGCAGTGGGAGGCCCCACCACAAAAGAAAAACTTTTAAAGATAGAAGATACTGGAATTAATGGTTTGAGTGGAAACTAAAGTAAGTATTTTGGTATATATGTCAACAGCTTTCAAAATTCCAGAGAATGTTAAAAGTGAATTCAATCTTCAAGGTGAAGGCATCCTGCTTGAAGGTGGGAGTGGACATGCTTATAGATTTGGAGATGTCGTTATAAAACAAGTCTTAGATACTGAAGAATCTAAATGGAGTTCGGAGTTATTGAATAAAATTCCTATCTCTTCTGAAATTTTAATTGCAAAGCCTGTTAAAGCAAAAAGCGGAAGCTGGGTTATAGAAAATTGGGCCGCCACTACGTATATAAAATCAGCGCATATTAAGAATAATTGGCAAGATAGGCTAAATGCCTCAAGAAAATTTCATGCCCTATTAAAAAACTATGCATGGAATGTAGCACTTCGACCAAAAAGACATCGGTTTTCTTATGCAAACAGTATTGTGTGGGGCGATATTTCGTTTGAAAATATGTTTAATGGAAAAATAGGCGCATATATCAAACAGATATTTTCATTTTTCAAACATATAAATTGTAATAATCAGATTATTCATAGTGATTTATGTGGCAATACGCTTTTTACTGAAAACAAAATCCCCGTGATTATTGATTTTTCACCGGCTTTTAGACCAACTGCCTATGCAGAAGCCATCATTGTATGTGATGGCATTGCTTGGGAAAATGCTCCTTTGGAGCTGATAGATATCCTTAATGCGAAAGATAGAGATCAGTATATACTGAGAGCCATAAACTTTCGGCTTATTGTGGCTGCTTTAAATGAATTCAACCGTCCAGGTTTATTTAAGAGCGAAGTTAAGTGTTTTGAACCGATTTTAAAGAAACTTTTCTCGGGATTAAGCAGCTAATTTAAATTATGCAACTTTCTTCATTTTTTCTAAACCTTCAAGAATAAACATACGCATTAGAATCTGATATGGAACTCCCTTTTTTTGGGAAAGCTTTTTAAGATCCTTAACTGTTTGTTCTTCTAAGGCCACACTAGTTGGTTGTTTCCGCCCTTGCTTTAAACGCTTAGCAGATTCAATGATTTTTTTCTCATCATATTCAATATTATTGTATTCTTTTAGTGATTTTGCGTACTTTGTCATAAGTTTTTCTCTCCTTTTTGCTGGCTGATCGACTACTAATAGCTCTTACTTTTTTATTACGAAAAGTAAAAATAATTGTCAGTAATCGCTCATGCCATGTTGGGCCAATAATGCCATATCTATCTTCACTGGCTTCAAGTTCCATCTGTTTTCCTAAAGGAATAGCTTGTCTTCCAATAAAAACTTCCTCAACTTCTTGACGGGTTACTTTATGTTTAACGAAGTTCTTTAAGGAATTACCTTTATCCCACTCAAATTCGAAAATTGGCGTATTTAGCAACCAACTCCAAAGCCACTCCATGAGAATAAACTTAGCCATTTACATATAGTGTATAACACTATATAAAGTTCGTCAATAATTTATGATTATAAAGCTAAAACTATTGGGGAATAAAAAACGCTTTTTAAAATTTAGTCTTCTTTAAATAAAAAAATCAGGTTGGAGTTCTTGGTTTGGGTTTATGGCGTATTTTTTAAAATCTTTAACACCGAAAGATTTTAACACCTCTTCATCTATAAAAAAGTTTCCACTACACTGACGAGAGTTTTGAGTAAAAATAAAATAGGCGGCATCGGCTACCATTTGGGGAGTTCGTGAATGGTTGGCAAGCTCCTCTCCCCCTAAAATATTATAAATAGCGGCTGTTGCGATGGTGGTTTTTGGCCAAAGTGCATTTACAGCAATGCCATCTTCCCTAAATTCTTCGCTCATTCCCAACACACATTCACTCATTCCATATTTAGACATCGTATAGGCCAGATGTTGTGAAAACCACTGGGGCTTCAAATTAAGCGGAGGAGAAAGATTTAGAATATGAGGATTTTGCGATTTTTTAAGATAAGGGACACATGCTTTGGAACACAAAAATGTTCCTCGAACATTTACGGAAAACATTAAATCAAATTTCTTAGCTTCCGTTGTAAGCGTATCGGTTAGAGAGATAGCACTGGCATTATTTACCAAAATATCAATGCCACCAAAGGTTTGAACCGTTTCTTGAACAGCCGCCTGAACCTGCTCTTCAAAGCGAATATCGGTAGCGATGGGCAGTGCCTTTCCACCAGCTTTTTCAATTTCTTGGGCCGCCGTATAAATAGTTCCAGAAAGTTTTGGGTGAGGAGAGGTAGTTTTAGACACAATCACTACATTGGCACCTTCTTCACCCGCTCTTATCCCAATGGCTTTTCCTATACCACGGCGGCCCAAGAAATTGAAAAAGCTGGTGGA